>WNEZ01001390.1_pt1 | contig 30230 bp, 27 predicted proteins | sample 5400521 | NCBI WGS metagenome assembly WNEZ01 (sample SAMN13153339, study PRJNA577476) | soil metagenome | isolation source: 120 cm saprolite under Douglas fir tree site 2 hole 1 replicate 1 | place: USA:California | collected 2015-04-18 | reverse complement strand
AGTACGGGCACGATCTGGGGATGGCATTTCAGATTGTGGATGATGTGCTGGATCTGACGGCGTCGGAAGATGTTTTGGGAAAACCTGTGGCTAGCGATCTGCGCGAGGGGAAGGTCACTATGGCGGTGATCCACGCGCTAGAGGGGTGCGAGGCTGATGAGCGGGCTGCGATTGAAAAAATCCTTCATGAGCGGGCTTTCAATGGCGTGACGCATGGTCAGATTCTGGCGATTCTACAGCGCTACGGATCGATTGAGGCAGCGCATGATCGGGCTGCTGCTTATGCGGAGTCGGCGCGGAAGGCTATTTGTAGCTTTCCGGATTCGGAGATTAAGCGGGCTTTGCTTTGGGCCCCGGAGTTTGTGGTGGCAAGGGAGAAATAAAGACAAAGGCCTATCGCGGAGATCGCTGAGAACTGCCGCAGAGGACGCGGAGAAAATCCTTCCGTTTTTCCACAGAGTTTGGTGACGGTTGTCACAGACTGGCTTTCAGGAGCCGCTTAGTCTTGCTTCATGGGAGCTTTCGCCAAGGTGGTGCGGTCTGATAGCAGCCCATGTGTCTCTTCCAACATTAACGAACTCACCAGAGCGGTAATTGGGGCGGCGATCAAGATTCACAAGCGGGTCGGGCCGGGGCTGCTTGAATCGGCGTACGAGGCCTGCCTGGCTCATGAGTTGACTGCGCTGGGGTTACGTGTCGAACGGCAACGGCCGGTTCCGCTCGTTTACGACGGAGTGAAAGTTGATTGCGGATTTCGAGCCGATCTGGTGTTGGAAGACAGGCTTGTTGTTGAACTCAAATGCAAAGAGGCGTTGCATCCGGTTGATTACTCGCAACTGCTATCTCATCTCCCGTTGCTCGGGCTAGAGGTCGGTTTGTTAGTCAACTTCCATGTCACGGTGCTGAAGGATGGCATCACACGAATGGTGAACGATTATCAGGGAGAGTGACGATTTTCTCGGCGTTCTCTGCGGCCGTTCTCCGCGTCCTCTGCGATTACGCCTTTTTTACCGCAATTCCCATCATTTCGAATCTGCCATTGAGCAGGAGCGGGGCGGAGCCAAGAAAGGCTCGGGCGGGAAAATCTCCGCGAAAATGCTTCACGTACTTGGCGTTGAAGCGATCCCAGAGAGTGAGGTCGGGCGAGAATACCTGGACCCATACCAGATCGTCCCAAGTCATCCCGGCCTGGCTGAGCACGGAGGAGAATCCAGAGAAGAGAAGATCCAGTTCACGGTCGACCTCCGGGGGAGCGACTCCGGTTGCAGGATCGGTTCCGATGCGACCGGAAAGATAAAGCGTGTCGCCGACCAGTACAGCGTCGCTGAAAGGCAGGTTCGGGCGGCGGCCGGGAAGATTAATGATGCGGCGTGCGTGCTCTGCGGATGACATAGGTTTGGGCGCGCCTGGGAAAGCGTTTTCCCCGGAGCGGACCGCAATTACCTCTCCAGATAAACGCCTTGGCTACAAGGTTTTTTGGGGCAACCCCTTCGCCTGCGTGGGCTACCAATATCTTAGCGTAGCAGAAAACCTGCAAATCCATTTCGCGGCCACCGTACGTGATAACAACAGAAGTCCATCTGGCCTGAACTTCAAAGAAAACACACAGAGGAGAACATCGAATGAAAAAGGTAATGATTTGTTTGCTGGCACTGACGTTCGTGATGAGCATGGCTGCATTTGCCCAGCAGGACACGACATCGCAGGGAACGTCGGCACAGACTCCGTCGGACCAAACGGCGGCCAAGGCTCCGTTGAAGACGCTGAAGGGTACCGTTAAAGCGGAAGGAGACAAGGTCACGTTCACCGATGACAAGGGCAAGAGTTGGGACGTGATGAACCCCGAGGAACTGAAGGCGCATGACGGGCATCATGTGCAGCTCAGCGCGCATGTGTACGCCGATAAGGACTCGATTCACGTGATGAGCGTGAAGATGCTGAAGGGCGACGCCAAGTCGGGCGAGCCGACGAGCAAGTATTAGGCGAGTCTTTGCAAGATGCCAGGGCGGCCCCGTGCCGCCCTTTTTTGTTAGTCGATCATCTGATGTCGGTCAGACACGGGTGCGGATTGTTTATACTGAGACCTTTGCCGATTCTGCTCATCCAAGACTCACGCTATGAATGATCTCGTATCACAGATGGCCCGTCACGGATATGCTCTGACCTTCGCACTGCTGTTTGCCGAGGCGATCGGATTTCCCTTCCCTGCCGCACTGGCGTTGGTCGCGGCCGGAGCGGCGGTGGCGTCGCACACTTTGTGGGGTCCCGCCGTGCTAGCAGCGGCTATGACGGGGCTGCTGCTGGGCGACATTTCGCAGTTCTGGCTGGGGCGTTTCACCGGATGGGCGCTGCTTGGATTTCTGTGCCGGGTGTCGATCAATCCGGAGACTTGCATTCTGCGTTCCGCCGAGTCGTTCTACAAGCGGGGTAAAGTGACCGTGGTGATTGCGAAGTTTATTCCTGGGATCAATACCATGGCGGCTCCGTTGGCAGGCAGCATGAAGATGCGCTTCTGGCAGTTTTTACAGCTCGACCTCTTGGGGGCAATGCTCTATAGCGTGACGTACTTGCTGGTGGGATATCTTTCGCGGGACTTTTTGGTGGTGGTGCTAAACAATTTTCATGCGGCGGGGCGGGTGATGGAGGGAGTGATCATCGCGGCGCTGGCCGCATACGCGATTTACCGTGTGGTGCAGTTCAGCAAGCACCGCGTTTACCGTGGGGTGCCGCGGGTGCAGGTTGAGGAATTGACGGCGCGACTGGCTGTGGAGGGTCGAGGACGGGTACTTATCGCGGATGTCCGCAGCCATGGTTACTATGACAGGGGCGCGGAGCGGATCTTTGGATCGATCCGGATCGAGCCGAACAATCTCGATGAGGAAATCAAGAATCTCCCCAAGGACAAGGACATTTATCTGTACTGTACTTGAGCGCGCGAAGCGACCAGCGCCCGGGTGGCGCATCTACTGCGGGAAAAAGGATTCAACACGTTCGTAATCGTCGGAGGGCTGACGGCGTGGCGGAAGGTGGGACAACCGCTGGAGTCGGTGCCTAAGGACGATCTGGTGAAGCTGCCGACGTTCTCCTAGTCGCCTTTCGACCAAGGTGCCGGCCGGTAACGTGAGCCGAGACCGACCGTCATTTCCAGCCCACCGAAGGCTTGCCGCGGGGTGTAACATTGTGGCGCTTTGCGGCCATGAATCACTCCGCCAGCCACGATCGGAAAAGCGCCGGTATGAATGGCGTGCTCATTCTGCTCGGCCTTTCCATCTTCATCAACTACATCGACCGCGCTAACCTCTCGGTCGCCGCGCCCCTGTTAAGGAACGAACTCGGCCTTTCGGCCACCCAGCTTGGGATTCTGCTCTCTGCTTTTTTCTGGACTTATGCCAGCATGCAACTCGTCGCAGGCTGGCTGGCTGATCGATTCGATGTCAAATGGGTATTTGCCATTGGCTTTTTTGCCTGGTCCGCAGCCACCGCGGTTACGGGATTGATTCACACTTTTGCTTTGCTCCTTGTGATGCGCGTCCTGTTGGGAATTGGAGAGTCGGTCGCGTATCCGTGCTACTGCAAGATCTTTGCCACGCATTTCATGGAGCACCAGCGCGGTGTGGCCAACGCCATCATCGGAGCAGGCCAGTCACTGGGGCCTGGCTTAGGCATACTTTTCGGGGGAGCGCTGGTTGCGCGCTTCGGGTGGCGGCCGTTCTTCATCGGGCTTGGTCTGGTGAGCCTGCTCTGGCTGGCACCCTGGCTTCGATGGATGCCGCGCACAGCCGGCCACACGGCAGGAAACATAGAACACCGTCCCGCAGTTTCTGAAATCATCCGCCAGAGATCCGCGTGGGGCACATGGATTGGGCACTTCTGCACCAATTATCCCTTCTATTTTCTCCTTACTTGGTTGCCGCTGTACCTGATGGAAGAACGCGGCTTCTCTTTGAATCGCATGGCAAAGATCGGCGGGGCGACGTTTCTTGTGTCTGCCGCGTCCAGCCTCTTTTGTGGATGGCTCTCCGACTGCTGGATTCGCTCGGGCGCAACGCCCACGCGCGTCCGCAAGACTTTCATGGTTGCGGGGGAAATCTGCACCGGACTGTTCATGGCCGGCGCCGTCCTGGCAGGACCGGTGCTGGGGGTGGCGCTCCTGCTTCTTGCGGGCGCGTCGTTTGGTCTGCTCAACTCCAACCTGAATGCCATTACGCAGACGCTGGCCGGCAAGCACGCCGCCGGCAGATGGATGGGCATACAAAACTTTGTCGGTAATCTCGCCGGCTGGGTGGCGCCTGCGCTCACTGGATTTCTGGTGCAGCGTACAGGCCATTTTTATTGGCCTTTCTTTATCACAACGGCGGTTGCCTGGATCGGAGCGCTGGACTGGGTCCTCGTGGTCGGCCGGGTTGAGCCTGTGATCTGGAGGCCGAGACCAGGAGTTATGGTCCCCAAAATCGAAAACTGCATCAGCCAAAGGACGATATAGCGAGGCTGTTGAGATTTTCTTAGTCGTTGGCCGTTTGTCGTCGATGGCACTGTTCAGGCGTAATACACTTCCCTTCATGAGTCGCGAGATTGAAATCAAGGTTCGCGTGGGAAACGTGCGCGGTCTCGTGGGCAAACTGCGAGGGGCGGGATTTCATGTCGTGACGCGGCGGACGCACGAGATGAACACGCTGTACGATCTGCCCGGCGAGGTTTTGCGGAAGCGCAAGGAGTTATTGCGCCTTCGGCAATATGGATCCGAATGGACGCTAACCCACAAGAGCCAGGGGAAAACGGGGAGACATAGCAGCCGCGTGGAGTTGGAAACATCGGTCGGGGACGGAAGGAAGATGAACGCGATTCTGCGGGCCCTGGGTTACCAGCCGTCATTCCTGTACGAGAAATTTCGCGCAGAGTGGACGGACGGCAAAGGACAAGTCGTAGTGGATGAGACACCGATCGGAAATTGCTGCGAAATCGAAGGGCCGCCGCGATGGATTGATGGCACGGCAAAGAAGCTAGGCATTGGCCGCGAACAGTACATCATGAAGAATTATGCGAGGTTGTTTGCGGAGTGGAAGCGGGAGACGAAGAGCAAGGCCCGTGAAATGACATTCAAGGCGGTGCGAGCGGAGCGATGATCTGTAGCAAGGTAAGACTTTGCGCCCTTGAGATAGATTGCTATCAGGCAGAGCGTTGCAGCTGTATCTCTTGTGGCGCCTGCGGGCGCTTGCGTGCGATGCGCTCCAGTGTGCGGTCTAGCAGTTCTCTGAGCAGTTCAACCTCGCGGTCGAGCCCTGCACCGAGGGCGAGGGCGAATCGGATTTGATTTGTCGTCGGCATTCTAGACTAAACCTACTTCGGATTCGAGTTCGAGCCTGAGCAAATAGCGCACGGTTCTTCTGTCATAAGATGCAGCCGATTGCTGAACGATTGCAATCAGTAACATCCTTTATTACCAAAGTCAGTTCTCGATTGACCTTGAGTTCTGATGGGCTGGGGGCACAAAATTGGGCACAATGGAAGAAGGGCCGATTCTGAAATCGGCCCTAAACTATTGGTGCGAAAGGGGGGACTCGAACCCCCACGGTTTTACCCGCCAGATCCTAAGTCTGGTGCGTCTGCCAATTCCGCCACTTTCGCATCATACTAATTATACAAGCGGTTGTTTCCTGCCCCAGTACCACGGTGTGTCGTCACTATGCCCGAAACTATGCCCAACCTCGGTTCTACGACCTTCCTGAGTCTTCCGAGCTGCATCGATCAGGTCGGTCTCGCTCACGACGGTAGCGGTCAAACACAGCTCGTGTCTTGTGACCGGAGGTCGTCATGGGTATCCCCTAAGCCTTTGGTTAAGACCCATCGCGTTGAACTCCGTGGAAAGACGGAATTCGGACCGGTCTGATGCCACGTCGCCTTGGGATTTGGTTTTGGCCTCTCGCCTGGCTGGGTGACCAAATCGTTGGCGGATGGTTCCTTTCTCTGAGTGTGGTCTAGAGAGCGACGAGTTTTTGGTACACAAACCCCGCCAGCGGGTGTAACGTTCCGCCCTAGTCCTCCGCGAAGTCGGAGCCTCCCCCGACCCTAGGATCGTCCTACAGGAGGGCAGCCATGGCAGCCCCTGCGTTCCGCTCCAAGTTTCTTTCCGCTTTATTCGGCAGTGTTGAACCTGCCTTGGACTCATCACTCGCGGCCATGCTGGTCGGCATTGTGCTTGTGATCTTGGTCAGCGCCAGTTCAGCGCAGGTGGTCGCTAACGTTCACGGCTTCAACCTCTCTACGTCGCTCAGCGCCTATCCCTATCTTGTGACACTGGCTCAAGGGCGCGACGGCAAGCTCTACGGGACCACCACCGGCGGTGAGTGGCCCTGGATCGGCTCTGTTTTCAGACTTCAAACAACGGGAAAGGGCGGCGACGTGCGCGGCTTCTACGAGGACTCATCCAACGGCTCCAACCCTTGGGCCGGCCCCACGGTGGCAACCGATGGCAACCTTTACGGGACGATGGGCACCGGGGGGATTCAGGATGACGGTGTGCTGTTCAGGATTACGCCAAGTGGAATTTATACCGTTTTGCACGAATTCTTTGGTGGAATAGATGGGAGTATACCCGCTGCGCCTCCCGTCGAAGCGTCGGATGGGAATCTCTATGGCACCAGCCGCACAACCGTTTACAAGTACACGCGTGCCGGTGCTTTTTCTACAATTTACCGATTGACTGACGGCAGTTTTATCCTCTCCGCAGTTATCCAGGCCGCTGATGGAAATTTGTACGGGACCGCGTCCTATGGCGGTGCGAACGGGTGCGGAACTATCTTCAAGTTAACCAGGTCCGGTATCCTTCTGCACTCCTACAGCTTCCCGTGTGGTGAAGGTGGCGACTCCCCTTGGGGCACGCTCACCCAAGCTACAGATGGCAATTTCTACGGCACAACATTGGGCGGAGGCAGCCACGGTGTGGGAACCATCTTCAAGATGGATCAGAAGGGTAAGATTACCCTTCTATACCATTTTCAAGGCTTTCTTAACGGAGACGGGGAATCGCCCACTGCTGGCCTAGTACAAGCCTCCGACGGAAACCTGTATGGTACGACGTACAAGGGTGGCAGCTCCGACTGTGGAATACTATTCCAGATTACGCCCAGCGGTACTTACAACCCACTTTACAGCCTGAGGGACGCGGTAGGTTGCACCACTTTTGGTTCCCTGATGCAGCACACGAATGGAAAGCTCTACGGGGCTGCATGGTCCGGGGGTGTATTCTCCTACGGTTCGGTGTACAGCCTAGACGTGGGCCTCGGACCGTTCATCACGTTCGTTCGCCCCACCGGAAGAGTTGGTCAGACGGCTCAGATTCTTGGCCAAGCACTGACCAGCACAACTTCCGTCGCCTTCAACGGCATCCCCTCAACGAGTTTCTCCATTGTCTCCGACACCTATATGACGGCAGTCGTTCCAAGCGGCGCAACGACGGGGCGAGTCGTGGTGACCACGACGACGGGAACTTTGACGAGCAACAAGAATTTTAGGATTAGCCAATGAAGAGCTGTTAGTGTCGGAAAGAGGGGAGCAGGCCAATCCAACGCGGGCTGCAAGTGTTTGCAACCCATGGCAAGCATTTGCAGTTTTGGAGCGGATCATCTGTCCCCGCACATCGCTCCGCTTTTTCGGCGGAGCGGCCTCCCGATAATGGGCGTACAATCAGGCCATAGTGAGGGGGGTATGAACATGCTTCACCTACTTCGGAAGCTCTGCCGTGACGACGAAGGCCAAGACATCGCCGAATATGCGGTAATGTTGGCCGTTATCCTGGTACTGGTAGTGGGTACGATCCGCCTAATCGGAAGCAATGCGAACAACGTGTTTTCTTCCGCAGCCAGTTCAATTCAATGAGAAAGTGGCTGGGACGAGCCGCCTCCGTCGCAGACAAGCCGGAAACGACGGGGTAGTCATCGGCGCCGATCTGCATACTGTGCGCCGACGCACATGCCAATCCTGCACGTAAGCGTCCTTTCTTGAACTACTAGTCCCTCGTTTCTGATTCTCCGGAACTGGTATAAGCTCGGATTCAGACGTCGTGATTCGTCTACCAGACTGGCGACCTCTTCTTGAGGCGCGCTGCCGCAACAACGAAACGTAATTTATGCATATTCTGCACGTGGTCGGTGCCCGTCCAAATTTCATGAAGGCTGCACCGGTTCTGCATGCCCTGCGGGGGCATCCCGGATTGCGGCAGACAATTGTGCACACCGGCCAACATTACGACAGGAATCTCTCGGATGTTTTCTTCTCTCAGTTGGAAATTCCCGCCCCCGACGTCAATCTCGGGGTTGGGTCCGGCGCCCACGCTCGCCAGACTGCGGACATCATGAGCAGCATCGAGCCTGTCCTGCTCGGACGAAAGCCGGACATGGTGCTGGTTTACGGAGACGTTAACTCGACTGTGGCGGCCGCCTTGGTGTGCGCCAAATTGCTAATTCCGATTGGACATGTCGAGGCAGGACTTCGCTCGTTCGACCGTACGATGCCGGAGGAGGTAAATCGCATCGTGACCGACCGGCTGGCAGATATTCTTTTCACGCCTTCCGAAGACGGCGACGAGAATCTTTTGCGCGAAGGAGTCTCCGCAGAGAAAATATACCGGGTCGGAAACGTCATGATCGATTCGCTGGTGCGCTTGCTTCCCGCCGCGATCCAGCGTCCCGCGAACGGAGTTCCAGATCGCTTTGCGCTGGTGACCCTCCATCGCCCCTCTAACGTCGACGACAACGAAATATTGAAAGGCATTCTTGAATCGCTGCTTACGGTGAACGAACAACTACACGTTGTCTTTCCCGTCCATCCGCGCACACGAATGAGGATCGCTCAGTTCGGCATGAAAGTAGACAAGCTGCATCTCCTCGAACCGGTTCCCTACATCGAATTCCTCGCGTTGCAGAGGCGTGCAACGGCGGTCATCACAGACTCGGGTGGCATCCAGGAGGAGACGACGTACTTGCAAATCCCGTGTCTCACTATACGCAACAACACCGAACGGCCGATTACGGTGACCATGGGAACGAACACTCTTGTCGGTCACGATAGCCGGAAGCTTGCGGTGGAGTTAACGGCGATTCTCGAAGGCAGAGCAAAGCGTGGGAGCATTCCGCCTCTTTGGGACGGGCGGGCCGGCGAACGCATTGCTGACGTGCTTAAGACCCTCTGAACTCTCCACCCACTTCCAATTTTGGGCCAAGGGAGACTGACATGGGCAGCGAACAACTCGGTTCGCCGCCCGCACACTGGTGTGCATCTGCTGTGATGATCCCGCCCGTTGCAAGCTGAGGACTAGCAGTGCTTACTGCACTTCGTTCAGCTTCTGCGAGATCCACATGCCGATCAACACGAGAAGGAAGACACCCGAGCCTGCGGCGAATACGCGCAGCGGAATCGTAAGCCTATTCACCTTCACGAGAAGCTCGGTCTGCTCCTCTTGCATGTGCGAGTTCGTATTGTCCAGAAACAACTGATCATCCTCGTGCATGGTAAGGGTGCTGCGGTAGATGAGGAGGATAATCAGACCCACGGCGAAGATGCCGAACACACTCGCTACTAAAGTCAGCGTCATAAGCCACCTCGGCAAGTCTCAAGCCAGTGCAGCGGCTTCCCGTGCGATGCAGCCGTCCTGTCCCCGCATCGGAGGAAGGGCCCGAATTACGCCCTGATTATAGACCCGTTGGCAAGGAGCGGAGCCAAAAAAACGTGGAAATTCCGCTTCTTGGAAAAGCGGTAATGCGACCGGCACCTGTCTCCAGTCATCCAATGAGTGAACAAACGCTCGCAGAGTGCAGAGCGCCATCTGGTATAATCAAAGCACCTTTAAAGCCAAGGAGATACGAATGGCCACGACAACCGTCCCCGAAGTTACCAAGAAGGCTGCCCCGGTCACGCTGACTGGCAATGCTGTGACCAAGGTCAAGGAGATCATGGGGCAACAGAACCCCGTTCCGGCAGGCCTGCGCATCGGCGTGGTCGGCGGGGGCTGCTCCGGATTCTCGTACTCCATGCAGTTCGAGAATGCCGCCGGAATGATGGACAAGACCTTCGAAATGGAGGGGCTGAAGGTCTTCGTCGACGCCACGTCTGTGATGTATCTGAACGGCTGCGTCGTCGACTACGTCGAGACCCTGGAAGGCGCGGGCTTCAAGTTCGAGAATCCGAACGTGAAGAGCACTTGCGGCTGCGGATCATCGTTCAGCGTGTAACGTTAGCGTCTTCGCACCCGGTTGGCTCAGACATCTTGGGAAGAAAAGTAACGGCCTCATCGTAGCGATGAGGCCGTTTCGCTTTCAGGTTGCCCTATCGACTCCCGGAAGAAATGTTATTGCAGGTTCGGAGTGTCAGAAGGTGGCTGCTGCGTTCCCGGACCGGGGTTTGTCGGGTTGGGATTCATTTGGCCCGGAGCGTTGCCCTGTCCCGGCTGTGGTCCTCCGAACAACGGACTATTATTCGGACTTCCCTGCTGCCCGGTTTGTCCAGGCTGGTTGCCGAAGCCTTGAAGCGGCGGCTGGTTCGGAGTACTGAGTAAACCGCCCCGATCGGTGGCTGGATCATAGATGAATTGCCAGTCACTGTATTTCTTCTTGTGATTGAACTCGCGGATGCTTGCTTTCTTGCTCGCACTGATGACTCCGACGATGGGGCCGCCGCCAAAGACCTGACCCGCGAGCTGATCCTTGGAGCTTGAGTCAGACTTCTGTCCCGGCTCACCTGTTTGCGACTGGTCCGCAGCCGGCTTCTGATTCTGATCGGGCGTGGCGGAGTCGGAGGGCGGTCGAGCGGCCGCGCCGAATCCCGACGGCGAAGACCCGAAGTTTCCACCCGCGCCAAGGCTGCCGGAAGGCGAGCCGAATCCGCCGGGGGAATTCATGGAGCCGGGTCCATTCATGGAATTCGGCCCATTAAGATTCGAAACGCCGGCCATGGGAGCGCTAAGGGTCAGCTTCACTTCCCCAAAGTGCAGGAGTTTGAAATCCTGACCGGTGATGGGATCTTTGTAACGCTTGCGCAGGAAGCGCAGGTTGTTGGTACTTTCGAGCTCCTCGATGCGCGTCGGATAGCGGCCGAATTTCTTATAGTAGGTGCGGATGGCGCGCGAATACTGCACGCCGCGATGAATCAGTTCTTCTTCACGGTCGCGGCGGATCTCAAAAGAAATCGCAGGCAGCACCGCGGCGGCGGCAATCACCAAGGCCACCGTCATCAACATTAGCGTAAGCAGAATATAACCGTGCTGGCGAGGATGAGGCCCGATAGCCTGCCGCCGAAAATACAACGTACACTTCATTGGTATCTGTTTTGCCTCAGTCTGGTTCACTCACCCCTGAGTCAGCGGGATGCTCTGAGGAGGCCCGCTGCTTACCATGTCCTGAATTTCTACCGAAGCGTTCGAGATGCGAACCACTTTGTAGCGGCGGTTGACGATCTCGCCTTCGCCCGCGATGAACACATCCTCGCCCTGCACCAGAAAAATCTTCTTCGGCTCACCCGGCTGGTTGGCAAAGCCGAAGAATTTCAGCGGGATGGGGGGCGGCGGCGATATCGGCGGTGGGCCTGGCCAAGGATGGTTGCTTGGGTCGGTGTTCACCTTGCCGATCACCTTGGGAATTACTACATCTTCCGCCTGCGAAACAAAAATGTTTCTTCCCGATCCTGTATATTTCAGCTGCTCCGTGGCAGCGAGTTCATCCAGCTTCAGGGTTGGGTCCAGGCTCTGCGGGGCACGAGCCTTCTTGGCCGAAGAGCCGCCTGAGGATGATCGGCGTGTGGCAGAACGACCAGGGGTCGTCCCGACCACCGGTTGAGAAGCGGCGACGGGCTCCGATGCCGAGGTCGAGGTGAACGACGGCATCAGCTCGTAGGCTAAGGCCAACACGGCTACAACGCCGAGTCCAGCCGCCCACATCACCTTCTTCTTATTCTCCGCTCCCAGTTCCACTACGCGCCTGCCTTCAGATATGTTTCCAGTTTCATCTGCAGCTTGATGGGCCCAGCCTGTTCGCTGCCCAGCGTAACACTATTGATGATGAACAACATTTCGTTTCGCTCCAGGGCGTTGATGAACCGCGCCAGCGAAACATAGCTTCCTGAGAGATCGGCTTGCATTTCGACCAACTGCAGCCGGCCCGGACCTGGTTCCTTGGACGAGTACTTCACCTGCTCGATAGTCACGCTGTTGGCCGCAGCCAGTTTGCCTAACTCGCTTGCGATCTGCGAATCCTGCGCCGGAAAGCGTCGCTTGTAGAAATCCACGACCTGCTGGTTGGCGAGCACTACTTTTTGCGGCAGGTTTCTGATCGGTTCGACCTGCCGCGTCTTGGTAGTCAATTCAGCCTGCAGCCGGTTCATTTCCTGATGACGCGTCTCTGCCGACCCCACGAGCGGAGAAAAATACACTACAGCCGCCAGCAGATCGATGCCTGCCATCACCGCGAGAGCGACTTTGATGTTCTTTCGAGTGTGCCCCAGGTCCGGCATTAAGGATTACTCCTCTTCGAGATTTGCGCCTTGGGCGCAGGCGCGTCCGCCGCAGGTGAGGTCGCCTCCCGTGCCGCCAGCGTGTGAGGAATATAGATCGCTTTGATGTTGAATTGGACTGCGGAGCCTGCCACATCGATATGCTCCGACTCAATATGAGTCTGCGTGAAGCGGCGGGAGTCCTCCATACGGCGCTCCAGTTCGATGGCCTTATCGCGCGAATCGCCCGCCACCGTCATATTCAAGGCGAGCTGGTTGTCGTCGTCGAGTTCGGGATGAATCGATACTAGGTGGACCCGCGCGGGCATCACCTTTTCCAGGTCTTCCAGCACGCGCGTCCAGGAAAATGACTTGCGCTCGATCAACTCGTTCAGGAACTGCGAATCATCGCGTGTGGCGCGGTTTTCTGGGAGATTGAGAAATTCTTCTGCCTGCCGGCGCATGGCATCGCTGGCGGCGATCTTCCTGTGCAACTCCGAAACCTTGTTGCGATCACGCCGCGCGTTGAACCAGCCGCTGATCGTCAGCGTCAGCAGAAGGAGCGTGAACAACCCGACCGTAGCCAGGGTTGTACCCCAGCGCACCCAAAACTGGCCCGCATCCTCGTAGGGCCGATTCGCGAGATTGATATCCAGACGCATGGTTTATGAGAGCAACGCCCCCACTACTCCCGCCATTCGCCAGCGCGGAATCGGGCCGCCGGCGCTTGCCCCGAGTTGCGACGAGAGAACCAACTCCTGCACCTCCGCACCGGTTTGCGCGCGCAGGGCGGGGGCGGCGCCTCCGGATTCCGAAAGACCCGAAACGTAAATCCGCTCGATGTTCAGGTGATATGTATCCTGGAAAAAAACCACCGACGGATAAACTTCCTCCGCCAACTGTTCTCCGGTGATGGTCACTCCGCGGGTGTTTTCGAGCGTGCGGAAGAGCTGCAACTGATCGTCATTCAGAATGGCGATGCTGGTAGTGCGAGCATCGACCTTGACGACTAACGTCGGGCGCTTGGCATCCGCAGCGCCCAGCGCGGCCAGCATGGAAGGCAGCACCACGCCCGGACTGAACCCGGCATCGCGGAATACGGACTCGTAATCCTCCACGACGCTTGCCAGGGCCACGGCGGCAACCACGCGGACTCCATCGTCAAACTTCTGCGCGTGATAAGAAACTTTGGCCTTCTCAACATCGAACGGCAAAGATTTCTTAAGGCGGAAGCGGACGACCGCGGCCGCCTCTTCCCTGTCGGATGGCAGAGTGTCGAACTCAACCAGAACCACGCGAACCGCGGCATCAGGGACGACAGCGATCACATCCCGCGAGCGTCCGGCCACACTGCCCAGAGTTGCTTCCACCGCGGCACGCACGGAGTCCTTCTGACGGAGATTGTTCTCCACCAGATCGGGGACTACGCTTCCCGGCGCAAGTTCGCGAACGGCGCAGACTTCAAGAGTGCTGCCGCCGTCGGCGATACGCCCGGCCAGGATCCGGTCAGACGCAATCTCGCAGGCCAGCCTGGGTTTTGGCGAATTGGAATTCAAAGCCATTTTCTAAGAACGTCCCGAAACAGCCTTACCTCTACAAATCAGAAACGGTGCCGCGCACAATTGCAATAACTGAAAGGGCACTCAGCCCACTGGCCGAAAACTCACCGCCGCTGGCAGCTAAATTGTCATCCTGAGGCGGGCGTTCTTTGCCCGCCGAAGGACCTGGGCGAGCCGCGCGAAGCGTCGCGTTCTTTGTCTTTGCGACGCAATAATCGCGCGTTTGGCTCGCATCCCTACCGCATGGTCTCGATGAAGGTGACCTTGTTGATCTCTTTCAGCGTGGTCATGCCCAGCCGGACCTTGTCCAGCGCCGACTCGCGCAGGAAGCGCATGCCTTCGTCCCGGGCAGCGCGGCGAATCTCCGAAGTCGGCTTCTTGGCCAGAATCATCTCGCGGATGCGGTCGCTCAAATCCAGCAGTTCGTGAATGGCGGTACGTCCGCGGAAACCGGTGCCGGCACACTCAATGCATCCCGGACCTTCGTACAGCGGCACCTTCGACCACTGCGCCGGATCGAGTCCGCTGGCTTCCAAAACATCGGGCGGATAGTGAACCGCCGTTCGGCACGACTCGCAAATCAAGCGCACCAACCGCTGCGCCAGAATGCAGTTCAGAGCGGAAACGAAGTTGTACGGCTCCACTCCCATGTTCAGGAATCGTCCAATCACGTCGACCACATTGTTGGCGTGGACGGTGGTGAACACCAAATGGCCAGTGAGAGCGGACTGAATGGCGATCTGCGCCGTCTCCGTGTCGCGGATTTCGCCGACCATGATCTTGTCAGGGTCGTGGCGCAGGATGGAGCGCAAGCCGCGGGCGAAGGTTAGTCCCTTTTTCTCGTTGACCGGAATTTGCGTAATGCCACGCAACTGGTACTCGACGGGATCTTCAATGGTGATGATCTTGTCTTCATCGGTCTTGATTTCATTGACAGCGGCGTAGAGCGTGGTGGTCTTGCCGCTTCCGGTTGGCCCCGTAACCAGGACCATGCCGTAAGGTTCCTTGATGTAACGGCGGAACTTGCGCAGGTCGTCTTCGTCGAAACCTACCACGTCCAGAGTCAGAGTGCGGAACTTCTCGCTCATCGACTCTTTATCGAGCACGCGGAGCACGGCATCTTCACCGTGAATCGACGGCATGATGGAGACGCGGAAGTCGATGGCGCGGCCGTTGTACTTGACGCGGAAGCGGCCGTCTTGGGGCACGCGGCGCTCGGAAATGTCGAGCTCGCTCATGACCTTGATGCGCGAGATCACGGTGGAATGATGCTCTTTGCCGATGGGCGGCATGGCCTGCGTCAGCACGCCGTCAATGCGGAACTTGATGACCACCGAGTCATCGCGAGTCTCGATGTGAATATCGGAAGCACGCCGCTGCAGCGCGGTAAAGATCGTGGTATCGACTAAGCGAATGATCGGGCTGGTGTCGCCCGTCGCCGTCAGCTTGTCGATGGTCAGCGTTTCTTCAACGCCGGTAGCCTCGTCTTCGCGGATGATGGTGAAGCCTTCGCTGGCTTCTTCCAGAACGCGCTGGGACTGCTCGGTCTTCTTGAGGATGTCCGAGATCTGCTTCAGCGTGGAAACCTTGGTGACGATGCGCTTCTGCAGCAGCAGGCTGATTTCGTCGATCATCATCAGCTGGCTGGGATCGGCAATAGCGATTGCCAGCCGCCCGTCCGCGCTCTCTTCCAGCGGCACGAAGTTGTAGCGGAACATCAGTTCGACGGGAATCTTCTTGAAGAGCTCGTGATGAAGCTGGAAGTCGGTGAGATCGACGAATTCGCAGCGATAGCGGCGCGCAATGTCCTGCGCGCGCTCCAGATCCGTGACCGGATTTCCGGTGGTAACGATCTGCCCACCGTTTCCGCCGTTCACGAAAAGTGATTTCTTTTCCGCCATTGCCATTTCTTAACCCACCGATTTCTTACCCGCCGAATCTTACCCACGGAATGCCCGCGCGTGATCTACGTCCGCACTCCCAGAGTGAATATCGGCAAATACAGTGAGATCAGCACTCCGCCCACAAAAATTGCCATGATGATCAGGATCAGCGGCTCAATCAGGGCCATGGCCGCGCCCAGAGCCGTCTGCACGTCTTCCTCGTAGAACTCGGCCACGGAGTTCAGCATTGCCGGGAGCGCTCCGGTCTGCTCGCCCACTTCGATCATCTCCACCGCCAGGTCGGGAAAAACCTTTTGCTCCTCGAGGCTTCCAGCCAAGCCCTGCCCTTCGCGCACTCGCGTACCCGCCCGCATGATGCCCTTTAAGATGCGCCGGCTGGACATCGAGGAGCCGGCAGTCTCCATCGCCGGGACCAGCGGGAGCCCTCCCTGGAGCAACGTCGACAGCATGCGCGAAAAACTGGCCACCTGATGCTTCAGGCGGATCTCGCCCAAAAGCGGCAGGCTCAGAATGAAGCGATCAATACGATCCGCGCCTTGATCCGTACTCTTCCAGCGCCAGAGCAAAAAGCCGGTGATCACGAGGCCGACGAAGACCAACGGAGCATACTTCTGGGAATTTTGTCCCACCGCCAACATGAACAGGGTAATCGAAGGCAGCTTGGCATCGAGGCTGTTGAACAGTTCCGCGAACTTGGGCACGACGTAGGTGAACAAAAACGTCACCATGATGAGGACAACCGTAACCAGCAGCGTGGGATAGATCAGCGACACAAACAACTTCTTGCGGAACGTCATCGCCAGCCGCTGAAAGTTGATGTAGCGGCTTAACACTTCATCGATGTTGCCACTCTTTTCGCCGGCCATCAGCGTAGTCGTATAAATCTTCGGGAAAACGCCCTGCGCTGCGAAAGCGTCGGAGAGCAACTCCCCGCCTTTGACGCGCTCGCGAACGTTCTCCAGCAACTGGCGGAGCCGCACGTCCTTTTGCCGCTTGATCAGCAATTCCAGCGAGTTCAGGATCGGCAATCCGGCGCGAATCAAAGTCAGAAACTGCTGATTGAAAACCAGGAAAGAGCTGTGCTTAAGACGCCTTCCCCGGCGCAGTGAAACTCCACCGGACAGCAAACCTTGAGGCTTAACCCAGTAAACCAGGTAGCCTTGCTGCGAGAAACGGTCGCGCACCTCAGCTTCCGAGTAGCCGTGTTCAACCTGCTGGTGCAGGCGTCCACGCTCGTCCGCGAGTTTTACGACAAATTCCGCCATTTCCCTGTTTTTTCCGGTGTTCTCTGCCGATACCGCTTACCGCCTCAGTCTAACATCGCCGCTTCCCAATCCGAGCCATCGATCCAGCCAAAACCCGCCTTCGACAGTATCGCTAGTAACAACCCTTGCGCCGTGGGGCCAATGAATACCGCTCCATCAACTCGTTAGGATCCAACAAGATACGGCCTGTACATCTTGTGCCCCATCAGATCTACGGACCTAGCGCGCCTTCCACCGTCTCGGTGCCTGCAGGGGGACTGAAGCGGAAGTGATCGTCGGCAATCTGCACGTCTTCCTTCTGATCGGCAAAGCGATATTCGGTGACCGATCCGTCCACTTCGTTGATCACAATCCTTGCCAGCTGATGGTCCGGGGTGACCTCCAGCAGCACTTCACTGACGCGGTCTCCCATGCCTTTCGGCACACCTCGCAAGACGAGGTCGCCTTCCCTCATCGGCGAAACATCCGGTGCCAGCGAAAGTGCTTGCAATTCCTTCTCCAGCTTCGTTTTACCGAGGAGGAAGGCCAGCGGTGACCGCAGGTCGTCCAGCTTGCGTACCGGCGTTTTGCGAGCCTGCCGGTCGCCGGGGACGTAGAACCAGGCATCGTGGCCGTCGCTGACAAACAGTTTCTCCCTGGGAGAACGGTACTCCCAACGCATCTTGCCAGGTTTTTTCAGCCACAGCGTGCCCGACTCCGTGCGCTCCATGCCGGAGCCGCGGTAGAGCTCGGTGAACTCGGCTTGCAGGCTGCGCAGGTGGTTGTAATGCTCGTCGACGGCGCGCGCTTCTGCCTTGATATCCGGTGCCGGACTGGCCGCGACCAGCTGTGCCGACATCAGGCAAGCTGCCAAGAGGAGAAAGAAACCGAATCGCATGTGGCTGGTCTTTCCAGTCGGATGCCCGCGAAACAAGTCAATACAGTCCTCATGCGGACTGGGGAGGAAACTGCGGGCAAGCTCCTGCGAGGGGACTCCTGAAGCTATTGTAGCGAATGTGGAGTTCTTGCGGGGAAGTCATTCCCTGGGGACCGGAACCCCCGCAAATGGGTGCCCTAATTTTTTCGTAAGCAACGATTGACAGAGAACGTAGGTCATAGACGCGCGGCTTCATCCTGGCAGTCCAGGAACTTATTTCAGCCTTGCTGCTGTGTCTTTCGTCCAACAGCGTCCTTGATAAATTTTCTGACTTCCTCTGCCGGAAGTTTCTTTAACTCGATGAGAAGGGCCTCTTGTGTCGCACCCGCAGTGACGGCATGATGGCGACGTTGGAAAATGGGAGTGCGCGCTTTCTGTCCCGCCGCTCGCGCCTTCTCCAACTCCAGCGTTAATGCCACAATTGTTGGTACTTCGAAAACACTCCGCACTGGTAATTCCAAGTCGAACGCTCGACGGATCCTCCCCACCATCCGCATTACCAGCAGCGAATGACCACCCAGCTCAAAAAAATTCTGCTCGATTCCCACTTGCTCCACCTGCAACAGCTCTTTCCAGATGTCTGCCAGCTTCGCTTCTGTCTCATTCCGCGGACCTCTCAGCTCGGTCTCTTCCCGCAACGCAGTGGCTAACGAGGCAGCCAGCGCCCCACGGTTTACCTTGCCACTGGGCAGTAGAGGCACTCTTTTAACGCGCCAGTAGGCGGCCGGCACCATGTGCTCCGGCAGCTTGGTCCGTAGATAGCGGCGGAGTTCTCCGGCCGCAGGTTCCGCCGTTCCATCATTCACCACGACGTAGCAACACAGTTTTTGCTGTTCACCCTCGCCGGTCACGGTGACTACGGCTTCCCGCAACGTCGCGTGCGCGGCCAGCAGTGACTCAATCTCTTCCAACTCAATGCGGAGGCCGCGCAGCTTGACTTGGCTGTCCACCCGGCCCCGATACTCAATCTCGCCATTGGAACGGAATCGGCCAAGGTCGCCTGTGCGGTACAAGCGAGAAGATTTCGGAACCAGGCAGCTGGCAACGAAGCGCTCCGCCGTCAACTCCGGTCGATTAAGAAAGCCGCGCGCAAGGCCGTCGCCCCCGATGTAGATCTCTCCCGTGACATTTATCGGCACGGGGTTATGTTGGGAATCCAATATGTAGATCGATGTGTTTGCAATGGGGTGGCCGATAGGGATCGAGGTCTCCTCTCGGCCGGTCACGCGATATGCGGTAGACCAAATCGTAGTCTCAGTCGGGCCATACACGTTCCACACGGATTTACCACGAACGATTAGTTCGTTGGCGAGTTCCCGCGGCAGCGCCTCCCCACCAGACAGAATCTTGAGATCCGGCGAACCTTGCCACCCGGCTTCGAGAAGCAGCCGCCACGTGGCGGGGGTCGCTTGCATAAAGGTAGCACCGCTCTTACTCAGTAAATCCATGAGCCGGTTCCCGTCGACCACATCTTTCGAGTCCGCAACTATCAGACGTGCTCCCGAGATCAAAGGAAGATACATCTCAAGTCCCGCAATATCGAACGAGAGTGTCGTCACCGCGAGGAGTACGTCCTCGCGACTCAGGCCGGGCTCGTGCTGCATGGAACAGAGCAGGTTGACTACACTGCGATGCTCAATCGGCACCCCCTTCGGCCTACCGGTTGAGCCGGACGTGTACATTACGTACGCCAGCGTCTGCGGACTGAGCTTTATGTTGGGGCTCTCATTACTCTCTTGGGCGATGACCGTCCAATCGGAATCGAGGAGAACCGTGTCTGCCCCGAAAACACTACGCTGCAGGTTCTGTTCAGTGAGTACGATGCGCGGCCTGACGTCCGCCAGTATGAAGCTTAGCCGGTCGTCGGGCAGCTTTGGATCCAGCGGCACATAAGCTCCGCCGGCCTTCAGAATGCCAAGCAGAGCGATCACCATCGTCGGTCCACGGTCCATGCACAAACCGACGGGAACCTCAGGTCCTAAGCCGCGTTTCAGCAGATACCTGGCCAGCTGATTTGCACGCTGGTCCAGTTCGCGATAGGTGAGTTCCTGCTTTTCTGCTATCACGGCTTCGGCAGTTGAGCTAAGGGAAGGTCAGGGTTTTCTAGCGCCGCTTCGATCAGCCTTTGAAAGTGTCCGAGCATCCTCTGCATGGTGGAGTGCTCGAAAAGATCGGCGTTATATTCGAACCGGCTGTGGAACTGAGTGTCGTCGCCCTCCCACACTTCGAGAGATAGGTCGAACTTGGCGATGCCAGTCTCAAAATCAATCTCCTTGATGCTGAGCCCGTGAATCTCGAAGACCTGCTTGGGAATGTTCTGGAAAGTGAACATCACTTGGAACAGTGGAGACGTGTCGAGCGAACGCTGCGAGACCAACTCCTCAACTAGTTTCTCGAATGGCATATCCTGGTGCATGTACGCTTCCAGCGCAAACGAGCGTACCTGACGAATCAGATCGCGGAAGGTCAGGTTGCTCGCAAAGTCCGTGCGGAAGACCAGGGTATTCACGAACAACCCGATCATGTTCTCAACTTCGACATCGTTTCGCGCCCCAATCGGTGTCCCGACCAGAATGCTTTCCTGATGGGTATACCGCCAGAGCAAGGCCTGAAATGCGGCCATCGACACCATGAACAGCGAGGACCTTTCGTTCTGCGCAATCGATTTCAGCTTGGCCAAAGTGGCGCCATCCAGGATGACGTCCTTATTAGCACCGTGCCAGCTGTGCCACGTATGGGTAGTCGGACGCGGATGGTCAGTAGGAAGCTCGAGCAGGGTTTGCGCTCCGGCCAGCGTGTTCTTCCAGTGTTCAACTTCCTTCCTTAGCACTTCACCGCTCATGTACTCCCGCTGCCACTGCGCGTATTCCGTGTACTGAATAGGAAGTTCGGGAAGCTCTGGATCCTTATTCTCCACGAACGCCGCATAGCACCTCGTCACCTCGCGCAAAAGACGCGAAACCGACCAGCCGTCAGTGATGATATGGTGCATGACCAGCAACAGGATCGAGGTTTCCGGACCCAGGTGAAACACCACCACGCGGAACAGTGGCCCTTCACTCAAGTCAAATAGTCTCTTGCTTTCCTCGCTCGCAATGCGAAGTGCCTCGGATTCGCGCTCTCCCTCTGGAATCTCGGTTAGATCGATGATGGGGACCTTAACAGCCAGGTCCGACAACACCACCTGTCTGACCTCATCATCGACAGAGTCAAAGACGGTACGCAGCGTGGCATGCCGTTGTACGGCGGAATGGAAAGCCCGGGTCAGCAAATCGACATCTAGCATACCGATGATCCGGTAGACATAAGGCAGGTTGTAAGCGGCGGTTCCTGCCTCGAACCGGTCGAGAAACCATAGTCTCTGCTGCGCGAACGAAGCTGGGAACGCCGCTCGACTCATCGCTTAATCCCTTGCAGGGTTTTGGTAGGGTTGATCTGGTAGTGCTCTGAACACAAAGCTCAGTGTTAATTGTCTCACAAAGGTTGGCTCTGATCCTGCTTTCATGCACCAGCGTCACAACCACGCATGCGGGTGTCTGCCACGAGCCTGCACCATTTGAGGAGCAAGAACCAGAGACTGAAGACTCCTAAAGATCCAGGGGTACGTCCTTAACGTCGGACCGGCCAATTTGCTACGGGAGATTCCTATCCAGAACCTCTTGTAAGGTGGTAAGGAGGAGCAAGGATTGGGCGGACCAAAAACGGCGGGAACCGGCTTCCGGCTCTTCTCATCTGCAACTTTCCCGACGTCAAGAACCCAAAAGACTCAGTAGTGCGGCAGCGAGGTGCCGTTCAATGCCGCAAGAATCAGCGTTCCTGCGTAGGCGTTATCCACGGCCACCGAAGTCGTGAAAGTCATCCCCGTTCTCCAACTCGCCGGGGCCTCAGGGTGCACGCCCGAGAGAATGACCCATCCCTTTCCAGAGCTGCCCTCGACAATGGCCGGGGTGCCGTCCGGATATTTGCCCACGATGCTGCCCCATCCGGAAAACTGCGGGCCGTCCTTCCAGTACTGATCAAGGTTGCCACTGCTGGGGCTGGAAATTTCAACCGCCGTCTTTGTTATGCCGTTGCCGTAGTTGTTATAGACGTTGAACCATACTCCCGATGTGAGATTCAGCCCGTTGTAGATCGAATAACCGCCAAAGAATCCTCCCGCGCAAATGCCCAAATAGTGCAAGCCGTCGTTGATCACCGCGTTATGGATGTTGGTCGTGGTGCTCGACTTGAGATTGTTGCCGATGGTAATTGAGTTTCCGCCTGGAACAATCAACAGCTTGTAGCCCTTCAGCGTGGTCTCGGACATCCCGTTGAGCTGCGAGGAATTCGCTGTCGAGTAACTCAAATTGTTGGCACCCAGAATTGTCTCGACCGCAGACACACAGGAGGAGCACGTACCCGTCCCGGTGAATAGAAGGATGGACGCTGTGGTCGACGAGTTCAGCGGCACGGCTGCGGCTTTCGCAGGCATCCCCACAGTGGTGTGTGGAGTTCCGCAGGCGGTAAAGGCGACTGGAAGAAGGGCCGCTAACACAATAATTAGAACTCGTTGTAGTTTATTTGCAGCAGGCGTGACAGATGCGAGCACGATACCCCCTCAAAGCTAGTTTTTGGCTGCTACCGACAGATACGTGTCAGCGGACATGCTGGGAATCCGCTGAACCCAAACGAAGACAAAGTTGGTTTATTTCTTGTTATTTTAGACAGCCATAGGGAAAAGGAAAGTCACAGTAGTACATAAGGCAGGAACGCAGAAGTACATGTTGGGGACGAGCGAAGGCTCGACTCTTCGCAAGGAGAGGACGGTAACGCGAGCCCTCCGGATTACTTCCGGGTTGCCGACATCCATGTAAGTCTTTGTCAAGAGAAAACACAGTTCTCCTGAGGCGCGAGGAGCGCGCACGGCGAACCTGCCAGAATCCGCAGCTCGCACTGGTGCCTCTCGGCGGTGGTTTCTGCCTTCGCAGAACCGGACATCCATTCACACGCGACAAGAACACCTAAGGTGGTGCACGTTGAACCTGGAAGGCGCGCGCCACACTGGATGTCCGCAAATGGAAGACTGTGTCCAGAAGCGGACGGCTCCAGGGGGCGAGAGCGCGTCTCTCTATGGGGCTGAATCCGACATCACTTGGTGCGAAATCGCCGTCCATCTTAACGAAGCTCTATTCAGCAGTTGGAACAAATCCCAAATTTAAAAGTTCGAGGGCGGATGACGGGCAAACCGGAACTAGGCCGCTAAGGAGGGGAACGGTACTGATAAACGCTCTTCTGGGAAGTGGCATCGTCTCAAAGCCCAAACACCTTAAGTTAGCGTTTATGGGGGTTAGGGTGCACTGGCATCCACGACTGCATCGTCATGGGAGCGGGAAAAAGCTAGCGAGAGTCCGTATGTTTTTCCGCCGACGATCGGGGAGAACGTAACATGGTTCCTGGATGCGGCCGAGTGATGGCTGTACACGTAGCCGCCGATGAGATAGCCGACCGCACCGCCCACGAGCACATCGCTGGGGAAATGCTCGCGTCCCCCGACGCGGGCTGCGGCAGTCGCAGCCGCCAGGCTGTATACGGCAAGCTTGATCTTCCATCCAGGATATTCGTCAGCTACGACATGAGCGAATGCGAAAGCCATCGCGGTGTGTCCGGAGGGAAACGAATCGCCGCCAGCATAATGCCGGCCATCGGGCCAGAACTCACCGGACTCACCCGACGGGCCAGTTGCCCTAGGTCGCACGCGGTTCGTGCCGAACTTCACCAGGCTGGTGAACAGCATCGTGTCAACCAGCGCCTCGGCGCCCAGCACTCCGGTTTCGCGCAAATGGTCATTGTGCGTAAACGTGCCCGCCATCCAACTCGTTCCGATCGTTGCCAGGGGCAAGTAGATGCCGGTGATGTTTGAGGTCTGCCGAAACGTATTGACCCTGGAGGGGTCCGTGCTCACGTGATCGAGTGTCTTCCGATCGAATGCGAAGGCGGCCCCCGTAGCGGCGGCGACAGGCGCGAGCCAGAGCAGGTCCTTCTTGCGCATACGAAGCGGGCTGGTCAGGATGCCGCGCTGGTCCTTGGCAATCTCGATAACGCACCGCCCGGGCGCACTGAACGCACAGCTGTCATGAAGCACGGGAACCTGCTGAGGCACTGGGTCTTGCTGAGGTGCCGGAGATTGCTGAGCGAGACAGCCAAGGGGCATCAAACAAACGAGGGTGAATGACAGGAGACGGACACACGAGCGCCGCTGATTCTGCTGCAACCGCAAATAGGAATTCATCACAACTTGGGACCTGGGAGGAAGATTGGGAATACTTTGATATAACAATACCGGTAATTTCGGTCGCGCGCAAGTGAAAGCCCTGCTTACGGCGCGGCCGTAAGCTACTTCTACAGTTTGCTGAAAAACTCGATTGCGGTTCCGCTTTGAAAGGGCGCGGCTTTAAGCCGCGCCGTAACTGCGCAAAATCAGCCGCGGCTTTAGCCGCTGAGGTCACCTCCATCTGCGAAGTGACTTTTCAGCAATCTGTAAAGCCGGCGACACCAAAGAGAGCCTTTATCGCAGCGTTGAAAATGCTGCGCCACCCAAAATCAGAATCTTCCAGCAAACTGTCTACCCCGACTGGCTTGCGTAAGCAGAGTACTGGTCAGCCTCCGCAATCTTTCGGAGCGCAGGGCTCTCGAGCACCACGTTCTCGAGCAAAGGGTTGTGATAAAGCACATAGACCTGTCTCGGATTGTTGAGCAGGCTCTGGCTCAGGTTCGCGATCACGCGCCGGAGCCCGGCTTCGGGGAATGGGTGAAATAGATACAGGACCGTCGGCTCCGCGGGGAAACGGAAGTTCGTTGCATCGTCGCAGATGGACTGCAAGGCATAACACTTCTGCGATTCGCCGTGATACTTGCTGATGTTCTCGGTTGCGATCTGGTGCAGTGAAGGAAGAAGTTCGATCCCGATAATACGGCGAAAAGAATAATCGGACGCCATTAGCAGCGTTCGCCCTTTACCCGATCCGAGATCGACGAAGACGAAATCGCGAAAGTCGATGGCTGTCTGCCGTTGCAATCCCTCAAGCATCTCGTGAAATACCGCAGGTTCTGTCGGCTGATAGGCCGAGTGAAACTCTCCCAAAAGACGCTCGCGCCAGCCTACGGCGCCGCTGGTGGTATTGACGCGGTGATCCCAATCGTAGTCTGCATCGCCATAGCGCTGGCGGCGGCGTTGGGGCGTGGAGTCGCGGGCGAACTCCCACATCGCGACAAGAAATTGGCGGGCCGCGGCCCGATGGCCGTGATGTGAGGCTACATCACTCCACCATTGTCGGGCTGCGCGGAAAATGCTGACTTGCACGGAAGCGGATTATTTCACAGGAGCCCGGTATCGCTCCAAGAACGAGCGCACTAGTGCTGATCGTGGAACTTTGCGGGGGGATGATACCCGGGAGGCAATCCCTTGGTGGCAAAAGGAAAGTCATCGGGTTGCTGCAGCAGAATGCGGCCCTCGGCAGTAAACCGGTAGGGCCTTCCGTCTGGATCGCGCGGAACGCCGCGCCAGCCTTCGGCTGCGATCAACTCTGAGAAGGTGGAGGGCAATCTTCCGGTTCTCTCGCCGAAGCGCGTCACAGCTGGTTGCAGATTGGTGACATCCTCATCCACTCTGAGCGCGCGAAGGTGTTCAAGCGCATTCTGGCGAATCAGCGAGTCCTGACTGGTTTCATAAGTAGCCGTCCACAACATGCGAGCTGTGTCGAACTCGCCGGCGTGCTGCGCCATTTGTGCCGCAAGGATCTTCAGGAATGGGTGCGCTCCCGGGACCTCTGATCCACGCGCGAAGGCCTGCGCGGCCTTGGCGTAGTCCTTGAGCTCCATGTAATAGACAAAGCCGAGGTTGTAGTAAAGCCGCCACTCGGTAGGATTGTTCTGGATGCCGTATTCCATCAACTGAATCGCGCGATCGGGCTGGCCGGCTCCGTCGGGCGGTGCGGGGGCAAGGAAGCTGGCACCGAACTGGTACGCCGGCAGGAGGTGTGGATCCAGTGTGGTAGTAATTTCCAGCAGCGGGGCCAGCAGATTGTAGCTGGTGGCGGAATTGTGATGGCGGCTGCCAAAATACTGCACCGCGCGTGTCCAGTAAATGTCCGCGAGAAGGCCGTCGTAGCCGAGGCTGGCGCGCTTCAATGACTTGGGCGAGTTGATGTAGAGGACGTCGTCGAGCGTGGCCTGGGGCCGGATTCGGTCGACCCGCCGCAGCACGAACGCACTGGCAGCCATGCAGAAGACCAGGGTAATGCTGGCTACGATTGTGGTGCGTTGCGGGGCCCTCATTTCAGGTTCCTGTGCTCGAAGATGATTACAGCTCCGCTCAAGGCCATCGCCGCGTAGAACAGGGCGTAAAGCGTGTTGTGCAAAATGAGCTGCCCGGCAACTGGCTGTTGGTGAGCGATGGAGCTGATCACGTTAAAAGCAGAGAAGTTCGGCACCAGGTAGGCCGCTGCGGTGGCGAGCCAGCGAGTGAGTCCATGAGCCATGCCGGCAAATCCGCGAAGGTCTTCGGCGAAACTGCCAATCACGAACAACGAAAAAGCAAACACCGCGGAAAGCAGCGGCGAGGAAAACGACGAGAACAGCAGAGCCAGCGCGCAGATAATCAGGAACTGCAACACGATGAAATAGAGCGCCACAAAGATCAGCGCGTCGGGACGGGTGAACTTGTGGGCGACGTACAGTAGCGCTCCAAAGACTCCGATGGCCATGAAGAACGTGTTCACGACCAGCGTGCCGGCCAACCCAAAGAACTTGCCAATGATGAATTCCCAACGACGCACCGGGCGCGAGAGCACGGTGTAAAGCGTGCGCTTCTCGATCTCCTTGGAAACCAGACCGATGCCGATGAATATAGCGATGACAACGCCGAATAGCGATACCGCAGTCAGGCCGAGATTGATCACGACCAGCTTCTCGATTTCGATCGAGATCTGGCCAACAAAAATTGCCGCTCCCGAAAGCAGGAGGGCAAACGCGATCAGGTTGTAGAGCACGCGGTCACGAACCGCTTCGCGAAAAGTGTTCGAGGCGATGTAGGCGATGCGGGCGCTCATGCTGCACCTCCCGCACTGCCCTCGGCCTTCCTCAGCTTTTCAACGAAGTACTCTTCCAGCGAAGTGCGCACAGGCGTGATGGAGATCAGACGCAAGCGTTCGCGACGCAGCAGATCGATGGCTGCGTCCTGCTGCGCTTCGGAGATAGCCGCGCGAACGGTTTCTCCGGTGATGTGGCACTCCGCTCCCAGGGCTTTCATCGAGGCCGGAACCTGCGTGCCCTGCCAAACCATGTCAACCTTCCCCTGCACCGTGGAGGTCAAATCTTCAACTGCGCCTATGCCCTTCAGTTCTCCCTTGTAAATAATGGCCACCCGGTCACAGAGAGCTTCGGCGTCGGAGAGAATGTGAGTTGAGAAAAAGACCGTCTTGCCCTCCTGCTTGAGTTGTTCCATCAGGTCGCGGACTTCGCGGCGCCCCATGGGATCGAGGCCCGACATCGGTTCGTCGAAGAAAACTACTTTGGGATCGTGCAGAATAGCTTGCGCAATGCCCGCCCGCTGCAGCATTCCTTTCGAGAACTTGCGGAGTTGCACGCCTTTGACATCGGTAAGGCCGACGCGGTGCAATACTTCGTCGATCCGCGGCTTGCGGTGCTTGGCGGGAACTCCAGAAAGCTGTCCGTAGTAGTCCAGGAGTTCGTGAGCCGTGAGGTAGTCGTAAAAGTAGGGTTGCTCGGGAAGAAATCCGATTTGCGCCTTGATATCAGGATCGGTCCAGTCGCGCCCCAGAATGCGCGCGGATCCCGAGGTGGGGAATACCAGGCCCATCAAGAGTTTCAGGGTTGTGGTCTTCCCTGCTCCATTAGGGCCGAGAAAGCCGAAGATCTCCCCTTGTTCCACCGCGAGGTGCAGAGGGTGCAAGGCGCGCTTCGGCCGCTTGCGCCAGAACCCAACCATGTAAGTTTTTTCGAGACCAAGAATTTCAATGGCAGCCATGGTGACTGAGGCCAAAGAGATGTAGAAGTTCCTTTCAACAAAATTATAAGCAAAGGACTGGCAATTCGGCTTGAACAGTTTGCTGAAAAACTCGATTGCGATTCTGTTGTGAAAGGGCGCGGCTTCTAGCCGCGCCGTAAGTGCCGCAAAATCAACCGTGGCTTTAGCCCCTGAGGGCACATCCGTTCAGCGAACTGAGTTTTTCAGCAATCTGTGAAGCCCGGAATTACGTCGGTCACGCCCCCGGTCGGGATCCTCGACAGCGTCCGCCGAAGCGCCTGGCGAGGGGATTGCCTCGCCAGCACCCAGAGCAGGACTAGTTCAGGGCGTTGAGACCGGAGCACGCGGCCCAGCTGCCAACCAGCGTGATGTTGCCTGCCGGCTGAATGCGCACGACTGCATCCTGAATTGAGCAGTAGGCGCGGGTTCCCAAAGTGTTGGCGAGCGGTGTGCCAGTTGAATAAAACTGATCGTTCATCGGGCTTCCGGCTGAGGCCGACCCCGTGGCATTGAAATAATAGCCACTCTTGCCGTTGCTGCCGGCGATCGCGGTGGCCAGAGTGTTATCGATCAGGCAACCTGCGGCCGGTGATGGAACGCACGGTGCCACACCACCAAGTGTACCCAGGGTCAACGGGAAGCCGATCGTGGGATAAGTACTGTAATAGGCGACTTCAGCCGTGTTGATGCTCCGAATCGAAGACACTCCCGACGCGTCATTGGCGGCCATCCTGGCCCGCATCAAATTCGGGATCGCGATGGCTGCGATGATGAGAATGATCGCCACCACGATCAACAGCTCGATAAGTGAGAAGCCGTTTTGTTTCCTCATGAACGCTTTCCTTTCCCGGGCGTCCCTCGTCGGGGGTGGCGTCGGATCAAGGGTTCTCGCCAGGGATACATAGAACACAATGCAAGTTACAGGCCAAAGTGGAAGCGAACGTCCGAAGTAACCGGCGATGAGTCCATCAGTATCCCCATTGCCATCAACTGGATAGACAGCGACCCAGCAGCGGCCCCGGCGGGACACTAAAGGGGTAGAGGCGCTCCGTCCAGGTTGACAATACGTGTCACTCTGGCAGCCGATTCCCGTCGCGCAGCCGGCAAATAGAACGGAGTGACGGTTTTGAACCGCCACTCCGCTTAAAAAGTACGCAACGTCTCGTGAGCCTTCTTAGTTGTTCATGGGGTTCAGGCCGAAGCACACCACACGGCTGGCCACCAAGGTGATGACACCCGCTGCTTGAGTGCGAATCACGCCATCATCCCCCGCGCAATACGCCTTGGTACCGGTCGTGTTGGCCAGCGGAGTTGCCGTGGTGTAGAAGTTGAAGCCGGTCGCCGCCGCGCCGCCAGGTGTGGAAGCGAAGCTGTAACCAGACTTACCAGAGCCAGCCGGCGTACCGTTGGCCGCCAAGTTGTTGTCGATCAGGCAGCCGTTAGCCGGTGCCGGAACGCAGGGCGCAGCAGCTCCGCCCAACGCAGCCAAGGCCGTGTAGCCCACTGTTGGATACGCGGCGATATAGCCAACTTCTCCAGTTACAACGCTACGCTCGGAAGCGGCCGCAGACGAGTCGTTGGCTGCCATACGCGCGCGCATCAGGTTCGGAATTGCGATGGCTGCAATAATCAGAATAATTGCGACCACAATCAGTAATTCGATGAGTGAGAAACCCGTCTGTTTCCGCATGGATGATCTTTTCCCTTTTTAGGACCTATGATCTTCGCGAAAGTATTGAACAAGCTCCGCTTGGCTGTTGCTATATAGTCTTTGGCACGTACCACGCCAAACTAGGGCACGGAACGAAACAAAGGTCACGCGTGAAAACCTTATTGTTTTCAATGCGCAGGATTGAATCAGGTAGGCTGCCGCGATGGGATGAGGGTAATAGCGCCCCAAATCGATAACGCTTTTCCAAGGGAGTGACACTTCACGTCATCGTGATCTTACGATCGTGCTGCAAGTGAATCGAACCAACCAGAAAAAACAAAGAGCAGCAGAGTTGCCTCTGCTGCTCCCGGCTTGTACCCTCCCCCAGGTACTTCGCCAAAACCACAATTAGTTGTTCATGGGGTTCAAGCCCA
>WNEZ01001205.1_pt1 | contig 30233 bp, 24 predicted proteins | sample 5400521 | NCBI WGS metagenome assembly WNEZ01 (sample SAMN13153339, study PRJNA577476) | soil metagenome | isolation source: 120 cm saprolite under Douglas fir tree site 2 hole 1 replicate 1 | place: USA:California | collected 2015-04-18 | reverse complement strand
CCGAAGACTCTGGGGCCTCCGACAACGGCCCCGTTCTTGCCCAGCATGCCGAGCAAGAAGCGTTCACGCTCGACCGAGAACGTTTTACCCAGACACGGCGTTCTTGCCTGGAACCCGACCGTTCAGTTGGAAAGGTACCGGTAGGCGAACCGTCTCTCTCTGGCGAACCAGAGTGCCTAAGCCTACACTCTACTACTATACTAGCACACAAGGAGAAAGCGGAAATGGCACCCCAGCCACCCAAGCCCCAGAGAAGGACTCGGCATTCCTCCCGTTCCGTGAACGGAGACGGGCATCCTGCCTCGATTTTTGTGAATGAGGGAGGGGATGCGACCTCGCGACAGGGGCGACACTTTGTTCCTGGAGATACCAGACAACCTACCAATTAGGAGCAGAATTATGATGAGTTTTCCAACTGTGCGTATGAGGCGCACTCGACAAAATGAGAAGTTGCGCGGTCTTGTGCGAGAGAGCCACCTGAATGTTGAACAGCTTATTTACCCTCTTTTTATTGCGGAGAATATTGATGAGCCGCGTGGGATCTCTTCTATGCCGGGGATCGTGCAATGGCCGCTGGAATACCTTGGGCGCGAAGCTGAACGGATTGCGCGTCTTGGAATTCCAGCAGTGCTGCTTTTTGGCATTCCCTCTGAGAAGGACGAGGTGGGATCACAGGCGTATGCTGCGCAGGGCATCATACAGCAGGCGATACGTCGATTCAAGGCGGAAGTACCAGATTTACTGGTGGTGACGGATGTGTGCCTATGTGAGTATACCAGTCATGGTCATTGTGGCGTGATCCATAATGGGAATGTGCAGAATGATGAGTCACTGGAACTCCTGTCGCATATGGCGCTTTCGCATGTAGAAGCCGGGGCTGACCTGGTAGCGCCATCGGATATGATGGATGGGCGTGTCGGGGCGATTCGTCGTGCGTTGGATGAGCAAGGTTTCAGTTCGACGCCTATTATGGCTTACTCTGCCAAGTATGCTTCCGGCTTCTATGGACCATTCCGTGAAGCAGCAGGTTCAGCTCCGCAGTTTGGCGACCGTCGCTCGTACCAGATGGACCCTGCTAATGTACGCGAGGCGCTGCGGGAAGTAGACCTGGATATTGCGGAGGGGGCAGATATTGTGATGGTGAAGCCTGCCCTGGCTTACCTGGACGTTATCCGGCAGGTACGTGAGCATTGTGACCTGCCAATTGCAGCATATAACGTGAGCGGTGAATTTGCGATGATTAAAGCTGCTGCTCAACTAGGGTGGATTGATGAACGACGTATTGTGATGGAGGTGCTGACGGGGATTAGAAGAGCAGGAGCAGATATGATTATTACGTACTTTGCGCCCGATGTGGCGGGGTGGTTGAAAGTAGAGTAATGCATTTATACTCTACTTCCCTGGCGCACCGTGTAGAGAACAAGATGGCGCAAGAAATCTAAGACGAGTTCTTGCGGATAGTCGTCTAGAAGACTGTGTAATTCTTGCAGGATCTTCCCTCCATCTTCATCACATAGCTCCACAATAGAGCGGTACGCGGCTGTGAAGTAGGCGATGAAAAATTTGCAGAACAGGTCAAAGTCGTTGGTTAACCACATTTTATTGTGATTTCTTAAACGCCTACATAGGGAATAGGCATATTCTTTCAGCGCTCCATCATTCGACATAGTAGATGGGTACTCCCTGAAAACGGTAAGATACGCCAGTACGATGGCATCAGCTTCTACCCTCTCTTCATCTGCCGGCAGTTTGTAAACATAGGTTAAGATTGGCCGGATTGGGTCTGATGACATGCTTCCTTCTTTCTTCCAAACGCTTGGCTAAAGATGTTACTTTTCTCCTACGGTGCTATCCACTTTTAATTGAAACTGTGAACGAAATATTCTGATGGCGGGTGGGTTAATGCTTCGATAGCAGTGATAAGCATGTCGGAATCGAAGGGATTTTCGATGCATTTCACCTCGCAATGATCAGTTTCGATTGGAGGAACTTGGGTGCCGAGCATGAGAGTGGGAACATTGCGTAGCTCTTTCATCGTATGGAGCCTGGTATAGAGTTCAAAGCCGTCCATATCTGGAAGGCTTTGATTTAAAATAAGCAGATGCGGTATGATGTGCCTGACGAATTTCAACGCTGCAAAGGCATTGGATGCCACAAAAATATGATGGGAAGTCCCCCTTGAAATAACCTCGCAGAGAAACGCTGCATTGGTAACATCGTTCTCTACAACTAGAATGCATTTCCGCGTAGTGGCTTTTTCACGAGGAAACAGCTCTGTATATTGCATGGATGGAATTACCTCTACCATTTCTATAGAAATCGCTAAATTTTTTCCAATACAAGTGTATCATGTTTTATCAGTAAAATCTCTCTGCAATAAACTAAAAAATGAGCCATAGAAATCTTTTATGGATGACCAATGAGGACAATGATGCCGAATATCTCTCCTGAGACCATCTGAGAGGGAAATATGTGCATGAGCTGTCTCAAGAGGCATATGAAGTGATTCCAGAAACTTCGAGCCTACCAAAGTATTTATGAAATGCGCCTGGGAGAGGCCTTATTTTATATAAGTTAGCAGTTATATAAGGGAATGGGTAGTAACCTCTGACGATAGTATATATAAGCAGTTCGACTGCTTATAGCCTGCTGCTGAAATCGGCTGGGAGAGGTTTCCTAGCCAGGAAACAGGGTAAGCTTTCATTAATGCTTCAACGAAGTGATGAGTTTTGTGGGGTTGGACCATTGCATAGCATTCCACTATTAGATGTTCGTACCGATGGAAAGGAAAAGTGTAAAAACGGACAATAACCTATTTGGATAGGAGAAATTTCTTGTTACCGTTGTCTTTCCTGTTCCGTTTACTTTTGATATAAGGGCATTCAATAGAATGCTCAATACATTTTTTCTCATAAAATTTTCTAGCAAAAGGGATGGGGGTTGGGATGAAAACCAATACTCGGACTTATCAGCCGATCGATTCGTATGGTGTCATCGGAGATTGTCATTCAGTCGTTTTAGTAGCTCCTGATGGGTCGGTAGACTGGGGGTGTCTACCGGACTTTGATAGCCCGGCCATCTTCTGCCGTTTGTTGGATGCCGAGCGCGGCGGATTCTTTCAGATAGCTCCAACGGATAGCCTGATACCAGGGTCGCAACGCTACCTTCGTGGGAGCAATGTGCTACAAACGAGGTTTTCGAGTACTACTGGAGAAATAGTACTCACCGATTTTATGCCAGTCGAGACGTTAAGCGCCTGGCAGTTTCGCGAATTAAATAATAATACCTGGACACGTGAAGATGGCTCCTGCCATTGCTTAGTGCGTATTGTGGAATGTACATATGGTGAAATGCCAGTAACAATGAAGCTCAAAGTCAGCCCGGACTATGCAGCTTCTCCATGTGAGATTTCTCTCATTCCGGATGGGATGGGTGCTGTTATCTCAGGTGGGCAACAGCACGTTGGTCTGGGTGTTGTAGGGGCGTACCGTCTGCCATCATTCTCAATGTATGTCTCGCATGAAGCAGAAGATATATATCCAACTGTTATTGTGCAGACAACACTGCAAGAAGGCGAACGACTGTTGTTTGCTGTAGGTGTTGGGCGGAATGCTACAGCTGCTCGTCGACTTGCCGAGCAGGAGGTGCATCTGCGCAACTTCGAATGGGAACTGGCGCACACTCTACACTGCTGGCGTACATGGCTGGAAGGATGCACCTACCAGGGTGCATATGAAGAGTGGGTACAACGCAGCGCACTTGTGCTCAAAATGATGACATATGCTCCAACTGGTGCAATTGTCGCTGCTCCAACTACTTCTTTACCTGAAGACGTGGGTGGGGTACGCAACTGGGATTACCGGTATACCTGGCTACGCGATGCCACCTTTACCTTGTATGCGCTAAATGTTCTTGGTTTTACGGAAGAGGCTCACGCCTTCACCCACTGGCTGCGACGTCTCTCTTACTCGAATGGCGAGGACCTGCAGATAATGTATGGTATTCGCGGCGAGCGCGAACTGCTTGAGCGTGAACTAACGCACCTGACAGGGTATTATAACTCCCGGCCGGTGAGAGTTGGAAATGGCGCTGCAGATCAGAAGCAACTGGACGTATTCGGCGAAGTGTTGGATTGTATTCACCTATACAGGCGTCAAGGGTCCTTCGAGCGTTATGGTGAAAAGCTTGAGGGGCCGTTATGGGCAATGATGCGTCTCCTGGTGGAGCACGTGTGTTCGCATTGGCAAGAGAAAGATAGCGGAATCTGGGAAGTAAGAGAGGGTGCAAGTCATTTTGTCTATTCGAAGGTCATGTGCTGGGTAGCGCTTGACCGTGGTATCCGGGCTGCAGAACAACTGCATCTGGAGGCTGATGTGCCGAGGTGGCGACAGGTACGTGACCAGATTCGTGCTGATATCCTAACACATGGGTACAATACACGAATTGGTGCTTTTACGCAGTCTTATGATAGTACTGCCCTCGACGCCTCGAGTCTACTGTTGCCACTGGTAGGTTTCATTCCCCCAGATGATCCACGCATGCGCTCAACAGTCGATCGCATTATCGAGCGATTGACTGACGAATATGGTTTCGTCTATCGTTACCTTGCCGACGATGGTCTACCTGGTACTGAAGGTACTTTTACCATTTGTACTTTTTGGCTAGTAGACAACCTGGCGATGCAGGGACGAATTAGCGAGGCAAGGTCGCTCTTTGAGCGCCTTCTGAAGCGTGCAGGTCACCTTGGCTTGTTTTCAGAGGAGATTAGCTCAAACGGCAACCATGCCCTCGGGAACTATCCGCAGGCTTTTACGCATATTGCTTTGATCAATAGTGCCTACAATCTGAAAAAAGCCGAGATGCGTATGGCTGAACATCACACCGAGCCTGTGATTGCTGCCATTCAGTTACACGGAAATAATGGACAGGTTGGTAGGTAACAACTTCACTTCAGCCATTCCCGCCTGGGGATGGCTGAAGTTCTATTCAGCTATTCATCGAACCTCCGCCTGCGGAGGCCCCTCGGCTTCACCTCCTTACTTTATAACCTTGCTCAATATGAGATAATTACCTAAAACTCATAATTACAGGAAGAATTCATTGTGTCATTAGTCATTCACTATCCCACTGCAAGCCTGAAACCTCATAAAGAGGAGAGTCTGCTGGGTGGTCACCTGTGGATTTTCTCTGGAGCCCTGCAGCAGCCACCGCACTGGATTGAGCCGGGCGGCCTGGTCGATGTAAAGTCGTCTACCGGGCAATTTGTGGCGCGTGGTTACTACAATCCCCGGACTGATATCGCCATCCGCATATTGACGCGTGACATCGAGGAAGCCATTGATACCGGTTTTTTGCGCAGGTGTATTCGCAGCGCGGTGGAATTACGGCAAGTATTTGATCCGAACGAGACCAATGCGTACCGGCTGATTAACTCTGAGGGAGATGGGCTACCAGGTTTGATTGTAGATCGCTATGCCGAGGTTCTTGTTGCACAAATTCACACGGCTGGTATGGAGCGCCTGCGCCCGCTCATTATCGATGCGCTGATGGAGGAGACCGGATCTCGTGGATTATTGCTGCGTAATGATAGCCAATCACGCCGCCGTGAGGGTCTGGAGGTGGAGGAACCGCAAGTAGCGGCAGGCGGCGTTCCCACGCAGGTAGCTGTGCGAGAAAATGAAGTGTTGTTTCTTATAGATCCCTGGCAAGGGCAGAAGACGGGCTTTTTCCTCGATCAGCGTGATAAGCGCCAGGCGCTACGAAAGTACGTCCAGGCTAAACGGGTGCTGAATTGCTTTAGTTATACGGGTGGTTTCTCGGTGTATGCCGCATTGACCAGCGACAAAACCCATGTCACTAGTGTTGACATCTCCGAATCCGCCATTGAAGAAGCGCGACAACATTTTATACTGAACGGCATTGATCCTAACCAGCATCGATTTCTTATAGCCGATGTGTTTGACTACCTGGAGCAGGCACCGCGTGAGGAAGTACAGTTTGACGTGGTTGTGTTGGATCCGCCAGCATTTGCCAAGACACAGGGCGCACGCTCACAGGCGCTTAAAGCGTATCGTAGGCTGAATATGCTTGCTATGCAGGTATTGCGACCCGGTGGCATTCTGCTTACCTGTTCTTGCTCTGGCGTGATTGGTATGGATGATCTGCTCGGAGTTGTGTCGCAAAGTGCGCAGCGTTTGCAACGCAAGGTGCAGTTGCTAGAGACGTTTACACAGAGTGTTGATCACCCTATCAATATAGCGATGCCTGAAACGGGGTATCTGAAGGCGGTGTTTTGTAGGATAGGATGATTCATGTAAGAGCAATGTTCCCAATTTTGTGTGGATCAGCCCGGACCAGTGTAACGACATGCACGGCCTCACGCCTGCGAATGCGAAGGCTGTTGGTAATCCTGATTGTGCTCTTCCCGCCTCTGGCTTGGATCACAAAGTTATTGCTCTGGGAGATAAGTTTCTCAGCACCACAGTGCCAGCGATCATGAATTCTCCAGCCTGGAAAGAGAATTCTGCCATCATCATTGCATGGGATGAGGACGATTATGCCGGTTACGCTGGCTGCTGCAATAGCCCGAAGGGTGTGAATGGTGTTACACTGGGCGGCGCAAACGCTCCAGCAATCATCATCACTTCGAAAGGGCCGCATCCTATGACAGTCAGTGATACCTCGTACAATCATTACTCAACGCTTGGGACGATTGAAAAGCTGTGGAACCTGGGTTGCCTCGCAAATACCTGTAACATGAGCGACGCAGATTTGATGACGCGCTTCTTTCAGTTCTAGTTGGTAGAAGACTTTTTTGCTCGTATCAAGGTTCGAAAAGTTCGCGCTTCAACTCATTGCGTGCAATGCTGATTATATTGCGGTTAGCGTGATCGACTTTGAACTCTATTCATTGTGATATACTACTTCCATCCCTCTTATTCATTTGTTCTTGTTTGGGGGGAATGGACAATGACCCAAACCATCGATGAGAGTCGTGCGCAACTAATAGCAGATCTGCAGGAGCGGGCTGAGGAACTGGCGCAACTGAACCGCATTGCGATTGCGCTTACCTCCGAATTTGATTTGCAGCGTCTGTTGCAGATCATAACAGATGCTGCCCGCAAAGTGACCTCTGCTCAATATGCCGCCTTCTTTCTCATTCCAGAGGTTGCCGGTGAGGAGACTAGCCAACCTACCAATCAGGAGATATTCAATCTTGCCGCTATTTCTGGAGCGACGCCTGCTATCGAGAAGCACTTCCGCCACCTTGGCCCTGTAGAGGGGATTGGCGTACTGGAACCAGTATTTTGGGGTGGAGTATCGGTTGTTGTCGATGACGTACTTGAAGACCCCCGTTATGTAGGTGTACCTCGTGGGCATATCCCTGTACGTAGTTTTCTTGGAGTACAACTACGGACACGCGATGGATCCACTTTGGGTGCGTTCCTGATAGGAGATACACGTCCCTCGCGTTTTAGCAACCGGCATGTTGAATTGATTGAAGCTCTGAGTGCGCAAGCTGCTGTCGCTATCCATAATGCGCAACTCGTCGCACGCGAGCGCCGCGCAATGGAGGAGCATGCTGCGAAGCTGGAGCGGGAGGTGCATGAGCGGACTGCTGAACTAGAACGGCGAAACCAGGAGCTAAGCAAGTTTGCGACTGATTTACAGACGCTGCATCATGAGCTGACTGAAGCGCAAAAGCGCCAGATGCTTGCCGATGAACGCAGTCGCATTGCGCAGGAACTCCATGATCGGGTACAGCAAACGCTGTTTACAATTGGCTTGAAAGCCGACTGGATCATGGAACACTTACCGCCCGATTCAACACGGGATCGTTCTTTACGCTCCATAAAGGAACTAGCCTCACTGGGTACTGCACAGGTACGTGATGCAATTTTTGCGCTCTCCTCGACTGAGTTGCAAGAAGGTGGCCTGGTGAGTATGCTTTACACGCTGATTAAAAATTTGCGAGAGACCTCTTCACTTGAAGTAGACCTCGTCGTTACTGAATGGGCCGTTCCTCTGCCTTCACGTATCGAGAGTACACTTTTCACTATTGCGCAAGAGGCCCTTTCGAATGCGCGTCGTCATGCCGAGGCTACTACTGTAATTGTGACTGTACAAGTGAACAGCGAGCAAGCAGTGCTGGTAGTGCAGGATAATGGTGTCGGCCTTTCAACGCAGGTCCTTCAGGCGTATCGCAACAATACGATGCATCTAGGGCTCAAGGGTATGCACCACCGCGTTGAGGAACTTGGAGGCCAATTCTTGCTAATGAACGGTGAGGAGAGTGGCGTGATTGTCAAGGCGGTGATTCCTCTATGATCCGCTTACTGATCATCGATGACCACGAGATGGTGCGTGAGGGGCTTAAAGCAATGCTAACGGCGGAGCCTGACTTTGAGATTGTGGGTGATGCTGCGAACGCTGAGCAGGCATTTGAATTGATTGAACGCTTGCACCCCGATGTGATCTTGCTCGACATACGGCTACCAGGGATGAGTGGTATTGATGTCTGTCGTACCGTCATGGAACACTACCCTGAGACGGCCGTGATTATTTTGACTACCTTTAGCGACGAAGCCCTGGTTGCCCAATGTATTCAGGCGGGAGCGCGTGGTTTCATCGTCAAGGACATTGAACGCTTCGATCTCAAGCGTTCTATTCGAGCTGTAGCTCGAGGCGAGGCTGCGATTGATCCCAAAGCCGCAGTTGCGGTTCTGGCCCAGCTTCGTCGTGCGCCGCAAGTGAACCAGGGGCCTTCTCCTGATCCATTAAGTCCACAGCAAATTGTCATTTTGCGTCTAGTTGCCCAGGGGCTTTCCAGCCGGGAGATTGCCACCCAGCTTTATTTGAGCGAGAATACGGTGAAGGGATATGTGCAGGAGATCCTGCACCGCCTGGGTGTGAAGAATCGGACCGAGGCGGTAATGGTGGCTGTTAAGCAGGGGTGGTTGTAGATTTAGCTTCAGTCAATGACTACTTTCATTTAAAGTACCCCCATTCGTATACTTCGGATTACCTACGAAAGGAGGTAACACCTGTAGAAAATGCGTGCTACACTAAACATAAGTTAGGTTGCTGCATTTCCTAACGTATAGCCTCCCCTTTGACCTGACGTTTTTCCTTTGAAGCGCAAGGAGTTGCGCGGTTAAGACTATGTATGGAGGTGACACTTTGATTCCTGGTTCCTTCGATTATCTAGTGGCGCAAAGCGTAAACGAAGCCGTCGCTCTGCTAGATCAACATGGCGAAGATGCCAAAATCCTTGCAGGAGGCCAGAGCCTCATTCCCCTCTTACGATTCCGTCTCGCAGGGCCGTCGGTTCTGATAGACATCAATCGTATTAATGGCCTTGAATACATTCAGGAGACGGATGGCACACTGCACATTGGCGCTCTAACGCGCGAGGCGGAATTGGATAGCTCCAGCCTCATTCGTGACCGCTACCCCATTTTACATGACACCTCGATAATGGTGGCAGACCCCGTAGTGCGAAATTGGGCCACCGTTGGCGGCAATTTAGCTCATGCCGACCCTGCCAATGACCATCCGGCAACCATGCTTGCCCTGGGAGCAAGTGTCGTAGCCATGGGTCCAGCGGGCGAGCGGGTTTTGTCCATCGAAGATTTCTTCACTGATATGCCTTTCGAAACTGCCTTACGGCCCAATGAGGTACTCACTGAGATTCGCGTTCCTGCTCCCATCCCCAGAAGCGGTGGAGCATATTTTAAGCTGGAGCGTAAGGTGGGGGACTATGCTATTGCAGGCGTGGCAGCTTATATTACGCTGGACAATAATGGCAATGTCAGCTACGCAGGCATTGGCCTGACCAACGTGGGACCGGTTCCGATTAAAGCGAGAGATGCCGAACACTCGTTACTCGGTAAACCGCTGGACGATGCCAGCATCCATCAAGCTGCTGATCTTGCCGCTGCTGCTGCACAGCCCACGAGCGATACACGCGGTCCCGCCGAATATAAGCGCGATATGGTGCGTACGCTTGCTGTTCGTGCGTTGCGAAAAGCGCGTGCCCGCGCCACAGGAGGAGAATAGCATGAGCACCCATCATATTACTGTCACCATCAATGGAACGCCCTACGAGGGGGATGTCGAGTCACGCACATTGCTTGTACACTGGATTCGTGACACGCTGCGTTTGACAGGAACACATATCGGCTGCGATACGACATCCTGCGGTGCATGTACCATTCTTGTGGATGGCAAAGCCACCAAATCTTGTACCATGTTTGCTGTGCAGGCGCATGGACGGCAGCTCATGACTGTTGAAGGCCTGGAACAGAACGACAAATTGCACCCAATACAGGAGGGATTTCACCAGGAGCACGCTTTGCAGTGCGGGTATTGCACACCTGGCATGATGATGACTAGCCTTGCTCTTTTACAGCGCAATCCCAATCCTACGGAGCATGAGATCCGCGTAGGCATCTCGGGCAACCTGTGCCGCTGCACCGGCTATGTCAATATCGTCAAGGCTATACAGTTTGCTGCCGAGAAAATGCGGGCAACTGAACAGGTTCCGGTAAGTGCCGGTGAAGGAGGCGAATAATGGCGACTCAAGTTTTTGCACACGGCCTTGGGGAAGCATATAAGCGCAAAGAGGACGCCCGTTTCATCCGTGGTCAGGGCAACTATGTGGATGACGTGCAACTGCCGGGAATGCTCTATGGAGATATCGTGCGTAGCCCCTATGGGCACGCGCTCATCAAGAATATAGATATCAGTGAGGCGATGAAGGTTCCGGGGGTCGTGGCAGTGATTACTGGTAAAGACCTGGATGCCGCAGGGCTCGCGTGGATGCCAACGCTCTCGGCTGATACGGAAGCTGTGCTGGCGCTGGATCGTGTGCATTACCAGATGCAGGAAGTAGCCTTTGTTGTTGCTACCAGCCGTTATACCGCAGCCGATGGCGCTGCTGCTGTCGGGGTAGATTATGAGCCTCTGCAGGTGGTAGTCGATCCCAAAAAGGCGCTTGAGCCCGATGCGCCATTGCTGCGTCCCGATAAGAAGGATAAGCAGCCGACAAACCAGATTTATCACTGGGAGACTGGCGAACGCGAGGCCACCGATGCTGCCTTTGCTGAAGCCGCAGCCAACGGCGTGGTCGTCAGGCAAGAGATGTATATTCCACGTATTCATCCTGCGCCGATCGAGACCTGTGGCTGCGTCGCCGACTTCCATAAGGCGACCGGGAAACTCACAGTCTGGATGACTTCGCAAGCACCGCACGCGCATCGCACGCTCTTCGCCATCGTTGCTGGCCTGCCTGAGCACCGGATCCGCATCATTTCACCAGATGTTGGTGGTGGATTTGGTAACAAGGTGCCGATCTATCCAGGATACGTCTGTGCTGTCGTGGCATCAATCACAACGGGTAAGCCTGTCAAGTGGATTGAAGACCGCACTGAGAACCTGTGCAGTACAGGTTTTGCACGTGACTATCACATCAAGGCAGAGATCGCTTCCGAAAAGGATGGGACTGTCAAAGCGCTGCGTGTATACACACTGGCCGATCATGGCGCATTTGATGCGGCGGCACAGCCGACGAAGTTTCCGGCAGGACTGTTCCACATCTGCACAGGTTCATATGACTTTAAGAACGCTTTTGTAGAGGTGGACGCGGTCCATACTAACAAGGCGCCGGGTGGCATCGCCTATCGATGTTCGTTCCGCGTAACTGAAGCTTCCTACTTGATTGAGCGCATGATGGACACTCTGGCCTATGAAGTGGGTAAAGACCCGGCGCAACTGCGCTTCCAGAACTTCATCAAACCGGAAGCCTTCCCTTACCGCTCTGCATTGAATTGGACGTACGATAGTGGTAACTACGAAGCTGCCCTTCAACTGGCAATGAAGAATGTGGACTACGAGGGGTTACGCCGCGAACAGGCTGAGAAACGGGCGCGTGGAGAGCTGATGGGTATCGGCATCTCAAGCTTCACCGAGATCGTCGGTGCTGGCCCTGGCAAGCACTTCGATATCGCTGGCATTGAGATGTTTGATAGCTGCGAGATTCGTGTGCATCCTACAGGCAAGGCCCTGGCACGCATTGGAGTCCAAACACAAGGCCAGGGGCATGAAACAACCTTTGCGCAGATCATCGCTGCTGAACTAGGTATGTCACCGGATGATATCGATGTCGAGCATGGCGATACGGATACTGCCCCGTATGGATTGGGCACATATGCCAGCCGCAGTACACCGGTGGCTGGTGCTGCAACCGCCATCGCTGCCAGAAAGGTACGTGACAAGGCCAAGAAGATCGCAGCCTACCTGCTGGAAGTCGGCGAGGAGGACCTTGAATGGGAGCCAGGACGGTTCTATGTAAAGGGATCACCGGGTAAAGGCAAAACCATCCAGGAACTAGCGTTTGCAGCCTACACAAACTGTCCGCCATACCTGGAGCCAGGTTTGGAGGCAGTGAACTATTATGATCCACCCAATCTGACATATCCGTTCGGTAGCTATATCTGCGTTGTGGATATCGATCGAGGAACCGGGCAGGTACATGTACGTCGCTTCATGGCGGTGGATGACTGTGGCACGATCATTAATCCAATGATCGTAGAGGGGCAGATTCATGGCGGTTTGACGCAAGGACTTGCTCCGGCATTGTATGAAGAGTTGTCATACGATGAGGATGGCAACGTTCTAGGCAGCAACTTCCAGGATTACTTGATCCCCACCGCGGTCGAGACACCACACTGGGAGACCGATAAGACGGTTACGCCTTCGCCACACCACCCGATTGGGGCCAAGGGAATCGGCGAGTCGTCCACTGTAGGTGCTCCACAGGCGATTGCCAATGCCGTTGTTGATGCGCTAGCTCATGTGGGCGTGCGGCATATAGACATTCCGATTACGCCGTGGAAGGTGTGGAGTGTCCTGAAAGAAAAGGGGTTGACTTCGGATTAGTTTTGGTTGTCCGGTGGTGAAACCTGGCGACCCTCGCGGTCGCCAGGTTATCTATCTATAGGTAGGGAACCATTTCCAGGGGAATAACATGTCGAATGCTATACTTGAACTTGCTTACCAGTTGGCACAGGCGGATGAGCCCTTTGTACTGGCGACTGTGGTATGGTGTGAGAGGCCTACTTCTGCGAAGCCTGGGGCGCAGGCGATTATCCAGGCTGATGGAACAATGACGGGCTGGATTGGTGGCAGTTGCGCTCAGCCTGTTGTGCTGCGTGAAGCTTTGCGAGTACTACGGGAAGGAGATGGTCCCTATCTTTTACGTTTGGGTGCTCCAGAAATGGGAATTGTGCGTAACGATGTGCGGGTTTTCCCTATGAGTTGTACCAGCGGGGGTATACTGGATATCTATATGGAACCGCATCTGCCTCAACCACAACTTGTGCTGATAGGCGATTCACCTGTGATTGCAGCGCTCGGTCGCCTGGCTGGAGTTCTCGACTACACGGTAACGCAGCTTAATTCTGCCGATTTGAGTAAAGTGCTCATGAATGAACGTACGTATGTGCTTGTTGCCTCACATGGGCAATATGATGAAGAGGCTTTAGAGCAGGCGCTGCGCAGTCCTGCTGTCTATGTGGGCATGGTGGGTAGCCATAGACGTGCCGAGGCTTGCCGGGAATACCTGCGTACTTCTGGGTTGACAGAACAGCAGATTGAGCGTCTTAAAGCACCTGCTGGATTGGATGTGGGGGCTGTGACACCGCAAGAAATTGCGGCCAGTATTCTGGCAGAGCTGGTGGAGGTACGTCGTCGTGGTCCTCTAGTCAATCAAGAACAGACTCGTTTTGCTAGTGAAGAACATCTTGAAGGTAAAGACGCTATCCTTGAACATGAACCTGAGACAGCTATTGATCCTGTCTGTGGTATGATAGTAGAAATAGCTACAGCCAGGCACCGGGCTAAACTTGATGGGCAAGACTTTTATTTCTGTTGTCCTGCCTGCAAGCGCCTATTTGAGCGAAATCCGCAAGAATATCTCGTGCAAAACGAAAGGTGAGTAAAAAATGGAGTTTTCTGGTACCCAGACGATTGCCGCGCCTATTAAGGACGTGTGGGCATTTCTGATGGATGTGAATAAGGTAGCATCCTGTGCCCCTGGTTTTCAGAGCCTGGAGGTTATGGAAAATGAGCACTGGAAGGCAGTGGTTGCAGTGGGAGTTGGGGCAGTAAAGGCCAAGTTTACATTGGATGTCACGCGGCCAGAAGTGGAAGAGCCTACGCGCATGGTTGTGAAAGGCCGGGGCAAAGCGCCAGGTAGCGCTGTTGATATGTCCGGGGATATGCAGCTCACCGATCTTGATAGTGGGGAGACACGCATGGATTGGAAAGCATCGGTGGTCGTGAGTGGTACTATCGCCAGCGTAGGTGCGCGTCTACTGCAAGGCACAGCAGAACGACTCACCGGGCAATTCTTCGATTGCCTTAAAACCAAGTTACAGGCCCAGGCTACTACGAATACGAGCAGTTAGTTCCGATGGAGAATGCCGTTCAGCGCTGGAATGAAATACTTGATGCACGGGCGCAACAAATGGACGCCGCCTACACGCGCCTGGGGCGTACTAGTGCCGATTTCTGGGATCGCAGGGCACATGGGTTTCATCGTTCTACAAAGGATACCGCGACCAGTGATCCTTTTTTTCTCCAGATGAGAGACATAGTCACTCCACAGACAAGGGTGTTGGACGTTGGCGCGGGAACAGGACGCTTTACACTCGCGCTTGCGCCGCAGGCTGAGCATATTACTGCTATTGAGCCAAATTCTGCGATGCTGGATTTCCTGCGCCAGGATGCGTATGAACGAGGACTAACCAATATTTCATTTGTTCAAACTACCTGGCAAGCTGCTCCTGATAATCTCCGGGCTGATGTTGTGATCTGTAGTCATGTGCTTTATCCAATCAGGGATATCGTGCCGTTCCTGGCAAAACTGCAAAAGGCTGCACGCCAGGCTTGCTACATTTATTTACGAGCCACCCCTATCGATGCCATAACTGCTCACCTCTGGCGGTATTTTCATGGTGAGGAGCGCCGCCTGCCGCCGGGTTACATACATGCCCTTGATGTACTGTACGAGATGGGGATTTATGCAAATGTAGAAATCGTCACACTTCCTCCGAGCTTGCGTTATCCCTCGCTAGAAGTAGCTGTCGTGGAGCTGCAGGAGCAGCTTATTTTGCCCGATGATGAGAAGACACGCGAAGAATTGCGTGCATTATTAAAAGGGTGGTTGGTGGAGCGGGATGGTTTATTGGTGCCACCTGCTCAAAATACGGTGTGTGCTTTCATTTGGTGGAAAACACGGTAAGTAATCACTTACATTCCAGCAGGATTACTTCAAATGGACGAAATGTCCTCCCTCTCCTCCACAAAAGATCTGGCTTTGATTTGAGCCATTAAACTCAAATCAAAGCCAGGTCCTATACGATGGCCCTGTCTAACTTTTCAAAGAAAGATTTGAGCGAATTTTTGGTAATGCCCTGGCCGATAGGGTTGTTGGCGATGGCAATGGGGCCTTCGAGATCAGCAGTGGCGTCATAGGTGAGTACAGCACCATCAGGCTCGTCATTGATGTTGATCTGGCTGGTGGCGTTGATTGAGCCACCGGTGCCCTTGCGGTTTACTTCCAGAACGAGCACATTTGGGTCCTGGCGCTGAGCGATACGAATAACGGCGCCATATGGCCCTTTCAAACCAGGCAAAGGGGTTGTAATGTTCGCCTGAAGGCGAGTAGGATCTAGATATTGGACCGAGTTGCAGCCAGGAATACAGGATTGGAGGACTGCGGGATTGAGGATAGCGTTAAAGACTTGCCAACTGCTAGCCTTGAACTTATGACTTCCGTTAAGCTTCATGAAACCCTTCCTTACACATACAAACATAACTGGCCTTGTGCAGGTCAAATTAATTGGGCGTATCTCACCCGGAGTGTATTGTAGCGATTCATTGCTGAACTTTCAAGGGTGAGATAACATGTTACCAAATATTCCTATCTTCGTGGGTAGAATGCCCTGGTTAGAACTGCTGGTGTAATCAATCCCGGGGATGTGGTGCTTGAGGTTAAGGTGAACGTGGTTTATTATTTTTGCCTGGCCCAAATGTGCTATTATCTGCTTTGAAATTATATGAGGGTGTTATACTGCGATAAAGTGTTTCATCGTGTGTCAGAGCTTTAAACTTTATATAGATGATTTCAATAAGGGGTGCATGATGGCATGGCCTGGTGAGCTTGATCAACAAGCACGGCAAGGATGGCGATCTCTTTTTGCAAAGAAAAGGGCAGATCTTTCAATTTCTGTCGAGGAAACGCTCGCGGACGGTACTTTAGAGGAAGATCTTGTTTCAGATGAACCGGATGAATTGGAAGAAGGCGTGCAGGGAAAAAGCAGTTCAATAGTCATACCTCCCAGATTGAGTCTCCAATCCAAAGTGATACCTGTGGTACGCGTTGAGCCTAAGGAAGCTAAAAACGTGGTAGTGGCCGATGCCCGCTCTACTACTGAACCCGACGAGGTTCCGCAGACTGAACCGAAAAAGCAGCGCCTGGCAGGTCGAACAACCAAAGTGCATTTACAAGCTGTCGCCAGGCCGGAGAAGAAATCAAGCGGAAAAATATCGAAACAGGCAGATAAAAACGAACGAACTACTGACGGTGAAGTTCAAGCAAGTGTCCGAGACGAGGCGAAACGAAGTTCTGCGCATGAAGCCGAAGCCTTGATCGAGGGACAGGTTAAAAGTACTGCACGCGGAGCATTAGCGGGTTCCAGTGTGTTTAAACAAGGCCAAAGAGAAGTGATGGTTGCTAATGTCCATATTTCTGAGACAAGTGTGGTGGTGATAACGCTCGTAGGGGACCCTGGTCCTGTCGTTGTAAAATATATCTCCTTAAAGCCTCGGGATGGATTTACTGTACATTTGAGTGCGCCTGCTGAGGTGCAAACGCCATTTAACTATGTAGTTCTGATGGGGGAACTTTTCTAAAGATTCCCCTCAACCTCTTGCCGAAGACGCGCTAAGAAGTCTTGCATAACGCCCCTACACTTTCTCTAGCGCAGGTAGTGTGAAAATAAAGCGACTGCCTTCACCGAGGATACCACTGCTCTCTACGTGAATAGCGCCACCATGCAAGCGGAGTAATTGAGCAACAATGTAAAGGCCAAGGCCAACACCTCTTGCCTTACTTCCCTCGATATTAGGGGCACGGTAGAAACGTTCAAAGAGACGTGGTTGTGCATCAACAGGAATACCGATACCTTGATCTTCGACACAAACTTCGATGGTTGCTTTGTCTTCTATTTTTGGGCGCCGGCGTAACCAGACATTCACGGGTCCGCCAAGTGGACTGTATTTTATCGCATTATCTACAAGGTTGGCAATGATTTGCTGCAGGCGTGCGCTATCACCCATGACCAGGTAGAGCTGTTCGCTCGGCTCGATAAAGCAACTGATAGTATGCTCTGCCGAGACCGAGCTAAGATGTGTGACTACTTGACGAGCTATAGCGGCCAGGTCAACCTCTTCTAATGTTAAGGTGAGCTCTCCGCGATTGAGCCGTGACACCTCTAAAAAGTTGGCAACTATGTTGGTCAATTGGTGGGTCTGTTCCTCTATAATAGAAAGATTATCGATCAATTGAGGCAGCTTTATAATTCCAGGATCTTGAGTCTGATCCATGATACGTCTGAGTATGCGTGTAACTAACTGGCTCTGTGCAAGAATGACTGTTAATGGAGAGCGAAACTCATGCGCGGTAATTGCCAGAAATTCGTCTTTAAGCGTATTGGCTTCGCGCATGGCTGCTTCACTAGTGCGAGCATCGATGGCTTCTTGTTGCCAGCGAGCCTGGTCAACGGCTAATCCCGCGAGTTGGGCAATACCTTCGATAACCACCATATCCCAAACCGTAAATTCATTTTGCTGTGCATGTCGTCCTTCCTCAGACTGCTGTGTTAATCCATCAGCAGGGGCCCTGGAACGATCCAAAGCAATAAGTCCGTGCAGCCGATTGTTGTGCATGATCGGTGCTGTAAGTATCATCAGGTGGTTGTATGGGTTAGGTTGATGGAGACACTGTTCGGCATTAATGAGCGTTGCATGACCTTGCATGAGCTGTGCCAGGAAGTCATGATTTTGGTCAGATTTAGGATAAAGCCAGGCAGCTTGATCGATTAACCATTGCCGCTCACCTTCTGATGAGAAACCGATTGAAAACATTGGTGTAAATCGTTGCAGTCTCTCGTCATAAAGTTGGACGACTCCACGCTCACAGTTGAGTGTGAGAAGTGTTCGTTCAAGCACACTGTGCAGGATAGCTTCGATATCAGTAATGCCTGATACCGCTTCTGCGACGTGCAAGAGTGTATCTAATGCCTGGCGGATACGTTGATCAACACGAATTTGTTCCGTGATATCGCGAAAAGCGCTGACGATGCCAATCTGCTTCCCCGTACCATCTAGCATTGACGCGATATTTATCTCTAAAATGCGCTCAGCTCCATCGGCACGTATAGTGACGAAGCGTTCTGCACGAATACGTTCACCACGAAGTGCGCGAGCAAGGGGGAAGTCTTCTTCCGTCATTCGTTGTCCGTGGAGGGTGTAGGTTGGGTAACGATGAAGCAAGGACTTCAGTTGAGCGGTAAAATTTTTGGGTACGCCAAGGAAATGAGATGCCGCGTTATTGAGTATTAACACCTCTCCTTGCTGGTTCGTGACAGTAATACCTTCGGTCATGGTGTGGAAGATGGCATCAAGTGTATTGGCTCGCTCGGTTGCCAGCCTGGCAGCTTCATGTGCGTCCGCCAGTAGACGAGCCTTTTCGACAGCAAGCGCGCACTGTGCTGCTATTTCTTGCGCAAAGACAAGTTGACCCTCAGAGGGATAAAAATCGGGTGCGCGGTAGTTAACAAAAGCCAGGCCGACGCAGCGTGAAGCATTAGTCGAAGCTATAGGGTTGGTTTCCTGCTTATTTTTTGATACCATACCTATCATCAGGGGTATAATCATTGCATTGTTTAAACTTAGCTTGCGAAACAGGGTAATCTCTTCACCTTCGACCTGCTCGGCAGCGACAAAGAGCGGAGTGCACACATGGGCAGCGTGACGGCAGTTCGGAAGTTCTGCCAGAACAGCAGTAGTTTGCGTACTGAGTATGCCTTGTTGTGTGCTACTACTCGCTAAGTGTAGTGTATCGCTTTCCAAAAGCGCAATTGAACCTCCGTCAGCGTTTAAGCCCTGTACCAGGTGATTGATAGCGATTTCGAGTATGGCTGGTAGGTCCTCTCCTGAATTGACAGCAATTGCTACCTGGTATATGGCGCGTGCGCGATCAATCAATTGTTCTGCACGACGGCGTTCCGCCTGAGCCTGTTGATACAGTCGAGCATTGTCGATAGCTATGGCTGCCTGCTGTCCAATGGCACGTGCGAGTTGCTGCTGTTCGGGTGAAAATGTGCGTGTTTTACCGGGATCATCCAGGGTAAGCATTCCAACAGGGCGACCTTCGCGTACGAGTGCGACAAGAAGAATTGAACGCACGAGAAATGTATCAGCTAAAGAGCGTATGCCTGGTTGAGCATGTAAATCTTCAAGAAAAAGCATGCCATTTTCACTGAGAAGACGATGAACGATAGCATTATTGAAAGGCAGCGGACTTTGGTACCAGATATGGTCGGCAGCTTGAATGGCCTCGCTATTTAGCTGCTGAGATGAGAGATAGTAAGTTGTTGGTTGTAAGATGCCTTGTGCATCATCCAGTAACCAGACGGCGCAGCGTTCGACTTCACATACCTCTGTGGTACGTTTCACAAGCACCTGCAAAATGCGGTCGAGATCGAGCGAGGATGCCAGTAATTCCGCCAGTTCCCGGAGAATTACACTTTCGCGTAGTGCGGCAAGCAAACGCTGATGCTCCTGAGTATTAGAGAAAGGAGATTGATCAGCAGACATACCCTAGACCCCTTGATATACTTCAAACAAAGGTATTGAGTAACTCCCTCGAGACAGGTGCTTTAGCTGATTAGTGTAGTGTGTGGTGCGAAAACCTTAGACTTCAGAGAAGTAAGGGGGCGAGATACTACTATGACGATTAATGTTACTAAAGTGAAGTGGCACTGGTCATTTTGTAAGCCTTTGATTTTTGTCATGCGATTCCTATCTGTTAAACTCTCTTCGTGGAAGTTTAACAGATGGGCGTTTCATTCGTCAAGCACGATGAGACATTTTGGGCATATTTGTTCTAAGTTTCATCGCGATTGGAATGAGCATACTTTCATTTCCCAGCCTAATTATTATTTTTTGCGACGAAGGCGGAATAGCTGAACTAAGAATGCGAGTGATGTACCCATTGCAACTTCAACGATTGTTAAGGCGCCGGATGAGCCGCGAGAAGATGCTTTACGTTTCTCTGTTCGATGATCTTCATGATTTGTAGTTGAAGAAGTAGAATGGGTCCGTGTATTATCTGCCTGATCTGCTCTGGATGCCCGGGCTTTCAGGCTTTTTACCTCACTTTTAGGAAGGATAGCCTTTGGCTCTACATTCTTATGTGAGGGTGGAGCTTGTTCCTGGATGTCCTTTTCACTTGTCTGCAAATGACTTGTGAACCGGTGTACCATTACGGCCAGATTATAAGGTGTTGCCTCTATGCCCTCTGCAAAGAAGGCATTGACCTCGGCCCCTAAGAGCAAGATTACGGCAAAGTAGTAGAAGAAAAACAAGAGAATAACTGCGAAACCTGCCGTTCCTGTATAGCTACCCAAAAAGTGTGTCACGTAAAACGGGAAGAGTATGAGATAGATCTGTATGGCCACTGCTGCTATCACGGCTCCAAGCCAGCTATGACGGAAACTGATATGCTGGTTGGGTACAACGATGTAGATGGCCTCAAACAAAATCCATGTAATGATCAACCCAAAAAATATACCTACAAGGGTGAAAATGAAGCCATTGCCGGGAATCTGGCTAACGGGAGTTGCTTTCAATATCGATTGTACCAAAGCTGGAATAGAGGAAGCGAATACCATGAGTGGTATCAGAATGATAAATACCAGGAGCATACCAAGGGCCATAAGATTCTGCTTAATGATGTCTCGTGGGAGCGTATGGTAAATGATATCGAAGTAGTTTTCAATCGCTATGAAGAGGCGTGAGCCGCCGAAGATAGCGACAAGGACGGCGATTATTCCGAGAACCCCGGCGTTCTTGCTAAGAGAATTAAGCGCAGGCCCCAGTATATGACCTGATGAAATTGGTTGTGGAAAGACGCTTTGAATACGGTTTATTATATCTGCCTTAATTGAGGGATCTAATCCCCCAAGGACAAAGCCAACAATGGAAATAATGGCAATAACTATAGGGAAGATGGCAGTGATGAGGTTGGGTCCTTAGTTTGAGTTGCCATAGCGTTAGTCCTTGCCACTGTCCTTCGACCTTGTATAATTAGAGAAGAATGCTTTGATATCTTTTCTTAATCTGTATATAATGTGCACGTTTTAGTTGTCCAAGACGTTTCAATGGGCATGGTATTTCCGTAGAAAGCTATAAATCTGCATGTGGGTTGAAAAGCATATATGAGTTCACGGCCACCACCTAAGCAACAAAGCATAGCTTCGTTATTGTGGGAAATACTGCGCCTGGGTGCACGGGCGATATGGGGGAGTCCCGTCAATCCTGTACGTCCTATATTGGAGCGACAACAGGCTCTGGCTGTACTGGGCTTGCCTGCCAATGCTACTCGCCAGCAAATTAAACGACGTTATCGAGTACTCGCAAAACAGCATCATCCAGATCGAGGTGGAGATCAGCGGCAAATGCAGCGCATTATCGCGGCATATGAATTTCTCATGAAAGATTAACCAGAGCGCTAGCAAATCAAGGCAATCTTGCGCCACAGCGATTGCAGAAGCGCTTACCGGGACGAGCCGGCGCTCCGCATTGATCGCAGAACAATGTTTCTGTATTTTGCTTATGGGGTGGGCTGTAAATGGATTGAACAGGAGATACAGAAGAAGGTGGTGTGGCTTGTACTGGATTTGAAGCAGATGAAGTTGAGGGTGCCTGGTATCCCTGGACGTGTTGGTCAGCTTCTTGTGAAGAGGGTGTATGGGTGGCTGTCGCCGACTGCGTTCCTTGAGTAGCCTGTATTGTATCCTGAATAGTCTTTGCGGCCTTGATCGCCGCTCCGCCGATAGTCCCTGCAATTTTGAGCCCTTTTGCTATATCTTCCAAATTGCTTTTCATGCGATGTGCGGGAGGAAGAAGCGTCGAATCTGAAACTTTTTGGAAGAAATTGTTGCCGATCTGAATGCCATCTGTGGTGAGCTGCCCTTGTTCTTGTGTACCATCATTAAAGTAGAACGAAATGCTATTACCCTGGTAGGAATAGCTGCCCTCGCGCCTGGTTTCTGGCGCATTGGTATCCACCTGCTGCCCACTTATAAGCGACTTGGCTGCATGACTGATGCGGCTGCGTTCCTGCATGATGAGGATAAATTGCCCATTTGCTTGTAACGTGAGCGTGTCGAGGCGAGAGGTAAAGTAGTCTAGCCCGATACCAGAACGGTGAGAACTCTCATATTGGCCAGTAATTGCTTTCATTGCCAGAATTCCTTTGATGCGCCGTTTGAAACAGATTTATTTGGGCGCGTACATCTAGTATACGATTATACTACTCTATAAGTTGTGGAAATGCTCTCAGCTCTTCATTGTCGTGGGTGGTGAGGATTACTCTTGCGTACTTTTCTCAGTAGTAGCAAGCGATTACTTGTAAGGTCATGTATCATTTCCGCACGATTGCCTGGGGGCTCAAATACCTTGCACATAAAAGGATTTGCCCCTTTTTTAGCACTCTGCACAACTGCCCGTCCCGTATTTGATTTCATTGCGTTCCTAAGATTACCCGTTTGTGGGGATATCTTCCGCCGGAGTGATAGCACTAAAGGTGGTGTTTAAGTTGGCAAGCCGATCTTTGCTGCGACCCGATCAGTTGAGTCCAACTCTTTAATTGCGGCATGAAATGCATTTTCTGCTTCCGGGTCGCGTATATTGCTATCTGCGAGTATTTGTCCTTTCAGCATGTATGCTTCGGCCCGCCTGAGAATATAGCTCAATTTGCCAGCATCGAGAGCCTGTTGGATATGCACAAGGGCTTGATTATCAAGGTGTTCTGCGTGTTCGACGCTGGCAAGATAACAGGCAGCAGCAGATACAACATTTGCCCTTTCTTTCACGTTGTATTGTCGCATTTTATCAGCAAGGGGCTGCTGTGATGTTAGAGCTGCTTCGTTGATCGTAGGCGCCCAGGTTTCTAATACCCTCTGGAGCCGCTCTTGGGCTGCAGATAAATTTCCCAATGACTCTTCGATCAACGCGATTTGGCAGTCCAGTAGTGCTGCACGCAGCATTTCACCAATAGCGCTGTAAAGGGTACGTGCGCTCTCAGCATGTCTCAGTGCGACTCGCTCTTGTGCCTTCACCTGATCGGTTTGACCGGCCCCATCATTGCTATGGTTAGATGAGTTGTTCGCGAGTTCAAAGTCAACCAGGGCCATCCCCCAATGTGTCTCGGCAACCAGACGAATGGGTGTAGAGTCATTCATCGTAGCAAGTGCATCTTGATATTGACTGTAAGCTGCTTCAAACTGTCCGAGTTCCCTGGTGGCAGCAGCAAGGTGAAGCCGTAGAGATATAACTTCTAGACTTTGATCTTGTGGCACCACCTCCGGGAGAATGGCGACTGCGGAAAGAAAGTCTTGCTGTGCATGTTGAAACTGTCGCAGGCTGAAGTAGCACTGGCCACGCAAGGCGATCAATCTCCACCCTAAAAAGGGGGGTAAGTGGGAAATGTTCAGGTCTTGCAATTGCTCCAGCGCTCTTCGAGGATAATTTTCAGCAAGGAGTTGGGATGCCTTCATTCTTTTTTCCTCGAAGCTTTTAAATTTGCTTTCCTCTGTCCCACTCTCACGATGTTGTTGTACTAAGACCATCAGCTCATCAAGCGGGAGATTTAACCGCTCTGCCAGATAATGTAGGCTTTCTGCTGATGGCTCTATGCGATTTCGTTCAATTTGCGAAACGAGGCTGGTACTATATTTATTTCCCGCCAGACGAGCAGACCTGATCACTCCCCCCAAAGTATTGGGAGAGACACTTTTCGATGGACGTGGCATATCTACATGCCGACCTTCCTAGACATAAGTTCACTCTTTCTGTGCCATTTAATATGTGTCATTGACTTAACCGTTCGGTGTGAATTAGATCCCCAACGGTTGAGATAACTGAATGGAATGAAAAAATAATGAACTCTACATATGATAATACGTTTCGTTTAGTCAAAAGGACAGTAATAGATAGTAGTAGACCATGTTTCCTAGATATGTAATCGCTCTCAATTAGTTATCAAACAAGCATGCTAAGAATTGCCACTTCTAGCTGTTCGGGAGTCAACCATTCTTGTCCAATAAGGTGGAGGAGATCAATGACTTTATAGAAGTTGCCCTTATCTTCGTTTCGGGGTACTTGACTCTCAGAACTTCGCTAATGCGGAAATCATGAAAAGCATCCCCAATAACCCTTGCAAGAACATGCAAGAAGCTTTGTATGTAGAACGCTTATCGTATACAAAAGGTTCCGCTTTTATATCTTATAACATAAATAAATAGCTAGTCTAGTGTTCACTTCCCCAAAATTGATAGATGTCGTATTATTTCCTATCCACGTATTAAAAATCGAACAAGCTAGATATTGGATGGTAAAAATGACCAGGCAGGTTAAAAGTTCAGCTCACTCAATTTTTTGATCTTCTAAAAACTAGAACTAATGACCGAATTTGCTATTGACTTTCGGAATAGAACACTGTATGCTGAGAAGCAACTAAGCTAATGCAAGAGAGGAAGATAGGCAGATGGCTCGTTCCGCCAAATTAACGTCGTCAATACAAGATGAATCAGAATCACACGAACAACTCTCCCTTTTTGCAGCAAAGAGAGCGGGAGAGGAAGGAAACACCGTTTCGTCTAAAATAGAGGCAAGGCCGGCACCACGATCAAAGAGGCAAACCAGTTATTCAGCAGCAGATATTCAAGTACTAGAAGGCATTGCAGCTATACGCCATCGTCCTGGGATGTATATTGGTTCAACCTCTGCCTCGGGCTTGCTGCATTTATTATGGGAAGCCCTTGATAACGCGGTCGATGAGGCGGTGGCCGGTTTTGGTAAACATATCTGGGTAAGCATCGATCCTGATGGCTGGGTAACCGTTCGCGATGAAGCTCGGGGCATGCCGTTCGACCCCATGTTATACCAGGGTGATTATTTGCCAGCCGCTACGATTATTCTGACGGTTCCGCATTCTGGTGGCAAATTTGAAGAGGGAGTATATAAAACTGCCGGTGGGCTCCATGGAGTTGGATCGACAGTAATCAACGCTTTATCTGAAAAGCTGGAGTTGACGATCTGGAAGGATGGTCAACAGTTCACCCAGGTGTTCAGTCGCGGCTCCGCTATGCCTCACCGGATTATAGCCTGTGATCCCAAACTGCATGGCACTCAGCTACGCTGGCTGTACGACCGCACCATTTTCGATGCTGATGCTTATTACTCTTTAGAGGCTGTTGAAAGTCGTCTCAAAGCTTCGGCATACCTCAATCGTGGAATGTCATTCCATTTAGACGCATGGGATGATGCCTCTGAAGAGCAGGTCAAGCATACCTACTATTCGCGTGATGGGCTGCCCGATTATGTCCGCGACCTTGCGACGAGCACAAGCGCTCCTCTTTCTAAACAGATGATTGGTATTGCAAAGGAGAAGGATGGAGTACAAGTGGAGGTGGCTTTGCAGCCGACCACGGGCTACAAGATTGTAATGTACAGTTACGCAAATGCTGTCAGAACGCGAGATGGTGGTGTGCATGAAACTGGCTTCAAAGCAGCGCTTACCAAGGTTGTGAATGACTACGCATTGAAGTGGGGCATCATCAAGAGTCGAGAGAAAGATGGTTTCAGGCCGGAGGTCATTCAGCAGGGGCTAAACGTGGTTATCTCGGTGAAACTCACCAATCCGCAGTTCCAGGGACAGACCAAGGATCGCCTGAATAATGCTCCAGTTGAGGGAATCGTGCGTTCGATTGTAGATGAGGGCCTGAAAGACTGGTTTGAGCACAATATGGGCGCCGGAAAAGAGTGGCTGAAGAAGATCCTGCAGATGCAGAAGGCCAGGAACGAAGCTCAGCTTGTAGAAGAGTTGGCGCGAGCAGGTAATAAAAAGAACGGCGAACTGATCGATACCACGCTGTCAAAAAAGTTTTTGCGCTGCAACAGTACTGACCCAACCCGCTCGGAGTTATTTATTGTGGAGGGTGATTCTGCCGGTGGTAGCGCTGGCCAGGGCCGTTTCTCGGATTTTCAAGCAGTGCTCAAGCTCAAGGGAAAACCGCTCAATGTGGCCAAGGCCGACTTGAAGCGTATAGTCGAGAACGAAGAGATACGAACGATCATCAATGTGCTGGGTACAGGAACCCGCGATTCGTTTGATATCACTCGCCTGAAATTTCATCGAGTTATTATTGCAACCGATGCCGATGTGGATGGCTTACACATCCAATGCCTGTTGCTCACGCTGTTTCACCAGGAATTCAGCGATCTTATCGAACGCGGTCATGTCTTTATTGCGTGCCCTCCCCTTTATTCGGTCAAGTACAAAGGAAAAGTAACCTGGCTGCTGGATGACGACGCGCGCAACCAATTCATTAAGACGCGTGCTGATGCTCAGGGCTTGGAGTTTAAGCGTTTCAAAGGCCTGGGTGAGATGAATCCCAAAGAATTACGGGATACCATGTTCGACCCCGCCCGGCGCACGCTCAAGCGCGTCACTATGGAAGATGGCGTGCTGGCAGCACGATTGGTGGCAGAACTGATGGAGGATGAGAACGCCGAGGCTCGGCGTATCTTCCTGGCTGAACATGCCCGCAAAATTAAGGAATTGGACGTTTAAATCATGGCACGTATAACAGAAAACACAACAGAAATAGGTATCATTCGCGAAGAAGATTTCTCGGTCGTCATGTCACAGGCCTTCGCGACCTATGGTCTCTCAGTAGTAACGGACCGGGCGCTTCCTGATGCACGTGATGGTCTGAAACCTGTGCAACGGCGTATTCTGGCAGGAATGCGCGAGGCGCGTTTTCTCTCCAGCCGCCCAACGGTTAAAAGCGCAGAAGTGGTGGGTTTGATCTTAGGTAACTATCATCCGCACGGTGATGCGTCGGTCTATGACGCGGCTGTACGCCTGGCTCAACCATTTACTTTGCGTTATCCGTTGATCGAAGGCCAGGGCAACATGGGCAGCGAAGATGGTGATGCACCTGCTGCCTATCGTTATACCGAGATGCGGATTTCACCTTTAGCCGAAGTGTTGATGGAGGACATGGAACGTGATACTGTGTCGCTGCACCCGACGTATAAACAGGACCCCAAAGTGCTTGAGCCGGATTATCTGCCGGGTCGTATACCGCCTATCGTCAATCCTTCGAGCGGAATCGCAGTTGGCCTCTCTACCAACATCCCACCGCATAATCTGACGGAAGTGCTGCGTGCCTGCATCGCCTTGCTTGACCGACCAGACATGAGCATTGAGCAACTGATGACTTATATCCAGGGACCGGATTTTTGCCAGGGAGGCCGGATCATGGGTATCGAGGGCATCAAGGATTACCTGACGACTGGTAAGGGACGAATCGTTGTACGTGCTGAAGTGCGCTTAGAGGAGACGCCTCGCAATCGTTCACTGATTGTAACGCAGTTGCCGCCCATTGGCCGGGATAAGGTCAAAGTCTCTATCGTCAAAGCGATCAATGCCCGTAAATTAGAAGGATTGATGCCCGACCTGCGCGATGAGAGCGATACTGAGAAAGGCACGCGAATTGTCCTGGAACTGCGTAAAGATGCTGATGCTGCGCAGGCGCTCTCACAGCTCTTCAGCGAGACGGATTTACAAGTGTCACTGTCGTTTCAGATGGTGTATCTCTTTGGAGAGCCGATGCAGGCAGCTCGTCAGCCCAAACAGGTAGGAATGATCGAGCTACTTAACTATTGGAACGCACACCAGGTCGATGTCTTGACGCGACGTTCCCAGTTTGATCTGCGCAAAGCGCGCGAGCGCTTGCATATCGTCGAAGGGTTGATCATCGGTGCTGCCAATGCCGAGCGAATCGTCAAAATCTTCCAGCAAGCGCAGGATCGCAACGAGGCGCGTAAAAAGATCGAGGTTACGTATAAGCTCACGCCTATCCAGTCGGATGTGATTGCCTCTATGACCCTGGCACAGGTGACGCGGCTGGATGCAAACAAATATGCCAAAGAGAAAGAGGAGTTGCTGGCGCGGATAGCCGAGTTAGAGCGTTTGCTTGGAGATCGCAAGGAACTGATTGCGCTATTGAAAAAGGAGATGCAACAGCTCATCAAGCAGTTTGGCGACGAACGGCGCACGATTATCGAAGTAGAGGGACAGGCTCATGCAGCCGTGACAGAAGTTGCAAGTTTACACGAGCGCGAGCCGCTAGCGATAGCTTTTACGCGTAATGGAGCACTCAAGGCATTGCCTCCAGATACATTCAAGCCCAAGGGCAAAAATGGCGATGCCGCTTATACTCCGGTGCGTGGAGATGAGCAACTGCGCCAGGTTGTTATGGCTACCTCGCAAGACTATGTATTGTGCGTCAGCTCGATGGGTAGGGTGTTCCAGATAGCTGCGCATCGTATCCCACAGGGGACGCGTTCAGCGAAAGGCGAGCCTGTGCGCAGGCTGTTAGAGCTGGCTGCTGGTGAAGAGGTGGCGACGGTGCTGCCTGTTGAATCTTTCGACGAGGATCGCTACCTTGTCACTTTCAGCAAGCTTGGGAAGGTGAAGAAATCGCCATTAAGTGAGTATAAGTCGGCTGACATAGACGGCTTGCAGGATATGAAACTAGCTGAGGGAGATATCGTTGTGACGGCGCTGCTGTCTCGTGGGCAGGGTGAATACTTTGTGACGACAGACAACGCGCAGACGCTGCGTTTCAGCGATGAAGGGCTACGTGCGCAGGGACGCATCGGGCAAGGCGTGGCCACTATGGCACTGGCTCCTGGAGCGAAAGTGGTGAGCGCAGCATACCTTGATGCAGAAGAACAGAATACTATGGACAATCCTTTGAGCCTCTTTGTGGTGACTGAGGACGGTCTGGGCAAGAAGGTGCCACTGAGCCAGTACCCGCAGAAGGGACGTGCTACTGCTGGCGTGGTTACTACGGAGCTTATGAGTAAGGATCGCGTGATACAAGCAATGATTGTGCATGAGCGCGATCATTTTCTGCTGATCTGGAATAGTGAAAGTAATAGCAATGGCAGTGAGCAGGTTACGGCGGTGAAGGCGTCAGAATTAAAGGCGTTTACGCGGGCGAGGAAGGGTGTGCCACTGGTAAGCGGGAAGTTGGTGAGGGTTGTGAAGTTGGGGATATAATGCGGATCATAGGCCTTTTATTGCGTTGGGGATATAATGCGGATCATAGGCCTTTTATTGCGGTGTATCATCAATACCTGGCTTCTGTCTAGCGCAAACACGTAATTAATGTGGCTAGAAAAGGTAGCGCTCATAGATTTCTGGAGCGTTACTGCTAAGCTGCTATTGCTCTTGTGTACCCATCCTGTCCTCCTTGTTTTGTAGTTTACATGCAGTATCTATTTTCTCGCGCCAGTAAACAAATAGATCAATCCGAGTACTGTCAGAGCGATTCCGGGAAGCCAGAGCGAGAGCATAAAGGAGACGAAACGACCAGGCGTGAGGCTACCAATACTATAACCTCCAACTAGCAGGTATTCTATGATGCCTACTAGCAATACAAGGAGACCAGGTGTTACTGCCCCTGCACCGGCATAGCCCCGACGAACCATCAAAGCAATACCCAGGAGTCCTAGCGCCATAGCTATAATATATACAGGAAAGACCTGATTTCCAGGGATAATATGCTTATAGAAAAGGAATACTGCGATACCTAACAAGGTTACCATCAAGCTTGCTATCATCAGGCGATATGGGTTGATAATTGAAGCAATCAGCATTCCAACGCCAAAGACCATTACCCCTACTGGGTAGATCCCCATATTAGGATGCAGTAGCCACGCTGCCAAAAAGCAAATTATACCAAGGAGGAGCAACACATAGGCCTGGCTGCGATTTCTCGCGCGAGTGATAGCACGCATGGAGA
>WNEZ01000909.1_pt1 | contig 30236 bp, 30 predicted proteins | sample 5400521 | NCBI WGS metagenome assembly WNEZ01 (sample SAMN13153339, study PRJNA577476) | soil metagenome | isolation source: 120 cm saprolite under Douglas fir tree site 2 hole 1 replicate 1 | place: USA:California | collected 2015-04-18 | reverse complement strand
CATGCCGTCGTGGCGACGGCTGGCGAAGATCCTCCTGGGCCTGGCGGTGAGCGCGGGCCTCCTCGTCTACTGCTTCTGGGACGTGGACCTGGGCGTCATCGCCGCGCGGCTACGCGAGACCCTCTGGACCTTCCTCGCGCTCAGCGTCGTGCTCGCCTTCGCCTCCATATGGGCCCGGGCCTGGCGCTGGGCCTATCTCTTCCCACCGGGCTCGCGCCCGAGCCATCTCTTCCGGTCGCTGCTCATCGGCTACATGGGCAATAACCTGCTACCCCTCCGCGCCGGGGAGGTGGTGCGGATCTACGTGGCCTCCCGGCACGGCCCGCGATTCTGGACCACCTTCGCCACGGTGGTGGTGGAGCGGGTGCTGGACGGTCTCGCGCTCGGCCTGATCGTGGCGGGGCTGCTGTTCATGGTGCCGGTAACGACCGAGATGCGCTGGTCCATCGCGATCCTCCTGGCCGTGGACCTGGCCGCCCTGCTGGTGCTCGTGATGATCGCCGTCGCGCCCGGGGTGTGCCGGGTGCTGATCGAGACGATCTTCCACCGGGTCGGGTGGCTCGAGCGGCGGCTGATCGCGCTGCTCGGGACGATGACCGAGGGGCTCCGCGGCATCCGGGCGCCCCGCCACGCGATCCCGCTCGCCCTGAGCTCGGTGGCCATCTGGTTATTCCTCGCGCTATCGGTGTGGACCGCGATGCACGCGGCCCACCTGGACCTCCCGCTGGTCGCGTCCTGGGTCGTGCTGGCCTTCCTCGGGCTGGGGGTGAGCCTGCCGTCGAGCCCCGGCTTCGTGGGCGTCATCCAGGCGGCGACGGTGCTGGCGCTGGCTCTCTTCGCGGTACCGCGCGCGGAGGCCCTGTCCTTCTCCCTACTGTTTCACGCCTCGCAGTTCTTCCCGATCACCGCCGTCGGACTGGTGTGCCTGCTGCTGGAGCACGTCAGCCTGACCGACGCAGCGCGCGCGGGGTCTCAGGGCGTCTCGTCGGAGGGGTAGCGGTCCAGGCGGAGCCGGGCGAGCCGGCCCCACCGGCGCCGCTCGACCCATTCGGTGAGCCGGTCGCCCAGATCGATGAGCAGCACCGCGCCCACCGCCAGCACGACGAGCCAGCCGAGACCGCGCAGGGTCGTCGCGCCCGCGAAGAGCAGCGCGGGCACCGTCGCGGCCACCAGCAGAGCGAGCACCCCCACGCCGAATCGCATACCCCGAGCCTAGAGAAGCACCCCCGGAAACGCCAAGAAGATTAGGCGCCCCCGGTCCCTGTAAACGTCAGGCCCCCCCTCCGCGTCTCATCCGGTGAAGGCAGCGCCCCGGGGGCCGGATTCGAAAATCCCTGTGGAACCTGGAGGATACATCGATGATCCGGCACTCTCGCTGGATAGGACGGGCCCTCGCAGTCACGGCCGCGGGCATCACGGTGGGGCTGCTGGGAACGGGGGCGTCGGCGCAGGAGATCCGCAACGACATCCGGGACCTGCATCAGGATCGGCAGGAGCTGCGCCAGGATCGGCGGGAGATTCGGCACGACACCCGAGAGATTCGCGGGGACCGGCGCGAGCTCCGGAGCGATGCGCGCGAGATCCACCGCGATCGGCGCGAGCTGCGCGGCGACCGGCGGGAGCTACGCGAGGCGTACCGGTCGGGCGACCCGCAGGCGGTACGAGATGCCCGGCAGGAGCTGCGCGGCGATCGGCGAGAGCTGCACGGCGACTACCAGGACCGCCGGGAGGATCGGCGGGAGCTGCTCCGTGACAAGCGGGACCGGCGGCAGGACGTGCGCGACCTGCGCCAGGACCGGCGCGAGCTGCGCCGGGACGTCGCGGACAGGCGCGGGCGGTAGTCGGAGCAGCGCGGGACAGCCGCGACGCGCTCGAGCCGGATATTGATGCCGCGTGCGCGCGTGTGGGAAAATCAGGGCGAGAGGCGCCCGTGGAGTCGAGCGATGAACAGTTGTGTCGCGCGGTGGCGGAGCGAACACCGGGAGCCTTCGATCTCCTGGTGGAGCGCTACCAGGAGCGGGCCTACCGGATCGCCTGGTCGGTGCTGCGCGATCGCGAGGACGCCCGGGATTGCTCGCAGGAGGCGTTCATCCGGCTTCACGAATCGGCCGGTTCGTTCGCGGGACAGTCGAAGTTCTCGACGTGGTTCTACCGGATCCTGGTCAATTGCTGCCTGGACCAGCAGCGGCGCCGGCGCGGCTGGCGGCGGCTCGTCGGCTGGCGCGATCAGCGCGCCGCCGCCCCCGACGAGCCGGACCCGGTGGAGCAGGCGCCCGCGCCCTTCGTGGACCCGGTCGAGGGCTTGCACACGGAGCGGCGCATGAGCCAGGTGTGGGCGCTGGTGGAAGAGCTGTCGCCCCAGCAGCGCGCGGCGGTGACGCTGTCGTGCCGCGAGGGGCTCGCGACCAAGGACATCGCCGCCGTGCTGAACGTGTCGGAGGCCACCGTGCGGGTGCACCTGCACCGCGCGCTCTCCACGCTCAGGCGGAGGCTCGGAGACGAGGGATGAAAGACGTACACGTGGACGAGTGGCTGTTCGATCACGTACGCGGCGACCTCGACCCGGCCGAGCGGGCCCGGGTGGACGCCCACCTGGCCGCGTGCGGCGACTGCCGGGCCTCGCGTGACCGCTTCGGCGGGCTGATGACGGAGCTGGCCCGGACCGCCCCGGCCCCGCCCCCGATCCACTGGGGCGCCTATCGCGCGGAGCTGCGGGAGCGGCTCGAGCGCCGGAGCTCCCGGGCCGGCGCACTCTGGTGGTGGCTCGTGAGGCCCATGCCCGCCCTGGTGGCGGCGGGCCTGGTGGCGGTGCTGGTGATGGCCGGGCTCCCCGGCGGAGTGCGCTCGCCCGGCGCACCCGATCCGCTCGCGCTGGACAACACCATCCTGGCGAGCCAGCTCGACATGATCGCGCGGCTCGACGTGGTCCAGCAGCTCGACCTGCTCGAGGACTTCAATGTGATCGGCGAGCTGGACGAGCTGCCGGAGCCCCAGAAGAGCTGAGCGGTGACCCCATGGATCTGGCCCGTCGGCCTCGCGGTGCTGGCGCTGGCGGGCGCGAGCGAAGCGAACGCGACCGAGCGCGGCGGCCGCGCGGGCGCGTCGGAGGCGGTGGATGCGGAGATGCTGAGAGACCTCGACCTGCTGAGCAGCCCGGACTACGCGCGCGACCGCGAGGTGGCGCGCCGCATGCGCTTCTTCGAGCGGCTCCGCATGCTCGAGAGCGAGCGGGCGCAGGAGGCCGCGAGCGGGCCGGGGCCCGCGTCGTCCCCGGCGCCCCCACCGGCCACCCGGAGCGTGAAGTGACCCCGCACCACCGCGGCCCACTCCACCGTCGCCCACTCCACCGTCGCCCACTCCACCGTCGCCCACTCCACCGTCGGATGATCCGCCTGATCGCGCTCGTGGGCTCGGTGATGTGGCTCGCCGCCACCGCCTTCGCCCAGGCGCCGCCCCCGCTCCCTCCCCCTTCCCCTCCGCCGTCCGCGGGCGGGCCCATCCAGGGCCTCGAGCGGCTGTCGCCGGAGGAGCGCGCGGCCACCGAGCGTAACCTGGAGCGCTGGCGCGGCATGACGCCCGAGCAGCGGGAGCGCGCGCTCGAGAACTACCGCCACTGGAAGGGCCTCTCGCCCGAGGACCGCCAGAACGCGCGGCAGAACCTCCAGCGCTTCCGCCAGATGCCGCCCGGCGAGCGCGCGCGGATCATGCAGGACTTCCAGCGCTGGAACCAGCTTCCCGGCGACCGCAAGCGGGAGCTCGAGCGCGCCTACGAGCGCTACCAGCAGCTCCCGCCGGACCGGCAGCAGCAGATCCAGCAGCGCTACGAGCGCTACCGGTCGCTCCCGCCGGAGGAGCGCGAGCGATGGGACCGGAACCTCGAGCGGTGGCGCACCATGACGCCCGAGCAGCGCCAGCAGGCCCGCGAGCAGATGCGCCAGCGCCGGCCGGCGGCCCCGCGCGAGATCAGGCCCCCGCGGGACGACGGCGGCCCCGGGCGCCGGCCGCGCTGAGGGCGGCCGCGGCTTTACACTCCGCGCGGGCGTCGTGTAGGATGGCCCTCTCATGGGCCTGCTGATCGTCCAGAAGTACGGCGGCTCCTCCGTGGCCGATGCCGAGAAGATCAAGAACGTGGCCCGGCGCGTGGCGGAGTCCGCCCGCCTCGGGCATCGCGTGGTCGTCGTGGTCTCCGCGATGGGCAAGACCACCGACGGCCTCCTCGCGCTCGCCGCCGCGATCACGTCCACGCCGGATCCGCGCGAGATGGACATGATCCTCTCCACCGGCGAGCAGGTCACGATCGGGCTCCTCGCGATGGCGCTCCAGTCGCTCGGCCATCCCGCCTGCTCGTTCACCGGGCCGCAGGTGGGCATGATCACCGACGCCGGCCACACGCGCGCCCGAATCAAGCGCATCACCGCCGAGCGCATCCACGCCGCGCTCGACGCGGGCCGCGTCGCGGTGGTCGCGGGCTTCCAGGGCACCACCGAAGCGGGCGACATCACCACCCTCGGCCGCGGCGGCTCCGACCTCACCGGGGTGGCCCTGGCCGCCGCGCTCAAGGCGGACGTGTGCGAGATCTTCACCGACGTGGACGGCGTCTACACCGCCGATCCCAACGTGGTGCCCGACGCGCGCAAGCTGCCGCGCATTTCCTACGACGAGATGCTCGAGATGGCCGCGCTCGGAGCCAAGGTGCTCCAGGGCCGCTCGGTCGAGTTCGCCAAGAAGCACAACGTGCCGGTTCACGTCCGCTCCACCTTCAAGCCGGACCCGGGCACGCTCGTGACGAGGGAGGATGACAGCATGGAAGACGTGGTGGTGACCGGCATCACCCACGACCGGGACCAGGCCAAGGTGTCGATCCTGCGCGTGCCCGACCGACCCGGCATCGCCTCGCGCGTGTTCGGAGGTCTGGGCGCTCAGAACATCGTGGTGGACATGATCGTGCAGAACATCAGCCGCGACGGCCTCACCGACATCTCCTTCACCCTGCCCCGCGCCGACCGCACGCGGGCGGAGACCGTGCTCGGCTCCATCGCCCGCGAGATCGGGGCGGAGGGCGTCACCGCGGACGACCGGGTGGCCAAGGTCTCCGTCGTGGGGGTGGGCATGCGCAGCCACGCGGGCGTCGCGGGCCGCATGTTCGAGACCCTGTCCGCCGAGGGCATCAATATCCAGATGATCTCCACCTCCGAGATCGCGGTCTCCTGCGTCATCGAGGACAAGTACACCGAGCTCGCGGTGCGCGCGCTGCACGACGTCTTCGCGCTCGGCGCCGAGCGAGGCGTCTGACCGTGGCCGCCACCGCGCGCGCCGCCGTCTTCTTCGGGCCCGGCAAGCCCTTCGAGATCCGGCAGGTGCCGATCCCGGAGGTCGAGCCGGAGGGCGTGCTGATTCGCGTCACCCACGCCAACATTTGCGGCTCCGATCTCCACTTCTGGCGCGGCGACGCGCCGCTGCGCCTGCCCGACGACGGCTGGATCTTCGGCCACGAGATGACCGGGCGCGTGGCCCGCCTCGGCGCAAAGATCAAGACCGACTCGCTGGGCCGCCCGCTCAAGGAAGGCGACCGCGTCGCCTACACCTACTTCTACCCGTGCGGACGCTGCTACGCGTGTCTCCACCAGGAGCCCGCGGCCTGTCCCAACAAGCTCGAGCGGCCGCTCGGCCCGAGCGCCTTCCCGCACCTGCACGGCGCCTTCGCCGACCACTATTACCTGCGCCCGCGCGGGGAAATCTTCGTGGTGCCGGATTCGCTGGCCGACGAGGCGGTGGCGGGCGTGAACTGCGCGCTCTCCCAGGTCCTCTACGGCCTGCACGTGGCCGGGCTCCGCCAGGGCGACTCGGTGGTCATCCAGGGCGCGGGCGGCCTCGGCATCCAGGCGGCCGCGGTGGCCAAGGACATGGGCGCGCACACCGTGATCGTGGTGGACCAGATCCCCGGCCGCCTCGAGCTGGCCCGGGCCTTCGGGGCGGACCACACGATCAACGTGAAGGAAGTGACCGACCGGCGCGAGCGCGTGAAGCTGGTGCGCCAGTGGACGGGCGGGGTGGGCGCGGACGTGGCCTGCGACCTGGTGGGCTTCCCGGCGGTGATCCCCGAGGGCATCGAGATGCTGCGCTCGGGCGGCACCTACCTCGAGATCGGCACGATCAGCCGCGGGGCCAAGATCGAGCTCGAGCCGTCGCTGCTCGTCTGGGGCTCCAAGAAGATCGTGGGCGTGATCCAGTACGACCCGTGGGTGATCCCGCGCGCGCTCGACTTCCTGGTGCGGACGCGCGAGAGCCGGCCGTGGAGCCGCATCCTCTCGCACAAGTACCCGCTCGAGCAGATCAACGAAGCTTTCGCGGCCTCGGAGTGGCACAACCGGGAGACCACGACGATCACCCGCGCGGCGCTCACGCCGTGAGCCGCACGATCGCGGATCTGATCCAGGAGCGCTTCGGGCTGGCGACCGAAGCCGGGCGCGGGCGGCCCGCGGAGGGCGCGCTCGCCCTGCTGCTCTCCCACCGGACGCAGCGCCGCTACAAGCCCGATCCGATCCCGGACGACGTGCTCGAGATGGCCCTGGCCGCCGCGCTCTCCGCGCCGTCGAAGTCGGATCTGCAGCAAGTCGGGATCGTGCTCGTGAAGGATCGGGCGAAGCAGGCGACCATCGGCGGGTGGATCCCTGACATGCCGTGGATCGCGCAGGCCCCGCTCTTCATGGTGTTCTGCGGCGACCACCGCCGCATCCGCCGGGTGAGCGAGCTGCGCGCGCGTCCCTTCCCCAACGACACGCTCGACATGTTCATGAACGCGGCGGTGGACGCGGGGCTGGTGCTGCAGGCCTTCATCACCGCGGCGGAGGCGCTCGGGCTCGGCGGCTGTCCGATCAGCGTGGTGCGCAACCACGTCGAGAAGCTCGCCGCGCTGCTCGAGCTGCCGCCCGGCGTCTTCCCGGTGGCCGGGCTCTGCGTGGGCTATCCCCTGCAGCCCGGGTGGACCAGCATGCGGCTGCCCCCCGCGGTGACCGTGCACACCGACCGCTACGACGACGCCGACCTGCCCGCGCAGCTCGCGGCCTACGACGCCCGGCGCGAGGCCCGGCACGCGACCCCGAAGGAGAGCCAGCGCTTCGCGGATCGCTTCGGGTATTCGGAGCCCTACGGATGGTCGGAGGACAAGGCGCGGCAGTATTCCGTGCCGGAGCGCCACAACTTCGGGCCGTTCATCCGGCACCACGGCTTCGGCCTCGCCTGACCTGGCCCGCGGAAACTCCGCGACCTAGGGTCCGGGATCGAAGCAAGCACCGCGTTTCTCCTGCTCGCACAGGCACTCGAGCGGGGCGCCATTCGGGCCCGGGACGATCACGATCGTCCCCTTGCACGGAGGTGTTCGGTTGAGGTAGATCGTCAGACCGGCCGCCACGATCGCGGCGACCATGATCACCCCGACCACGAAGGCGCGGCGCTCCAGCCGCCGGCTCCGCGCGATCCCCGCCGCCCGCCCCCAGTGAGCGCGGCTCTCCACCCGACCCAGGGCGGAGAAGAGGACGAGCGCGAACGCGCCGGCAAGCGCGGCGAGGACGAGCAGGAGGACGAGGTTTCCGAGCACTCGGGTTGAGTCGCTGACGAGGAGCCCGCCGATGCGCCGGCCGGTTACGGGATGCGGAAGCCGTCGCGTCGCGCCGACTCTAGCATGCTCCCGACGGGCCGCCAACCGGCCGTATCGAATCTCTCTCACTAGTCCCGGACTCTGCGTCATGGGACGGTGGGCGCGTGCTGTATACCGCTCCGCAGCTCCGAGTGCTGAGCCTGCTGGCGCTCACGTTGCTCGTGGGCCTCGGGGTGAGGGAATGGCGCGCGGGGTTTCCCGACGCGGCCGATCGCCTCGAGGGATTCGACCGGGAGGAGTCCCCGGGGCCGCTCCTTCCGGAGGCGCACGCGCCGCCACCGGGGCCCATCCCGGCCGCCCATCCGGGATCGCCACCGGCGGCGGGGCCGCCGGCCACCGCGCCACCGCCGGATCCGGGGCCGGTGCTTCCGTTGGAGCCTCTCGACGTCAATCGCGCCGACGCGGCCCAGCTGGCGCGGCTACCCGGCGTCGGACCGGGGCTCGCCCAACGCATCGTCGAGGAGCGCGAGCGGCGCGGGCGATTCGAGTCGCCCGAGGCTCTACGGTATGTCCTGGGCATGGGGCCCAAAAAGCTCGCGGCCATCCGCCGCTTCATCACCGTGGGTGATTGAGCGGCGGCTCGAGACCGCGCCGCTCCTGCCGCCCGCCGCGGCCTTCACCGCCGGCGTCGCCGCGGGCGCGTGGCTTCCTCTCCCCGTGCCGGGCCTGCTCGCCGCCGCCACCGCCGCCCTCCTGATCGCCGCGCTCGCGAGCCGCCGGCATCCGCGGGCGGCCCTGGTCCTGGTCTTGGCCGGCGTGGCCCTGCTGGGCGCATTGCGCGTGGCGGGGCCGCGCCTGCCCGCCGACCATCTGGCCCGGCGCGCGCTCGACGGGACGGTATCCATCGAGGGGCGGCTCGGCGAGGAACCGGTCCGCTGGACTGCGGATCGCACGCGGCTCCTGCTCGACGTGGCCGCCGTGCACGCGGGTCCGGAGCGGCGGCCCGCGGTAGGCCGCGTCCAGCTCACCGTCTACGGCGAGCTCGCCCTCCCGCTCGGCGAGACCCAGCGCGTGCTCGTGGACGCCCGGCTCCATCGGCCCGTCAACTTCCGGAATCCCGGCGGCTTCGACTACGCGGCGCATCTGCGGCGCGCGGGCATCCTCCTCGTCGGCCACGCCCGGGCGGACCGGATCACCGCGCTCACGCCGGACGCCCCGCCCTGGCCGGTGGCGGTGAAGCGATGGGCGGTCGGCGTCATCGCCGCGCGGCTGCCTCCCACCTCGGCCGCGCTGCTGGCGGGCCTCCTGCTCGGGGAGCGGTCGGCCCTGCCACGCGAAATCGACGAGAGCTTCCGGCGGGCCGGCGTCTACCACATCCTCGCGGTGTCGGGTTTCAACGTGGCGCTGCTCGCGGGCGCGGTGTTCGGCGGCCTGGCCATGTGCGGCGTCCCGCGCCGCGCCGCCGCCGGCGCGGCCGCCGTCGTGCTCGTCGGCTTCGCGCTGGTCGTGGGCGGCCAGCCCTCCGTGCTCCGAGCCACCGTGATGGGGCTGCTGCTGCTCGCCGCCCTGCTGCTCGACCGCGAGTCCCAGCTCCCGAACGCGCTCGCGCTCGCGGTGCTCGTCCTGCTGCTCTGGCGGCCCGGCGATCTCTGGGAGCCCGGCTTCCAGCTCTCCTTCGCGGCCACCGCCGGCATCGTCTACCTCGGGCCGAACCTCATGGCGTGGCTCATCGCCCACGGTGCGCCGGCCTGGCTCGCGGCGGCGGTGGCGGTGAGCCTCGGCGCGCAGGCCGCGGTCACGCCGCTCATGCTCACCCACTTCAATCAACTCTCGCTGATCGGCGTGGTCGCCAACCTGCTCGTGGTGCCGCTCGCCGCGGTGGCCACCACCCTCGGCATGCTCGCGCTGCTGGTCGAGCTGGCCTCGGGCGTCCTCGCCGCGCTGCTCTTCCACACGATCTGGCTGGCCCTTATCGCGCTGCGCGCGGTCGTCTCCGTCGCGGCCGCGCTGCCCGCCGCCATGGTCCACCTGCCCGCGCCTTCGGCGGCGACGGTGGTCGCCTGGTACGGGGCGCTCCTCCTCGCGCCCGGGATGACCGCGTCCCGTCGCATCCGCGCCGTGGTGGGCGCCCTCGCGGTGCTGGTGGCGGGACTCTCGATCTGGCCGTGGCTCCGGCCGACCGAGACCATGCTCCGCGTGACATTCCTCGACGTCGGCCAGGGCGACGCGGCGCTCATCGAGCTGCCGGAGGGCCCCCGGCTGCTCGTGGATGGCGGCCCCGGCGGCGCCCGCCGCTTCGACGTGGGCGAGCGCGTGCTGGCGCCGTTCCTCTGGAACCGGCCGCTCACCCGGCTCGACGCGGTGGCGCTCACGCACTGGGACACCGATCACTCGGGCGGGCTGGCCGCCGTCCTCACCCGCTTCCACGTGGGCGAGTTCTGGGAGAGCGGCCACCCGCCGGGAGGCGCGCCGGAGACGGCGGCCGCGCTGGTCCGGTCGCGCGCGCCCCGTCGCGTGCTGGCGGCCGGCCAGCGGCTCTGGCTCGGCCGCGCGCTGATCACCGTGCTCGGGCCCGGGCCGGGACCATCGCAGGCGCCCAACGATCAGTCCCTGGTGCTGCGGCTCGACTGGCGGGGCGTCTCGCTGCTGCTCGTGGGCGACCTGGGCGCCCGGGGTGAGGCACTGCTCCTCGAGCGCGCGGGCCCCGTGCGTGCGCTCGCGCTGAAGGTCGCGCATCACGGCAGCCGCTTCTCGTCGACCGCGCCGTTCCTCGAGCGGGCCCGCCCGCGGCTGGCCGTGATCTCGGTGGGCACGCGCAATCCGTTTCGCCATCCGAGCGCGGAGGCGCTCGCCCGGCTCGAGGCCGCCGGCGCGCGCATCTACCGCACCGATCGCGACGGCGCGGTCATCCTGGAGACCGACGGGCGCGTCCTCCGCGTGACCGCGTGGGCCCGCGGCGTCACCGAGACCTGGGAGCTGGATCCCGAACAGACCCCCGAAAAGACATCCGAAAACAGCACGGCCCCCGGGTGACCGGGGGCCGTGGTGGGACGCGCAGGGAAGCGGGAGGAGGCCTAGGTCTCGAAGGCGCGCTCGTAGTGGGCGCGCAGCCGCTCCAGCTCTTCGGGATCGAGACGCATGCCGAGGGAGAGCCCCATCTCGCCCAGGATGGTCTTGATCTCGTTCAACGACTTCTTGCCGAAGTTCTTGGTCTTCAGCAGCTCCGACTCGGTCTTCTGCACGAGATCCGCGATGGTGCGGATATTGGCGGTCTTGAGGCAGTTGGACGCGCGCACCGACAGCTCGAGCTCGTCCACGTTGCGGAAGAGGTGCTCGTTGACCTCGCTCTTGGGCGCCGGCTCGCCCGCCACCGTCTCGGTCCCCTCGGGTTGCACCAGCGGCGCGGACGGGAAGTCGACCAGCAGCGCGAACTGGTCGTCGAGGATGCGCGAGGCGTCGGCCACCGCCATCTCCGGCGTCACCGTCCCGTTGGTCCACACCTCCATGATCAGCCGCTCCTGCGCGCCCTTGGGCTCCACGTGGAAGTTCACGCGCTTGACCGGCGCGAAGTCCGCGTCCATCAGCATCGCGTTGATGGGCAGGGCCTCCGGCTCGCGCTTCTCCGCCGCCTGGTAGCCTCGCCCGCGCTCCACGCAGACCTCCATCTCGAGGCTGCCATCCTTGTCGAGCGTGGCCAGCGCCACGTCCGGCGTCAGGATCTCCACGTCCGGATCGGGCTCGAAGTCCCGCGCGGTCACCGTCCGCACCCCCTGGACCTTCAGCCGGAGCAGCTTGGGGCGGTTGACGTGCAGCGTGAATACGACCTGGCGCAGGTTCAGGATGATGTCGAGGGTGTCCTCGCGCATCCCGACCAGGTGCGAGAACTCGTGCAGCACCCCCTCGATCTTGACCCACGTCGGCGCGGCCCCCGTGATGGAGGACAGCAGCACCCGGCGGTAGGCATTGCCCGCCGTCAGGGCGAAGCCCGGCTCGAAGGGCTCGATCGCGATCTTCCCGTAGGCACGCTCCCGGGCGAGCCATTCGTGACGGACTGGAAGCATCAACTCCTGCATGGGTTTCCCTCCTCAGAGTTCAGGGGCGGGTCGCCCCAGGCCGGTCATTATACCAGGAAGCCCCGGGGCCGCCAGCCTTCCCCACCCCCCGGTTTGACTGAGAATCTCAGTCCGGCCAGAATGAAGGCTCACCATGATGGAACGCCCCCGATCGCTTCCGAGATGGGGGGTTGGCCCCGGGCGCCCCGGGCCGACCTGGCGGGCCGCCGTGAGCTTCGTGGTGGTCGTGGCCCTCCTGTCCCTGCTCCTGGAAGGCTGGTGGATCCTGAGTGTCCCCGCGCCGCTCCGCAACTCCGCCCGGGTCGTGGAGCTCCCCGCCCACAAGGGCGTCATCGAAGTGGCCGAGATCCTGGACGAGGCGGGGGTGATCCGGAGCCGGGTCGGCTTCGTCCTCCTGGCCTTGGCCCGCGGCAGCTTCCGCAGCCTCAAGGCCGGCGAGTACCAGATCCCCGCGGGCTCGAACACGGTGCGAGTGCTCGAGCAGATCGCGGGCGGCCAGGTGCTCCAGCACATGGTGGTCTTCCCGGAGGGCAGCACGCTGGCCGAGCTGGCCCGGCTGCTCCAGGTCGAGCGCCTGGTCGCCGCCGAAGACATCCTCCGGGTCGGCAAGGACGCCGTCTTCCTGAAGAACCTCGACATCCAGGCCGACTCGGTGGAGGGCTACCTCTTTCCGGACACCTACCAGTTCGTGAAGGGCATGACCCCCGAGGAGATCCTGGCCCGCATGGTGGCGCGGATGCGCGAGAAGATCTCGCCCGAGCTGCTCGCGGAGGCGCGGGCCCGCGACGTGAACCTGCACCAGGTGCTGACGCTCGCCTCCATCATCGAGAAGGAGGCGGTGGAGACGAGCGAGATGCCGATCATCTCCGCGGTGTTCTGGAACCGGATCCGGCGCGACATGCCGCTGCAGGCGGATCCGACGGTGCAATACGCGGTGGGCAAGGACCGCAAGCGGCTCACCCGCGAGGATCTCCAGGTCGATTCGCCCTACAACACGTATCGCCGCCAGGGCCTGCCGCCCGGCCCCATCGCGAGTCCGGGCCGCGCCGCCATCGCGGCGGCGGTGAGGCCCGCGCGCGTGAACTACCTCTACTTCGTCGCGCTGGACGACCGGTTCCACACGTTCTCCACCAACCTCGCTGATCACAACGCGGCGGTCGCGCGCTACCGCCTCGCGCGCGCTCGCTAGTCTCCGCCGTGGCCATCCGCCGGGTGGGCGGGGGCGGGGGGCGCCCTCCTGGAGCACGCTGAGTCGCCTCCCGTTTCGTCGTCTCGATCGAGCCACGAGATGGGCCACGCGCGGCTTCGGTAACCCGCAGAAGACACGGCTCCAGGAGGGCGCCCCCCGCCCCCACCCACCCTCTCGCTTCCCCCAAAGGGCAGGCCTGCGTCCCCGCGGGCGGGGCGCGCGGTTGTCAGCGTGGGGGGTGGGTGCTATAACGGGCGAGTTATGGCGTCGGGCGAAGACTCCTCCACCCTCTCCGTGCTGCGGCCGGCCGCGCCCGCGGCGCCTCTCCGCGTGCCCGCGGAGGCGTTCCCGCCGGTCTACCGCGCGTGCCGGGGTGTGGCGGGGCTGCTCCTGCGGCTATTCGATCTGCGCGTCGAGGGAGTGGAGCGGCTGCCCGTGGCCGGCCCCTTCATCCTGGCTGCCAACCATCACAACTATCTGGACGGCGTGGTGCTGGGCGTCGCGGTGCCACGGCCCATCGCGTTCCTCGTCATGCCGCGCGTGTTCCGGGCCACCCCGCTCCACCCGCCCTTCCACCGGCGCATCGGCTCGATCCCGGTCGCGCTCGAGCGGCCGGATCCCGGCGCCATCAAGCGCGTGCTCCAGGTGCTCCACGACGGCCGCGTGGTCGGCATCTTTCCGGAGGGCCCGTTCAGCCAGGAAGGCCGGCTCGTGCGCGGCCGGTGCGGGGCGGCGATGGTCGCGCTCCGCGCGGGCGTGCCGGTGGTGCCCGCCGCCATCGAAGGCACCTACGAGGCCCTCCGCGGGCGGCGCTTCTATCTGCCGCGGCGCCGGCCGCTCGCGGTCCGGTTCGGGGAGCCGATCCATTTCGGCCGGGCGCGCCGCGGGCCCATCGCGCGGACGGAGCGGGAGGAGATCACCCGTCGCATCATGTCGGAGATCGCCGCGCTCCTGCCCGTGCCCCCCGCTCCCGCCGCGGCCGCCGACCGCGCGGGCGCCTCGTGACCGCCGCGGGCACGCCCCCCGGCAAGGCCTGGTCCGGGCGCTTCGCCGAAGGGGCCGATCCGACCGCCGAAGCCTTCACCGCGTCCCTGTCCTTCGACCGGCGGCTCTGGCCCTACGATCTGGCCGGCAGCGCGGCGTGGGCGCGGGCCCTGGCCCGGGCCAAGCTGATCACGGAGGCGGAGCTGGAGAGCCTGTCGGCGGGCCTCGACGCCGTCCGCCGCGAGCTCGAGGGCGGCACCTTCCCGTTCCGGCGCGAGCTCGAGGACATCCACATGAACGTGGAGCGGCGGCTCGTCGAGCTGGCGGGTCCGGTGGGGGGCAAGCTCCACACCGGCCGCTCCCGCAACGACCAGATCGCGCTGGATGAACGCCTCTATCTCCGGGACGTCCTCGACCACGTGGACGCGGGACTGGTGGAGGTGGAGCGCGCGCTGGTCGCCCAGGCCGAGAAGCACGGCGAGGCGCCGATGCCCGGCTACACGCATCTGCAGCGCGCCCAGCCGGTCCTGCTGGCCCACCACCTGCTCGCCTACGTCTTCATGCTCGAGCGCGACCGCGCGCGCTTCCGCGACGGGCGCGCGCGCGTCAACGTGATGCCGCTGGGGGCCGCCGCCCTCGCGGGCGCCGCCTTCGCCATCGATCGCGAGGCGCTCGCGCGCGATCTCGGGTTCGCCGCGCCCAGCCCCAACAGCATGGACGCGGTGGCCGATCGCGACTTCGTGGTGGAGTTCCTCTCCCACGCCGCGATCCTCGGCATGCACGGCTCGCGGCTCGCCGCGGATCTCACCCTGTGGGCGACCGCCGAGTTCGGCTTCGTGGAGTTCTCGGACGCCTTCGCGACCGGGTCGTCCATCATGCCGCAGAAGAAGAACCCCGACGTGGCCGAGCTGATCCGGGGCAAGACCGGCCGGCTCTACGGCAACCTCACCGCCGCCCTCACCGTCATGAAGGGGCTCCCCCTCACCTACAACTCGGACATGCAGGAGGACAAGGAGCCGCTCTTCGACACGGTGGACACGCTCGAGGCGATCTTCCGCGTGCTGCCCCCGATGCTCGGCTCCCTGACCTTCCGGACCGACCGCATGCGGGACGCCGCGGGCGCGCACTACTCCACCGCCACCGATCTCGCGGACTATCTCGTCCGCCAGGGCCTGCCCTTCCGCGAGGCCCACGAGGTCGTGGGCCGGGCGGTACGCCACGCCATCGCGCGCGGCCGCGAGCTGGGTGACCTGCCGCTCGAGGAGCTGCGCCAGTTCTCCCCCCTGATCGGGCGCGACGTCTTTCAAGCGCTCACGGTGGAGGCCTCGCTGCGCGCCCGCGCGGTGATCGGCGGCACCGCGCCGGACGCGGTCCGCCGGCAGCTCGCGCAGGCGAAGGCGCTGCTCGCGGGCGGGCCGGGCGCGTGAGGGCGGGTACGCGGGGCGCGCTGCTACTGCTCCTGGCCGCGAGCGCCCTGGTCGCCTGCGGCAAGAAGGGGCCGCCGGTGGCGCCCGAGCAGCGGGTGCCCGCGGGCCCCACCGGCCTGCGCGGCGCGGTGGACGAGCAGAGCATCGTGGTCGGCTGGACCGGTCCCGGGACCCGCGTGGACGGCTCGCGCCTGCGCGCGATCGCGCTCTACAAGCTCTACCGGCGGGAGGAGGCCGACGGCGGGGCGCCCAAGTCGGCGATGCTCTCCTCGGGGCGCGTGGTGGGCTACGACGAGATCGCGGTGATCCGGCCGGACAGCCCCGCGCCCGCGTCCGTGCAGGGCTCCTCGGTCACGTGGGTGGACCGGCGCGCGCTCTCGGTCGGCCGCCGCTACGTCTACGTGGTCACCGCCGAGGATACGCTCGGACGGAGCAGCGGGCCTTCGGAGCGCCTCGTGGTCCCGTACCTGGCCGCCCCGAAGGCGCCGCGTGCGCTCAGGGCCTCCCCGGGCGACCGGCGCATCAGCCTGACCTGGCAGCCGCCCGCCGAGATGATGGACGGCTCTCCCGCCCCCGGCGACCTCCGCTACCTGGTGCTGCGGGGCGCGGGAGCGGAGGGCGCGCTCGCCCCGATCACGCCCCAGCCGCTGGCCGGCACCTCGTTCACCGACACCGGCGTCGAGAACGACACCGACTACCGCTACGCGGTCCGCGCGGTGCGCGTGGATCCGGCGGTCAGCGCGAGCGGCGAGACCTCGGCGGCGGTGGTCGCCGCGGCCGCCGGCACCACGCCGCCCGCCGCGCCCGCCGGCCTGGTCGCGGTGCCGTCGGCGGGCGCGGTGCGGCTGGCCTGGAACCCGAGCGCCTCGCCGGACGTGGCGATCTACGCGGTGTACCGGGCGGGCGAGACCGGCGACTTCATCCGAATCGCGACCACGCTGGCGGGCGCCACCGTCTACGTGGACCGCGACGTGCGGGCGGGCGCGACCTATCGCTACGCGGTCACCGCGCTGGACAAGGCGCGCCGCCCCAACGAGAGCCCCCGCTCCAACATGGTCTCGGTCCGGGTCCCTTAGGCACCTAGCCCGCGCTATTAACGAATGCGTGTCCCGCATCCAGCCCGCCCCCTCACCCTGACCCTCTCCCCCTCCGGGGGCGAGGGGATCGAAACGGCCCCCTCTCCCTCGGCGAGGGAGAGGGTCGGGGTGAGGGTAGCGCCAGAGCCCCTTCACACCGCTGCTTCGCAGGGCGCTAGATTTCGTTCTGCCAGACCTGCTCCGGCGCCTGGCGCCGGCGTAGCAGGGTGAGCGAGCCGTCGCGGCCGAGCATGACCTCGGGCGCCTGGGGGTAGGAGTTGTAATTGATCGTGGCCATCCCCGCGCAGTAGGCGCCCGCGCCGCCGACCACCACCAGATCCCCGATCCGCGGGCTCGGCACCCAGCGGGGCGCCAGCGCCTCGGGATCGCCGGGGGCCGGAGTCAGGATGTCCCCCGACTCGCAGCACGGCCCCACGAAGACCACCGCCTTCTGCTCGCGCTCGGTGGCCAGCACGTCGATCGGGTGCTGGGCGCCGTACAGCGACGGGCGCGTGATCTCGGGCATGCCCGCGTCGAGCTTGGCGAAGCAGTAGCCCTCGGCGCCGGTGTCCACCACGTCCACGCACGAGGCCACGATCACGCCCGCGTTGGCGACGAGGAAGGTGCCGGGCTCGATCTCGAGGTGCAGGCCGCGGCCAGACCGGTCGTGGAAGCCCTCGATCTCGCGGCGCACGTGCGCGCCCACGTCGGCCATGTCCACCGACGGCTCCTCGGGCATGCGGCCGACCTTGAAGCCGCCCCCCAGGTTGATGCTCGCCACCTCGGGGAGCTGGGCGGCGAGGTCGAGGGTCATCCGCGCGCAACGCTTCCACACCTCCGGATCCGTGCCGGAGCCGACGTGCGAGTGCAGCCGGCGGATGCGCAGGTCGTAGCGCATGGTGAGGGACAGGATCTCGGCCATCGCCTCGTGCCAGATCCCGAAGCTCGAGGCGGGCCCGCCGGTATTGGTGCGCTTGGTGGAGCCGGTGCCGAGCCCCGGGTTCACCCGCACCGACAGCTCGCGGCCGGGGGCGAGCCGCCCGAACTCCTCGAGCTGGTGCAGCGAGCAGGCGTTGAAGAGCACCCCGCGCCCGAGGTGCCGCTCGAGCGCGCGCGACGGCATCTGCGAGGTGAGCTGGATGCGCTCGGGCGCGAAGCCCGACCGCAACGCCCGCTCCACCTCGAAGTCGCTCGAGGCGTCCACGTGCAGGCCCAGCTCGCGGAACAGCGCGAGGATGCCGCGGCTCGGGTTGGCCTTCATCGCGTAGCGCACGGTGAGACCGAACGGAGCCGGAAAGGCGAGGGCCTCCCGCGCCGCCGTCTCGAGCGCGGCGTGATCGTAGACGTAGCAGGGCGTGCCGAAGCGGCGACGCACCTCGGCGGCGACGTCGGCGGTGACGTGAGCGGACCGGCGGTGGGCGCGGGGGCTTTCCATCCGCTGGAGTCTACCGCATCCCGGCTGCCGCTTGAAGTGCTTCCGCCTCTGGTGTTAGAGTCGAGGCACTCTTCGTCCCACATCGCAGTGAGCAACGGAGGGCATCAACCATGCGCGCGACATTCCAAGGCTCGATCGTCGCCCTCGTGACCCCGTTCCGCGGCGGCAAGGTGGATGAGGCCAAGCTCCGCGAGCTGGTCGAGTGGCACGTCGCCAGCGGCACGGACGGCATCGTGCCCTGCGGCACCACCGGCGAATCGCCCACCCTGAGCCACGACGAGCACCGGCGCGTGGTGGAGCTGGTCATCGAGACCGCCCGCGGGCGGGTGGCGGTCATCGCGGGCACCGGCTCCAACTCGACCTCCGAGGCGATCGACCTCACCCGCCACGCCCGGATGGCGGGGGCCACCGCCGCGCTGGTGGTGAATCCGTACTACAACAAGCCCACCCAGGAGGGGCTCTACCGGCACTTCCGCGCGGTGGCGGAGGCGGTGGACATCCCCATCCTCGTCTACAACATCGCGGGCCGCACCGCGGTCAACGTGGAGACGGACACCCTGGCCCGCCTCGTGAAGGACTGCCCGAACATCGTGGGCGTCAAGGAGGCCTCCGGCTCGCTGGATCAGATGACCCAGGTGATCCTGGCGTGCGGCCCCGACTTCTCGGTCCTCTCCGGCGACGACAACATCACCCTGCCGCTGATGTCGGTGGGCGGCCGCGGGGTGATCTCGGTCATCGCCAACCTCGTGCCGCGCGAGACCGCCGAGATGACGCACGCCGCGCTGGCGGGCGACTGGAAGCAGGCCCGCGAGCTCCACCTCAAGCTCTTCCCGCTGTCGCGCGCGATGTTCCTCGAGACCAATCCGATCCCGGTCAAGGAAGCGCTGGCCATGATGGGCAAGCTGGCGGAGCCGGAGTTCCGGCTTCCCATGTGCCGGCTGGCCGAGGCGCACCGGCCGCGTCTCCGGGCGGTCCTGGCCTCGCTCGGCCTCGTCAAGGGCTGATCCTCCGCTGGTCATGGCGGATGTCGTCGTCGCCGGCGCCGCCGGCCGGATGGGCAACCGTCTGGTCGCGCTGCTCCAAGAGGATAAGGAGCTGCGCCTGGTGGCCGCCCTCGAAGCCCCCGGCCATCCCGCCCTCGGGCGGGACGCGGGGGAAGTGGCGGGGGTAGGCCGGCTCGCCGTCCCGATCACCGCCGACGCGGAGGCGGTCCTCGGCAAGGATCGCATCCTCATCGAGTTCTCGGTGCCGGAAGCGAGCCTGGCCCACGCGCGGCTGGCCGCCCGGCAGGGCGGGCGCGCGGTCATCGGTACCACCGGCTTCACCGCCGCGCAGCGCGAGGAGCTCGCGGCCGTCGGCCGGAGCATCGCGATCCTCGTCGCCCCCAACATGAGCGTGGGCGTCAACGTGGCGTTCCGCATCCTCGCCGACATGGCGCGGATGCTGGGCGACGACTACGACGTGGAGATCGTCGAGACCCACCACCGCTTCAAGAAGGACGCCCCCAGCGGCACCGCGCTGCGCATGGCCGAGGTGGTGGCCGAGGCGCTCGGTCGCGATCTCGCGAAGACCGCGGTCTACGACCGGCACGACAAGCTGTCGGAGCGCTCCCGCAAAGAAATCGGCATGGCGGCCCTGCGCTCGGGCGACGTGGTGGGCGAGCACACCGTCTCCTTCGGCGCGCTGGGCGAGCGGCTCGAGCTGACCCATCGCGCGCAGAGCCGGGACAACTTCGCGCGGGGTGCCCTGCGCGCGGCCCGCTTCATCGCGGCGGCCAAGCCGGGTCTCTACTCGATGCAGGACGTGCTGGGGCTCACATGAGGATCGTGCGCTTCCGGGCCGGCGGCAAGACCCGCTACGGCGTGCTCGAGGGCCAGCACATCGTGGAGTACGCGGGGACACCCTACGGCAGCTTCAAGAAGGGGCGGAAGAAGTACCTGCTGAGCCAGGCGGTGCTGCTGGCCCCGGTGGTGCCCACGAAGATCGTGGGCGTGGGCCTCAACTACCGCGAGCACGCCGAGGAGATGAACGTGCAGGTGCCCGCGGAGCCCCACCTCTTCTTCAAGCCGCTCTCGGCCCTGTGCGGGCCCGACGATCCGATCGTCTTCCCGCCCCAGTCCCGCCGGGTGGACTACGAGGGCGAGCTCGCCATCGTCATGAAGAAGCGCTGCCACCACGTGGCCGCGGAGCGGGCCCGCGAGTACGTGCTCGGCTACACCTGCCTCAACGACGTCACCGCCCGCGATCTCCACGTGCGCGACGGCCAGCCGACCCGCGCCAAGGCCTTCGACAGCTTCTGCCCGGTGGGGCCCTGCATCGTCACCGACATCGATCCCAACGGGGTCGACCTCGAGACCTGGATCAACGGCGAGCGGCGGCAGGCCTCCAATACCAAGTACCTGATCTGCCCGGTCGAGGACCTGGTGGCGCGCATCTCCGCGATCATGACCCTCTTGCCCGGCGACGTCATCGCCACCGGCACCCCCGGCGGCATCGGGCCGCTCCAGCCCGGCGACAAGGTCGAGGTGCGCATCGAGAGCATCGGTGGCCTGAAGAACCCCGTCATCCGAATCCAGGAGAACCACGAGTGAGCCCGACGACGCCGCCCACCCCCTCCCCTCGCCCCTCCCCCAGCCCCTCCCCCGTCCCGCTGGCCGCCCGCCTGGCCAAGCTGCCCCCGTACCTCTTCGCGGAGATCGACAAGAACAAGCGCGCGGCCCGCGCCCGGGGCGTCGATCTCATCGACATGGGCATCGGCGATCCGGACCTGCCGACGCCCCCCCACATCATCGAGGCGCTCAAGCGCGCCGCCGAGACCCCGGCGAATCACCGGTATCCCGACTACGAGGGCCTCCTGAGCTTCCGCGCCGCGGTGGCCGACTGGTACCGCGGGCGCTTCGGCGTCACCCTCGATCCGCAGACCGAGGTGCTCACCCTCATCGGGTCGAAGGAGGGCACCGCCCACATGCCGCTCGCCTTCGTGAACCCGGGCGACGTGGTGCTGGTGCCGGACCCGGGCTACCCGGTCTACGCGGCCGGCACCTGGTTCGCGGAGGGCGACGTGCACTTCATGCCGCTCCGCCGCGCCAACGGCTTCCTGCCGGATCTCGACGCGATCCCCGCGGAGGTGGCGAAGCGCGCCAAGCTCATGTACCTGAACTACCCGAACAACCCCACCGCGGCGGTGGCGACACCACAGTTCTTTTCAAAAGTTGTCGATTTCGCGCGGCGCCACCAGATCATCGTGTGCCACGACGCGATGTACTCGGAGCTGCGCTTCGACGGCTACCGCCCGCCCTCCTTCCTGGAGGCGCCGGGGGCGCTGGACGTCGGCGTCGAATTCCATTCCCTCTCCAAGACCTATTCCATGACCGGCTGGCGGCTCGGGTTCTGCTCCGGCAACGCGGGGGCGATCGCCGGCCTCGGCAAGATCAAGACCAACGTGGACTCGGGCGTCTTCCAGGCCGTGCAGGAGGCGGGCATCGCCGCGCTCACCGGACCTCAAGACATCTCGGAGCAGTACTGCCGCACCTACCAGGAGCGGCGCGACGTGGTGGTGGCGGGGCTCAAGCGGCTCGGCTGGGAGGTGGACGTGCCCAAGGCCGCCTTCTTCGTCTGGGCTCCGGTCCCGGGCGGACTCGACTCGCGCACCTTCGCGGCGCGCATGCTCAACGAGGTCGGCTGCGTGATTACCCCCGGCGTCGGCTTCGGCCCCTCCGGGGAGGGCTTCTACCGGATCGCCCTGACCATCGACGCCAAGCGCCTGCAGGAAGCGATGGACCGCCTCCGGGGGCTCAAGCTCTGAGCTCTGATAAAATCTTCCTGGAGGACGTCCGCTTCTACGGGCACCACGGCGTCACGAAGGCGCAGCAGACGGTCGGCGCGTGGTTCGCGGTCGATGCCGAGCTCATGCTCGACCTCGCCGCGGCGGCGGCCTCGGACGACCTGCGGGCCACGGTGGACTACGGGCTGATCGCGGCCCGCATCGTGGAGGTGTCCACCAAGGAGCGGGTCAACCTCCTGGAGCGGCTGGCGGAGCGGCTGGCCCAGATGCTGCTGGGGGAGTTTCCCTGCGAGGAAGTTCGGGTGCGGGTGCGCAAGCTCACGCCCCCGATGGAAGGCCTGCAGGGCATCCCCGGCGTCGAGCTCACGCGACGGAGACGATAGCAACAACATGGCGCGGGTGTTCCTCTCGGTGGGGTCGAACCTGGGCGACCGCCTGGATTGCCTGCGCCGCGCCGTGGAGCAGCTCCGCGCCATGCAGGATTTGCGATTCCTGGACGCCTCCCCGCTCTACCGGACCGAACCCTGGGAGCGGCAGCCCGGCCGGCCCGACGACGACGCCGGCTGGTTCTTCAACTGCGCGGTCGTGATCGAGACCGATCTGCCGCCCGCCGCACTGCTCGCGCGGCTGCAGGCGGTCGAGGAGGCCCTGGGCCGCGAGCGGCGCGGGGGCACACCGGAGGCCCAGCGCTACGAGCCCCGGCCGCTCGACATCGACATCCTGCTCTACGACGATCGCGTGATCAGCGGCCCCGAGCACCTGCACATCCCGCACCTGCTCATGCACGAGCGCCGGTTCGTGCTGCGTCCCCTGGCCGACCTCGCCCCCGACCTCGAGCACCCGGTGCTCTACCAGACCATCCGGGAGCTGCTGGACGTGCTGGAGGACGAGCACGAGGTGCGGGAGTCGGACCTGCCGCGCCGGTGGTTCGACGACTAGCGTGATCCCGCCCCCGACCCTCCCCCCTCCCGCGTCCCGTGGCTGACGACGAGTTCCGGAACCAGGCCCTGCAGCACCTGGACGCCCTCCATAACCTGGCCGTCTACCTGACCCGGAACGGCTCCGAGGCGGAGGACCTGGTCCAGGAGACCTATGTGCGGGCCATGCGGTTTTCCCACCGATTCCAGCCGGGAACCCATCTGCGGGCCTGGTTGTTCCAAATATTGAGAAACACGTTCCTGACGTTCTACCGGCTCCGGGAGCGGGAAGCCGCCCTCTCGGAGGACGGGGTCCCGGAAGGCGAGTCGCCGATGTTCCACGACGCCCCCGGGCGGGATAGTGAGAGCGCCGGGGCCCACATGGACCTGGATCGGGCCCTGAGGAAGCTGCCCGAGGAGTTCAAGACGCCGCTCCTGCTGGCCGAGGTCGAGGGGCTGGCATTGGAGGATGTGGCGCGCATCATGGACTGCCCCGTGGGCACCGTGAAGTCCCGGATCTTCCGCGCCAAGGAGCGACTCCGCGGCTACCTGAAGGATTACAAGCCACTAGACAGAGAGACATGAGCGACGAGGTGAACGGCGGACAGGAGGACGACGGCGGGATGGGCCGGCTGCTGCGCGAGCGGCTGCCGCGTCATCCCGCGCCGCCCGTCCTGCGCGCCGCGGTGGTCGAGGCGCTGATGCCCGGCCGCCCGCGGCAGCCCTGGTGGGTGCCATGGCTGCCGCCCGCGTTCTCGGCGGTGGCCACCGCGCTGATCATGCTGCTCTACCTCGCGCCCTCGCTGCCCTCGGCGCCCGGCGCCGATCCGGTGCAGCTCGTGACCCGCGCGGCGCTCGCCGAGCACGCGCGCAACACCTTCTGGGGCGAGACGCGCAGCGACGTGGTCCCCGTCGCCCTGCCCCGGGCGATGGAGGAGAGCGGCGTCGCGCTCAGCTGGGTCTTCACGGGCGACGAGGACATCCAGCTCATCAACGCCAAGCCCACGTACCTCGAAGGCCGACGCGGCATCGAGCTGGCCTACCAGGACACGGCCGGCCACACCGTGACCTACATCATCGTGCCGGGCGGCAGCGTGACCCTGCCCGAGCGCGGGCGGGTGCAGATCGAGCGCTGGCGGCCGGTGGTGAAGAAGGAGAACGGCTTCAGCCTGATCCTGTGGCGCCAGCAGGGCTTGCTCTGCGTGATGGTGTCCGACCTCGTCTCCGACGACGACCTGACGCGCTTCAAGCAGTACTTCGTGAAGGTGCGGTCCTCGACCGAGCCGTACGCGGTGTACTAGCCCGATCCCCTCTCCCCTTTGGGGAGAGGGTCAGGGTGAGGGGCCCGTTCTTTCGCCGTCACCGCCCAGGGCAGCGCCATCAACGCCCAGGCCACCATGACCACTTCCGAGTCACCGAAATTGTACTCGGAGAAGCCGCCGACGAGAAAGGCCACGATCGCGGCCAGGCTCCCGATCACGAGCGCGCGCTAGCGGCGTGTTGTGCACGTGCCCCGTGCGCTTCTTGACCGCCTCCGGCAGCGCGTAGCTCGCGTATTCGCGCTTGACGCCCCCAGGGCCCACCCCGAGGACCGGGTGCTGGCGCCACATCGTCAGCCCGCTGCGCCACATGTAGACCCGCTCCTTCACCGTGGGATCGTCAGGGTCGCCCATGGTCAGGAACCGCTGGCGCAGGTGCTGGGGACCGGCCAAGGTGGTGAGCCCAAGCACGATGAGACCGCCAAGCAGGAGCCACCGCCCTTTGCGGGTCGCGGGAATCAGCGCCAGCACGCCCACGACGAATCCCATCCAGGCGCCCCGCGTGTAGGTCGCCAGCAGGCCGACGAGTGAGACCAGCCAGGGCAGTGTCGGCCAGCGGGGGAGCCGAGCGCCCGGCAGGAGCCGAGGCAAATTGGCGAGCAGAACCAGGCTCAGCACTCCCGCCAGAGTCATGTAGATGCTGAAGAAGCCGCGGGCTCGGTTGCAGCGGTGGTAGAGCCAGGCCGGGGAGCCGTAGTCGGCGGCCGGCCCGGGGCAGACAACCGTCTGCAGCACCCCGACGGCCGCGGCGACCGTCGCCACCACCAGCAGCGCCGAGAGAAACCGGTGGCCGTCTTGGGGCCCGGCTAACACGTCGACGGTCACGTAGAGGGCGGCGACGAGCAGGAGGCCCTTGCAGGCGCCCAAGGCGGTGACCGGGTGCCCGGAGGCGAGCGCCGAGACGAGACTCACCGCGCTGAAGGCCACCACGGGCTGCCAGAGCGGCCAGCGCGCCGCCGCGCGCGCCTCGGGATCGCGCAGGCGCCAGAGCCACAGGAGCGTCAGCAGGGTCAGCGCCGTCTCCGACAACGTGATGGACAGGCCGAGGCCGAGGACGAACGCCCCGAAGACGGCGCGGCGGAGCGCGGTCACGTCAATAGGCGTTGCGGTCGAAGAGCACGCGGAACACGGTCAGCACGATGATCTTGAGATCGAGCCAGAGCGACCAGCGCTCGATGTACTCGAGGTCATACTGGATGCGCTTCTCCAGCGAGGTGTTCCCCCGCAGCCCGTGCACCTGCGCCCACCCCGTGATGCCGGACTTGACCTTGTGGCGGAGCATGTAGCCCGGGACGGTCTGCCGAAAGCGCTCCACGAAGACGGGCCGCTCCGGTCGGGGTCCGACCACGCTCATCTGCCCGCGCAGCACGTTCACGAACTGCGGCAGCTCGTCCAGGCTGAAGCGCCGCAGGAAACCGCCGATGGGGGTGCGGCGGGCGTCGCCCGCCGAGGCCCAGATCGGCCCCGTGCTCGCCTCGGCGTTCGCCCCCATGGTCCTGAACTTGAGCATCCCGAACCGCTGGCCGTCCAGGCCCATCCTATCCTGGGGATAGAGGATCGGGCCGGGCGAGGTCAGCTTGACACCGAGCGCGATGCCGAGCATCACGGGCGAGAGCAGTACCAGCACCACCGTCGCGAAGGCCATGTCGAACGAGCGCTTCGCGATCCGGTTCCAGCCGTGCAGCGGCGAGTCCCGCAGGTGGATGAAGGGAATGCCCTCGAAGTCCTCGACCCCGCCGCGAAGCGACGTGAACCGGAAGAGGTCGGGCACCACGTGGATCGTCACCGGCTGGTCGCCGATCGCGTCGAGCAAGCCGGGGAGCCGGGTGTAGTCCTCGTGGGCGAGCGCGATGATGACGTGGTCCACCTCGTGGGCGTCCAGGACCGCGCGGAGATCCGCGTAGCCGCCCAGCCACCGCGCGCCGCGGGCGCCATCCTTGTCGTCCCCCACCAGGCCCAGGATGTGGAGGCCCACGTCGGGTCGTGACTGGATCCGCTGCAGCACGGCCGCGACCGGCTCGCCGTCGCCGATGATCACCGCGCCACGGAGGTTGTACCCGTGGCGCCGCGCGAAGCGCAGGGCCTCGCGGAAGGCGGCGCGGGAGAACCAGACCAGGCCGATGGAGAGCAGCCAGAAATAGACGATGACGACGCGGGAGTAGTCATATCCTTTGAAGAAGAAGGCCATCACCGCCACCAGCACGAGGGCGCCCATGGTGGAGGCCTTGGCGATGTCGGCCGCCTCCGAGAGATGCGATCCGATGCGGCGCGGCCGGTAGAGGTCGAACGCGTGGAACGACACGCCCCAGACCACCAGGATCGGGAGCAGCATGAGCAGGTATGGCTCCAGCGGTGGAACGGCGCCGCCCGTGATCGGAGGCACGATCACGTAGAAGCGAACGCCGTAGGCGAGCAGCCAGCAGCCGGCCACCAGCAGCAGGTCGCACACGAGCATGAGCTGCTGGAGCAGGCGCGAGTAGGCCTTCAGCACCCGCCGTGCTCCTTCAGCCTCGCCATCAGATAGGTATGGATCCGCTCCTTGAACAGCGGGCGGTCGAAGGCCTCCGCGCGGAGCCGGAGGGCCTTGGGCTCGAATCGGTACCGGCCCGACTCGAAGCGCCGGATCGCGTCCACCAGTGCGTCCACGGTCTGATGGCCGAAGAAGAGGCCGGTCGGCGGCTCCGCACCACCCGGCGGCACCACCGTCTCGAGCGCCCCGCCCCGCCCGAAGGCGATGACCGGCCGCCCCGCGGCCATGGCCTCGAGCGGGGTGATGCCGAAATCTTCGAGCGTGGGAAAGATCAGCGCGCGGCAGCCGGCGTACAGGCCGGCGATCTCGGAATCGGCGCGCCACCCGAGGAGCTCCACGGTCGGGCCGGCGAGGGCCCGGAGACGACGCGCCTCCGGCCCCGTCCCGACCACCAGCAAGCGGCGGCCGAGGCGGCTGGCCGCCTCCACCGCGAGATCCACGCGCTTGTACGGCGTCAGCGCCGAGACCACCAGGTAGAAGTCTCCCGGCGACTCTTCGATCCGGAAGCGGGAGACGTCGACGGGTGGATAGATGACGTCCGACTCACGACCGTACGCTCGGCGGATGCGGTCGGCGATGAAGCGCGAGATGGCCACGAAGTGATGCACGCCGGCCGCGCTTTGACGGTCCCACCGTCGCAGCGCGGCCGCGACGGGCGGCATCAGCAAGCGGGCCGGCCACCCGGCCCGAGGACCGAAGTACTCGTCGTAGAGGTCCCACACGTACCGCATCGGGGTGAAGCAGTAGCAGACGTGGAGCGCTCCGGCCGGCACGCGCACGCTCTTGGCCACCGCGTGGCTCGCGGACAGGATCAGGTCATAGCCGCGCAGGTCGAAGCCGCGGACGGCGGCCGGGAACAGCGGGAGGTAGTAGCGATAGCGTCGTTCCGCGTCCGGGAGGCGCTGGATGAAGGAGGTCCGGATGGGCCGACGCTCGATGGTCGGCGACACCGAGCCGGGCGTGTGGAGCAGCGTGAAGACCGGGGCCTCGGGGAAAAGCTCGCAGAAGACTTCGAGGCATCGCTCGCCGCCGCGCATCCCGGTGAGCCAGTCGTGGACCAGCGCCACGTTCATGGCGGCTCTCCGCCTGCCGGCGTCAGCGGGCCGACGACATCGTCCGCTGGCGCCAGTACGCGAGCAGATCCTTCAGGGTTCGCTCGAAGGGAATCTCCACTTCCCAGCCCATGGCCTTCCGAATCTTCGACGCGTCTCCCTCCAGTATCATGACGTCCGAGGGCCGCAGCCGCGCCGGATCGCTCTCGACGGCGATTCCTTTGACCCGGGACTGCTCCAGGAGGAAGTCGAGCACCTGCTGGATCGCCCAGGAGCGACCCGAACAGAGGTTGTAGACCTCACCCGGCTCCCCCCGCTCCAGCAGCAGCCAGTAGCCGCGCACGATGTCGCGGACGTCAGAGAAATCCCGCCGCGGCTTCAGATTCCCGACGAGGATGATGGGCTCGCACAGACCCGCCTCGATCTCGGCCACCTGCTTGGCGAAGGTCGAGGTCACGAAAACCTCGCCGCGACGCGGCCCCTCGTGGTTGAAGGCGCGCGTGCGGATGATCGGCAGGCCGTAGCTCATGAAGTACTGGTAGCCCATCATGTCCTGGGCCACCTTGCTCACCGCGTACGGAGACAGCGGCCGCAACGGGTTGGTCTCGCGGATCGGCAGCTCGTCCTGGTGGACGAGACCGTACTCCTCGCTGGTCCCCACCACCAGGAAACGCGGCGCAGTCTTGAGCCGGCGGATTCCCTCCAGCAGGTTGACCTGCGAGATGATGTTGGTCGAGAGCGTCTCGGCGGGCATCTGCCAGGACGCCCCCACGAAGCTCTGCGCCGCCAGGTGAACTACGTGGGTCGGCTCCGCCGCCTCGAGCAGGCTACGCACCGCGGCCAGGTCGCGGAGGTCGCACTCGATCAGCTTGATCTGCGAACGCAGGTGCTCGATGTTCTCCGTGCGGCTCCGCCACCGGCTCGATCCGAACACCTCGGCGCCCTGCGCGAGCGCGTACTCCGCCAGGTGGCTGCCGACGAACCCGGTGATCCCCGTGATCAGCAGACGCATTCCGCGGAGATTATACACGAGCGGATGAGGCTTCTCGAAGCATCGGGGCGCCGGCGCGAGCCCGGCGCTCAGGTCTTGGCGTTGAGAAACAGGGCCGTCCCGAGCCCGGTGAAGATGATGTTGGCCGACCACGCGGCCAGCGCGGGTGGAAGGAGATCGGCTCTGGCGAACGCCAGGGCGACCGAGTGCACCAGCCAGTAGGCCACGGCGACCATGATCGCCACGCCGATGCCGACCGCCCTGCCGCCGCTCCGGGGGGCCGCGAGGGCAAACGGGATCGCGACCAGCGCCATGATCAAGTGGACCAGGGGAAAGGAGAGCTTGGAGTAGAGCTGGACCAGATACGTCCCGACCTGATGGCCTCCGTCACGGAGCTTCGCCACGTAGGCCCGCAGCTCCAGGAAGCTCATGGCATCGGGCAGCTTCTGGACCCGGATGAAGTCGTCGATGTGCTCCGGCATCTCCATCACGCGATGATCGAAGCTGCGCGATTGCACCTGCTGAGCCGTCCCGATCTGGCGGGTGATTCCTCCCCACATCTCCCAGCCGTCGGAGACCCATTGGGCCCGCCGGACGTCGAGTCGATCGGTGAGCCGGAAATCCGGCGCCAGGTCCAGCACGATCAGGCCGTCCAGAGACCGCGCCACCGGATCCAGCAGCCCGATCTTGAGGAACCGTCGATCGGAGGACCGATACCACATCTGTCCCTGTTGCTGGAGGTGCCGGGGAGGGAAGCCCCGGATCTTGACGCGATCCACTTCCTCGGCCTTCGCGGCGATCAGCGGCAGGGCGGTCTCCTGGAACACCAGGGCGCCCAGGCTCATCAGGAAGGCGATCAGCAGGATCGGGACGCACGCCCGATAGAGGCTCATGCCGGCCGCCTTCAGCGCATCGAGCTCCCGCTGGCGACTCAGCGAGATGAACAGGAAGACCGTCGCGACCAGCACGATCAGCGGTAGCCCCTTGTAGAGCTCCCGGGGCACAAGGTAGAGAAAGTGCTGCGCGATGTAGACCCAGGGTGGTTTGGCGCGAAGGAACCGGTCCAGGCTCTGAACCAGATCGACGATCACGCTGAAGGCGGCGCCGACCAGCAGGCCGATGCCGATCAACAGCAAGTATTGGCGTATCAGGTATCGGTCGATGATGAAGCTCGACCCGCGCGGCCCCCGCAGACGGAGCCGGGTGGCCCAGCCGCCTGCGCGCGGGTTTCTCGCGCGGCGGCCCTGCGGAAGCCAGCTTGCCACACGCCAGACGATGTCCAGCCAGCCCGTGGGTACCCCCGTCGTGACGGCCCTGAGCAGGGCCAGCCCGATCACGACGAAGATCGCGTTCGGCAGCCAGATGGCCAGCCCGACCGGCAGGCGCCCGCCCAGCGCAGGACCCTCCAGGGCCGTGGAGAGGATGTAGTACGAGATCACGATCGCGAAGCTGGAGGTGATCGCCACCGCGCGGCCGCCCCGGTGCGACCGGATGCCGAGCGGGAAGCCCACCAGCACGAACACGACGGCGGCCATGGGCAGGGCGAACCGCTTGTGAAGCTCGACGAGAAAGGGCGCGGCTTTCCCTCGGTCCGTCGCCGTCTCGGCCGCGGCGGCCAGGGTCCGCAGCGGCATCTCCTTCTCCGGCTTCGCTTGCTGCTCGGAGGTCGCGGTCGCACTGGAGAGCGGCAGGCTCATGTCGTACAGGGTGAAGGTCGTGTACCGGAAGCGCCGTGGATCCGCGACATCGCTCTCGGTGATGGCCCCGTCGATGAACCGGAGCGTGAGACGCCGGCGCTCGCTGTCGGACAGCACCCGCCCCTCGCGGGCCACGATGATCCGGGACAGGGCCGGGTCGCGCTC
>WNEZ01000977.1_pt1 | contig 30247 bp, 20 predicted proteins | sample 5400521 | NCBI WGS metagenome assembly WNEZ01 (sample SAMN13153339, study PRJNA577476) | soil metagenome | isolation source: 120 cm saprolite under Douglas fir tree site 2 hole 1 replicate 1 | place: USA:California | collected 2015-04-18 | reverse complement strand
CCCTGGGGTAAATGCAGCTTGATCCGAGGAATAGCAGCCGCTTTACCCCTGCCCGCTGCGCTTGCAGAATGACGTTGCTCTGGATGGCAAGATTCTGCTCAATGAAATCCGCAGGACAGGTCTTGTTGGCCAGAATGCCACCCACCTTGGCGGCGGCGAGAAAGACGTATTGAGGACGTTCCTGTGCGAAAAACTGGGCCACGGCCTCCTGATTCGTCAGCTCCAGTTCCCCGTGGCTGCGCAGAATGAGGTTTTGAAAGCCTGATTCTCGCAAAGCCCTGACCAGGGCGGAGCCGGCCAGCCCGGTGTGGCCGGCCACGTAGATCCTGGCTGAATTTTCCATTGCTGAGTTCGCTTGGTTCATTTTGCCCCGTCCCGAGTCAGTCAAGTCCACCACCCGTAGCCCCGAGAGTCCGTGAAACCGAACTGTCCCACTGGTGCCACCCGGCAAACTTGTTCTCGAGAATGTGTTTCCCCATGCCAACGGGCTCATAGGAGAGCGCAGCCAGATCGGCATCCACCATGATGTGGACGAGGTCTTTGAAATCAATCCTGGGCTCCCAGCCAAGCACGGAGCGGGCCTTGCTGCTGTCGGCCATCAGAAAGTCGACTTCCGTAGGACGGAAGTATTTGGGATCGATCTCAACATGCTCCCTCCAGTCCAGTCCAGCATATCCAAAGGCTTCGCGAACGAATTCCTCGATGGTGTGCGACTTCCCTGTACCCAGCACGTAGTCTCCCGGCTCATCGTGCTGCAGCATGCGCCACATGCCCTGAACATATTCCGGGGCGTAGCCCCAGTCGCGCCGCGCCTGCAGATTCCCCAGGTAGAGTTTGCCCTGGCGTCCGGCAATAATGCCGGCAACGGCACGGGTGATCTTACGGGTCACAAACGTCTCACCGCGCCGCGGGCTCTCATGGTTGAACAGGATGCCGTTGCAGGCGAATAGTCGATACGCTTCACGGTAGTTTACCGCCATCCAGTAGCTGTAGACTTTGGCCGCGCCGTACGGGCTGCGGGGATAGAAAGCGGTGGCTTCGTTTTGCGGCGGCTTGGCGGCGCCGAACATCTCCGACGAACTCGCCTGGTAGAACCTGGTCTTGATGCCGCTCCGCCGGATTGCCTCCAGCAGACGGGTCGTGCCTACACCGGTGACATCCGCGGTGTATTCCGGAATTTCAAAACTCACCATGACGTGGCTCTGGGCGCCAAGATGATAGACCTCATCGGGCTGAACACTGTAGATGAGGTGGGTGATCTGATCGCTGGTCGAGAGATCGCCATAGTGCAGAAACATCCTTGCCGAAGGCGAGTGACGGTCCTGGTAAATATGGTCGATCCTCACGGTGTTGAATGTGCTGGCGCGTCGAATAATGCCGTGGACTTCATAGCCCTCGGACAGTAACAGCTCGGCTAAGTAGGATCCATCTTGGCCGGTAATTCCAGTTATAAGAGCACGTTTCATCGAGATCTCCAGATTGATTGTTGCGCAAATGTAGGGTGGACTTAGTAAAGTCGAAAAAGAACACTAGAGCTTCGAGAGTGCGGGGTTATCTCGTGTTCTTCCCCCTTTAGTGACAAAAGTGGAAGCACGAGCGCGCTTTGGTTGTTTACGCCAAACCCGGCACCAATATTTGTTCAGAGTTTCGATTACACCTCTGTGGGCGGGGCCGCAACAATCTATGAACTGCGCACCAAAGTACAGCAGTCATGCCGGGCTCTTTAGCAGTGCGCTCCGATGTCCGCGATACGCGGTCGCTGCCATACGGTACGGTCGCCAGCCGTCGTGCATTACTATTTGCCTACCAATCTCCGCGAGGCACAATAGTTTATTTCTGGCGTGAGGCTGGTAAATGAAGGAGTGACACAGACTGGCAAACATCCTCGATCCTAAATCCATCTGCTGATCCATGAAGGATCGATTCTGGGCATCGAAGTGATGGATTACGTACGTTGATGGCAGCAGGCGCAGGCGATAACCAAGCCAGTGCAGTCGGCTGCCAAATTCAAGATAGCCAGCACCGAATTTGAAGAACTCGGGATAGCGTACCCCCCTTGCAAAAATGTGCGAGGGCAAAACCGTTGCGCCGTCGGAGAAGGCCCAGCAATCATCTGGATTCGTTGGCTTCACGGAAAATCCGCGAGGATGTAATTCTCCAGGAACCGGTAGAGGAAAGCGTGGCGTTTCTTTGGGCAGACATTCTCCGATGATCCAAACCGAATCAGGGTCGTCCTCCAGTGCCTCATTGCATCTATTGATGTGTGCTTCCGGAAATTCGTGGTCATCATCCATCGTGCGAACGTGGGTCCCCTGGCAGGCGAGCGCAGCATGGTTTCGGTTTGCATACAGGCCCCGTTTGGGTCCGACAACATATCGGCATTCAAAAATACGGGCAAGTTCCTTCGCTTGAGCCGCCCATTCATCACCTGAATCGTCAGAAACGACTACCTCCCAAGGCTGGACGCTTTGTCTTCTTAGCGATTTGAGGGTTCTTTCGAGACTAGCTGGTCTATTCCTAGTTACCAGAGCGACGCTTATTCTATGTTCTCTCATTGTAGGCTGAAGCACTTTCTACCAGGCAAGGGGCACAACGTGGTCCATCTGCTTTCGCAACTTAAACAGCGACTTGTCATACTCCCAGATAGCGCTGGATCGAGATCTCAAAGACCCTTCAGCACGTGGCAACTACTAGCCGGCAACGCGCAGAAGTTCAGATTCCATCCTTGGCAGTGTACGGAATTCGTCCCAGTGTTCGTGGGCGTAGCGACGCCCGCTCTCGGACATTTGCGTGAGGCGGGAGCGATCGCGCTCCAGGCGGACGACGCTTTCGACGAGCTCCGACGGATCTTCCGGAGACACGACAATCCCGGCGCCGGATTGGCCAACGATCCGGGCTACCTCGCTGCCCGGGTTCACAGACGCCAGAATCGGGCATCCTGCCGTCATGAGGGTGACCGTCTTCGATGGAAATACGATGTCGGCCACGGAGCGCTGCTGGGTGATCAGGGTGAGATCGGCCGCCGCCAGCAACTCATGGAACTGCTGCCGCGGCAGCAATGGTATGAACTTTATGTTGTCGAGGCCCATGGCGGCGGATTGCGCCTCCAGTTCTCTCCGCACCGATCCATCCCCTACCAGCAGGTAGACGATGTCAGTCCGGTCCCGCGAGAGTGCTGCCGCTCCCAGGACCACATCCAGACCCTGCTTGACGCCCATGTTGCCGGAATGCGCCACGATGAACTTGCCCTCCAAACCGTGCGCGCGGCGGAAGATCTCACCGCCGGCTCCACCCTGGAATAGAAGCAATTCCCGGTCAGACCGCGCAGGGAACAGAGTGACCTTATGCGGCGAAATGGCCTTGCCGATAATTCTCTGACGCATTCCTTCGGTCAACGTGGAGATCAAATCCGCGTGCCGATATGCCAGCCCCTCTAAACCGTACAGTGTCCGCAGGAACGTTCCGGGACGGAGCATGCCAAGCTCGGCGGCGGCATCCGGCTGCAGGTCCATCACGTCGTATACGAACGGGATTCTCCAGTACCTGCCCAGTATCCTGGCCGTGAGTGCGAGTCCCAACGGGGGTGAGACAACCAGGAGAAGCTCTGGCGTCCGCGCCGAGAGGGCGCGAAGCAGATTGCTGGCCAGAAAAGAAGTTTCGAACAAAATGCGTTTGACCGAATTTAACCTGGCGGGAACCCAGGCCCGGGAGCGAAGAATGGTTACGCCATGATGCTTTTCCTCTCGCCAAAGTGCGTGGCGGTAACGGTGATCCACTTTCCACTGCGGATAATACGGGAAGGTTGTACAAACGGTGACATCATGGCCACGCGAAGCCAGATATTCGCAGCGCCAGGTGGTGACGGGGCCAATCCCGGTTTCTTCGGGCCAGTAGTTGATGCTTAGGACCATGATACGCATAGATGTGGCGAGTGAGCCTCTGTTGGCGACTGGCAAAACCTTTAATAGGGAAGAAATTCGGCCAAGTCTTCGCCGCCTGAGATACAGAAATCAGCCATGTGCGAAAGCCAAACTAGATGCGCGCGTCCGAGCGGTTCCTGGGCATTGCCGCCAGACAAAGCCCACCCGCCAGAACCATAAAGCCCAGGTTGGTCGGCTGCGAGAGCTGCTCGGTAACCAGGCTAGGGCAGGCGTGCCAGACCAGAAGCCAGGCCAACAACTGCTGGCGTCTGGCTCCGGCGGCGGCTGCGAATGCCATTTTGGCAGCAATCCATACGCGATACGCGAGAAAGGAAAATCCCAGGAAAGGACCTGATTCCAGCACAACTCGCGGCCACTCATTTTCTGCCAGGAGAAACTGAGAGGCTCCGGTCATCATCGTGGATCCCGCCCCCGTCCCCATGCCGAGGCCTTTCCCAAAAAAGCCGGCCGCCGGCAATACTTCGAACGAATCGAGAAACGCACCAAAAAAACGCCACACCAAGCCTCGATTGACCCCTCCCGTGGCCGCGTTGGCTGTATCCCAACGAGTCATGAACGCGCCAGTGGCCTCCTGGAAGAAACTGGTCAGGGATAGGGCTGCGACCGCAGCGCCAATCAAGACCGCCATTGCGAATATGCGATGCGCCCGCTGCGGGTTCACGATTCCAAATGCGATTGCGCCCACCGCGATTAGTCCGCACCCCAAGACAAGAGTTCGGCTGCCCGATATGGGCTGTACGATGGCAACGCTGAAGAGTGCAGGCCACACCAGCCAACGCGAGTAGACGGAACGCTTTTCTGCCAGTGCGTAGATCACAAAGGCCGCTGCCAAAATGTAGAAATGAGCGGCACCGGTGACAAAACTGAAGGTGCCCGCAGGGCGTATCTTGCCCTCGACGAAAGCGATCTGTTTGGCATCCGCTGCCGTGGCGGCGTTGATCCAGCTGTCCGGTGGGGACATGTACTGCAGGACCATTAGTCCCGCCATAGGTATAGACAGAATCAGTATCCACTTGCCCAGCTTCAGAACATCCGCATAGGAAAATATCTCTGGAAGCACGAATATCAAAGGCAGGTGGAGAAGGTCGGTCCTCAATCCGTACGCGGCGACCAAAGGACCACCACCAATGCCGGCCGTGATCTGAACCACGGCCAGCAGGATGAAGAACGTCAGCAGGAAAAAATACGGCAGCATCGCGGCGTTGATCGGAAAACGCCGGCAACGCGCGGCCTGGAAGTAAATCAACAAAACAAGCGGATCCCGTACCACGAGCAATGGAATACTCAATGGCGGTATCCATTTCCGCAGTGCGCCCTCGAAAATCAAGAGCCAAAAATACAACCAGATCATGCGTCGTACAGCCGTGACGCCTTCGTCCGCGGCGGAGACGTGCCATGCCGAACTCTGAAAATAGCCTGGGGTCGTCGGCGTATCGACCGCGAGGTGCCGATTCAACATGCTTGCTCACCTGGGAGCGAAGGGGAAAGGTCAATAGCCTGAGGTGGGGTCGGGTACTCGGCCAGCGCCTGCCAGACTATGCTTGCGAACCGCCCGCGGTACTGCTTCCAAGAGCGCTGCGCCGCTTTGCGGATCGCGGCGTCGCTCATGGCCTCAAGCCGGTCACGATCGCTCGCCAGTAACTCCAATTTTTCCGCGATCGCTCCTGCGTCGCGAATAGGCACAAGAAACCCATCCTCGCCATTGCTGAGAAAATCGGATGCTCCTGAATGAGCGGTCGTAATCACCGGGACCCCCTGCGACAAGGCCTCCAGAAGTACCAGGCCCAAGCCTTCAAACAAAGATGGGAACACCATCACATCATGGCGGCCTATTTCTTGCAGAAGGTCAGAGTGATTAAGAGACGGAATCCAACGATGTGTTCGCAATGCGGCGTCAAGAGCGCGGCACTCTCCGACGCGCTTCCCAACGAGGGTCAACTTGATCTTTGACCCCAGGAGATCAGCCGCCTTAAGGAGGTAACTCATACCCTTCCGTTGACTCAGCATGCCCACGAAAATGACTCTTAGGGCATCGTCGGAAGTGGACGGCCAGATCTTGGCCGCGCAGGTCGCGGGAGCGCCGTAAGGCGCTACACTCACGCGTGCGTTCAACGGGCCGGCCTTAAGCAGGGTGTGCCTTACAAACTCGCTGGCGACAACAATGTGGCTTGACAGCGCCAGTTCCTCGTCTTTGCGCTCACGTTTATCGACGCTATCGCGGATTCCAGGCAAGGTCACAGCCCATTCTGGCTGTAGCTCCGCTTCTTCTTCCATCAGCTCCTGGTAACTTCTCCAATATCCGATGGGAAGTTCATAGATGGTTCTTAACCCGAGTTTCCTCGCGACTCGAAAGCTTGCCAATGCTCCGTCTTCATAGGCGTAAATCGCCGTAATGTTCTTCGCGCGTTGCAACCGGGAAGCAACGGTTGCGTCCAAGCCGCGGTACACTGCGTCCACAGAAAACCACCCAACTTCATGGCGAGTTAGGCTGGCAAGACGAAATCGACTGGCCAGGAGCCTGCCGGCCTCGAGCCAGGGATAACAGTGGACTTGATCCTGATGCACATGCGTGAATGTGCGCCGGCTTAGTTGGCGGCTCACCGAACGGGGAAGAATCCTGGCCAACGGGTGCTCGGAGCGCCAGGATAAGGATGTCCAGAATTCCGAGAGCAGGCCTATATCGTTGAGAGCGCGCACCGCTTGCCGGACGTTGGCGTTGCCGATGGGATGGCTGAGTATCAACATTGGGTCTCTGGAGACTGAGTCATGGAATTAAAGATCGCTGAATTGAAGGGCTGTGGGATTTTCTATGAGCCTTCAACCCCTATTGATAGTGGAACTCAGACTGCGATGGCGCTCGGTGTCCACATTTTTTTCATAGCCAACCAAACGGATAACACGATGCTGGGCACCCATGAATACATGGTGAGCAGCAGCACGCCCCTCACGGTCGAAAGGTCAAGCACCGATGCAAGCACGGCCTGCACGGCAATGGTGCAGGGTATGAGAACCGCGGGCGACACGATCCACGCGCGCGAAGAATTGATGGCCCAGAGCAGTCCCGATATGGTGGATACTACGGCACACGCGGCCATCAAAACACCATCTGAGCGGAGATCGCTATATTGCCTGCCCAATATCGATAAAATCTGACCAGGAAACATTGCTACCACGCCCATGGACAGGGCAGAAATAGCCAAATATCCGAAAATGATTTGAAAGTAACGCCGGCGCAATTGATTTCCGGACTGTATGCGGGCAAAGGCCGGCAGGACCACTTCAATCATAACAGTGGAGAGCAGACTGAAAACCACAACCAGCCTGCCCAGCGCCCCAACATTCGCAACGCTTTCCGAATTGCCGAATACACTAATCAGCCAAACCGTGATCTGCCCCTGAAGACAGTAGTAAACAGAGTGCGGCCCCTGCCTGCGGAGGACGGCGAGGATTTCGGAACGCATGGCGGGGTCGCCCGGCGCAGTGGTGTCGATCTCCCGGCTAACCCAACGTCGCAGCATCCAGAACTGCACTGCGTATCCGAGTACCACGGTTGTGATAGCGATGATAGCGTTAAAGAAAATAAATAGCGCTATGCCCACAGCTGCAAGTTTCACAAGCGCCGCCATCAACGCCTGGTTCTGGATCTGTCGGATCTCCGATCGGAGTCGTAACACCACAGCGTAGATGCGTGTGATCAGTTCGAGGCCCGAACCTGCCAACACAGCCAGCACAAGCCCGACGGTCAACAGAGGATTCGCGCCGTTCTGCCTCAAGAGCCAAACAAGAACAGGGACAACAACAAATATAGTTAATATCGCCAACTGACGCCGCAACTGCAGTGCGGTAGTCAGCAACCTGCCCAAGCGATGGTCATCCTGCCATACCCGCCCGCCGATCGCGGTCAGGGCGCTACTGATGCCGCTGTCGGCCAACAGCAGTATTGTGGCCAACATTGTATTTCCAATCGTGTAGAAGGCGTACTCTCGCTTGGGCAGCCCTCGTACAATCAAGATGCCTGCGGCGAAGCCCAATGTCTGAACGATTACCTGGACCGAAGTAAACTTTACCAGGATCGGAAACCACTTCTGTATGGCATTAGGTACCAGCAGGTGAGAACCCACTGGAACCAGGTCAACCTCCGCTTCGATAAGCTCCGGCGTTGACGGCGCCCCCTGTCTTGCGATCGCGTCTGTTCCCATTTTTTTATTTATGTTATTTATGAACGGTCTGGTGCCGATGATCTATTTAAAGTACGAGTAATTTCCATAGCCAGGACGCCGCGGATCGAGTTTATTCAAGGACATCCCCAGGATTCGAGCCCCCACCGCGGACAGAATCCTACGGGTGCGGACCAAGCCGCCGCGCGGCGTAACATCGCTGGCCGCAACTATTAAGACGCCATCGACCAGGCGGGCCAAGATTGCGGCATCGGTCACCGCAAGTACGGGCGGCGAGTCGATTATTACGCACTCGAAGCACGTGGATAGGTCTTTCAGCAAGGTCGCCATATTGGTTGAGGCGAGCAAGGATACAGGATTTTGTGGCACCGGCCCGGAGGTAAGCACCCAGAGGTTCTTCTGAAGCATGTGCCGTACTACCTCGGAAACAGTTCTTTCACCTGCCAGTATGGTACTTACTCCTTCTCTGTTTTCCGCCCCGAGCGCCCGGGCAACTCCTCCCTTACGCAGATCGCAATCCACGATCACTACTGGCCCCTTGCGTTGAGCCAGAGCTTGCGCCAGGTTCAACGCGGTTGTGGTTTTCCCTTCGCCACTATGAGAACTCGTAACCAACAACGTCTTGACCGAACTCGAGGGCATTGAGACAAAGGTTCCAAGGGCGCGAAAAGCTTCCGACAGGGAAGAGTTCGGGTGTTTAGTCAAGCTCAGAGCCAAACGGTCCGCCCCATTTCTTGACGAGAGTGACTTTGTCGCGAACCATGATCTGCGTTCGAAGGGTATAGTCCCCAGGGCAGGCATACCCATCAAGGCTTCGGCCTCTTCTGCTGTTTGAATCGAGGAGCTTATCGCTTCCAAAGCAAATGCTCCGATGACTCCGAGAACCAATCCAGCCCATAGAGCGAGCGTGATGTTCAACAGCCGGCGGGGACGTGCCCGCTTGATCGGCGGAAGTGCACCATCCACCAGGTGAATATTGGTGGACCGGAGCGCGGCGGACACGGTCGCGTCCTTCATACGATGGAGCAGGCTGTCATAGAGCTGCTGATTCGTATCGAACTCATGACGTAACATGTTGTCCTGCACCATTAGCTGGCTTAGCCTTCCGACCTCCCCTTTTTGAGTCCGCACTCCAGCCGAGGCCAGTTGTTCGCGGCGGGATGCCGCGTGGTAGTCATTGGTCATGCGGCCGATGACACGATTCTGCTCGTTTTGAATCTGTGCCTGGTTTTCGTCGATTTGCGATTCCAGCCGTTTGGCCGTCGGGAAATTGGGTCCATACCGGGCCAGAGCTTCTGTGTGCTGTTGTTTGAGCTCTGCCGATGTCTCTTCCAATTTTTCTAACAAGTCGTCGTGCACCAATGAAGCGAGATGGGCGCGATTCTGCATTGCTTGCCGATACAGGGACTCTTTCTGGATGCGATCGCTTTGCGCGCCAGCTAAGTCACGGCTGAGGTCCCCCAACATTTGCTCGAGGACGTTTTGCTTGTCTCCCGAATTGGCAATCTGGTTCTGTTGCTCATAGGTCACTAGCGCCTGGTGAGATTTCTCTACATTGTCCTTTAACTCGGCCAGTTGTTTTTCCATCCATCCAGATCGCCGGATCGCGTCATCCTTCTGTCGAAAGTTGTAGTCGAGGTAGTTGTGCACTAAGCCAGTCGCGACCCGAGCGGCCAGTTGGGCGTCGGGGCTTTCAAAACTGACGGAGAGCATGCGGGTTTTGGGTATCGTCTCAACTTTCAGATGGTCGTTAAAAGCCTGAATAAGCTCTACCTTGTGCCTTTCAATGTCCTCTGTCGTCGGCTTTTCTGGAAGAACAACATTGAGGTTTTGTGCCAAGTCGAGATCTTGAATCGTTTGCCATGCCAGCGTTTCACTCTCCAGGACCTGGATTTGTGTTTGCAGGAAGGTATCGTCGGCATCCGACTTGTGGTATGGGTCGTTCGAGGCCTCCAGTTGTGGCGTCTCCGGCTCAACCTCGACGCGGGCGGTGGCCTTGTAGATCGGCGTCATCCAGAATGAGACCACGGCGACAATCGTAGTCAGTACTAAAGCAACCCCGGCAATCGCCCAGCGCCGCCTGAAGAGGATGTACCAGTACGCTGCGAGTGGAATAAATTCGCGCGCGGCTGACATTTGCTCGTAGTCGGGCCCGGGCAGTATAGTCAGCTCCGAAGCCGGCGCCATTGAGCGGCCAGGACTGAGGACTTGGGGCGGCGGTACGGTATGTTTGCTTGCGCTCATAGATTGACTACCTTGGTTGATAACTACATATGCATCGCACAGGGTGCAGCAGCATCTGTGTGAAGAAGAAGCCGGCAGCTCAGAATCGAGCGCTGTAAATCGTGACGCCGGTTGCTGCCTGCAAGATAGACTCGAGGCCGCGATGGAGCGCTCGTTTGCCGCTGCTGTCCGGAACAAAGAGAATGTCTTCGGCTTGCAGTGTTGTGTCTGAGTCTTTTCCGCTCAGGATTTTTTTCAGATCAACTGGAATCTGCTTACGCCCATCCGGCGATTGGGGATCGTTTCTTATGATGAAGCTTTGATCCCTCTTGGCCGTGGATTTAGTATCTTCAGCGAGGGCCAGCGCTTGAAGTACTGTCATACTATGACTGCTTTGCCTCATGGCAAATCCACCCGGCTTGTTCACTGCTCCCACAACATAGATGATCGCCGCGCGCGGTATCGTGACGCGATCTCCGGGGAAGATATCGACATTCAAACTCGGGTCTCCGCTTTCGATCAGCTTCTTCAAATCAACGGTTACCGATGTCGCTGGCCCTGACTGCCCCGGACTCTGAGTATTGCCCAAGTTTGGATTCAGGTTTGGATTATGAAGCGCAACGTCCCCCCGACGCACGATCGCCGTATTGCCGGCATCGTCGGCCAGACCCTCGGCCTCGGACAGCAAGTCCAGCAAGGTCGTATGGGTGAAAACCGGATAAACCTGCGGCTTCTTGACCGATCCGGTGATTGCCACCGCATGCAGCCTCGATTGAGTCACTGACGTAGTTATGTGCGGATCGCTGACCAAGCCTGCTGTTTTTAGCTCCTTGCACAGGAGGTCCGAGAACTGCGTGGGCGTCAACCCTGTCGCACTGACCGGCTTCGAAAGAATCGGTAAAGTAACAGACCCGGTGGGATCGACACGGTACTCTCGTGTGAGTTCTGGCACGTCCACAATGTACACACTTAAGACATCATCAGGGCCAATGAGATAGCCGTTCGATTGCCCAGCGGGCGCAGTCGGCGCTGATTGGGACTCTTCCCGCTCCACGTTCGGTACTGATTGTGACTTTTCCCGGTCCACACTAGGAGTAACCGGCATGGGAGCCTGCGCCCGAAGTTCGCTGGGGACGAAGATGAGCAACAGCAGACAGATATTTATCCACATCGCACTGTCTACCCAGTTTTCCCGCTCGATCCTTTGGGGTGCTTCCATAAAAAAACCTTTTCTCTTCGCGGCCTCACGGAATCCAACCGCTCAGGGCAACGTAGAAATCAGTTTGCTCCCTTGAAGCTCTTCAAGAGTGCCTGCAGCGTCAAGGCTGCCTTATTGATTTCGAAATGTTTCTCGAAGCATTTGCGGGCACGCTGCCGCATGGCCTGCACTTCGTCGTTTGACTTCTCCAAATAAGCGCGCAACAGGTCACAAGTTCCCTGCAAAGTATCGTCGGCTACCATTCCTGCTCCCTCGGCCTCAATCTCGCGCCAGATATTTACCTTGTTCGAGATCAGAGCAGGCAGGCCAACCGCCAATGCTTCAGCCACCACCACGCCGAAGTTTTCCTGGTGTGATGGGAGCACAAAGAGCTCGGAGGCACGGAAAGCACCCCACTTCAAAGATCCGCCTATCATTGATGTCCAGGTAATTCGTGAAGCCACGCCAAGCTGCTCCGCGCGATGGTGCAACTCCTTCTGCCATCCGACCTGATCCGGCCCGGCTATCACCAGATGCCATTCGGGATGTGGCTCAAGCACCCTGGCAAAGGCTTCAATTAGCAGATCGAAGCCCTTCTTGGGATGGAGGCGCCCCATAGATAGCACGAGCTTCTTATTCCGCAAGTGAGGATAGCGACTAAAGAACTCGCCCAGTTCCAACTCTGGATTGCCGGTTGGTTTGGCGGTCCCATAATTGACTACGATTTCGTTGCAGCGATAGAGCCAGAACGAGGAACGTGCTAATACTCGCTCTTCTTCCGATGTGAACAGTACTGCCCGTGCGTCGCGTAGAACCCGATATTCCGCCCAAGGCCAGTACATCCATTTCTTGAAGTGCTTCAGTGGATACTGCTTCTTGAACCATGGATCGAGCATGCCATGAGTAAACAGAACATAAGGCGTGCTGGAACCATGCAACGCGCGCCAAGCCCCATAACTGTGAAATTGCCATATCCCGTTCACGATGGCAGCATCGAATCGGCTGCGATTCTCCCGCAGCCACGGAATGAGTCGGGCGCTGAAAGCGTAACCGAAGGTCGCTGGTCCCAGCGGATGAACCGTAAGCGGGCACTCCTCCACATGCGGGGCGCCCGGTGAATCGAGCGATGCGATCTCAACGTGGTGTCTTTCCGACACCGGAGTTGTCCATAATCGCTTTACCACCTCGATGGGTCCCCCGGCTGCAGGATTCACCGAATTCATGATGTGGAGAATATTCACAATTGTTCTTGAAGCTGGGCTGATTTCTCGGACTGGCTGATTGGAATACGTCCCTCGGACCTGCCATTGCGCACTTTGTCATACAGCGACAAGTAGCTATCGATCATGACAGAACCTTCAAAACGTGCTGCATTGGCCAAGCTCAATTCCCGAATGCCGGCAATCCCGGATAGAGCACGTTGCACGGCCGCAGCGGCTGATTCCGGATTGTCAGGATCAATGTAGATGGCGGCATTGCCGCCAACTTCATTCATTGGGGATCGGTTGGAGGTGGCGACCGGACAACCGCACGCTTGTGCTTCAACGATCGGCCATCCAAAACCCTCCTGAAACGAGGGAAAAATCATCATAGAGGCCGTTGAATACAGGGCTCGCAGGTCTTCTTCGGCAACTCCAGTCAGTTCGAGCGTCGCGTTACTCAGGCCGTGCTGAAGAACGAATCGCCGCATCTCAGAAGTCCAGGGCTTGCCGACCATTACTAACTTCAGACGTCCGCCAGCTGCAAGCTTGGTAAGAATAGAAAAAATACGTAATACGCCGAGCCGGTTCTTGTACCACTGATTGCCGCCCACGTGCAAAAGGAACCGTTGACTCGGATCGATGCCAAGTTGTCGAAGACGGAATGTCGCGTCGTCCGTCTCCATGCGCGAATAGGGATAGTTAAGCGAGTTGTAGGTACGCGACACACGATTCTCTGGGATGTCGACAAACCGCAACAGATCTCTTCGTGTGGCCTCGGATACGCATACGATGTGCTGAGCTTCAGTTAGCCCCTTCACGATCAGCCTTTGAAGCTGCCGTCCTGTCCACCCGGTTCGCTTTTGCGGAATTTCCCCCTGCGCGCTCCGGATGGCCAACAGGTCGTGACAGGTCACAAGGTGCGGAACAGCTCCGATATGCTTTGTGTAAAAAGAGTTCGAGTGATCACAGATATGAATAACGTCAGCCCACTTGACTGCGGATCGAAGGAATGGCGGAAAGATTCCGAACTTGTCGACGTATCCCAACCATTTCCCAAGACCTCGGGCTGAAGCATGCAACTGGCCGACACACACCTTTGGCCGCACTACCCGAACGTCATGGCCAGCTTGCGTCAAGCCACGCTCCATTAGCGCGGCAAAGCGCTGCATGCTTTCTTGCTCATCATTCAGGTAATTCGCTAGCAGCAAGACCTTCATAACCGGGTGCGCTCAAATCGAAGGGTTGGCGTGGAAAGAAGCCAGGGTTCCGCCAACATCACGCCGCTCCTGTGCCGCGCCAGACCGCAGGCACAGTCTGGGCAAGAATCTTCAGATCCAACCACAACGACCACTTGTCGATATATTGCATGTCGAGTTCCATCCACTCTTCGAACGGGATGGAACTGCGTCCATTCACTTGCCATAGGCATGTGATTCCGGGCTTGACGCTGAAACGGCGGCGTTGCCAGTCCTGGTCGAACAACTGGTAGTCGCGCAGAGACATTGCTCGCGGACCCACTAAGCTCATTTCGCCCTTGAGGACGTTGAACAGTTGCGGCAATTCGTCGATGCTGGTCTTCCGCAGCACTTTTCCCAGAGGAGTAACACGTGGATCGTTCCTGATCTTGAAGACCGGTCCAGCCATTTCATTCAGCGGAAGCAGCTTGTCCTGAATTTGCTCCGCATTGGCAATCATGGTCCGAAATTTGTAGATCCGGAATTGTCGTTTGTTCAAGCCGACGCGGGTCTGGCGGAAGAGAATCGATCCGGGCGAGGTACATTTGACCAGGACCGCGACAACCAAGAACAGCGGAGCCAGAACAATCAGGAGCGCTGCGGAGACAACACAATCGAAGATCCGCTTGACTAAAGCAGGGCCCACCTCAGGGGCTGCCGTGGTAGCCAGCACCTGGGACGTTTCCCAGTCGTGTGAGTGAGAATTGGAGTTTTTCAGGTTGAAAATCTGGGAATCGAAGCGGATCGCGATCCCGTGATGTTCGCACAGGGAAACGAAGTGGGCGGCATGTTCATAGTAGGACCGCAACGGCAAATACATCGCTGCCTCATCGACCACCGTATGCCGAAGAAAAGCACCCAGACCAGAAAAGGTGCAGCAATGCTTGAGGCCGGTAGCCTCGAATTTGTGGATTCCTTTCCAATGGTCATCCACAAAACCGACGATTTCGTATCCCAGTTCAGGGTGTCTCGCAACCTGTTGGGCAAAATCGATGGCACGATCATTTGTGCCTACAACCAGGACGTACCTTATGTTCTTCCCCTGGCTTCGCAAGGTCAGAAGGAATAAACGAGCCGCCAACCGGCCCCCGATCATTCCCGCGGCACAAAAGACCCAGAACAAGATCACAAATCTTGGTGTACCCAGATGAATCTGGAATATTTTGATAAGGACAGTCAGAATCACCGCAGCAAGTAATGTTGCCTTGCACACTTCGAGAATGGCAGCCCATACGGTCGTAAGCCTCTTCGAGGTGTAGAGGCCGCATATTACGAACAGGTTATGCCACAGAATTAAGAGGAGCCCGAAAAGCAGAAAGTTGCCGAGCTTGATCCGAATGGCCATAAACTCTGTGAACGTCATGCCATGCGAAAGAACAAGCCCGGACGAAACAAAGGCGCTGGTCAAGACACAAAGATCGAACAGCTTCGCGAGATACTTCATGAAGGGCCGTCTGCTTTGAATCACGCTTACTCCTGGTCTGAACCGAGGTTGATGAATAGCTGCAAACCTCGACCCCCTTGGGCTGCGGGCGTTGGAGGGATGCGACATGAAAGTCCGGGGAATCAGAAACCAACAAACCCCCTGATTTGTTCTGAAGGCCCATCAAGGCCGCGGGCTTAAGGTCACGACCGCGTCTAGATTGGCTCGACACCGTAGCCGTCGATTTGGATGGCAAGGGATCGTTGGACGCTGTCTACTGAAACGATCAGGCTCCGGTCGTCGTTGATCGCCAAGAGGATGCCACAGATGCCGTCGAGGCTTCCTCCCCGGATCCGGACTTTCTGGCCAACGTCAAGAAACGGATGCGGCGAAAAAGGAACCTTTTCTCGAATAATCGTCTGCAGAGTTTCGATTTGTTCGTCAGGAATGGGAACCCCGGTGCCGCCGCGCATGCCTACAAAGCGGAAGACGCCGTTCGTTTCTAATACGTTGACACGGTGATTCCGACTCTCGCCAATTCGGACGAACACATAAGTCGTAAAGAGTGGAAGCTCAACCTTGCGCTTGCGGTCGCTCCACTGATGTACTTCGGTCGACAGCGGAAGAAAAACCGCTACACCCTTTTCCGTCAATTCGGCGGCAACCCTCTTTTCATGCCTGACTTTAGTCTGAACGGCAAACCAAGAATATTCGCCGACTGCTCGTGGCTGATTCAGGATCGAGTCCTCTTGAGTGGGCACGGCTTCGCCTTGCTGAGTCACAACTTGAAAGTCTCCTGTGGTCGCCGCATCCGCCACAATTGAGGTTCGGCGGAGACTGCGCTCGTTGTATCGGGGTTCCTTCCTTCGAGGGAAGGTGGGACAGTAAAGCGGCGGAGTGACGTGGCCGTTTTAGCGCGACATTTTAGCTGATTACGCATATTGCCTGTTCTTATGGGTCGAAGACAAATCAAAAATTCTTATGGGCCACATAGACGTGCTGATGTTGCGATCCATGCACCGCCGCAATCTCGCTGTGGAAATCTGGGCTCGAGAATACAGCTTCGCCCTCTCAGTCCCATCGGAACTTACGAACTTTCAATTCTCAGCGTCCGACTTCGCGCGACTCCCAATGGACACGCAGGTTCCATGCGTGTTGTTCACTTCATCCACCAGATGTCCTGCGACAGCGAACCCCTTGACCTGGCAGCACTTTTCAACCCGGCTGACGCGACCAACACAATAAAGGCGAGTTGGCCGTGGCACGGAACCAAAAGCTGGCAAAACAAATTCAAGCTCCACTTGGATGCCGACAGGGGGAGTCTGGGCTGCCAGCACGAACATTCCGCCCTGTCCAATATTCAGACAGTGTCCGGAGTTGTAATGGTCTTTGCTGTCGGTCCAGTGGAGCAACAGAGGCAGCGCTATCTCAAACCGCCGCGAATTTCTTCGCTCGATCGATTGATCCACATTCGTACCCGGATTCCTTTTGTTTGTTCGCCCTGTGCTCACCATAGCGATCATGGAAAAGCGCGACAAGAGGGTGATCGTTTCTTAAAGGTAGGGCCGCGCTTTACGGTCGGAGTGGGGTAACCGGTTACGTCTCGAACGCCGCCTCAGGGTTTTTACGGAGGCCAACGCGCCCGCATCCCGGGAGACGTTTGGACCTAGACCAGAGAAATCGCCTGATAAAAATCAGCAGTCGAGCAACCGCGAACCCGAATAACTCCTCTGAACAGGAGCATTAACTACAGCGCGCTATCTTTCTTATTCGACGTGTGGAATTGTCGGCATGTAAATTTTCTTTCAAGTGTATGGAAAATTTGGAGCGTATTATCGTTGCTTTCGGCTTGTCCGACCCTACGCGTTGTGCGAGACTAAGTAACACTCGGCCGAGAAATTAGGATGGTTAGTCATGCGTTTGCAGTCCTCCCCCGTTTTGAAGCCCAGTCAGTCCATTCGCATCTTGATTGCGGATCGGAACCGCATGGGCAACCAGCTTCTTGCAGAATCATTGGGACGTGATCCACGGTTTGAAATCGTTTCCGCGGCCGCTCCATCGGATATTTTGTCGATTGTCACGAACCTCCAACCCGATCTGGCTTTAATCAGCGCAGATTTTGATGGCGCAGCCAAAAAAGGCCTTCAAAATGCCAGAACTCTTAAGAGCCGGAATCCTTCTGTCCGCATCGTGATCATGGTTGAAGTGAGCACGCGGGAATCGGTGATTGCCGCATTCCGTTGCGGCGCAGCGGGTGTGTTTTGCCGTAACGAGTCTCTATCCGAGCTTGCCAGTTGTATTGATCGGGTCAGCCGGGGCGAGATATGGGCCAACAAGAATCATTCCGAGTTCCTGCTGGAAGCCCTCCGCGCCACTCCATCCTGCGAGGGCATCGAAGCCGGCAAGATCGAGCATCTGTCACCGCGGGAACTTCAGGTCGCGGAGCGCGCCGCACAGGGTGAGAGCAACAAACAGATTGCGGATCGACTTGGGCTAAGCGAACACACGGTTAAGAACTATCTGTTTCATGTTTTTGAAAAGCTCGGGGTGTCGAACCGGTTCGAGCTGCTCTTCCTGTTGTTCAAGGAATGCAACGGTCCACCCACGGATCGGGCCGCGGTGACATTGGGAACCGAGCAAGGTCATCCGATCGAAACCTATCTGACGGCCGCCGAGGAAGGCTCGGTGGCAGCTCAATTCGTTGTCGGCCTGGCACATCTCGAGGGCTATTGCGTCGAAAAGAACGGCCTGTCTGCGTATTACTGGTTAAGACTGGCGGAAGCCGGCTCTCGCGAACTCGGGCACAGGAGCCGCGCCCTGGTAGAACAGCTCCGCAGCAACGTGAACGCGCATGAAATTGAGGCTTTGGAACATCGCGTCTCGCGCGCGATAAGAGACAACAAACTACTCAAGAGCCAAAGTCCGGCTGAGTTAATCAGGCGGAGCGAGGATTTACCGCCCCTCAGTTTAGCGATCTAGCAGATCTGCCACCGGACCCGCTGTTTTCCACTTGAACTGCCACAGCGCCGTCACCGAGATTTCACGATGGGCAGCGTGAGTGCCGAAGGATGCTCGGCATCGTGATAAATCGTGTTTGTGGCTGACACATATTTCTGCGCCGAGGACTGCACTTCGCCGGTGTTCAGATTGCGGTCGAAGCGGGGGAAATTGCTGCTGGAAATTTCCAGACGCAGCGCATGTCCCTTGACGAACACATTGCTGGTCGACCACAGATCAATAACGAGCTTGTAGATCTGTCCGGGATTCATCAACTCGGGCTTTTCCTGCGAGTTGCGATACCGGGCGCGGATGATTCCTTCGGTCAGATTCTGCGCAAATCCATCGGGCGCTACATCCACCAGCTTGGCCAGGAAGTCGGTGTCTACCGCCGACGACTGGGCAAAAAGTTCGAGGCTGACCGGTCCGGTCACCTCTGTGTCCTGAGTAAACGCAGGCGTGGTGTAGATCAAAACGTCGTCGCGAGCTTCCACCGGACGCTGATCCTTAGGACCCGGCGCCAGGTGGTGGCCATCGCAACACAGCGGGCCGCCGATGGTTGGCGCGGGATTCGACGGATCGTAAGCATAGTGGTCGGAGGGTTCCGATCGTGGCGCCGCCGTGGAAAGACCGCCGTCTCCACGGAGCGAGTTTGCGGTTTTTGCTGAGTGCAGGAAATATTTGGTGCTTTGCGCCCGCGCCAACGGCCAGTCATCCTCTTCCCGCCATTGATTGGCGCCCATCACGAAAATCTTTACCGGCTTGCCGGAAAATTCGTTCTGAACTCCCTGAAACAGATATTGGTACCACTTCAGAGTGAGTTCATTTTCGTCGAATTCAGCCGCGGCAGGTCCAAAGTCGAGGTCGCCGATCTTTCGCCCGCCGCCCGCGTGACCTCCTATGGTGACGAAAAGATGCTGGCCGCGACGCGACGCTTCACTTCCGCCATGCGCCTTGATTCCGACATAATTGCGCAGCGATCCGCCCAGGAAAATGTCATACCAGGCCGCTATGTGGAGTATGGGAACGGTGATTTCAGTGTAGTGTTCTTCGATGGACAGTTGCTTCCAATATTCGTCATAGTCGGGATGAGCCAGCCAATCGAGAAAATACGGGGCCAGAGCGGCCGTGGACACGGGCACCGCCGAGGAATCAGCAAAATTAAATAACGGATAGTTGGCAAGAGGAAGCTTCGGCGCTCCCAGTACTGCGTTGGTGTTTTTCACCACCATCCGATTCAGAGTGTCTTGAGCCAGCCCTGAGGTCCACGACTGGTTAAACCATTGCTCGAATGCTCCTCCCTGGTAAGTCCATCCATCGTGGTAATTGCTCGCGGTCACCACCGGGCAAATGCCGGCCAGGTGCGGAGGATGTGCAATGGCTGTCAGCATCTGGGTGGCGCCGACATACGAACCACCCCACATGCCAACCTTGCCATTTGAGTACGGCAGAGCCGCTGCCCACTCCACCGTGTCGTAGCCGTCATTGGATTCGTGCTTGAACGTGTACCATTCGCCGTCGGAGGTGTAGCGTCCCCGAACATCCTGAACGATGGCGACGAAGCCATGCGTCGCCGCCTTGTAAGCGAAGTCCGCGCTGTTGCGTTTGTCGTAGGGCGTGCGCTGGAGAAGCACCGGAAACTGGCCGTCCGCCTTCGGCCGGTAAACATCTGCACGCAGGATCACTCCGTCCCGCATGTTGGCGGTCACCCCGCGCTCCAGCGAAACTTCGTAGGTTTCGGCAGCCTGAACCAGGCTGGCAGTCAGGACCAGCGCGACAGCGGCCGTCCACAACCCAGGACTCTTGCAAATCATGACGCGGACCCTCCCCTGTAGAAGCTGAAACGATTGTCCACTTTAAGTGACGGTTGGATTTCAGCGCAATGAAATGTAACAAATTGCGAACGCCCTTGTATCTGGAATTCTCAGCGAGGCGCACTGAGATCGGTGTCTTGACTCGCGAACACCATCTCAATGGAATACCAGCGGGCCCCGGCGCCAGGGCCAAACCTCGAAGAGACGACGACTCACAAAACCGTTCAATTCTCGCAATCCCGAAAGAGCTGGCTCTCAACTTTTGCGCATGGACAACTTCCCGGTTTTCATTGACTTGATCCGCGCATCCCACCTACGATGGCTCGATTCCATGATCGGCCAGACCATCTCGCACTATCTCATTGTTGAAAAGCTCGGTAGTGGCGGCATGGGTGTCGTGTATAAGGCGGAGGACTTGAAGCTGCACCGGTTTGTGGCCCTCAAATTCCTGCCTGACGAAGTAGCTGAAGACCCACAGGCTCTAGGCCGATTCCAGCGCGAAGCGCACGCTGCTTCTGCTTTGAATCATCCAAATATTTGCACGATTTACGAAGTGGATGAATATGAAGGCCGGCCCTTTATCGCCATGGAGCTGCTGGAAGGGCGGACTCTGCAACGCCGAATCAACGCACGACCGATACCCACCAAAGAATTGCTGGATCTCTCTATCCAAATTGCAGACGCGCTGGATGCTGCGCACACCAAAGGCATTGTTCACCGCGACATCAAGCCGGGGAACATTTTTGTTACGGAGCGGAGCCAGACAAAGGTCCTCGATTTCGGCTTGGCCAAAAGAACCAGTCGGCGGATCGCGGAGGCTGCTGGCATCACCAACAATCCGACCGAGAGCCTCAAAGACGAACAGCTCACCAGTCCCGGGGCAGCGATCGGGACGATCGCGTACATGTCGCCTGAACAGGCTGCAGGAGAGGATCTCGATTCGCGAACCGACCTGTTCTCCTTTGGGGCGGTCTTGTACGAGATGGCCACGGGCCGCCAGGCGTTTTCCGGGAACACTTCCGCCATGGTTTTCGACTCCATCCTGCACAAATCACCGACCTCGGTGTTGCACTTGTGCCCGGAGTCGCCAGTTGAGCTGGAGCGAATCATCAACAAGGCGCTGGAGAAGGATCGGAATTTGCGCTGCCAGACTGCGTCGGAGATGTCCACAGATCTCAAGCGCCTGAAAAGAGAACTGGACTCAGGTAGATCAACCGCCGTTGTGATCGCCCCAGCCACTGCCGCGCAACCCCTGCGACGCCGGTCGAAATTGGCGTGGGGAATGGCTGGAGCGGCTGCTCTCATGCTAGCCGCCGTGCTGGCTTGGGTGTTTCGTCCCACACTCCCCCCGCCGAGGGTGGTGGGTTCAGTACCGATCACCAATGACCTTTTCCCGAAGCAAAACTTCGTTACTGACGGTGCGCGCCTTTATCTGGGAGAAGCCGTCGCTGGCCACGTGGCTCTTGGCCAGGTGTCCACCGAAGGCGGGGAAACCTCGCAGATCGCCACTCCGTTTCCAAACGTCCAGGTCTTCGATATCGCACCAAACCACGCCTCACTTCTGGCCGGCAGCTTTGTCACCGGCGGCGAGACAGAATTGCCACTTTGGTTGCTCCCCATACCTTCGGGGTCGCCGCGCCGGCTGGGTGACCTTCATGCTCATAGTGCGGGATGGTCGCCGGATGGACAACAGATTGTGTACGCGGCTGAATCCAGCTTGTATCTCGCGAAGAACGATGGAAGCGGCAGTCGAAAGCTGACAACAGTGGAGGGAGTGCCCGTCGCGCCAGTCTTTTCGCCCGACGGGACCCATTTGCGATTTACCATCTATGATCCTAAGACAAATTTTGACTCGCTGTGGGAGGTCGCTGTCGACGGAACCGCGCTTCGTCCTCTGCTGCCGGATCGGAAGGAGCGGGACGAGTGTTGCGGCCGCTGGACACCCGATGGCCAATACTTCATATTCCAAAGCGTGCGTCAGAATGTTTCCAACATATGGATTCGGGCGGAGAGGGCTGGTAACTTTCGAAAAATCACGTCTGATCCTGTCCAGCTTACGACTGGTCCCTTGTCCTTTTCGAACCCCGTACCAAGCCAAGACGGAAAGAAACTATTTGTAATCGGCGAAAAACTGCGTGGCGAGTTGGTGCGATATGACGCTGGCTCTCGACAGTTCATGCCCTATCTAGGGGGCATCTCGGCGTCCGACGTGGAATTTTCCCGTGATGGAAAGTGGGTTACGTATGTGACCTTTCCTGACGACATTTTGTGGCGAAGCCGCGTGGATGGAAGCGAACGGCTTCAACTCACTTATCCTCCGGTCGAAGCCTATATGCCTAGTTGGTCGCCTGACGGGACGAGAATTGCCTTCATGTCACGGCCTGGGAAGGTGGTGAAAATTGTCGTGGTCTCAGCCGCTGGAGGAAACGCTCAGGAATTGACATCCGAGCAAAGAAACGAAGCCGATCCCTCATGGTCCGCAGACGGAAACTTACTTGCATTCGGACGCGAGGTGGGATTTAACAGTTCCGAACCACCCAACATCCGAGTGATAAATCTTAAGACCAATGAGGATTCTGCACTGCCGGGTTCGGATGGATTGTTTGCCCCCCGCTGGTCGCCTGATGGGCGCTACATCGCGGCGATGCGGGTGGATTTAACCGAACTGATGCTCTTCGATTTCACAACTAAGAAATGGCAGGAACTGGGGAAAGGAACTTTTGCTTTTCCCAACTGGTCGCACGACGGGAAATACCTCTATTTTGAGGACTCCTCACAAAGTGAAATTCGACGGGTGCTGATTCCGGGCAAAAAGTTTGAAAGCATCGCGAGCCTTAAAGAAGTACGCCGCCCCAATGGAATTTTTGGATTTTGGAGCAAGGCAGCCTATGACGGCTCTCCTCTGGTGATGCGCGACGCGGGAACTCAGGAAATCTATGCTTTGGAACTGCAGTTCCCCTGAGGCCACAATTCGCTCGTTTGCTGAGAGCCACGCTCAGCAACTGCAATGATCCACGCCTTCAACAGGTGATACCAGGGCTATCCCCTGCCATATTGGCGCTGCCTGCCCTTGACAAAAATTGTCATTCCGCTTGATTCAGAGCGTCATAGCTTAGCAAACATATCCATAATGTGTTTCGCCTTGTTGCCCTTAAGCCTCTGATTCTGCGAGGCGGGCTGAGATTTTACACATGAGCACTCGATGGCCCTTCAAGTGCGACCGTCAGCAGAGCGCCAAATAGATATACCTGCACTGGGGAGTTCCACTTGGAAAAAGGCAGCCGTCGATATAAGCGGATCAAAATGGTTTTGCCGGTGCGGATATCGGGTAAAGACTCCGCCAACAATCCCGTCAACGAACTGGCCCATACTCTGGACATCACTCCCAACGGCGCCCGACTGGGCGCCATTCGCCACGAATTGAAAACCGGTGACAAACTCACGCTGCAATATCGTCAACGCAGAATCAAGTTCCGGGTGGTTTGGGTGAAATCGATGGTGGGAACGAGCGAGTACCAGGTGGGCCTGGAAGCCGTGGGTAATACCGGCGAAAACTGGGGCCTGGAACTTCCCGAGGCGGATATGGTGGATGAATACCAGACCTCCGCCAGCTCCTAGCGATCCGCAATCCCGACTTCCAATTTCTCGTTTGGCCTCAGTTAAGGTTCAGGTCAATCCATTCGCCGCCTTCATGCGGCGGTGCCGTAGTGTTCACGCGACGACTTGACATAGGCCGCCGGCTTTTCGTGCAACAGGAGTTCCGTAGCCTGGACCCGCAAGTCGTTATGAAACCACCGTTGCACCACACCATCGTGCAGGAAGTTCGCCACGGCAAGCAGGCTCATACCCTGGTGGTGGGCCATCCAACAGCGCACCAGTTCGTGGCGATGCCGCCAGGAACGTCTGCCCGACGCCGGGGTATAGTCAGCCGCTTCGTAGAACCCGTACGATCCTAACCATCCCTCGCCCTCCATGCGGCGCAGATTGCGCAGCGCTTCCGAGGCATCTACGTGAAGCGCCAGGAAGGTGGAATAGGGTGAGATCACCAGCGCCTCGGCTTCATCCTTGTGGAGCGCGATATGAGGAAGGCCGAAAGCGTGGTACTGGTAGTTCCCCGCCTCATCTCTTTTGGCGTACGCCGATTCTGAAATCCCCCAGGGGATGCCTTTGCTTGCCGCATAAATCTGTTGCAGGCGCACCGCAGCAATCCGGGAATTATCCAAAAGCGTGTGCGGGTAGGTGCGCATCCATAGCACCGGCATCAGATATTCGAACATGGTGCCGGTCCAGGAAAGCAAGACTGGGAATCCGTGCTCGCGGGTGTGTGCTCTTCCCAACAGGAACCACACGTCCTGCGGGATATCTTCCTTGGCGATCGCGGCAAACACCGCTATCCGCGCCTCCGAAGCCAGCAGGTCGTAGCAGGCTGGCTGGAGTTTTTCCGAGTCGGCATCGAACCCGATGGAAAGCAACTTACGCCGGGAAGCCAACAGAAAACCGAAATCCATATCGTCGGCGAACTTCCCCGCAGCGCTGGCGATTTGCTTCAGGTCTCTGATCAGATCCAGCGCGCGGGAGCGCGCCTCCGGCAACATGGCCTGCAGGCGTTGATAAAGCGCCTTGCGGTCTCCGGAGCCGTTAGCGTGGTCCAGAGCAAACTGCAGGCGGGCGGTAAGCGCGTCCACAATCTCAGGCAATCGCTCGACGATCAGGCTCTTCGAGTCGAATTTGAAGTCAAGGGTGGCGTCCTTCCAGAGAGGGACAAACTCCGGCAGCATCCACGGAGCATAAACCTGAACTGCTTTCCTCAGATTTCTAAGCCGCGACAGCGACTCAGCCGCCAACCAGCGAACATCTGCCTCATGCTCAGGTTTCACGGTCGCCGACTCGATCTCCAGCAGCCCTTCTTCAGAAGGAGCCAGCAAGCGCTGGAGCCAGATCTTTTTCTCGATCTGAACTTGAAATGTTCTGAGACGCTTCTGCGGGAAAGCGTCACGGTCGACCAGAAGCCTCAAATGATCCGCCAGGCCTTCAGCCAGCCGTCGCTCCAACAGCGGCCGATGCAAAAGATCGACACAACCCTGCTGCAAAGTCCAGAGCGACGCCACCAGGTTACCGCTGTCCACCGACGAAATAAACCTGGGCGGAAGTGGCTGGAGGGTGCGCGTGTCATACCAATTGAGCAGGTGTCCACGGTACCGCGGAAGCCTGGCCATCGTCGCCAACGTACGCAGGGTTTGTTCGGCAAACTCGGGAACGGTCAGAAATCCGAACTCGCAAGCCACCTGGCGGGCGTTGAGCAGAAGGCCCAGGTTCGTGGGGGAAATGCGTCCCGCGATGGCGGCCGGTTCTTCCTGCACGTTGTCCGGGACCAGCCAGTTATGTTCCGCCGTACTGAACTCGGCGAAATAGCGCCAGGTGCTGAGCGCGGTACCGCTGAGAAACAACTCGTCCTTGTCGGAACTCTCCGTGCGGTTGGCGCGTGAAGGCAGGTTCAGCCACATTGAAATCCATTTGCTGCAACCCCAGAGCAGCAGGATCGGCAGGGCCGCGAAAAAGGCATGGCGGCGGGTGAAGAATACGAGAACGCCCAATCCCAGCGCCAGCGCGGGTATCCAGTCGAGATAGATGTCGACTGGAGTCCGCTTCCGTGTGGTGAGTTCGGTCTCGGCCGCAGTTTCCCATTCCAGAAGCCGCCGGCGCGTCACGATCCGCCGCACCAGTGTCCGCACTACGGCATCGAGCGAAAGCAGCATCTGATGCGGCAGGAATGCCAGCGTGAAAAACACGTTGGCGTTGGCCGTGATCAGCGCGGCCTGTGCATCCTTCACAATTTCCGCTTTATGTTCGACGGCGGCCCGCACCAGGTTGAACACGAACTGAAACCACGCCGGTACAAACAGGATGGCGAGAGTTGCCAACGTCCAGTACATCGGATTCCCGGGCATCACCAGCCAGCCGAACACCAGCAGAAGGAAGGTTGCAGGTTCCACCAGGCTGCGGCGCAGGTTGTCCAGAATCTTCCACTGCGAAACCAGCGAGATCGGGTTCGGCACCAGCCGTCCCGACTCATCCGGCACACGCGACAACAGCCAACCCGTGATCTGCCAATCACCCCGCAGCCAGCGGTGTTTGCGGCGGTTGTAGGCGCTGTAATGCGAGGGATAATCTTCGATGATCTCGATGTCACTGGCCAGGCCTACGCGGGCATACGCGCCTTCGATCAGGTCGTGACTGAGCAGAGCATTGCGGGGGAAGCGGCGATCCAGAACCCGATGCACCGTGTCCACTTCATAAATCCCCTTGCCGGCGAAGATGCCCTCTCCGTACAGGTCCTGGTAGACATCAGAAATGGCGCGAGTATATATGTCGAAACCGGTTTCTCCCGAGTACAGGCCCGCCAGCCTGGAACGGGAGGCGCTTTGCACGCTCACTCCCACTCGCGGCTGCAGAATGCCGTACCCGGCCACAACGATGTTTTTCTCCGGATCAATGATGGCCTGGTTCAGAGGGTGCGCCATTGCGCCGATCATGCGATCTGCCGATCCGCGAGGGAGCTCTGTGTCCGAGTCCAGCGTGATCACGAAACGAATTCGCGGCAGTATGGAAAGATCTCCGACTTTCACCGGGAAACTGTCGTGCTCATCACGCAGCAGCTTGTTCAAATCCATCAACTTGCCACGCTTGCGCTCCCAGCCCATCCACACCCTTTCGCGCGGGTTGTAGACACGGTGACGATGGAAAAGCAGAAACGATCCCGCAGCCTGTCCGGCATACCGTTCGTTGAGTTCGCGAACCAGTTGCGCACAGTACTCGACCAGCGGGTTATCTTCGGGCGAGGGCTCGCGGGAATCCGGCAGGTCGGTGAGCAGGGCGAAGTGAATATTGGGATCGTGATTACCCAGAAATCGTACTTCCAAATCTTCCACCAACCGGCACACCTGGTCCTTATTCAGAAGCAGACTGGGAATCGCCACCAGGGTCCTGCAGTTTTCAGAGACACCTTCCGAAAAATCGAGCTTGGGCAGGATGCGCGGTTCCAGCAGGGACGTGGTCAGATAGTTCACCAACTGGATTGCACTCTGGGAGCTCGGCAAAAGCAGGACCAGCATCGAAAACAGGATCAGTACAGGAGAGGTGTAAGTGTTGGTCAACAGCAGCACGATCGCCGACATGATGGCGAGGGTGAGCACCTCGGTGGCAGGCAGATAATACTCATCCGGATGGCGCCGCAGAAAAGACGCAATCCGCCGCCCCAGGGGAGGCTCGTAGCCCACGGTTGCATACAGAGTGCGGGCCCCTTCCGCGAGCAGATAGTAGCCCACATGCCCACGCCGCGCCTTGAGGCGCGGGCTATCATGCTTCTCATTCTGCGCTGCTTTCGCCAGCGCAACAGTTTTGTTGGCAACTTCCGTCTCGGTCAGATCGGAGTACTCGGCGATCTTTGCCAGCTCGCTCCGGTAGAGATCGCGGCTTTCAAAATCCATTCGAGGGTACGCCCCCTCGGGATCGTCCCGCAGAACGCGATCGAAAAGGATCAGCGGCTCGATGACATCCTTCCAGCTGGTCTGCCCGATATCCCGAAGACTGCGTACACAAACTCCGACTCCATAGGAGCCTGTGGGATCAGCGGTCACTTTGGATCCGCGGGCTGCGATCTCTTCCAGCAAGACCAGCTTCAGCGCCGGCACCAGGGCCCAGAGCTCGACCATTTTCAACACCGTGCTCTGCTGAAGAGCCTTCACATAGCTGCTGAACGAGCTTTCCGCGAACTCGTATCCCGTGGCCGCCAGGAATCCCGCGGCCACTGCAACAGCACGGGGAGCCAGGGCACCGTCGAGAGTGCGCACGTGAGGCAACTTGCGAACTAACTTGAAGCCTTCTTTCGTGCCCCGCAGGTCGGAATGCACCAGGCGGAGGTTGTCGCTCAGCCAGTGAAAATCGTCCCCGACGGGCCGCTTCTGCGACGGCCCCTGAAACACAGCCAGGACCGGTTTGAGCGCCCGGCCAAGCGCCCGGTAGCGCTCTGAGAAAAAGCTCGACGAGTGCGGACCCGGAAGCCAGACCAACTTGCGCCCCAGGTCTGCCGCTGCGGAACTCAAGGCGTCAAGGTCTGGCGCTTTTTCTTTAGCAGGCTCAGGCAGACGCTCAGCTTCCGCGCTCGCGAGATGGATATTCTCTTGCATTACAAATGATTCCTAACGATAGCTGGCGGCCTGCATCTCAAACATTTCCTTGTACCGCCCACCCAGGGTTGCCAGTTGGTCGTGACTTCCCTCTTCGGCAATCCGACCGTTTTCCAGCACTACGATGCGATCCGCCATGCGCACGGTTGAAAATCGGTGCGAAATAAAAAGCGCCATCTTTCCCGCGGTGAGTTCGGCGAACCGCTGGAAAACTTCGAACTCGCTGCGGGCATCGAGCGCGGCGGTAGGTTCGTCGAGGATCAGAAGTTGCGCATCGCGCAGATAAGCGCGGGCCAAAGCGACTTTCTGCCACTCGCCGCCGGAGAGGTCGACCCCGCCCTCGAAGCGCCGGCCCAGCATCTGATCATAACCATTGGGAAGCTTTCCGATCACCGCATCTGCCAGACTCTTCCGGGCGGCTGTCTCAAGCAGTTTCAGATCGTCGATTTCCTCAATCCGGCCCACAGCGATGTTTTCCCGCACCGTCATCTCATAGCGCATAAAGTCTTGAAAGATGACGCCAATCTCACGATACAGGTCTTCCAGACGATACTCTTTAAGGTCCACGCCGTCGAGCAGGACTTGGCCCTCGGTGGGATCATAAAGCCGCGTAATCAGCTTCACGATCGTAGTTTTGCCCTCACCGTTCTCCCCGATCAGCGCAACCCGTTCTCCGGGATGGAGATGGAAGTTCAGCCCGTTCAGCACCAGGCGCGAGCTGCCGGGATACCGAAATGACACATTACAGAATTCAAATCCGCGCACAATGGGCCGAGGAGCCGGGAGGGCATCCGGCTTGGACTGGATGGTCGGTCGCATGTCAAAGAAGGCCAGCAGATCGGTGAGGAAAAGGGCCTGGTCGGCGATGCCCGAAACGGTGGAGAAAATCTGCTGAATGTTGCTGCTGGCTTGCAGAATCGCTCCCGACAGCAAGTACCACAGCCCAAGAGTGTAGGCGCCAGTGACCGTCCGCCAGATTACAAACACATAGGCAGAGTAGTAGCCCATGAAAGCGATCACCGAAAGGAAAGCCCCGGCAATCAATTTCCGCCGTGATAAGGCAACGTTCTCTTCGTAAATCCCGTCGGAGAGTGTGGTGAAGCGTTCCGTCAGAAACTTGCTGAGCCCGAATAGCTTGAGTTCCTTGGCCGCTTCCTTGCTGCCCCCCACCTGGCGCAGATAGTCCAATTGACGCCGGATCGGCGTCTGGCGGAAATTCTTGGCATATCCCAAAAATGCGAAGTGGCTCTCCCCCAGAAACGCCGGTAGCACTCCGGCAATCAGCAACAACATCAACCAGGGCGAGTAAACCATGATCGTGACCGACAGGGTGATGGTCGTGATCACCAACTGGATCAGGCGCCCGATCTGCTGAATCATGCCCAGGCGGTCCGTGGCCTGCACTCGCGCCCGTTCCAGCCGATCGTAAAATACGGGGTCTTCGTAGGCGATCAGGTCCAGTTCGGCGGCGTGCTTCATCACCTGAATGCTTACGTACCGTGTGTATTTGTCCGCCAGCAGAGAGTCCGAATAGTCGATGGCACGGGCCAGAACTCCGCCCAGTACGGCCAGCCCAAACTCGCCCGCCACCAGCCACCACAACCGGGGCGAAACCGGTTGACTCGCGACCTTGGCGTGCACGATCGCATCCACAATAAGTTTGGGAATCCAGAGGAGCGCCAGCGGCAACAACGAGGCGAAGAGGCGAGCCACCAGACCGAAAATCACGACCCCAGGTCCCGATTGCCACACGATCTTGAGGACAGGCGGCGTGTTGCGCAGCGCCGTAAGGCGCTCCTGCCAGCTGCTCAAGAAGCTCTGGTGCTCCGCCATGCATGAATCCTAAACAA
>WNEZ01002549.1_pt1 | contig 30293 bp, 25 predicted proteins | sample 5400521 | NCBI WGS metagenome assembly WNEZ01 (sample SAMN13153339, study PRJNA577476) | soil metagenome | isolation source: 120 cm saprolite under Douglas fir tree site 2 hole 1 replicate 1 | place: USA:California | collected 2015-04-18 | reverse complement strand
GGTCGGGATTTGTTCCACGCGATAGTATCTATATCCCGTGTTTGAGTCTACTTCAGCCGGTTCAAGAAGCCCAACCTGATGGTAGTAGCGGAGCGTTTTTATGCTCAGATGTGTCATCAAGGAAAAGTCACCAATGGTCAGTGCATCGCTCATAGGTAGAGATACTCCCCATGTGTTCGTGTGTCGTTCATAGATAGGAGTATACACTCTCCACGTACAGGAGAGTCAATCCAAGAATCGCCTCTTGACTCTCCTCTCACAGGATACGCGATACTCTCTTCATAGCCTTCCACATGGATGAGCGCAAGAGAAAAAGAGAAGATGACCAAAAGGAGAACCTCATGACGAACAACTTGAACCCCATTATTGCCCAACATATCGCGGCGGTGAACGCTTTTGACACGAACGCAATTGTCTCGACCTTTGCAGACGATGCCTTTGTGAACGACAATCACCGAGAATTCTGGGGCATTGACTCGATCAGGCGTTGGGTTGAGAAAGAGATGGTTGGTGATAAGGTGACCATTGACGTACGTGAAGTTGTCGACCACTATGGGGACACGGTCGTCCGTGGCGCCTACGACGGCGAGTATGACAAAACCAACCTGCCTGCTGGTGACCTGATCTTGTCGAACTACTTTAGCGTTCGTGACGGCAAGATTGTGAGCCTGATCGTCATCCGCAACACACCTGCTGAATATTAGAAGAAAGTGGGGTGAGACAAGAACATCTCTGTTCTTGCTACAAAGTGATAAACAGTCTCGACGAAAGGCTCAATCTCGCTGGAGCAAGCATACGCATGTGTCCATCATAAAACAGTGAAGTCAGAAAGGCACCAGACCTGGCTACATGATGGTGATCATCTCTGTGCAGTCATTTTTGCAAAGAATGAAAGGAAACGACGCTCTGTGTTCGCTTCTCGTGCGACTCCTCACGTTCGAGAGGACGGTTTTGAGCGTACGAAAACTGCAGATCGATGTCAGTACTCATGTGGTTAGGTCTCTGCAGCCTGACAGAACACATGGAGGGAACAGAATACATGATGAGGACATCGCCTATGCTTAGCAGCTTGCCAAGGCGGGGGTTCCCGTTGAACTCCACGTTCACCCGGGAACTCCACATGGATTCGAGCGGTTCGCACCGAACTCAAAGTTGGCAAAACGAGCGATGAACGATCGAATGCGAGTTATACAGTCGATATAGATGACACATTCCGCAGTTTGCCATTGTCGTTTTTACGAAATAGCTTGTAGAGGGGAGTGTCAAAGAAACGCTACTCCTCTCCCTTCCCTTTAACATCCCTTGAGAAGCCACCTCACTTACTCCTCTCGCTCCGTTTACCGTACATTTGACAGGAACGCCCTTTCCATCATGCGATGATCTTCTGCTCCCTGAAAGGAGGTCCCACCCATGACTGAAACCATAGCAACCATACGCAGCATCCTGACCTGGGATCAATCGGTCCCTACCGGAGCGGAGGCCAACGATCATGCCGTAGGAATGGTGGCGATGCCATTGATGGTGCGCCGTAGATCATACAAATCTGTCGTGGGGTCCGCGATCAAACCATCGGTTAGCGTTACATAGGCTAACGGGGCATAATGATGCTCAATACCGTGCTGCGGCAATGTTACCCCGTTGTTCTCGATGGTACCATGGGCGGTACGAGCAGCGATCAGCCAGTAGTCTCCACTGCGATAGGTCGGCGCAGTAGTATCCTCAACAAAGGTTATCTCGAGGCCATCTTCCAGTATGAGGGCTTGATTGCCTACGATTTGCAACGCATCATCGTCCGCGAACTTCGGCGTTGTTGGCTGGCTGGTATCTCCCTGTTTGTAGTCCCAACGGCGCAGCAGCAACACTCGATCCGGATCACCATCGCTGGCAAGCGTGACGCCATTCTGAGAGGTGAGCGTGACTTCCCGCGTGGCGGGGTGAACGCTTGCGACCTTCATGAGTGGCCCCGGTTTTTGCTCTATTCCATACAAGATATCAACGATCTCGACCCAGTTATCCACATGCAGCCCGAAACGGCTGTCGTCGCGCCCGAAATTGCCGAGCGTCAAGGTCAGGCTGGTCAGATTGGTGCCACCGGCCACCGCACCCTTGATGGGAAAGACGACTGTGCCATTTTCACGTGACCACTTGAAGGTTGGTACAGGCGCGTTAGGGTTTTTGGAGGGATCGGTGCCACGGTGAATCTCGACGCGATAGAGTTGGTTTTCTACGCCACGGTACTGTGATGTGGCCGGGATGGCACACGGCTCTTGCCCTGTTGCTGGCGGCTCGACCGTCTGGGCTTTGAGACGACCGTGATCACCACCTTGCCAGTTCTGCAAATGTGTTTCCCAGTCGGTGGTAAACAGTTGCAATTTGAAGGAGCCATTTTTATATTTTGCATCATTGGGATCGGGCGGGTTTGGCCCGGTTTTCTTCGGATCGACCGCGCTCACATGCCATACCACCTTCGAGCGGGTCGTCGTGTCTGGGCCGCCGAGAGCGACTTCGCGAATGAGAGCGTCTTCAAGGTAGGTCACTTCGCGCTCCCACACGTCGAGATAGATGAAGTACGATGCTGATACCTGGGTGCGACCTGTGCCAATCGCTGGTGATGGTAGCAACGACGATGGAATGCTGAACGTGTAGTCGTTGTCCTGGTCGTCATTCTCACAGAGGATACCATCAACATAATAATGGCCCTTCTGAATCAAAAGCTGGTACTGCCCTGATTGGAGCGTGTCAGCCGGTTTTGCTGCCGCCCGTTTGCTTTTTGTTGCCTTCGCGGCTACTGGCGGCTTGCCAACCTGGAAGCTATCGCCTGCTCCAGCACCAGGGTAAGGGCCGATCACATCTTCTATGAAAGTGCGCAGGTAGTGCAAGAGAATATCAACCTGCTCGTTCCAGTCGGCATCAAGCTGGACTCGCCCCTGCTGCATCAGCACGCGGGAAAAATGCCGGAACGGTCGGAACGTGTCGCGAGTGATATCTGTTTTGAAATCGCCATTCATAGTGGTTTTCTCCTCTTTATATATCCCTGTAAGGCCGTTTCGCGTCAGCAGGGATGAAATGTAGCCTAATTGATGTAAATGATGCCTGTTTCCATGCCTGCCGGTGTATACTCGTCGAGACGTGTCCGTAAATTCGTCTCTCGTTGCGGTTGAAAGAGATCGTGAAAGACACCCATTTCCGACTGGTCGTCCGCGCCGCTCTTGATCTCGACGGCGCAGTCGCGTGCCAGTTGACAGTACGTCGCGGTGCCGTAGCGCGTGCTGTTGAAGTGAGGGCGCACTCTATCGAGTTCAAGCTGAATGAGGGCAGCTTCTGCCTGTGCATCCGTCATGCTCTGCGCCACTTTCTCCGCGGCCTGTTTCACCAGATCGGGCTGGCAGTGGTAGCGACGCGGTGTGCGCGAACCCGGTACAATGGAGCAGAAGCGCATACAACCCAACTGGCGACGTGCGACGTGAATTTCGCCTGTAAAGATGCTGTTCTCCGCTAGTTGAAGCGCGTGAACACGCACTTGCCCGAAAACGGTACAGCGCAGAATACGCACATCGGCATAGGCGATATCGTCCACAGGCTGACTCAGGGCGTTGCGCTCCGTATTCGTAGCGTCAACGATGCTATCGCTGATGGTGATGCGCAGCGGGTCATTCTGCGCCGCGTTCTCGTAGACGAGAATGGCACCGAGAATACTATGTTCGATGGTTACGCACTCGCCGCTCTGGAAGAGTTCCAGGCTCGGTTCTGCCGGGCGGCGCGGCTCGCAGTCGTTATTTAGCCCCCAGCCGGGTACGAGCGTGCAATGGCGCAGGTGTACTCCTGTGAGCGTCCCGGTGATCTGGACTGGTCGCCCGGTGACAAGCAAGCCGTCCAGCGTGAAGCGGCTGCCCGCCTCACCTCTCACGCGCAACGAGTCGGGGCGGTTCTCCTGCCAGTCTATCAGACGAATCACCGGACGCTGCCGGTCGGCGGCGCGGATAGTGAGATATTCGTCTTCCTCCAGCTGAATATGGATTTGTTCAGTATAGACACCACTATCCACAATCTCGATGATAGCGTTGAGCGATAGTGTGCTATCCCCGGTGCTATCTTTCGTGTTATCCTTCTCCTTGCGTATGCTATCCCTCATTGCATCCCACTTTTTGAGCGCGTCCCGGATGGTAGTAAAGTTATTTGTCTGTGTTGTGTCGAGGTATTTGCCCACCCGGAAGACCTGGGAGGTAGTAAACTGGCTCGGTTGCAGCAGAGGTCGGTGATATTCGCCGCCGCCCATATCTGTGCTGAAACCATAGCAATACGAAACGATAACCTCTTCCGGTGGATGTCCCGGAGGAAACATGATGCGTCCCCGCACAGGATCGACTGCGACCTGATCTGGGCGTGGATGATACCACCATTCGCTCAGGTTGGCGACGACGATTTGATCCGCCGGTACGAGTGTCAGATCCTCGGATGACTCTGCCTGTGATGCTTGCTGCGTTTGCGCCAAATTGCTGGCGGATGGTTCCTCTCGTCGGCGACCGCGACGTTTGCGCTGTGCTGCCGGTGTGGTTTTGGCCCCCTCTGGTGGGCTGAGACGTTCCGGTGCATCAATTTTCCAGATGGCAAAGCTTTTGCCCTCGCCATAATACTCGCTGAGATGCTTTCGCAGCGAGTGGCGGCTGAGCGGACCCGCGAAATTGATCTCGTTGACCGGGTAGTGGTTCGGCTGGGGCTGCCTGAAGAGTTGCGAATCGTTGCCCAGCACGCTGAACGTATAGCAGGAAGGGCTGACCTCCTCGAAACAATAAGCGGGAGCCTTTGTGACGGTATACGCTTTCAAACGCCAGATGAAGAGGCCGACGTTGGGCAGGTCATAGCGACCGCGCTTATGCTGGGAGACGATCCGACGTACATCAGCGGTATGTGCAGCGCGTGTGAAGGGGCCACCGATATGGTCTAGCTCGGCATTGTCGCGAATATCCACCGTGCGCCCGCGTTGCTGATGCGGCATATTGATATTTTGCGTAACCGCGACATATTTAAAGAACTCGACGGCATGGGCAGGCCAATCGGCAACGTCCCGCGCAAGCTGCTCAAGGATGGAGAGCGTACCCTTGCGCCGCCGGTCGTGGATGGTGTTCGCCACGCCACTGCGCGTGATGGTGATCTTGTCGAGCATCTTCCCTTCGGGTGTCGTGCTGGCGGCTGCTTCGCCCGTTTCGAACACCGACGCATAGCCGACGAGATCGCCAATGTAGGGGACGACCCAGTCCTGGCAGGTTTCGATGAACCAGTTCTCATACAACTGGGCGATATCGGCCTCGACGATATTCACCTGCTCGGCGATCACGCGCAGCAGTGCCTTGAGTTGTCCCTGCTCATCCGCGTCGCGCTGACGATAAATCGCCGGCAGCAAATTGAATAGGCGATCAATGTCCGGGGCAGTTGTCATCAGTGCCTCCTCTATTACGCTGGCGTGAAATGCAGCGTGGTCAATTGGTTCAAGATCAGTGTATCGGGTACATCCGGGCTAAGAAAAACTAGTTCGGCGGGCAGAATTTCTCCGGCATGTTTGCTATCGGGATGCGCCAGCGCAGAACGCACAACCTTCCGATTTTTCAGGCTGAGCAGCGTTACAAGATTATCAGTAGATGGATTGGTTGCTTGCGAACCGCCATTGGCAGCATTCAACTGATCCGCCTGAATTTGTTGCAGTGCCTTGATAAGTTGTTGCTGGTTGATGGCGTCGAGTATATCCAGATCAACATAGACGACGCCGGTGACTTGCTGCATCACGCTCAGCACTTCGCTCGCAAAGACTGGCTGACCGAGATCGCGGCGTTCAAAACTGAAAGCGTCGAGCAAGGCCACACGCAGGGCGGCAGCCACGTCGTCAAACAGGTAATCCGCCTGAATGTTCACTCTCGCGCTGAGAATCATCAGTTTGACATCCGCCAGCGCCAGGATGAACGGCGTGCTGGGATCGCCGAAGGTCTGCAAGGATTGCACGAGGCTCTGGTACAGGCTAGATGTTGTATCTATAGGTATGTTGTCCTGCCCGGCAATCGTCAGATACACCACCTGCTGCTGCCCATCCGAGAGATTTGAGGCACTGGCTTTGCCGATACCGGCGAATGTGCGTGTGAAGTAGGCATAATCCTGTACGGAGACGATGCGGCCCAACGCGGCTGAGGCGAGTGGCACATTGTCGCGTGCCGAATCGCGTGTCTCACGATCCGCCCCGCCGGTCGCAGGCAAAGGATTGTTGACGCCTGTCACACCGAGTGGGCGCGAAACCAGCGAGGTGATCTTGTCGGCATCCACATTGCCCGACGTGCCAATGCCTGTCCGGTAGACAGCTTTCACATTCTCTGCACCCGTTGGCAGGCGTGCGCCGTTAATGCCGTTGCCGAAGGTGATGGTCACTTTGTCCTCATCGTCCGTCTGCGTGATATAAATGCGGTCGCTCGGTTGCGTGCCGTCCAGGCTATCGGTCTCGTGCCAGAGAATGTTGTTCACGCGCACCTGCAACGTGCTGGCCTCGCCCGTTGGCGTGACAGCCGGCACATAGGTCAACGGCGTTTTGCTGAGCGAGAATTGCTGCTGCCGAGAATCTGATTCTGCGTCTCCCCCTGCGTCGCGGCTACCACATTGCCCGCGATGCCGACGGTGCTACGCTTATAGGTGTGAACCAGCCCCGTTGCGAAATGCAGCGTCGTGTGGACTGTATCACCCGGCAATGTCGCATCTTGCGTCACGCTTTGCAGCGTCATCAATTCGCTGGCAATGACGCCGGTTGTATTGGGGATATCAGTGCGCTCGCCAGTGACGATCACATAGTTCCCGGACTGCAGCCCGTCGTAGATGTCATTTAGCTCGACTGTGTCCCCCGCGACATCATCGGTCACAGGTACGGTGGCAAGCGGCAGTACTTCGCTCTGAGCGTAGATGTTAATGCCGCGATAGAGGGAGAGATCGAGTGTATTGCCTTTCATATCGCTCGTCGTCAACCAGGGATCGTAAAGGGTGAGCCGGGTCACTTTCGCCGCTATGCCGTAGTCTGCCCTGGCAACTGTTTCTACGCTTTGTATCTTGACTGCTTTTGACGGGAAGTGCGATTGGAGCGCACTTGTACTCTCGATCACAACCCAGGTTTCAGGGACGATGTGATCATAACGAGCATCCAGGTCAAGTACGGTCGTTGGGTTGGGGGCAGCCAGTGAGACGTTCAAGTTATTTTGAGCATCATACTCTATTTCGAGAGGATAGACATTTGTCTTGTCAATATCCACGTTCCATCTTTTATTACTATCAAGCGTCAGTTTGAAGGACAGGCCAGTATTGCTGGTGATAGTGATAGTATCCAATGTCTTGCTAGTAGTACCTTTAACTGTAACGTCTACTGTGATATTGATTACGGGATTGCTAGAAGGAAGAGAAACAGTTTGGTTATATGGAATGGCAATAGTGTTACCCGAACTATCCTGATCCACTCTCACCGATTCCAAAATCCTACCTTGTCTAAATGTGAGTCGTACAGTTTCCCTTGAAGGATTACTTGTATCATACGGTGAAACCTGTATACTCACAAATGCTGATTCGGCAATCGGCCATTCAGTGTAACTCGTCGTAAACGTCTCTTTGAAGAAATCAAAGCTTTGTATTGTTGAGGCTTGCTTTGGCGCGTTGCTGCCAAAGGGCGCGGCCTTCACCCGTAGTGCGTACACATTCTCAAGCTGGATGGGTGGCGTAACCTGCGCGGAACTGTACGCGGCGTAGAGCGTTGACGAGATTTGTGGTAGAAACGTTGACAACAGTTGTGGGGCGATGTCGCCGCTGCGGGCAAAGGCCGTTCCGATATTGCGCGGTAAGCGTGCGCTACTGGCCGGTTGTATATTGAGCGGCTGTTTGAGCGGTGTAACTTGCGCTCCCAGGCCGGTTATAACTGCCGCAGTGGGGACAGTGCCCAGCAGTTGACTTACACCGGGAAAGCTGGACAACAGGCTTTTCGCATCATTAATCAACCCACCTGACCAGTTCGCCACGTTAATCGTTCCACTGGTAGCTGCACTCGTGTGAATGTCGCTCCACACGAGCAGCGTGCCTGTTAATGGATTTGAAGGAAAGTGCCTGCCTCCTTCCAACTCATCGAATAAGACAGATGCGCGTGGAAAGACGCTCGATAGACCTAGTACACCACCAATGGTTGGTATCTTGATGGATGCAAAGGCGAGCGTTCGCGACAGGCCGCGCCCGATAGCTTGTAGCTGGTTAACCCTCGGAATACCGGGCATGTTTGGCGGCAAGAGACTTACCAGCCCGATCGAGAAGCTGTCCAGTGCGTTATTGATGGCCTGTAACAGAGTGTCTATCGTTGTGCGTATTGTTTGCAGCGATTGATCGAGCAGTGAAAGTACTGCTTGCACGAATGCTGTGACATCGTGATCAGCAATTCGCGTCGTTAAGAACTGATTGAATACTTGCTGCATCACTATCAACACCGTAATGAAGGTTTGCTGATTGGTCAGGGCCTGTTGAAGGGCTTCTGCCAGCCTCTTCAAATCTGGATTTGTTGTTTCCTGCAACTTTTGCTTGATCACATTTAACATTGTGTCAAAGTCGTGGTTGCCTGCCGGATCGGAGAAAGACGTTAACGCCTGCTGCAAATCCTGTGCCAGCTTACTCACATCAGCATTCGTTTTCAGGTCAGCAAATGGTTGCAACATTGTTATTGCTGTCTGCGACAGGCTAACCAGGTCTGGCTGATAGATCTGTTGCGGGAATAGCTGCAAGAACTGCTCTAACGCCGCCTGTACTGACTCTAAGAGCGCGACGATACTGAAAGTTGTGATACGCTTATCCGTCAGATTGCCAGTTATCTCTTCATTAAGAACATTGAGTTCTTCTATTACATTTTTTATTGCATCGTCTATCTCTGCAATAAACTGGTTAGAGATGAACATGTCAAGAAGGTGTTCCGCCGAGAACAGCACACGTCCAATCAAGGAGAGTGCTTTACTTGCATCCTTGAAGAACGACTGAGGCAAAGAACCTGCTATTACCAGTTCCAGGAATACTCTGGCTAGATCGAGTACAGGAACGATCTCGTCAACGCCCGCGTCGCCGGGGTTGACACCGAATGTCGCAAGATCGAGGTAGCGATCGATAAGATCGAGCAGGTTTCTGATCAAGACGAGCGGCGTGAATTCGGTCGGAAACGTCACTTTCGTATATTTCGCTGCCGCGTTGGGCGTGACCTTTTGTACGTGTTCGAAGATTTGGTCGTCTGTGCTGTCGTCAAAAACGAATAGGACGGGATCGTGCGGTTTAAGGCCGGTTGCTATACCATCGAGGTACAGCGAACCGTCAGGAACGTTGGTATCTATGACGTTTGGCAATTTGGTGCTCTGCAAATTGACCCTTGTGATATTCTGTGGAACACTCATGCGGGGCAGCAAATTGCTCCAGACTGCGTGCGTCTGCAAATCCACGGAGGTCTCGAACGACTGCGGCAATTGCCCGGCGGCGGGAATGTTCTGTGCGCGAGTACCCGTCGGGATCAGCGTATCGTTGCCACTTGACAGCGTAAAGGCGAGATAGACGCTGGACGCGACTCCCGGTCGCAGCCGGTAGTTCACCAGGCGTGCCAGTTCCAGTACCGAGCGGCGCAGTGTCGCCGTGCGCAGGTAGCCCTCGTTGGCAAGACGCTCCTGATAGAAGGTGAAGACATCGCCCACGATGGCCCAGGCATCTAGAAAGGCAATTGCAGGATCGCTGAGGTCTCGCGTTGTCAGGCTTTGCAATGGATAGACCAGTTGCGTACCGTCGGAGCCGGGTGGGAGCAACGGCCCCAGTTCGCTGAGCGGGATACTCAGGCTCGACAGGCGAGCCAGCATCTTCTCAAAGAACGCCGCGTGGGTTCCAACGCGATAGAGCAGGGCATTCAAGCCAGGCCGATTGTAAATTGGAACGGGGGTGATTTGCTCAATCCCCTCGCAGCAACCGCAAGTATCGATCATCGTCCACCTCTCATGTTGAAAGTGAGCGTTCCATGTTCAGGCTCATTCGGATCGTTGTCTAGCTGGGCAATTTCCATCGGCCCGATCAACAGCACGCCCAGCCGCAATGCCATATGTGACACCTCGCCGTAGTGTTCCAGCGTGTGTACAACGACACTCTGTACACCCGTTACCGCTTGCGCCGTTGCGACGAGGGTACTCACAGCAATGCTATCGCCGAAGCTCAAGTTATCGGGATGAAAGAAGCCACGTTTGCCGTTGGGCTGGATAGAGTTGCTGAAAGCGGCCAGCAGGGTAGCTTTGACGTGCGCCGCCAAATAGTTTGGTAGCACGCAAATGTTCATCACAAGCTCGATAGGCACGTACTCAGCCTGCACTACCTGCACATCATGCCCGATGCGACGGAATGGTTGCAGGTAACGTTCAATCGAGCGCAACAATGCTGGTTGTGCTGCGTCCGTGCCGAGCGGATCAATAGCCACTCGCGCATCATAGTTGACGCCCGTCCAACGCAGCGACGCGGCGGCACGTTGCACACCTGGGAATTTCCCCGCCTGCCGGGCGTAGTCGTCGGCGGTGATGGCGCGTTCCTGGTCAAGCATGAATGCTCCCGGCGCGTAGAGCTTGATCTCCTGCAACGGCTCTGGCAGCGTGCCACCCGTTGCCGCGAATGGATTACGCACCATGAAACCGGGATCATTCAACGTAGTATTGCGGACGACCATCTGCTTAATTGTCTCTGCCCCCACATTGCCCGATGGCCCATTGCCCACGCGATAGCGGGCGCAAAACACTTCGAGTGGGTCCGGCTCTCGTCCCAACTCATCATCACCGAAGCGCAGGTGGGCATCACCGTCATTATCCATCTCAACCACAAAGTTGTAATCCTCGCCGCCGCTTTCAAGCAGATCGTAGAGCGGTAGCCATGTGCGCAGTTGCGGATTCGTAAAATCTGTGCAATCAATGGACTGCGGACAATCGCTTGTCGCCAACAAATCAACATCAGGCGATGGTGGCAGGCTTTTCAGCACGATATTGGGCAATGCCGAGCGTGGGTCTTGCTGGAGCAATTGCGCCGCCAGAGTCTGTGTACCAGTTGCAAGGAGCGGCTGGCTGAAGGTAAGCGGCGACTGTTTCAGGGAAGGATGATATGGCCCGGCACTCACCGTGATATCCGCCGCCTGTCGCTCGCACTCGTCGCAATAGGCGGTAGTTGTCGCGATGGGTACGCAATCTGGCAGGCTTTCGTTGATGGTTTGCCCATGATCGACCAGCAGAATATTGCCGCGTGCCACGCTGATGTTCTCATTCAGCAAGCAGTCCGGTGCGGAGCCGATGGCTGAGATGCACAGGGCAAACGGTAAGGCATCTGCCGCCGCCCAGGCGATCTCGACCACGTTTTTTTTGTACAGAGCGTCCGTCGTTGGCTGCACGGAGTTCAAGCGCACAACATGGCGATGTGTGGGATCGGCGTCTTCAGCCACGCCCGTTTTCGCGCCCAGTACTTCCTCGAAAAGCAAGAAATCACCCACTTTGAGGTTTTGCAGCACCGGCCCGTCGTTGCCATCCGTATAATCCTTCAAAGTGGCAGATGTTGCACCTTGCGGGAGGCAACATTCCGAGTCGCCCCAGGTATAGAAGTTGATCTGGTCATGCGCCGCGTAGAAGTTGAGCGGCTGTGTTGAATCCTCCACGAGGGGCTCGAAGATTTCGTAGCTGCCCGGCGGCAACTGCGAAGTATCAGCACTGTCGGTACCGGCAATAAAGTAGACATCTCCAGGAGCGATAGCCGACGTACCCGACAGGTCAGACGAAACAGAGACAAACACCCATGTGCGAGCGTTGCAGCCCTCGTGAATATGGTAATCCACGAGGCGCACATGGCGGCGCACCGAGATGCGTTGCCGTGCTGTGCCGAGATAGGCCTCGGTTGCTACGGCATCCTGGTAATAGCTCAGGTAGTCGGCAACGTAGGCCAGTATCTCGACGATCACGATGCCAGTATCGGGTATGTGCTGCTCCTGCCAGTCGGGCATGGTGATGGCGAGCCGGTCAAGCAGTAACTGGCGAAAGCTGGCATAGTCTTTGGCGAGATAGTTGATCTCCAGCTCGGTGACGGGTGTAGGTGGGCATACCTGCCCGACTGCGCAATCCAGATCGCTCGCGCAACCCGCTTTGAAAGAAAAATCCACCGCACCGTAACGCTGGTCAACATAGGGGAACGGATCGTAGGTGGGATTCCCTCGCGCATCATACTTCGGCTGCACGAGGCGCAGTGTGTACGTCGAGTAATCGCCGGATTTGTTCACCGTGACATCCATTGTGTCGTCAAGTTCAGGGTCCTTTGCGCGATTGACCTTCACTTTGGTGACTTCGATGCCGCGAATACGCCGCCCACCCTCGATGAGAATATTCTCTATATCTATTTTCCCTGCCGGTGCTTTGCCCAGGAAGCTGACCGTCAATGTCAACTCATCGTGACTCACTTCCACATAATCCAGTCCACTCAGATCAGGTCTGCCCTCATCGGGGTTGCGCACATCGTTACGTCGCTGTTTATCGTTGCACACTTCCATTGAGCTGATAGTTCCATTTATGATTCTTATTGTATTCATTGCTTTCATGGCCTGGCCTATACCGCCTGTGTAAATTGTGCCACCTGCTGCTCATTGGTGCGCCGCACAACATACGAGATAAAAATCGTCAGGGTCGCATCATCGCTGGTGACATCCAGACCTTTCAAATCGATCAGATCGCCGAGCCAGCGTTGGATAGCTGCCTGCAAGGTGAATTGCAGGGCGGCGGCCACTTCGGGGCTGTTCGCCGCGAACACCAGTTGCTGCAAGCCGCTGCCGAAATCGGGCCGGTTGACGCGCTCGCCCGGATTGGTAAACAGCAGTTGCTCGAGCATCTCTTCGATGTGAGAGTCAGTATCCGTTGTCGCCGTGCGTCCCAATCTATTGAAATGGAACGGATAGTCAATATTCATTGTTGCCATGTCATGTCCCCTGTACCCGAAATTGCGAGAAAACGACTTCCAACGGTGTGCCGGTGGGAGCGCAGATTGCCATGCCTTCGCTCAACAGCACAGGCATTCCCTCAGAGAAGACGCGCACTGCGGCGACCACCCACTCGGCGGTGATGCACGGGCCGTTGGCAGCGGGCGGCGGCGGAAAGACGCATCCCGCCACAACATATGGACTTTCCTGTGTGACGATGGGCATTCCACTCACCTGCACGCGCACAGAAGGAATCATTGGTTCTGCCTGTCCGGCGTGCGCACAGAGGACAACGGCTCCCTCGTGCAGCAAAAATCCTGGCATGTGTTGGTTCTCCTTTCGTTCCCCGTCATCCCGTGGGCCGATAAATCGGCGGGCTCGATAAATCTCGCCCCTACGGTTGATCATGTCCGGTATCAGATAATTAATCAATCGTGTCCGGTATCAAACTATGGTCAGTGCGTCCTCGTTTAGTAAAATTGATGGTCCGAGTAGTTCGATGGTGGCTCCCTGCCCGTTCGTGATCGTGATACCGAGGTCGTTGATCAGGATCGAGGCTCCGGTACTGCTGACGAGCATGATGCCGCCTGTTGGACCGGGCAGATCACTCAACACGAGCATATTTTGTCCTGTTGTTTGCAGAACAATGCTGGGTGAGCCGGGCAAACCGGCCAGAGCCAACTCTGGCACACTTGTCACCGTACCCCAGAAACAGCCCGACCAGATAGGGTAGCGAATGTCGCCTTGCTCATACTCTATCCAGACGTTGGCACCTATGGGCGGCACAACGTATACGCCTCCAGGTGTTTCTCCGCCCGCGATGGGTACGCATGCTTCGGCCCATGTGGAGGGTACCAGTTGAGTGACATCGGCTACCTCCGCCATGATGCGCCCTCTATTCTCCGGGTCAATATTGTTAATGACAACGCCGCGATATTTGCCGTAATATTTATCCATTTCCATCATGGTAGCACCGCCGGTGTGAGAGGAAGTAACCCCTCTCGTGAAAGCGTGAAGCTCTGTTTATACTCCCCGCGCTTGATGTTATGCGTCACACTGCTGACATAGTAGAGGCCATCGTAGGCCAGACCGACGCCGCGCACGCCGACCAATCCCCGCGCTTTCAGCACATGCCCGTAGCGCACGACATCCAGTTGCCCGTTGCCCGTCACCGAGTCGGCGGCCTTCGCAGTTGTAGATAGGCCGAGCAGAGCGGCCTGCGTGAGGTTCAATTTTGCCGTTCCTTTAAGAAGTTTGACTTTCGTTTTAGGCGTCGGTCGCAGAGCCAGCGGCGGTTGCAGAATACTTATATCCGGCAACGGAACAGGAATCGGTATCTTTTGCGTGATCGGATCTGGTACGAACATGATCACCAGTTCGCTCGATTGCCCATCGAGGCTAAAACTCAGCGACTCGACATTGGTATCGGAATCCATGTTGATGCTCAATGCCGGTTGCGGGATGCCGATCTTAACCTTCGGCCCCCAGTAGGCGATGTTCGTACCCGGTGCTGGCCCTGGTTCGATATAAAACACGTAGGCGTTTTCTTCCGCCAGTGTCTGGATGTACCCCAGGTCTGTCCCTGTATGGACGGCAATGCGCTTTAATGGATCAGGTAAATTCGGTAGCAAGCTGGGAATCGCTAGAGGTATGAGGCCGAACACGATATATTTAGCAAGGATCAATTCCACGATCAGTTGATCGGACAGGGCGGGATAAAGAAAAAGACCGGTCAAGTCCACCAGATCCATCAGCACGGTCAAGTCCTCTCCGGTGACGGTTAAGGTTGATTGCCCTGGCACACTGCTCGGCGTGATCTCCTGCCGTGTGATCACGCCATCCATCAGCACATTCGGTATGCCGTTCACCGTGGCAACGATGACCACGCGCACCAGAGGGTCAAAGAAGCCTGCTGGCAGCAGTGTCGTATTGATCAGTGATTTCTTGCTCACGGCGAAGGTGAGTTGGAAGCCGCTGCGTTGCCCGTCCGTCGTTGTCACCTGCACGCTCATCAGCGCGTCGGTGAGGGGTTGCGGGACGGGAACGGCTATCACCGGTCCCATCATCAATGTCAGGTAAAAACCTTTAAGCATGTCGCTGTGCCTTTGCTATGCCTTCGGGCAACGTGATACGCAACCTGCGCCCAACGGTCTCCGTGAGTTCGTCGGGCCGCATGGCATTGTTGGCATCGCAGATGCGCCAGAACTGTAGCGGATCACCCAGAGTTTGGGCGGTGATATTGTCCAGCCGCTCGCCTTGCGTGACGACATGGTCCTCCAGCGGCGTGAAACGATCCGCCGACGGAACGAAACGCCGGTTCAGGTAGACGATAACCCGACCATCGGGAGCCGTGTACTGGTTCGTTGTAATCGTATAGTACCGGCTGGTGGGCGGAAAGGGTGTTGTACCCGGAGCTATGATAGCTATTCCGGTAGGTGTAGTCGTTATAGCTGCCATTACGGTATACCTCCTATGCCAAGTGTGCTGAACGTTCCAGGGGATACTTGACCCGCGAGAGCCTCTTTCTGCTGCTGGTAGAGCAGGTAAAGATTGCCGCCCTTTGTATCAAAGCCGATATCGAAGACGCTGAGGACGCGCATCCCCAGGCTAACCTTCGCTCGGATTGGGTTGAGCGCAGGGTCGAACGCCTCTTCGGTGATGGTTAGCTCGGTTATGCGCACAGGAATAATGCGCTGCTTGCTCCACACGAAGAGGGTCAGAGGTGCTTCCGATGGGAACACCTCCAGCGTCCCCAGCGATGCCAGAACATTGTTCGAGACCAGCAAACTGCTCTGTGGATAGATGATCGTTTCCAGAGCGGCCAGTTGCGCGTAAATGCCAACCCGCGTCGTAAGCTGGTTAGGCTCCGGTTCCTCAAGCTGATCGGTAGCGTCAATCTCGGCCTCGAGCTTGATCGTCTCCTGCGCTGGTGCTTTGAGGCGCAATGCCTCCAATCGGTCGCCACTCTCCGGCCCGACTCCCTGCACCTGCAATGTGCGCGTGACGGTATCCGGGTTATATTGCAGCGTAATAATGCGCTGCACAGCCCCCGACGTATCGTCAATCAAGACAATGCCCCCTTTAATCAGGCGAGGCGACCCCGGAAATGCGGCCATGAACCAGCCCTTTCTCTATCCTTCTCAGGAACACGATAGCGCGTTCGTGTGCTTAGTTAATCGATTTTCTGTAAGTAGCATGCTCATTAATTTCTCCATGAACTAGTTTTAAGGAAGTGGTAATGGGCGAAATGTTGGCGGTGTAAGCGGCGGCAATGGTATTTGAATTTGCTCCCGTGGTATAGGTGCGGACAAATATGCCGATGGACTGAATCGCTTACGGATCTCAAACTGAAAAAAACCATCTAGCACTTGAGCCAGAATCACTAAATTTGACTTGTCTTCGGAGGTTAAGTTAGCACGATCAGCCGGTAGGAATTTCCTACTAAAATCAAAAATGTAGTTATCGACAATTTTTAAGCTCACTTCTGTATTTGGACTTGTGCCTATAAGTACCATTGAGCGTGATGAAGATGCTCGTTCTTTTTGTACATCCGAGAATAGTCTGAACACTTCTGTTTCAACCCTGACTAAAATTTCCCCCAATAACCAGGTCGCAGTTCCCTGTAAGTCAGCTTTTGTGATAATGGGTTGTCCTGCTGCTTTCCGTTTAGGATTGATATTTTCGGCTAATCGTTCGAGTGCTTTTTGGATATAATCTTTCTGCGCATTGAAACGACTTATTGTTAAACCACGGACCTCAGGATTATGTGGACTGCTAATACCTGGAGATCCAGGTCTGTTAATAATCCAGGCCATCATGTGAGATGCTTCATGGAATAGCCTCTCCTTGAGTTGATCAACTGTTGTGTTTTTTCTGATCTGTATAACCAGTGTTCCATCCTTATCCCCCTTCCCAGAAAATTCGCCAGCGTCAGGAGGTTCTGGTTGATCGTTCAAAATTAACCGAAGATTTAAAATAATGTGCGGTGAGTTTGGAAGTGGATATTGAATACTTCCACCACCATGATCTACACCTTTTTCGTCTCGCCAGATTGCCTTTTTCAACATAGCACTAAGAATAGGGCGTATTGATTCTGCGAGTGTGTTACTTGTTACTAACCGCCCACTTATTTGTTGTATTGCGTCATTTGCCATTTGTAAGTACTGTGCCTGATTAACTGAGAATTGAGCCGGTGCCGGTCCACCTTGTGGAGGCGTAGCATTTTGGCATTGGATTTGAGGAGTTGTTTCAGGAGTTGGCGAAGAAAGTTTTTCATCCTGGGAAACTTGTGTAGCGGTATCGTTGGCTGCTTTTTCACACGAATCGTTAACTTGGCCTACTTTTAAAGGGTTAGAAGTAGATGCGGCAAATCGCTGTTGCACCACATGCGTCAACTCATGCGCTAACAATCTTTTCCCCGCCGCCGCCGTTGGTGCGTATTGACCTGCACCGAAAACCACATCGCGTCCAACTGTATAGGCCAGCGCGTTGACAGATCGCGCCGATTCGGCAGCCCGCTCGTCAGTATGGATGCGCACGCCGCTAAAATCATGGCCGAAACGTGATCCCATGAATGCTTGTGTGCCAGTATCAAGGGGTTGCCCAGGTGAGTGCAAGACATCATGCACGATGGGAGGTACGCTATGAGTAGGAGTAGCGTTCACGGCGGCTCGTTGTAAGATGCTGCCAGTCGATTGCTGAGATAACATGCTTTGCTGTTTCGTTTGGGTCATTACTTGTTGGCTCATTGTCCAATTCCCCTTTACATTATCCAGGCGATATGTTTGCTCAAGAGGCGCGGCTCATCATTTAAGTGCTTTCCATATATAATCTAACTTTTCTAAATCAAACTTACCGTAGAGAATCTCGGCGGTATCCTTTATGAACTTGAATGCATAGCGATCGTCCTCTGAGCGCATGATCCAGTATTCACCCTTGTCCACCACACCAGCAGTACTAATAGCAAAACCGATACGCTTGAAGAACTCTAATATGGCTCCTACTTTCTGATCAGCTGACAGGCTCATCCTGGCTAGACGAGTAGCAGCCTCTAGCATTCTCAACCCGGGGTTTTGAATAGTTTTGGTTGCAGTGAGTAGTTCATCGGCTGTCTGCGCTGGATTGAACACACCAGCCACAGATGGAGGTCTTGCTCCTCTTATTCCACTTAAACCTTCTAGTGCGGCGCGAAAAAGAGCTATCTCGATGATAACTTTTTCCTTTTCGAGTATTTTGATCATTCCATTGGCTACTGCATCGAAGTTTTTTATGTATTCCGCTTCAGCACTGCGCAACCAATTACAGAGAAAGGGTGCAGTTACTGGATTCAGATGATTAGGAATAATTTTGCCTGACGTAGGTTCCACAGTAAATTTCACAGGTACTGAGAATTTCTTAAGTAACTCTTCGTAACCCATTCCTTGTGCAGGTAACTCTCGAACTCGGGGAATAAACTTCAACTCCTTATCTGATGGAGCCAGGGCAGCATAATCGGACCTGCTAGTATGATAGTCTACTGTCTCTAATGGAGGCTTAATTTCTTTTGGAACAAGACCAATATTTAGTTTAGTACCATCACTATAATAAAGAGTTGCTACTTCAGCACCTATAAATTCCATTCGAACTAACCCTTTTTCAATAAAATCTGGATTATTGCGAATTTCATCAACACTCATATTCGCCACTGCATTAGGATCTGCTTTCCTCGCTACATGAGCCCCTGTTCTTGACATCGATTGCACACTGTTTCGTCGATCAGGATTTGAATTTGCGAGCAAGTTATGAGTTATAGCTTCTGCTTGACCCTCCATTTCATTGGTAGGCGCACTGATTTCAATGTGTGAAGGGGGGGGTAGAGCTATCTGCGATTGCTGTATTGTATGTACCAGCTCATGCGCCAGCAAGCGTTTCCCCGCTATCGTGCCAGGAGAGTACTGTCCCGCGCCAAACACCACGTTACGCCCGACTGTGTATGCCAGGGCGTTGACAGCGCGTGCCGACTCTGTGGCACGCCCATCCGTATGGACGCGCACGCCACTGAAATCGTGGCCGAAACGCGATTCCATAAACTTCTGCGTATCGTCGTTTAGAGGTTGCCCAGGCTGTTTTAACGTATCGTAGACAGTGGGCGGTACCTCACTGACAGGAGATGCATTCACTGCCGCACGTTGCAGTAGGCTCCCTTGCGGCGATGAATTCACTGCTGTTTTCGATTGTGCCTTTACGACTGCCTGAGTCTGTTCGCTCATTGTCCAATCCCCCTGTACACAGCTTGCGCGATTTGCTTCCCTAATAGACGCGGTTCTTCGTTGCCGGTTAGCTCAATAGTGCCGCCGTTGAGGCTGGATAGTAGGCCGTGCGTTTGCAGATCGATGGCTAGCGTGCCGTTGGTCAGCAGATGGGTTAGTTCCTCTTCGATTGCGGTTTGCAGGCGGGAACGCTGGCTGTGTGGGACGGGCAGGCCATCCAGGATGAGCCGTTCAATGTGGACGCGAATATGCTTGCTCTTGCTCGTGTTCATTTTTTCGCTCCTTGCTCGACCGGCAACCGGAAATCGGCCTCGTTGATGGGGCGTTCCAGTTTGCGGAACTCGGCACGCGCCGCACTCAGGATCAATGCCATCGTGACGTTGCTTCCGGCGTGGGCTGCCATGAACGCGGCGTTGAGTGCCACGTTGTGGATACTGCCGCCCGTTAGTTCCAGCCGTGCCAGGCGGTCAAAGTCCAGCGTGTCGAGGGGCGCGTCCGGTGGAAAGACTTTCTGCCAGATGCGCTTGCGTTCGGCTACGCCGGGGAATGGGAATGTTACCACGAAGCGCAGACGACGCAGGAAGGCGGTATCCAGTGCGCTTCTCATGTTCGTCGCCAGAATTGCTAGTCCGCGATAGGCTTCCATGCGCTGCAAGAGATAATTGATCTCAATATTGGCGTAGCGGTCGTGACTATCCTTCACCTCGCTACGCTTGCCGAAGAGCGCGTCCGCCTCGTCGAAGAAGAGGATCGCCCCGCCATCCTCGGCGGCATCGAAGAGGCGGCGCAGGTTCTTTTCCGTCTCGCCGATATATTTGCTGACCACTGCCGAGAGATCGATGCGGTAGAGATTCAGGCGCAGACTGTTGGCGATGACCTCGGCAGCCCTCGTCTTGCCCGTACCGCTTACTCCGGCGAAGAGGGCGTTGATGCCCAGGCCGCGATTCATCTTGTCGGCAAAGCCCCATTGCTCGTAGACCGTATTGCGCTGCTGCACCTGCGCGGCTATCTGGTGCAAGATATTTGTCTCTTCATCGGGTAGCACCAGATCGTCCCATGTCACCTTGAGTGCAAGGCGTTGGGCGAGCGTATCAAGGCTCGGTCGTGCGCTGAGCAAACAGGCATCCCACAGTCGCTCGCTTAACGGTACTTGCTGATTCGCCGACTCGCTCAATTCGCTGGCAGCAATATGCTGAATGGTCGCCAGATTGAGGTTGAACTGCGCCGCCAACATCCCTGGCAAATCGTCCGCATTTGCACCAAGTGCCTGTGTCCATGCCGATACTTGCTCTTCGGTCGTCGGTTTCTCAACATCGAAGGCTACGCTGGCACGTCCGGCGCGGAGCCACATCTCGCGCACACCCAGGAAAAAGATGCCATCGCTGCGTGCCAGGAAGCGGCTCACCAGCGCAGCCTGCCCGTCGTTCGCTGACGTGGAATCTATGTCCTGCATATCCAGGTAGAGCGCGAGTGGCAAAAGCAAGCTTTCGCGTTGCCACAGGCGAGCGAACAACTCGATATCAGCCGTTTGCGTGGGCAGGAGTTCGATGGGTACGCGGTGGAGATGCCGGCCCAACGCGGCGGCGGCATGGGCAGCAATAGCCTGCTTACTCGGAACGTCCGCTCCAGGCAACTGGATCACAGGCAACATCCCGTGAGTAGTCGTGGTGGATTGCTGCGATGCGTGCCATGTGCGTACAATTTGTTCAACGATGCGCTGCTGTGACGGCGGCAAGTCTGCCGACGCATCAGCGATTGCCAGTGGCCCGACCAGTGCCGCCAGTCGATCATCGAGATAGTTCAATCCTTTCACGTAGTTGACGATGCGTTCGTCCGCTCGCAAGGGGCTGACGGTCAATGGCTGCGAGGCGGACTGGTTGATCTCGATCAGTCGCCAGTACCGTAGCGGTCGCTCCGGCGAAACGATATCCCAACTCGGCTCGTCGAAAAGCGCGAGGGCCAGCGCGAATGTCGGATATGGTTTGTTCGCATCATCCTGGGCGCGAGCGCAAAGGGCGGCAATGCGCGTATCCAGTTCCATCGCGATGCATAGCAGCAATGTCTCCTGTTCAAAGCGTGTCATGTCCAGACGTTGGCTCAGCATGACCAGCGCGGGTAAGGCATCGTTTCGCGCTTCGGCCTCGCTCATCTGCCGTGCATGTTCAGCAATCTGCTCGTCTGTAGGGACAGTTTTACCATGTCCGGGCTCGTCCGTTGCCGGAACAGCAGGGGTCGGTGCGGCAAGAGAGATAGCCGTGGTAGATGACGCAGGTGTAGGGACAGGTGCGGGTCTGCGCCGGAAAAAGCCCTGGCGTGGTGCCGGTTGTGCCACTATTGGCGTGGCGGGTGTGACAGGCGCGGCGGGCGAGACAGGTGCAGATACGGCAGGCGCGGGTATCGCTTGCACTGCCTGCATTGGCTCGTGCTTCACCAGACGTTCCAGCCGCAGTCGCAACCAGGAGAGCGATGACGACAGGTACTGCGTATTCTGTTCTTGCCAACGCTGCTGATCGTTCATGGTATGGTTATCCTCTGGTTTCTATCGAATACAGGCGGGTTTTTAATTGGATCAAAGGGCTGTTGCGGGTAGCCTGTGCGCACAAACGGGAAGCTATCCACACCATCTATACGCAGACGCATTAAGTAATCACCAGCCGGGATGTTTTGTCTGGTGAACGACAGGGCGTTAGTCATGACTGTACGCACATCCGCTAGCACTTCCAGATCGTTTAAGAGCAGCGAAACGTTCTGTGTGGGCAGCACTTGCTGGACACTGCTCAATGTGATTGCGACATTACCCTGCGAATCCCTGGTCGCCGTGGGCTTTGTGGTCATGTCACGGGTGATCGAAAAGAACGCGCATGACGCGCCCCAGCAGGTTATGGCTGTCAATGTCACCAGTATCACCTTTCTCGCGGGCGTAGGCGGTGATCATATAGTAGAGATTCAGGGCGAGCGGTGGTTGTGCGCTATCGCCGGTATTTGCATCTGGTACTACAGGAACGGCTGGCGTCGCGGCAGCAGACGCGAAAGAGACATTCACCCGCGGGCCGCTCAAGCGGTGTCCCTGAATGACCAGCTTGTCGCCGGGTAGTGCAATGGGCGGCACGTTCGCCGGATTGAGTCCACCGAAGCTGCCCGGCGAAATTGGAGGTACGAAGTTGTTCAATTGCACAGAGAAGAGGACCGGATAGGGGAACACATCCGGTGTGACCGTCGCACCGCGCCTGGTGACTCCAAGTTTCAGTACCGGCAGAGGTGTGCTGACCGCACGGCTGCTCTCAATCAGAATGACCGAGACCTCGTAGGAGACCGACAGGCGATATTGCGTCTGGAAGCCTGTCCACAGCCGGTAGATTTCTTCTATAGTGAGCGGTTGCATGGTGATGCGTATGCGATCAACCTGGTTCTCCACATCGCTCCCTGGCATGGTAATATCGGCACTGCTCAGCACCGGGTGATCGAAAAGAACGCGCATGCGGGTGATCGAAAAGAACGCGCATGACGCGCCCCAGCAGGTTATGGCTGTCAATGTCACCAGTATCACCTTTCTCGCGGGCGTAGGCGGTGATCATATAGTAGAGATTCAGGGCGAGCGGTGGTTGTGCGCTATCGCCGCGAGCGGGTATGGGCATATTGCGCCACGCGGCATTCGGCATGGCATGATAGAGAAAGAGATTCACCTGATGGGTGAAATTCGTGTCGTTGTTGGCGGCGTCGGGTGGCTGTGCAGTCACACCTATGCCGGATGGTAAATTCTGGGCCGGGTCAGCCCCGATCTTTGTAGAGATCAGGTTCACCAGCGACGTTGTAACGGCAGCAATGGCAAGGGCGTTACTCATCGTCGGCCTCCTCGCTCCTGCTGGCGCAGGTACTCATCCAGGCTCATTGCCGGAGGTCTGTCCGATTGTTGTTGCGTGCGTGCGCTCGCCGGCGGAGCAGTTACAGCCCGCACCTCGACGCGCCCGATAGTGACCTGGATATCAGGTTCCGGTGACGGTGTTTCCAGTTGGGCCAGTTGTGTTTGTCGTGTCTGTTGCATCTGTTGTGCCTGGAGAAGACCTGTCGTAGAAGGAGGATTCGGTGCAGGAACGCCCACCAGCGTGTGGTGAGAGACGCTCTGCTCGTGCGGCGTTGCGGCTCGCGCCGTCTGTTGTGTCTGTACCAATTGTTGCTCACTCGCCGCTGATACCATGGAGACATGTGTAGCATGTGTGAATGAATCGTCTATCACGGAGCTTGCCAGAAATGTTGCGGTCGGCTCAGTGATCTCGTCAGTTCGCCGTGCCATACGCAATGTTTGAGCATTTATCGGAGCGAATGAGGGTGTTTGCGTATATGCGAATGGAGTTGGTATGGCTGGTACAGCAGATGTGACGGGCCGGGTGCGCTGCGAACCACGCCGCGTTGGCTGTACTTTAGTACCTGTTGTCGAAGTCTCATTACGTATGGTCAAACTATCCAGCATTCGTGTTGCCTGTTGTTCCGCCATTGTGGCAAGAGCAGGGCGTGATTGCCGCGGAGCAGTTGCGGACGATGTGGTCGGAAATGGCTGAGATACCTCGTGCTGCACCGGCATGGATGCAGAACGAGTCAATTGAGTTGGCTGAGTTGGGTAAGTACGATGAGTGGCGGCATCCTGTGCTAGCACAGGAGATTCCGCGTTCCTGCTGAAGTTGTTAGCAACAACGCTTTCTTCTCTCTCTTCGGTGATTTCAAGCAGCATATCACCCGGTAAGTCCGACTCAGGCGCAAAGAGCGAGGGCATAATTGGTTGTATCGTTGGCGCGAGACCGAGCGTTCGTTCGGCTAATCGCGTGAAAAAGTCACTCATTCTGCTACCATTTCCAGATAAAAACGTCGTCGCATAGCACTCAAGGCCAGTATTTCCGACTCCGACCACCCGTAAGCGGAAGCCAGTACATGTACATCGCGCAAGATGCGCCGGGCATGTGTCGTAATCTCCTGCCACAGGAACGCGAGAATATCAAAGACAGCGAACCAGTGATTGTCGCAGGATGGGCAGACCAGCTTGAGACGTATCTCGGCCTGTGGGTCGCGCTCAACCACCGCCTCACCCAACGCGGCGATCACACTTTCCGTTAGATCATCCACACCTATCACAGCGTCCTGATACGCGACGCTCAAGATGCAGCGTTGCAGCAACAGGGCGCGTGCGCTTGCCACGTCGCCACAACCCACGATGGCAAGCTGGTCGGCACTATCGGGCAAACGAACCTCTATGGCGTAGCCATCGCGCTCGAATGTAAGCACCTGCCCGTCGTTTGTTTCGAAAGCGGCCCCGATGCGGATGTCATTCGCGCTGAAAGCGAACTCCAATGCCGCCCGGCACTGCGGACACTCCGCGTAGCTCGCGAATGACGACCCGAAGACTTGTTCGCGGATAGCCAGTAGTGCCATATCGCGTTGTCCTATGCTGGATGCCAGCAAATGAGCGCGTGAAAGCGACGGGTCAGCCACCGCCAGCACCGTCAGCGCACGCTCGACCGGATGCTGGCGAAGGCCAAATTCCCAGATGCTCAGAATGTCTTGCTCCGACAGGATATTGCTCATATATCTCTCGCAAACGAGGCAATAAACTTCCGCTAATAACCCCGTAGGGGCGCGATTTATCGAGCCCACCGCCGATTTATCGGCCTGCTGGTTGCCGATCACCTGCTGATTGCCGGTTACAGGTTATACACCGCCGGGGCCGATTTATCGGCCCCTACGGGGTTCATTGCCAGATTAAATTGTTATGGATTGCTAAAGGTCGGCTCCGTCGGTTCAGCGACGGATTGGTCGCGCTCCCAGCCCTCGTTCTCCAGTTTGATGTGCTGGATAGCGACGGCGTTGGCGTTGGCATCGAGATCGGGCAGCGATTGGAATTCTGAGACCCAGCAACGATAGATGTTGTAGGCGAGAACCTTCTGTCCAGCCTCGTTGTAGACCTCGATGATCATATTTTTGCGGAAATCCTGGAGCGATGTTTCCTTGCCGAGGCCCGCGCCGAAGTTCCAGACCTTGTTGGCCCACTGCTCAAATTCGGGATCGTGCGTGACGCCGCGTTCAAGCGTGATGGCATCGTACTCGGTGCGCCCCGGCGATTTGCGGCTACTGCTCGGATCGCCGCCCTCGCGGTGTTTGACCACCTCGGTGGTGCGCTTGAGCATACCGACCTTGCTGACGCCGGCGACGTAGCGACCATCCCATTTGACACGGAACTTGAAGTTTTTATACGGATCGAAGCGTTGTGGATTGACTGTGAACTCTGCCATGAGTTGCCCCCTTTATACCTGAATCTGTCCGGCCAGCTGCTCAATCTGAAGGATCACAAACTCCGCCGGTTTGAGCGGTGCAAAGCCCACAAGGATGTTGACAATGCCGTTATTGATATCGGTCTGAGTGGTGGTCTCGCTATCGCATTTGACGAGGTAAGCGTCCTTCGGCGTCTGCCCCTGGAATGCGCCCTTGCGGAACAGGTCATGCATGAACGCGCCGACGTTGAGGCGAATCTGCGCCCACAACGGCTCGTCGTTCGGCTCGAACACCACCCACTGCAAGCCGCGATAGAGGCTTTCTTCTATATAGAGCGCGGTACGCCGGACGGGGATGTATTTCCATTGCGAGGTCAGGGCGTCATTCCCCTGTAATGTACGTGCGCCCCACACGACCGCACCCGTCGCGGGAAAAATGCGCAGACAGTTGACACCGAGAGGATTCAGATCGCCGTTCTCATCATTGGTTAATGGTACACTCAAACCTACGACACCGGCCAGAGATGCTTGTGTTCCAGCGGGAGCTTTCCATACTCCACGCTGGGCGTCGGTAGTAGCAAAAACGCCAGCAACAGCACCGCAGGGAACGAACTCTCTTGTCTGTCCATTGCGTAGAGTATCTGCTTCTAAAAGGCGGGGGAAGAATATGGCCGCATAGCTCGTTAGATTGCTACCGATTTCAGTGATAATAGTTGCAATGCCCTGTTGGGCAAGATTTTTAGTCGTCCAGCTTGAAGGTGGGTCTACGAGCAATACCGCCCGGCGACTTTGACAATACGTCACTGCTGTCGAAAGTACTGTTGAAGACACATCCGTATTATTATATGGGGGGATACACAGAAGGTTGAACAAATCGGCATTATCCAGGGCTTGAATACCTTGTTTGGGATCTCCCTGAGTAGTAAACAGATTATCTGTGAGCGGTCCGCCGTCAACACCATTTGTGAACGCAGTAGGATTACTTGCCGCTATGTCAGCTGGTGTCGTGCCGGGGGGGGGTATAATCCAATCGGTTCCACCTGCGGTATGTGCATCCACGTGTACAAGCTGTGAACCTTGTTGTAATACTCGCGGAGCAAAGGTAGCGTCATCATGGAGTACAGAAAGATTGACGAATTTTTCGGTGTTGACAATACTTCCTGTTACAGGGTTTTTCTCAAAGATGGTGAGGTTGAACAGGTTTGCATTGGACGTATCTCTGACAGCATGATCGACAGCAACACTCAGATTGTTACCCCACAGGCCAGGACTAGCTGCCACAAGACCAAGCGAAGTATTTGTTGTTCCAGTCCCAGTTCCGCCACCGGCCAGACTGCACTTAGCCGCTACTGCTGCTACTGTAGCGGGAGCAGCGGGAGTAGTAGCTGTAGCCGCTACAGCGGGTGCGGTCGTTGTTTGGACAACGCGCACAATGATTGCCTGGCTGCCTCCGTTGAGGAAGAAATCGCTCACAGCGTAGCCAAGCAGACTTCCAGACCAGAGTCCACCAAACTGGCGTACAAAATCACTGAAGCTATGGATCGTTGTGGGCTGATTCACAGGTCCTCGTTGAGCACCACCGATAAATGCTGTGATCGAGGTAGCAACTCCCGTGATCGGATGCACACTACTGGGAAGCTCCTGTACATACACGCCAGGAAAATTTCCATTAGCTGGCATAAGGGTTATCCTCCGTTCTCAAAGGGCCATTTCATGCATTCATGCATGGCCTGAAGACTCACTGGTATCCAGTAGACAGGTTTTGATAAAATCGCGTAAGCCCGGCCCGACTTGCACATAGGCTTCGCGTCCGCTGGCAATGTGTCGGATCAGACAGCGCTGAGCCCTTGTCTGTCCGTACGTCGAGCAGCGCAGTAAGAAACTTCCATCGCGTAGTCGCACATTTTCACCCGTATCAACTCGTACTATTCGCACTTGAGTCGTATCTGATTGTAGATCATACTCACACGAGATGATGAGGGAGAACGCTGCACGGCTCATACTGGCCTCATCGCTCTAGCGCAGAAGTAGTGGTGGACTGAAGAATATATGTTAACATTTATTCGTCCTCCTCTATATCTGCTCAAGGCAATCAGGTTATCTGTACTCGACGTATGGAATGTAGGCGAAAGGAACGTCTCGTCTCGTCAAGTTAATACTCTTTTCCATTTGTACCATAAGACGCTCAAATTTCGCTCTATCGGTGCTCAAATTTCGCTCAATTGCTCAGGGCTGTTGCAAAGTTTTTTTGCCGCCTGCGGCTGCAGGGATGAGGAAGAGATGATTAGGGGCACAGCCCCAACCCCCCAGGCCAGGGGCTGGCCGCCCTTGGCAATCCTGCTAAGTGGATGAAATCTGGCCGAGGAGGATGTCTTGATAAATTTGGAGGGTTTCTGGCATGGGTGCGACGTTGAGATCTTCCATAAGTATTTGTTCGCAGTTGTGGTATTGGCGCAAGGCGTCACTACGGCGTCCCTGGGCGGCGTAGGCACGCATAAGTTGCCGGTGCGCCTCTTCGTCGCAACGGTTCTCGTCCAGGATTGCTTTGGCCCAGTGCGCAGCATCCTTGTAGTGGTCAGCGTCAAGGAAATGCTTGGAGAGTACACCGCACATGGTGAGATAGGCCTGGCTCAGTTGCTCGCGATGTCTCATCGACCAATCCTCGTACAAATCCTCAACCAGAAACGGACCTCGATAAAGATGACAGGCGTGTTCGTAGCTGGCAATCATCTCCGGTTGATGTGCGCGTTGCCCAGCTTGATACAGTGTGAGAAACTTGTCTACATCCGTCTGCAACGCGACCGAGGGATTGATCTGGTAGAGTTGGCCCCTAAAGAGAATGTAGCCGCCACCGGGATCGCAATCATAGCCTTGATTGAGCGAACTGCGCAGAGTGCTGGTCGCTACCTGTAGCCGACGGCGGGCTATTGCTGGCTCTTCGTCGGGCCATAACACCCCCATCAGCATATCAGTGGTGGCGCGATAATCAGGCTGAGCGACGAGATAGCGCAAGATAGCCTGACCCTTGCGGCTGCGGCAGAGTTCCAGCAATTGCCCGCCGCGCCTAACGATAAACTGCCCAAAGCAGGTAATGGAGAGTGCCGGTAAGCAATCGCTTTGGGTCGTGTTCATGGATGATGACAAGGGCAGCGGACTGGACTTCTGTTCCTCGCGTTGGTGAGCAAGAGATCGATGCAAAGGAATGATAGTCAAGGGAGCTGTGATATCCTGCCCATCCTGCGTGGCAAGCATATCAGCGAGGATGCTCAATTGCGTCTGTCGCTCTGCTTCAGCTTTCAGATAGTCACTGCTGGCATTGAGAAGCGCTTCTTGCGCCACATTGTATCGGGTACAGGTATTGATCACGGCTTCGAGCAGATTAACAAGTTGTGACATTTCAGCAGTCAGGTGTGTATGAGCTTGCACAAGCAAAGAGATACCTTCGACGCTGTTCCCGTGTAAGAGGAAATTCAGGCTGCGGTGGATGAGTACATACACAGAACCTGCAACTTCAGATTTTTTGCTCTGAAGATACTGAGTAGATAAATAGTATGTGTCCATTTGTTCCCCCAATGAATGTCACAGTTGATACAACTTCCTGTTTGTCATCGATTGATGGGCTATCGTTTACTCAACGTGCAAGCTTGAGTTTTTTAGAGGATGGATATTATAGACTGGTTTGTGAACTTCTTGTCGTCACCGAGCGTGTGATCGAGCCATCATGGAATCAGATGGGGACTGAAGAGGACTGCGTTTCGTACCTCCAACACCAAATTGTCAGCGATCCCGTTGATTGCCTACTATAATCGAATGATGATCAAATCATTCAATTGGACCTATAGAGGCGATGACTCTCTTGCCAGATGATAATGGGAAAGCGAACGGTAAGGCCTGCTATCAGCGAAGATGCTGGCTCTCTTTACCAACTCCCTGTTCATTTGACCGCGTAACTGCATTAGCATACAATGTCACTTAACGGCTACTACCCTAAGAATTGAATAGCCAAAGCGGTAGCGCCTTCCAGTACAACAGCAAGTAGGATGGAGGAATGTACAATGATCCCCGGGCGTTCTCCGCTCCATCCCGCCGCTCGGCATGGGCTGGCATGTGCCGAACCTGGGAAGCTATGTCTTGAATCAATTCCAGTATACGGCACATCTCACCATAGGACTCAACATCAACGAACTGGTGCTCATCACGCCCGATGATTTCCGCCGCCATAAATGCACAATCAACAGCCAGCTCCATACCAAAAATCGCTTCGAATACACCTGCGTTGTCCCCCAATATGAACTCACGCTCACTGCACGTTATTTCCTGGTGCAGGAACATGTACTGGGCTGCATCCTGACGTTGTCGACGACGTTTCCCGCCCCCATTCCGATCACTTGCTATCTTATTCACCTGCATACACACAATCCGCATACGAGCAGACTCTGGGAACATGGGCTGTATGCGCTGCAAGACCATAAGCAAGGCTACGCTATGCTAGGGATTGCCAGCGAAGGTGATGTTTTTACGCACGGCGCGCGCGCTGCAACTGGTGCTTCACTTATATGGGAAGATATGGGGTATGCTGTGACACTGGACGATATTTCAGCGTGGGCGCGGGGCATGCGTGTTCCTCGGCCAAATATCGCGCATCACCAACCTGATACCGGCTGGCAGTTGCGCGCGCTGGCCTTGCCTGGTAAACTCATGCTCGGTGGAACAGCATCATCTACTTGTACCCTGCACGGAGTGTTGACGCGCGGCGTATCGCAAGATCAGGCTTTACAGAACTGG
>WNEZ01000603.1_pt1 | contig 30303 bp, 31 predicted proteins | sample 5400521 | NCBI WGS metagenome assembly WNEZ01 (sample SAMN13153339, study PRJNA577476) | soil metagenome | isolation source: 120 cm saprolite under Douglas fir tree site 2 hole 1 replicate 1 | place: USA:California | collected 2015-04-18 | reverse complement strand
TGGGGCTCAAACTTTATGGTGGCAATCGTCCTCATTCACATGGTGCAGGTCTTCCTCTTTGGAGCGTACAAGTTTCCGCGGGAACTCACCTGGATCGTCGGCGTCTTTCTTTTGCTCATGACTTTGGGCATGGCGTTCACCGGCCAGGTCCTGCGTTTTGATCAGGACGCGTACTGGGGGCTGGGAATTGGCGCGTCCATCGCGAGTAGGGTGCCTATTATTGGAGCGAGTATCGTAAAAATGATGTTGGGTGGCCCGATCATCGCCGGCGCGACACTGTCGCGATTCTTTGCGCTGCATGTTTTTGTGATTCCGGGGATGCTGATCGGTTTCGTTTGTCTCCATCTGTTGATGGTGCTGAAGCTGGGAATTAACGAGTGGCCCATGCCGGGACGCCTCGTCAAGCGAGCGACCTACGCCAACGAGTACCACGAATTGACGAAAAAGGATGGCGCTCCGTTCGTCCCTTACGCGGTCTGGAAAGACCTGTTCTTTGCCGCTTTCATCCTCTTGGCAGTGGCCGCATGCGCTGTCTACTTTGGTCCGTTCGGTCCAACCGGGCGCCCGGACCCCACGATCATCCAGACCGTGCCGAAACCAGACTACTTCTTTTTGTGGCTGTACGGCTTGCTGTCATACTTGCCGCCTTCAATGGAGACGCCAGCTCTTCTCATTGGCCCCGTAGTCGTTATCGCGTTTCTTGTTTTGCTGCCATTTCTTTCTGGAGAAGGGGAGAAGAGCTGGCGGCGACGTCCGATCGCGGTTTTGACCGTTCTGCTGAGCGCGGTAACGCTGGGAACACTCACCCATCTCGCTGGCTATACGCCCTGGAGCCCGCACATGAACGCCTGGAGTGGCGATCCGGTACCAGCGAGAGTTCTGCATGGTACAACCGCGCTGCAGCGGCAAGGTGCGCTCGTTTTCCAGGCCAAGCAATGCCGCAACTGCCATTCCCTCGGGGAAAGTGGCGGACAGAGAGGCCCGGCTCTGGACAGGGTTGCGGTGCGACTCCAACAGGGCAAACTCCCGCGCGCGACGCAGCGCTCGGCGAAGCCCAAGAGAAAAGCGCTTCCGCGCAATAACGCTACCGATGCCACCCTCCCTTCAAATCGCACTAGAATCGTGGTCGTGTCCGGTTGGGCTGACTTTCGCAGTGGTTCTGACGGGGGTCCTGTACCTGCGGGGATGGCTTCGTCTTCATTCGGCTTCGGTGAACGCGATTCCTTCCTGGCGAGCTGGCAGTTTTTTTCTCGGACTGTTCTTGATCTGGCTGGCAGTGGGCTCACCTCTCGCAGCCTTCGACGAGGAATTGCTGACCGTCCACATGCTTCAGCATTTGCTGCTCATGACCTTCGCTCCTCCTTTGATTTTGTTGGGTGCACCCGTGATGCCGTTGTTGCACGCTTTGCCCCGGAAATTCCTGCAATCCATTCTCGGTCCATTGTTTCGGTCGCCTGCGATGCAAGGAATTGGACGTGCACTTTCGCAGCCTGCGTTTTGCTGGCTTGCCGCCGTCGCGGCACTGCTGGGATGGCATGTTCCGGCGGCATTCACGCTGGGATTGCAATCGGAAGCGTGGCATGCGTTTGAGCACGCCTGTTTCCTCGGTTCCGGATTTCTTTTCTGGTGGCCCGTTGTGCAGCCGTGGCCGAGTGTTCCGAAATGGCCGCGTTGGTCGATGCTCGTCTACCTTTTTTTCGCTACCCTGCCGTGTGACATTCTCTCCGCATTCCTTGCGTTCTGCGACCGTGTTGTTTACACGGTTTACCCGTCCACATCGAAGCATTTTGGGATTTCCGCTCTCGAAGACCAGCAATGCGCAGGCGCACTGATGTGGACTTGCGTCACGATCGTCTACTTCCTCGCCGCAGCGATTCTTACCACACGGTTGCTGTCGGCGCGTAATTGCCACGAGGATGAGTCGGTGCAATTGGAAATGCCCACTAACCTCGTTCAGCACGGTGGTTCGAACGGGGTGGAGGTCGTCTGACCATGGCAAGTGAGCCCCTTCTCGTAGCTTATCGCATGCCCGTCGTCGAGCACCGCGACTCCGTCCGGTCCAACGTCCTGTCCGACTACTGGACCTTAACGAAGCCGGAAATAAACTTCTTGATTGGCTTGGCAACGGCGGCCGCTTTTGTCGTCGGGTGTGGCGAACCCCTGGCGCGGTTTCCGTGGGTGCTCCTTGTACACACCCTCCTCGGCACAGTCCTGGTTGCGAGCGGCGCAGGTACCCTGAATCAGTTGATCGAGCGACAGTTCGACGGGCAAATGCGGCGCACAGCTCGCCGACCGATCGCTGCTGGTCGCATCGAACCCATCCATGCTCTCGTTTTCGGCATGTCGTTGTCGCTTGTGGGATGTATTTACCTCGCTGTCGCCGTGCGATCGGCTGCGAGCCTCCTTGCCGCGCTGACACTCGTTTGCTACTTGTTTTTGTACACTCCGCTCAAACGTCGGACGCCGATGTGCACGCTGGTGGGTGCATTTCCCGGCGCCATGCCTGTTTTGATCGGATACGTCGCTGCGGCAGGGAAGCTCAACTCACCGGCATGGCTTTTTTGTGCGATTCTTTTTCTCTGGCAATTCCCCCATTTCATGGCGATTGCCTGGATGTACCGCGAGGACTACGCGCGGGCAGGCTACGCAGTTCTTCCCAAGGGAAGAGAAAAAGCCCGGTTCATGGGATGGCAAAGCGTGCTGCCAAGCCTGGCGTTAATTCCGACCGCCGTTGCGTCGCTAATTCTGCAGCACGCGAATCAGGTACTGGTAGTGGCAACACTGCTCCTTAGTTTGAGTTTCCTTTTCTTCGCCGCAAGACTTGCGGGTATTCGTTCAAACGGCGCTGCTCGCCAGCTGCTTCTAGTCTCGGTTGTTTACCTTCCCCTGGTGTTCCTGCTTCACGTGCTAACACGGGTTTGAAGAGGTTTGAGGTCTTAGAAAAGGTCAGTCGACTGTGGGGTTAGAGAGCACTCGCGTGCATCGCACCGGCATCAACCGGGCGGAAAAAATTGTTTGCCTCTACCGCTCCGTCGAGACGCAGAATCCGTGGCACTGGAAGTACCCTGAAATCCCAAGTTATGGTGTTTCGTGGGTTGCCGTCAGTCCGACAGGAAGGGAGAAAGAGCAATGCCCTATCAAGCCATCGAGAATTACGGCGTCATCGGAAATATGCGCACAGCAGCGCTGGTGGGTATGAATGGATCAATCGATTGGTACTGTCCGCCAAACTTCGATTCACCAAGTGTTTTTGGGGCTATTTTGGATGACGGCAAAGGCGGGCGATTCCAAATTTCACCGATAGCCGACGATATGAGGTGCAAACAGTTTTATTGGCCCTCCACGAACATCCTGGTGACTCGCTTTGCGCACGCAGATGGCATCGCGGAACTGGAAGACTTCATGCCCGCGGGACTTCCTTCGGACTCGCCGTGGTGTGGCCATGTTTTTCGTCGGATTCGCTGTGTGCGGGGCTCGATGCGCATTTCGCTCGTGTGCCGTCCGGCTTTCGATTATGGACGCGCCACTCATGAAACCTCGCTGAGTACGAGTGGCGTAGTTTTTAAGTCGCAAAACATGAGCTTGGCGCTCTGCTCGGCAATCCCGGTCAAGCAAGATGGTCAGGGCGGAGTCACCGCCGATTTCGTAATCGAGGAAGGCCAGTCGCAGGTCTTTGCTTTGCGAGATGGTGACACAAATTCTCGGGTTTCCGGTCCGCCGTCGGCGGAGGAAGCCGAGGAGCTATTCCAGCGTACGGTGAAATTCTGGCGACACTGGATCTCTGGCTGCACTTACCGGGGCCGTTGGCGAGAGCTGGTGGAGCGATCCGCGCTAGTGCTCAAACTGCTGACCTTCGAACCGACGGGGGCGATCGTCGCAGCCCCCACGACCAGTCTTCCCGAAGTGATCGGCGGGACGCGCAATTGGGATTATCGCTATACCTGGCTGCGCGACGCGGCCTTTACCGTTTATGCGTTCCTGCGCCTCGGCTTCACCGCGGAAGCCGCGGGTTTTGTCAATTGGATTCAGAATTGTGCGGACCTGCGCCCGCACGCGGCGAAGAGGTTGCCGGTGGTCTTCACCATCCACGGCGACAGTCGGCTGCCAGAGGAAACTTTGGATCATTGGGAGGGATATCGGCAATCGAGGCCCGTGCGCATTGGCAACGAGGCAGTGGAGCAATATCAAAACGACATCTACGGCGAAGTTCTAGATTCGCTGTACCTCTACAACAAGTACGTGAGCCCGATCGACTACGACTTCTGGGTGAGAATTCGCAATCGGCTCGATTGGATCTGCGAGAACTGGCAATCTCCGGACGCGGGAATTTGGGAGATGCGGAATCGCCAGAAGCATTTCGTTTATTCGAAGGTAATGAATTGGGTGGCGCTCGATCGCGGCGTGCGGCTCGCTGACAAACGCGCATTCCCAGCAAACCGCGAGAGATGGATACAACAGCGAGATCGTATCTACGAGGAGGTAATGACGCGCGGCTGGAACGGCCAGCGTCATGCGTTCACGCAGCATTACGGCAGCGAAGACCTGGACGCTTCTTTGCTGATCATGCCGCTGGTTTTCTTTCTGGCGCCGACGGACCGGCGGATGCTGGGAACGCTTCGAGCAATTCTCGAAAGTCCGAAGCGCGGCGGCCTGGTAAGCGATGGGCTGGTATATCGTTATCCGCCACGAGAGCGCATTGATGGACTACCGGGCGAGGAGGGCACGTTCAATATGTGCTCGTTCTGGCTGGTCGAAGCGCTGACGCGCGCAGGTCAAGCCGAGCCCGAAATGCTTGATCAAGCGCGGCTGCTGTTCGAACACATGCTGGGATATGCCAATCATCTTGGACTTTACGCGGAGCAAACCAGCAACCAAGGCGAGGCTCTGGGTAACTTTCCGCAAGCCTTTACCCATCTCGCGCTAATCAGCTCGGCGTTTAACCTGGATCGCATGCTCGGAAGCCGCAAGGCCTGACTTGTCAGGACACGCCGCTTAGTTTTAAGGCCGCTATTATACTGACCGCCCCTGGCCATCAATTCCTCGTGTGTGCCGAGCTCGACCGCACGTTGATGTTCACTCCTACGGACCGTCGAGCGTCCGTTGCTACCGCGTCGGCACGTCGGCGGCCTATCCAACGGCGATGAGAATTCTGCGCAACCGGGCGGCACAGACACGATCTGTCGAACCGCGCATGGCGCTCGGCATTCTCTCGATGAGCGCACTCTCCACAGTGGCGAGGGGCCCTCGGCGGAATACTCACAGGCCTCGGTGGCTGGAGGATGGTCTTCACGGTGAACCTTCCTCTGGCGCTCCTCGGAATCCTGCTCGTATTTCTGTGGATTCCCGAAGATGACGCAAAACCGGCTGAACTCCGAAAACTAGCCCAGGAAGTTGATGTTCTGGGAATCGTGCTCTTCGCGGGGTTGCTTCTCACCGGGATGTTTTTCCTGATGAGTCTTGGCCATCCAAACTGGCCGATGCTCGCGCTGTCGGTGCTGCTTGGATTTGCGCTTACGCGTCATTCACTCCGCTCGAAACAACCGTTGCTCAACCTTCGCATGCTCGGGAGCAACATTCCCCTGAGCGTAACGTATCTGCGCTACGGTGCGACGAATTTGATAGGGTACTGCATGCTGTACGGCTTTTCGCAATGGCTGCAAACGGGTCCGGGTTTCAGCAGCACGAAAGCCGGCCTCATCACACTGCCCATGTTCGCCCTTGCTGCTCTCTCCGCTCTCGCTGGTGGACGGACGAAAAGCATACGTAATCCTCTGATCTTCGGAACCCTGGGTCTTCTTTTCGCCGCTGGCTGCATTGCGCTGATTACGAGCGATACCGCTGCATCGCTCCTCGTACTTTCGGTTCTGCCGTTCGGCCTTCCCCAGGGAATTTGCTCCAACGCGAATCAGGCGGCGGTCTATGCGCAGGCGCCTCACGAGGGGATGGGAACCGCCGCCGGACTGCTGCGCACTTCCCAGTACGTTGGAGCCATTGTGGCTTCCAGTTTGTTGGGTCTGCTGTTCGGCAAACATCCGACCGATCAGGCAATGCACACGCTGGCCTGGGTCATGGTCGTCCTGAGTACCGGTCTCGTCATTGCGACCGTCGCAGATCGTACATTACCCCGCGAGGCGATCCTGAGAGAAGCGGTTTAGCGGAGATTACCTGCGGCGTTATTTGACCGATCTTCGGGAAATCTTTCGGCAATTGCTGGTACACAACGTTTATATCGATCAGCGATTGTTGGATCGCCGTCTGCGGTCCCTGGGGCTTCCTCCGCTTTAAGTCGCCTGGCAGGCAGAGGGCCCCAAAGCCTTGCTTCATCTGCCGCTTCACTTGGCAGAGGGTTTGCCGGCAAAATGAGAGCCACAGGAAGTTCGGCGTGTGCAAAATTGCTCAGCGCAGACCGGCAGCAAAACTTCGGCATGGTTCACGAGTGTTAGTAACCAGCAAGCTCACTCGCAAGACTGTGCCATCTCCAGATGAAGAAAGATCGAGCTTGCCGTCGACTTCGCGCAATCGCTCGCGGATTCCCGCGAGGCCAACTCCAGCACCATTTCCTGAGGTCTTGAAACTTTCCAGGACTTCTTGGGGAATTCCCTGACCGTAGTCCCTTATCTCTAGGCTGACTTCTTCTCCTTCGATACCCGCACGAATCTTTGCGCGGCTGCTGCCTGAGTGGCGATGAATATTCGTCAGAGATTCTTGAAGCACACGGAACAAGAGTATTTCGGTGTCGGCTTGAAGTCGATTAGGCAAGTCCACTGAAATGTCGATTTCAATTCCGCTGCGACGCGCAAATTCTTGAACGTAGTTTGTGGCTGCAGACGCAAAACCAACTTCATCGAGCAGTGGCGGATGCAATAGATGCGACAGCGTGCGAGTCTCGTTCACGCAACCGTCTAGAAGTTGGCGACACTCGCTTAGGGTCTCAGGGAACTTAGAGCCAGTCGCCATTTCGAGCTGCGTCAGGCTCATGCCGAGGGCGCCGAGATATTGTCCGATGCTGTCATGCAATTCGCGGGCAATGCGACGACGCTCCACGTCTTGCGCGTGCATCAGCCGAGAGGAGAGGTTCCTGACAGCGATTGTGCGTTGCTCGACTTTCGTTTCCAGTTCTTCGCGCGCCTCCTGAAGCTGCGCAGAGCGCGTCTCGGCTTGGTGAAGCAAATGCTCACGTTCCGCTTCTTGACGCTTCCGTTCCGTCAAATCGTTGAAGAAATTGACGACGCCGATAATTTGGCCATCCTTTGGATTTCTGATTGGGTCGATGTGGACCGAGACAGGAACGCGGCTACCATCCGGTCTCCCTATAATGACCTCCTGTTCATGCACGGAGGCTCCAGTGCTTAACGCCAGAGCAACAGGAGTGTCACAGTGTGCCATGTGTGAGCCATCCGCGTGGTACAGGGTGTGAGCGCCGCAAAAACGTTCGTCCCTATCACCAATGGTTGGTTCGCGACCCCATAGCTCCGCCGCTCGCGCGTTATACCAGATAACTATGCCATCGGCTTGAACCACGTAGGCTGCCATGGGCAAATGGCTCAAAATGTCGCTTTTCTGATCGAGGGTCTGCAGATACGCCTGTAGTTCACTCATCGGTGCTTCCATTAGTTCCTGAACAGGAGTTTGCGATTCCTTGTATCTCAATTCACCATCGCCCATGGTTTGCGACCTCCGTACGGCGGTTGTCCGAGCTCTCGTCCACGCTGCCGAGCTTGAGGACATGTTTGTTTCCGGTTTCCAGGTCCAGGACCAAGTAATCCCCGGGTGAACGCACCGCTAATTCTTGGGCACGAGCCTGGGCGCTCTCAAGGCTTGTCGCTGATGCAAGCCAGAGCACGCCGCAACTTTCTAGACGGAAAATATCCAACATATGAGTCACGCTTTCCCGCCTTTCCCGTTGGCCCCATTGTCTACCGAGGGCAGTTGTTTCAACCGCATCAACTTTTGCCCCTTAGTTCCTTGATCTTCCGGCTTGACTTGTTTTTCGAGGACTTTCCTCACTACGTCAAGCGGGACCTGCTCGAAATTTGATTTTTTGGCCATTCGAAAATGCTCCTTCACATCACCCCGACGCTAACAGGCTGAGAGTCGTACGGGTCATATCTTTTAGAAAACGAACTTTTCGCTTAGTCGGGGCTTAACTGCCACTTAACGGATACGGGGATTCGCCTAACGCTATAGACCGGGCCGCACCCTTAGGTGGTGTGAATCTTGTTTTCTCTTGTACGGGTTTGTACGGCTCTTCACGACGAGATAGTTTCTCTTGCACCGCTCCTAACGATGAGATACGATAACGTCACGTTTATTTAAGCAGATAAGTTCGCGACGCTGAGGAGGGACGACGTATGCCAGGCCGTCAGACTAAGAACGCTCCATCGCATTTCAAGACCATGGTGCAATCAGATGTCCCGCAAGGTCGTAATGGAAAACACAAACGGATTGTCACAGCAATTCTCAAGGACCTGGACAATTTGCGAGCTGATTCTGCGCTTAAAGTTCCACTGGCAGAATTGGTGGAGTCAAAAGAAAGAGTTCGCTCCGCGTTGAATCGTGCAACTCGCAAGGCTGGGCGCAAAGTTGCGACGGCCAGCGACGCCACTTTTTTGTATGTATGGACCGTGAACGGAGCCTTGAAAAACTACGAAAAGCGAATAAAAAAGGAAGGAGATGGAAAATCTAGCGGTCCGATTTGATCAGAACTTACGATCAAGAAGAGTTTGGAGAGTGATTTGGGTTGATTAGAGGATTGGGGCTTGCTTTGCTGTGTCCGACGGAACGAATCTAGGGCAAACACGTAAAGCGGTACGCGCTTTTGTGAAGCCTCCGTCTCGCAGGTGCCAGCGACTCATCGCACGATTGATCGATAACCCAAAGTTGTTTGTCCCTGAAGTCGACGTCCTTCCCCTTACGCGCGATTCAACAGGCAGCCCCGCCAGATACACCTCTAATCTGTATCCGTTCTGATCACATATAGCGCTGATTAGAAAGCGAAGCGAATTCCAGCCTGAAGCGTCGAGAATTTCGTCACTGCTCCGGGAGTATTCAGCGCGTGGAAGTTGTGCGACCCTTGCAGTCCCCAATTCGGTGTTATGTTGTACAAAATTCCCGCGCCAAAATTCCCGCCGACATACGTCGACCCTGGGCGAAATTTGTAGCCACCTATTCCGGTATTGATGAAAGGCCGAAGCGCACTGCTACTCGTCAAGTAAACTTTCCCGTTCGCCGAAAACTGATAGGCGTCCAAGGCGCTTCCAATTTGCACCGGAAAGTGGTGATACCCGAAAATACCTTCCGCCGAGAAGTGAGTCGTGGCAATATGCACCGGAACTGCGAGGCGTGGACAAACATGGAGGCAGGCTATTGGCCGCCTGCCGCTGGAATTCCGGCTTTCAAAATGGAAGTGGCGGCGGCAAAGATGTGCGCCGCGTTGTGGTTGGGGATTTCTTTTTCGGCTTTCAGCCAGTGCTGGATGTAGCCCCGGCAGAACTCTGCCCCGTCGAGTCCCAGCGTTTCGCAACAGATGAGCGCGACGGATTCCGCTTCCACCTCGCACAGATGGCGGGGAGTGTGTTCGCCGTCCACGAGCTTTTCGGAAGTGGTGTGCCCGAGAACCACATGGGCGATTTCGTGGAACGTGGTTTTGTGCGGGAGCGCGGCTAGCGGACTTACAGCAATTTCCCGGTGCCTTGCAAACCCCTGAATGTTGCCGTTGATTTCGTCAAATGCCGTGCGCGTTATATTCAACCTGCCGAGCGCCGTATCCAAGTCGAAGCCGGGAATCGGCGCAATGTAGGTTTCTTCGCCTTCGGTTTGTGCAAGGACAAACCAATAGGCACGGAAGCGAAAGGCGTTGTGTGTATGGGGTTTTGCTGGTTCTTCCTCCGTCTCGTCGCTGTGAGCGTTTCGCTTGAAGGGCATCGGCATGCAAAGGGTGATTCCGGTCTCCCCTTTGCGGACTTGCCGTTTGCGTTCAAGCCAGCCGCGATAGGTGTTGAGTGGTCCGGGCTGCAAGTTGCGCCGAACGCACTGTTCGAGCGCAAGCAACGCATTGCCAAGGCTGTAGTTATGAAATGCGGTATAGGCTGTGAGCATTCGCCCGGGTTTTTCGACCGCATCACGCAGAAGTTCTCCCCAAGTGGCGTGTTGTTTATCTGGCATTTTTGTTTTTCCTCTTTCCTCCGTTTTTCCAGCGTGGTTTTCGCTTGAAAAAAGAAGAAATGCCCTTTCTAAGTGGTCCCCGGCGCCTGGCCATCCGCGCTGTCAAGGGCGCGTGGTTTTCGCGTTCACGGGAGCGCAGCGGACGCCCTTGACAGGAGAAGCGGGCGGCTAGGTGCAGTCTTCACGCAGAAAGGGCAGTTTGTGCAGAAGGTCGGCGTAGCCGCGAGAAGAGGTATGCGAAGCGGCGATGAAATTTCAGCCGCTTTGATCGAGAGATAATTTTTTTGGGTCTTCGGTGGCAAATTCTGGCGCGGTTCCCCGCATAGGAGATATCGGCAGCTTTTCTCGCTGAAATTTGAATCGATTGAGTTCCTCCTTGGAACGTTCGATCTTGGAGATAGTCGTGGTACCGAATAGTTCGTCACAACCAACTTCCGCTCGGACGGAAGTTGGAAAGCAGTCTCATTTCACCAAGGAGGTCAAAGGTTTCCGTCCAAACGGCGGAGGTTTCCGGCGCGCACCGGGCAGACAGCCTGTCCGGTACGGACGCCGGAAGCACCAGGCAGGCCGGCGCCAGCCGGCCCCTCAGCGCGCAGCGCGTCACAACGGATTGCCGAATTCGGGGGACGGAGCGGTCTCAATCGAGTCAACGTAACGGGGCGGCTTGGCCGAGATGCGTCGGTAAGACACCCGAAGAACGGCCGCGTCGCAGCCAACTTCTCGGTCGCTGTAGATGAATCTTACAAAGATCTCCTGGGGGAATGGCACAAGAAGACGGAATGGCATTGCGTGCAGGTGTGGGAAGAACTTGCACAAACGGTTAGTTCGGATTTACGGCGGGGTGTGCGAGTGTACGGCGAGGCGCGACGCGCCATCCGCAATTGGACCGACCGAGAGAATAGGAAGCACACCCACAGGGAAATCGTCGCGAGCGAGGTTCGTTTCCTGGACGCAGCGCCAAAGCGCGAAGCCCGCAACAGCGGCGAATTCATCACGGAATCCAGCGCTGCATTGCAATGAGGTAGGGCACAGGCGGGGTGGAAGTGGGGTTCCCGCCCTGCCTGTACGAGGAAAGCTATGGCTGGAGCCACAGGAGCGAAATGACGCTGCCGTAGGCCGGCAGAGCCTTCGACTGCTCCCAGAGCTTCGCATTTTCGGCGAGATCGCTCGCCGAGACCCAACCATTGGCAGGAACTTCTTGGGGCTGCTTTGGAACTGCTTGTCCGTCAAAAGCGCGGAAGGCGAACGTAGTTTTGTTGAGGGGAGTCCCTTTGCGTAATGAGAGCGCGAAAGTTTCCGAGCCCTTCGACCAATCAATCCGTTCGCCTCGGCTCCATACGATCGCACACTGTTCCTTCGCCAAATCGCAGTAGCGCCAAGCCGCGGCGGAAAGCGAGGTATGAAACTGGCTGGCAATTTTCTCGATGAGTTGCAGGGAAGGCGCGGCGGAGCGGATGATTCGCTGGACCAAAGCGCTTGGCATCAACAGTTCCGCGGCAAATTCATCCGCCTCGCGTTCGATTTCTTTCGAACCATCGCCCCAATTTCCGACATCCGCCTTTGTGCAGATGAGTTCCGTTTGGTCGTAGCCAGGAAGAAGGAAATGGCCGATTTCGTGAGCGAGAGTGAAATTTTTGCGGCCGGCTTCACGGATCGATTCTCGGATCACAATCGCCCCAAGTGGAAGCTCCCGCGCGCGAATCAAGGCTCCATCAAACCCGTCCACATTCACTTCGCGGATCTCCAAGCCGATTCGCGGCGCGATGCGGAAAAGATTTCCGGGCCCACCGCGCAACTCGCGGGCCAGGACACGGGCATAGGCCGCGCCTTTGGTAAGTCCGGTCATACACCAGCCTTCGCCCGCCCGCCGGGCTTGACATTCTTTTTGCGGTTCTCGATATTCCTGGCCACATCGTCGAGAAGTTTCTTGTCGTGCTCCGAGAGTTCCTTTTTGTTTCGATATGCGGCTGCCAAAGTGAGATTGGGGATTTTCGTGAGCAGTTGAGGCAGCTGTTTGGCTTGTTTCAAGAGATGTCGGACCGCGGTTTGCGCCTCGCGCAGCAACTCTCTCTCAGCTCGCGAGTGGGACACGCCGGGGCGCAAATCGGCGAGGGCCTGCTTCAGCAGCGGCGGTACGCGCTGCCCTTTGGCGGCGTACGCCTTGGCTAAATTGTTAAACCGCCGATGAAAACGTGCCTTGAGTTCCGAGACATCAATGTTCGCAGCCAGCAAGAGTCCTTCCGCTTCTGCGGCGTCGATTTCCTTCGGATCACCCAGGATTCGGTCGGAGAGAAGGGCCAGGCGAGCTGCTTCCGTGGTGAAGAGATCGGGTTTTTCGCGCTCGGTCATGGGATCTTCCGTTGCACCAAATTGAATTCCATAAATCGCCGCCGCAACCTTTTCTTGCGATTTTGCACCTCGGTTACGGAAATGCCCAAAGCTGCGGCGATCTCTCGCGGCCTGTAGAGGTTGAGATCCAGAATGGCCCTCACGACCTTAGCGAGTTCGGGTTCCCCGGCGAGCGAGGCCCAGACGCGCTTCCGATAGTTTTCCTCGTCGAGCATTGCCGGAACGTCGACAGCGGCACTGGGCAGTTCGTCTAGCGACGGTGGATCAATTGTGGAATGGGGCCCGCGAGGCAACGTTGACCGCGTCTCCTCGTGCAGATGCGCGGCTTTGCGGAGGGAATCGATGATGTCATTTCGCATCGCCGTGGCCAGCAAGGAGAACAGATCGCCTCGGGACGCCTCGTATTCGAGCCTGCCCTCCACATATTCCTCCAGAACTGCCCACACGAAATCTTCCATGGATAAGCCGACGCCACTGACTGTCGCGTCGTGGCTAGGAAGTCCAAAGTCGGCAAACGTCCGCCGGGCAAAAGCTGCCAGGCGGAGAGCCAATTCGCCGAGGTCCACGTTCTGCTGCTCCGCCAAAGGCGGTCTCCGGGCCGTCTAAACAGCTGACCCGTAAACTTTTAGCATGAAGCGGTTGGCAGGGCTACAGAGATCCACCAGTTGGTATGCGAGGCAGGAGCACGGTTTTAGCCACTCGGGAGAAAGAAATTTCTTGCGATGAGGACGGCGAAATTTGGACGGTTACTTCGCTCTTTATAAGGTAGGCGCTCAGAAGTGGCACCTCAGTTTGGAGACAAGTCGTGGTCGTGAATAAGCCGTTTGAAATAGCCCTTTCCATTTTTCCAGACCCTGATTCGAGAGGCTCGATTCGGGTCCACCTGACCCGACCGGGCGCGCGGGTTTCGGGCCCTGAGGGTAGCGCGCGAGCCGGCGGGAACGAGCGGCCAGCGACAAGAGAGCTGGCACCGCCGGAGGCCCTTGCTGGTGACCCGAAGACGTGGATTTTCCAGGCCAGCCCGACATTTTTCAACGTGAAAGGCGCTGTGCTTTCGATCGAAGAGCCCGTGTGTCTCGTCCATCAGTTCAGCAAAGAAATCGGGCCTAGCGACCGAGTCTATCTGTGGGAATGCGGGCCGCACGCCGGAATCATCGCCTTGGCAGAGGTGGCCGAAGCACCACGAAGTCAGCCGGAGCCAGCGGAGCAGCTTCCGTTCATTCGCGAGAGTGAAAAGTTCGCAGGTGACCGGCTCCGCGTCAAGCTCCGAATCGTCAAGCGCGTTGCGCCTGCGATTTCGCGGACGTACTTGATGTCGCGGCCCGAATTGGCCGGTCTCAGCATTTTGCGGTGTGCGCGGGGCACGAATTTTCGCGTGACACCAGAGCAGGCGGAAGTTCTCGACAAAGTTGTGAAGGAGTTTGAGGCGTTCTTCCCGAATTGGAATGGTTCGCGTGAAAAGCGGATTGTGTTCGCCGAGGGCTGAAGCTCGAAAGAAGAAGGGTCGCAGCTAGTTGAGACTCTCGAGAAGGCAGGCCGGTTAACCAGCCGAACGCAGACCTCATCCGCATCCACAACCATGCCACCTGTTTGGGCTGGATTGAAGGTTTCCGAGATGGCTTCAGCGTGCATGATGAACCGCTAGGCGTACCGGAAAAGGACAGAATGGTTTGCGTGCCCCGCGGGATAACCACTAGTCAAATCTTTCGCGTGATGAAGAAATACATCGCGGAGAATCCCGATAAAGCGCATCGGGCGACTGGTTTCATCGCCTCAGTAGCGTTAGCGGGTGCGTTTTCGTGCAAAGCAGGGAAGTAGGACGACGACTTTCCTTACCTCTAGTATTTTGCCTCGGCACTTAGGATGGATTTCGATCGGAGGATTCAAAAAATACTTGCCGCAATAAAGCGCGAAGAACAGTTGGGAACTCTTAGAAGAGAAGCGTTGTTTTCTAAGCGGCGGTAAGCACATCAATTTCTAAAACGAAGGCACAAAGCGCACAATTGCGGGCATGGTTTCGTGAATTGCAATAGGCCTTGGCATACTTCGCCTGCCGTTTCCGCAACTCGTCGTCCCGCTTTCTCCCGCCAATATTTGGTGTGAGAACTCCAGCCAGATGCTCGTTGAATTCGGCTAGCACTTAAGGGGATTCCTTGAGAAGTTTTTCGTGTTCAATGCAAACCGCAGTTCTAATGTCTGCATCCATCGCCGTCTCCTTCCGGCAATAGAGGCAGATTTGTTGCGACGCTCATAAGTTGCTTGATCAAGAAGAGTTGGCGACAAAATGACGAAGTGTCCAGTACTCGAATTGTGCTTACTTTTTTCATATGGCCCGAATAATTTGCACGGATACCTTCTTCCAATTGCCACTGAAAAGGGTTCGCCGTATTAACCACGGATTGCGCAGCTCCTTTCCGCACAGATTTTCCGGACTGAAGTCGGTCGATGTGACGGCGTCCGGGATACTTGCATGATCCTGAAGTTTACCCTGACCGCCATTTTGAGCGAAGAGTACAGACGAAGCCGCAACCACAACCAAATCCGCCAGGCAACAGCTGAGCGATGCCACGCTCTAGACGTCCACTATCCAGTAAAGACAACGAGTCACGGAAGACCGCTGCGCATTACGCAACGCGGTTTCCTCGTCGCAACTGTCTTTGAACCTCGAGCTCTTCGCCTTTCACATCTTAATTACTCTGCGCTGATGCAGCGCTGGAATCGTCGATAACCAGCAAATTCAAGAAGCGAATGATTTGTTTCTGCTCGCGTTCCTGTTCGGGAGTGGCGTCTGTGTTTTGCGCGAGCTCCGCGAGCCGGGCCGACAAGACTTGCAAAGCAACTTCACGCTTGACGTAAGCAGCTTCCTGGATGGGACTCAACACCCAGCCTCTTTTCGTCTTCTCGAATTCCAGAGACTGTTCCTTCCAGCGACGCTGTGAGTCCGTTTGCATATTCGGAGGAGCGCCTAACGATTCGATCCAAACGAGGGCAGTTCCGCGCTTGCCCTTGATTTGTATTGCTGAGACGCGTACCTCGCGGTAAACGATTATGGGTTTGCCGAGACTATTCAGCCCGCGCGTGCAGAGGGCTTCACCGGAATCCCGATTCATTTCGACAAACGCGGCTAAGAGTTCGTCTGGCGAAGGATTTTTTCGGGCTACCTGCAGAACGATCTCTTGAGGAGTTTCGACTGTTGTTGAACTGGAGGTTTCAGACGCGGGGGTAGAGTTCGACTCGCACGTAGGTGCCGGCTTCGCCATTCTGGAGGGTGGTCGATTCTCCGAACTGCGGCTGGCGGTCTGAAGAGGTTGCTGGTCCGCGTGACGCGTAGCCTCAAGCGTTCGGCCCGAAGGGAGCGGCTTCCCGGTCGTATAGCGGAAGAAACGCGCGCTACCACGCGACCGCCAATAGGCCGAGTCATAAAACTGCGTGTCGGGACCGGAACGCACGGAGCTGAAGAAGGAGTGTTCCTTGGGATCGATGACGATGCCGACATGGCCGCGCCAAACAACTAGGTCGCCAGCTTGGGGCGCGTGCACGCGCGTGAAATTCGTGTTGCCGATGTAGAGTTCGCGCGAACTGACGTAGTCGTACGGAAAGCCGGCTTGTGCGTAAACGTCGTGAACTAGGTGAGAACAGTCCGTTTCGGATTCGGACTCGGTGTCTACCGTGGGAATGGTAGCCAGAATCTTGCGACCCTCTTTTCTGGCGATCGGACGCGATCCGGACGTTTCCGCAGAGGCTGGCCGGACAGTCTGGCCGAGCGCCGCCGAGGCCGTCACGAGGCACAACGCCACGAAGATGAATCTACGCGTCATTTTGTAAGTCTCGCAGACCGCGGCGAAAGCCGAACTGGCCATGCCGCGAAGACAACACCGTCCGAGAGTACAGGTCACCTTTTTTGGCGTTAGGCTGGAAAACAAAAAACGTGCGAGAAGTTTTAAGGCTGGAAACTAAACAACGCGGCTGCGGACTGCTGTTACTAAGATGCGTGGGCGATTTCCCAGGTTGCGGAGCGGGTATCTCAGTTCGCCACGGAATCACTCCTAGCCCTAGCCCTTTTATTTGCGACTCTCCGTTCACAGAGCCAAAGTCACATTCGCACAATCTTCGAGGAAGTCCTTGTCGCGCGGGCTGAAGGCATTTGGCCGATCGCTCTCGACGTCGATGGCCTACGCTGAGCGTTGAATTAACCGAAGGACAAATGCGTCCTCGGCTGATACGGACTGACTTCGCTGCGCGTTTGCAATGAGGTCCAGCCTGGTCCCGTCAAGCCGGTCATTGCCCGCTTCTATAGAGATTCTGCAGCGCAGCCGAACGCGGGTGAAACGCCGCCTTTCGCGCTCGATCGGACCTGCCGGGCGAGTTCGGCACCATCCGGAGTCGGCATGCGCATGTCCAAGAAGACGGTATGGTATTTTTCTCGCTTCAGACGCGCGGCGGATTCGGTACTGCTGGTTAGAAAGCTGGCGTCTATGCCGGCCGAGCGAAGGATTTTACAGATAAGTTCAGCATTGAGCGGGTCATCGTCGACAACAAGAATCCGTGCAGGCAAGCTATCGCTCCTCTGGCAAGCGCGATTCCTGGAGGTGTATGCCAGGTCAGCAACATCTAAGAATCCATCTGCGGCGTTTTTTAGTCTTGCAGCGTGCGGTCTAGTTCCACTCGAAGCAGTTTTCTTCGCATTACTTGTAAGTCCTTGAAATTCCTAACGTTGTTGTTTTCGATCCCCACCGTCCCTACCAAACTCCGTTAACTCAACGTCTCCAGCGTTCGAGTCTCTCCAATCAATATATTTGTTTCGATTTGCCGCTGCGCGCATGATAGTGCACCCGGGCCAGGCGGAGTGCCAGCGATTTTGCGTGCCAGCGGGAATTCACGAATTTGTATCGGTCGGCCCGGAGTGGCGAATTTACCCTTCAGGACTTTCATGAAAACGCCATGCGATGAAATATCGATGACATCCGGCACCGCCGGCGCGCCATGTACGGCGAAGGCCGGCCCGTGGATACTGGCGGCAACTATTTTGGCTTCGAGTATGGCGTTTATTGACGGCACGATCGTCAATGTTGCAGCTCCCAGATTTCAAAGTGCATTCCATGCGACCGTCGTTGATGTGCAGTGGATGATCGAGTCTTACGGACTTTTTCTTTCATCTTTGATCCTCGTGGGCGGTGCGCTGGGTGATTGGTTGGGTCGCCGGGCGGTGTTTCTTGCTGGTGTGGTGGTGTTCGCGGTGGCTTCAGTTGTCTGCGGCTTGACTCCGGGCATTCCTCTGCTGGTGATTGCGCGCTGCGTTCAGGGAGTCGGTGCGGCGTTGCTGGTTCCCGGAAGCCTTGCAATCATCAGCGCGTCATTTGACGAAAAAGCACGCGGACGGGCCATTGGTACCTGGTCCGGCTTTACAGCTATAACCACAGCGCTCGGTCCGGTGCTTGGCGGATGGCTCATCGAACATGCGTCCTGGCGGTGGGCTTTCTTCGTTAACGTTCCGCTGGCTGCCGCCGTGGTGATTCTCGCTCTTCGTCATGTGCCGGAGAGTCGCAACTCACAGAGTGACAGTCTTGATTGGCTGGGTGCGGTACTTGCGACGGCGAGTCTTGGAGCGGTAGTCGCCGGCCTGCTCGAGTCCTCATCGCTGGGCTGGCGAAATCCTGTTGTGATTGCAAGCGTGCTGGGTGGACTATTTCTCGCAGTTCTTTTTCTACGTGTGGAAGCTCGCAGATCGTCACCTATGGTTTCACTTTCATTATTTAAATCGCGCGCTTTTCTTGGCGCCAACCTTTTGACGCTTTTTCTCTACGCTGCAATTGGCATTTTCTTTTTTCTGTTTCCGCTGACCTTGATGCAGGTGCACGGATATTCAGCGACCGCTGCGGGCGCAGCAAGTCTGCCCATAATCCTGCTGCTGTTTGTTCTGTCGCGCTGGTCAGGTGGCCTGGTCGCCAAATATGGCGGGGAAATTCCCTTGGTAGCTGGGCCGCTGATAGTTGCGTTCGGTTTTGTTTTGTTCGCTGTTTTTTCTCGTGGCGCCAACTACTGGACGACGTTTTTTCCGGCTTCGCTGGTGTTGGGTTTGGGAATGGCGATAACCGTGGCGCCGCTGACCACTGTAGTCATGGGTTCCGTGGACAGCAATCATGCAGGTGCTGCGTCCGGAATCAATAATGCAGTCGCGCGCGTGGCCGGAGTGCTGGCGATCGCGATATTTGGAATTGTGATGGTAAAAGTATTCGGGACGAACTTGGATCGAGACCTCGCGACACTTTCTCTTCCAGCCGAGACTGTACGCGAACTTCGGTCGAAAGAAATCGAACTCGCCGGCATGGAGCTGCCGAGGGACCTAGAAACTGACGCTCGCGCGCAGGTTCGAACTGCTGTTTCGCAAGCGTTCCTCTCCGGCTTTCGCGTAGTTTTATTGTGCTGCAGCGGTCTATCGATCGGAAGCGCATTCACCGCGTGGCGGCTAGTCCCGAAAAAATAGTAAGTTGGTGTCGCTGCGCGTGCTGAAAGAATTCCTCAAGACCGGCGTGGGAATGGCGGTCGAGCTGTTCGCAGTTCTACTTACTTTATTCTGAAAATCGCGAGGAGGCATCCGTGGCGTCCGTCACGAAAAAAGGCATCATCGACAAGCCCAGCAATCATTCCGTTGATCAAACAGTTGAGAACCTCAAGGATATCCTGCAATCCAAGGGAATTAAATTGTTTGCCTTGGTCGACCACAGTGGAGAAGCGGAAAAAGTGGGAATAAAAATGCCCCCCACCAAGCTGCTGATCTTCGGCAGTCCTGAGGCAGGAACGCCGCTTATGCTCGCCGCTCCCAGCGTTGCCATTGACCTTCCGCTAAAAATATTGGTTTGGCAAGATGATCAGGGGAAGGTATGGGTTTCGTTTAACAGTCCGGAGTATCTAAAAGAACGGCACGGCCTGCAACAGGATGTGCTGCAAAACATATCCGTTATCGAAACGTTGGCAATGAAGGCGGCGGCGTAGGTCGGAAAAAGTTTGCCGAGTTTTTCCTCGGTTAGCAATTTTGTTATCGGAGGTGATCGTGCCATCGCGCTGTTCGATCATTTTCCATTCCTGGCGGCGTTCCACGGCCGCGCAGTCCGCCAGAAGACTGATGGCTTCTTGGGCGCTGCTGAAAACGTCCCGGTTCGGTCGAGCGAACAGGCATCCCAAGAAGCTGACTCGGAGATTTTTCCGTCGCGCCACAGTTTAAGCGACGGCAGAGTGCTGGAGGCCTGACCGCCATCAGCGGAATCAAAGAGCACCACGACGCCAGCGATGGTCGCCTCCGGAGTGGATTGTTCTTGCATCGCTCGCAGGAAAAGTTCTTTCGCAAAAGTACGTTTGTCCCGGGCCAGAGTTTCTTGCGACGGTGACTGCGCGGGCTGCACCGAATACAGCTTTACGCTTTTGCCGCGCAGCGGTTCCCAGTTTCCTGGGAATGTTCCAATTTCTTCGCGGGTAACCGGAAATAACTCTCTAACATCTAGAGGTGACTAACACGGAAGAGTCGCATTACCCCAGAACTTCAGAAGTTCTCCGGTCACGCGCGGATAAGTCGAGATTGTCCCACGCGAATAGCGCTGGCAGACCATCCGTTCGACGAACCGACTCGCAATCTGATCATTCGGAAGACCCGCTAAAACGCGAAACGCGTGAGTGCGCCTGGGGTCCGGCAGCCGACGACGTTTTTGAAGAGGATTCCGGAACATTGCGACGGTCGCGCAACGTTTCTATCATGAAGCGCCAAAGATATGCCTCGAACAGGGCCCTTCGTCAATTGAGCGCTTGGTTTTCTTGTTTCGCGAACATGAACGACCACTCCTGTCCCAGAAGCTTCCTCATGACCGCAATTTCACTGCGAGAAACATTCGTCGACGCCATCGAAAAGGCTCGCTGGCAAATCCTATCCGGTAATCCCAGGCTCCCGAGTTTGGGAAAAGCTTGCTCGTTTTCCTGAGCAGACCAATCGCGCGATACACGTTCGGTCCCGGAATGGTCTTGCGACAAGCAAGCGGTGACGGCAGGCATTGTCGATGAGGCATGCGGGACCCGAGGAGCATAGGGGAGACAACCACCTCATAAACCCGTCAAGCCATTGTTTTTCTTTGATTTGGCATGAATGAGCGGCAGGAGTGACCCGCTCGGATAGTTTTCAGCAATTCCGCACAATCGCCTTTGCGATCAGCAGGTCTATAGGGCGGTCCCGCAACTCCATCGAAATCTTGCCAATTCTGCTTTCCGTAGGTCGCTCGACTTGACCTACTCCGGAACCTGCTCGGAAAGCCAAGCAGAGCTCGGGAAGTTCCTAAACATTCAGCTGCAGCGTTTAGGCTGACGGCAGGTCCGAGCCCATGCACATGGGCCGGAAATCTTTACTCAGGAGAAAAACATGATTAACAAAAAAGCAATCTGGTTCAGCTTGGTACTTCTCATTGCACTTCTCACTCCCACGGCAATAGATCAGCACGCTGCAAAAAACTCGATCCGGACACGTGCGGATGGCACAGCCCCGCCTGCCCCGCCCATTCCGTACAAATCCAGTCTTGGTCACAATCTGAGTGCTGATGGAACCGCGCCTCCGGCTCCCCCGATCCCATATCCGAAGGCCAGCGTACTGCAAGCCGACGGTACCGCCCCGCCAGCACCTCCGATTCCCTGGAAGTATTCAAGCATCGCCGTGTGAAGGCCTAGAAACGGGTACGGACTTTTGGCTCAACAGGTGCCGCGCGTGGACTAGGGACTCGGCTACGTCGATGGGGAGAAGAGAAGGATGCCGTAGCTTCTCCCCATTTTTGCTTTACAATTTGTCTGACGCCGAGAGGTCTTGAATGCTGTCTTCAGTGCTATGGATCCTAGGGCCGATACTTGAGTCCCTCATCGTGGTTCGTGCTGTGCGGGGAAATTTCCTGAAAGAGTACAAACTTTTCTATTGCTATATCATTTGGGTGTTTTTGCGGGATTTGTCTCTCTTCGCCGTCTACCATAGCTGGCCCAAGGCCTACGCTTACGATTACTGGTACAGCCAGTTTTTCAGTGTCCTGGTTGGTTGCGGCGTGGTTTGGGAGATTTACAGAGTCGCGCTGGCGAACTATCCCGGTGCGGCCCGGATGGCCCGAAGCGTGCTACTTTTCTTGTTTATTATTACGATGTCAAGAATCGTGGTATATGCGGCGAACAACGCAAAATGGCTTCCCGGTAAGACCACCTTGGAAACGGAACGCGAGTTTAGAATTGTTCAAGCCCTGGTACTAATCGGCCTACTTGCGCTGCTAGCGTACTATGCGATTCCAGCGGGGCGTAATCTCAAAGGCATTATTCTCGGCTATGGAGTCTTTCTCGGCACCAATCTGGCCCAACTGACTCTGCGAGACTTTCTTGGAGACAAATTTCAATATTGGTGGCAGAATATCCAGCCAACAACGTATATCCTCGTTCTGCTAATTTGGTGCTACACATTGTGGGATTTCTTCCCAAGCTCGGACTCCGGACTTGAGACGCGGATCGAAGTCGATTATCAATCGTTGGCCTACGAAACTAGAAAGCGGTTAAGAGCGGCAGGCAGTTACATTGTGAAGGCGATCCGATCGTGACTGCACATCTCTATTTCCTTGGCGCCGTTATACTGCTCTTGATTTTCTTCCTGTTAATCAGAGCCGGACTGCGACATGAGCAAAATAGAGACGGGTGTGAAGGTGACGCACAAGAATTCAAGCGTGATTCGCTTGCTGCCGAATTGAGCGCGCGGATCTTCTCTGCCGAAGACTGGGAGTTTGTTTCCAGCGAAACTTGTGCGAGCGCGGCACGGGCCTTTCAGCAGGAACGGACGACTCTCGCTTTAGAATGGCTGCGAGGTGTGCGAACCCAAGTGAACTGCTTGTTCCGGTCCCACCTTCAAGCGGCCCGGCAGAACCCCGATCTCAAGCCTGCCGGAGAGTTACGCTTGGGGATGCACTTTTTAACATTTCAGCTCGCCACCGGTATCCTATATATAGTCATTCGCGTGCGCGGCCCGCTTCCGGCTGCACGGCTTATGCTGCTTTCCCTGCTACTGGCTGAGAAAATGCTAAAAATGGCGAAGGTTGTACTGCCAAGCACCGGCGCGGCCGTCTCTGTAGAATTGCTTGGACTCGACTCGAATGCTAACGGCCGGGGCCAAGCGCGATAACCCAGATGCACGGTGAGCTTAAACACGACGGAATCGAAGCCGCCAAACGAGATTTGGAAAATCGTACTTTGGCGAATATTCGAGGAGATTTCTCCCGCCTAATCTATCTGGCCTCTTTGCGAGACTACAACACTGGCGAGTACCACCATGAGGGCCTCTCTCAACGATATACCACGAATTACGCCTGCAGCGCGATCGCTGCCTGCCATTGGGAGGTGTTTAGGCGTTTAGTCTTGTGTTCGGTCCGAGAGCTGGTCGAAGAACTCGAGGTCTACAGACGTTCCAACGCTTCTGCGGAGAGCGAGTTCGTTGCTATTTGGAAAAAACTTCAGCCATACAAAGTAACCGTTCCGCTGGAATGTAGTTCGCTTACTGCCCGTTTTTTCGCTTCAAATGTGAATGTCGCCTTGGATATCATGCATTCTCGTTCTCCCCTAGCTGGTCGAAATCAACTACTCGCATAGCCACCCCGGTTACGCGTCCAATAACCTCGGCTTCGGTCCCGTTCTTAAACTGCCGGGTCGGGCATGGCGATAACGGGTGCGGAATTAAAATGAGTTGACCGTCTTGCAGTTCGCACCAGGAACATGCATAGCCGTCTCTCAATTCAACGAAATAGATGGGCCTGTCGTATTCCGTACGCCTCTTGAATGGAAGAATTTTCTTAATTCTTTGATCTATCTGTACAAATGAACCCGGACGCAGAAGAGGGTAAAGCGTCAAGTCGTCCAGGCCGATAAACCCATACATGCTATGGCGAACATCGAAATGTTCGATAAGCGAGATGGGAACTTCTCCCCAGACCTCTATCATTCGCGACAAGAGATTCGTCTTCGTAACTTCGAATCCGCGATCAAAACGCACCGGGAAGCTGATACTTCGCTCCCGATCAAAAACCTCTGCGGGCGTCAGATGAGTGTGTTGAAGCTGCATCTCGATCTGCCGCTTGGCTAGTTTCTGAACATCCACACCAAAGAGCTGCAGCAGATCGGCAAATTTCAGATGATAAATGACGCTTAGGCTGAAAAGCTTGTAGATGCTGGGGATGGCATCCGAATTTTCAATCTCCGTGAGCCAAGGGTTGGAGATCTGAAACTCTTCATTCCCTTCGGATTCAGCAATTTTCTGGCTCAAATCAGTTACATCGCGCGTGGTGATTCCGAGTCGCGACCTGATTTCCTTCAGTCGTTCACCCGCCTTCAGGCCCAAGCTCAACCTCATTCTGTCTGGATTATCTTGAAGGCTAGAGTAGCGCATGCTTATTTTGCTGTCACGCTACCGGGTCAGTTGTGTGGGCCGCTCCGAGAAAAGCCGTCTGCAGTGACTGTCAGCGTACCCGGCCCCGTCCGTTGGCTTCCGCTTTGGGGAATTCATTACAGTTCAGCGGAACTCCAATCCATCTCGTTTGCAGGCAGCTCCTAAACACCCACAGCTCTGCACTAGGACTTGTCGGTCGAAACAAAACACGACGTCCACTCGGCAGACTCAATTCGCGTCAAGCTGCTTGAAGAAGGAGCGTCTGGTTAAGACATTTATCGCGCACCGAGGGGCCCAGCGACTCGTTCGGTTTATGCTACTGGTCCCGATTATGGTAATTCCGCACGGCCTGCATCCATCTGAGAGCAAGTCTCGCTTGAGGAAGCAACGCGATTAGCCCCAAGGCCAGCAGCGATGCGCCTCCCATGACCTCCGAAAGCTGCGAGGGCCCGGAATGAGATATCGAGTCATCCAGGAGGTATCCCCCAAACCCGATAAGCATCAGAGTGACGGGAATCGTAAGATTTAGGAAATAGCTCGCCATTTGTTTCGTGCATTCCCTTAATGCGCAGGCCCGATAGGGCCGCCCAATCACGCAAAGCGGATCATCCTTTCCGCAAGGAAATCAGCTCCTGGATGTCGTTCGCACGATGCGGCTCGGGGATCGCCGTGAATATAGGCGCGGAATAGCGTTTCCTCATGGCAAAACCACACGAGCAGGTTGGGTTCCTGCCTTTCTTGCTGCCTGCACTTGCCGCCACTACCACTTCGCATCTGCAATCCGCATTCGAACAAATCCAATGTTCCCCTTCTTGCATCGTCATGTGAGTAAATTCCTTTTGGTCTGCCCAATTTCGATGAGCCTGCCAGGCAAAGTCTTTGCGCTTCGAACCTGGCCTCGTCGGACGAACCTTGCGCGACCCGCAGCCACTCGGACCACAAGGCGATTCTGCTTAAGGTTGCGGCCATGCAGGGAGAAATTCAGGTCTTGCTTCCCATAGGAAGCAAGACGCGCCATCGGGCCTTGGCCTCGCACTTCTGATTGCATTCTGTTCCTGGAGACTTGTGCCGTGCTATTATTCGCACTTCCAAATCTATGCAACCAGGCAAAAGCTTGAAGGAATTGCGTGCACGTTTGGGGATTACCGTGCGCGAAGTGGAAGAACAGAGCCAGAAGATCGCGGAGGCGCAAGGAAATCCCGATTTTTTTGTCTCTAATCATTGGCTCACCAAACTCGAAAACACGGACCGCGTTCCAAGTATTCACAAGCTTTTTAGTCTCAGCGCTGTCTATCGCGTGAAGATTTCCGATCTGCTTCCCATGTTCGGTATTGATCAAAGCTTGCTGCAGAAATATCAAATCGAGACTGCGCCGCAGAGCACGCAATTGATCAACGTGGAAGATCTTGATTCGGCAAAGGCCATCACTTTTCCCATCCGGTTTGATCCCGGCTTCCACGCACGGGAAACGAATTTGTTGTCCAGGATGGTTCAAGTCTGGGGCGAAGTGCCGGTCTCTCTGCTCAGGCAGCTGGATATTCGCCGAAATCGATACGGCTATATCGGTTTAGAGGACCTGACCATGTATCCGCTGCTCCGCCCGGGAAGCTTTGTCCTCATCGATGAAAATGTTCGGGATGTTGACCCCAGCCATTGGAGGGCCGAGTTCGATCGCCCCATCTACTTTATCGAGCTTCGCGTCGGATACGCATGTTGCTGGTGCGAAATCAAAGGGGATGAACTCCTGCTGGTTCCCCATCCGTTATCGTCCCAGCCTCATCGGCGTTTCTCGCTGCGAGAAGCTGAAATCGTCGGCCAGGTGACGGCCATTGCCACGCGCATCGTAGATCTTGATCCGGGCGATGGCCCGTCCAAGCCCGGGACACAATTGCCGAAGCGATTTTGACATTCGAGATGAATCATCGGCGGCAACGCGTTCCTCGGCGGGAAAAGGCTCAACTCTAGAAGCGAGGAGAAGTCGATACCTCCGGCCGGAAACAGCTTGTTTAACTGTGATGACATCAGAATCCCAGCGCGCTGAACTTGACGGAACCGGCGAAAGCTTGAACGTTTTTGAACGTTACGTCTTTGTACGTCATGCGATTTTCTGCGTGATAGTCGTGTTGTTATACCTCCTTCTCAATCGACCCGAAGTCATCCTGTTGTCTCAGCTTGGATACAGCGTATGGTATCCGGCCACAGGGCTGATTCTAGCGGTGATGGTCGGAATCAGTCCTTGGTATTTCCCGCTGACGGTGTTGGCTGGCGCGCTCGCGGGAGTAGTGATTTATCACCAGCCGCTCTTGTCTTGGAGCGGGTTGGCTACTCCACTTCTCGGATCAGGGAGCTATGCTGTCGCAGCCTATTTGTTACGAGGCCCGCTGAAAATCGACCTGGCATTGCGGCGACGGCGCGATGTACTGCGCTACATTTCGGTAACGCTAGGAGCTGCTGTTTTCGCCACTCTGTCGGGGACTGCCTGCCTAGCCGCAGACGGTACAATCCCGTGGGCTCAATATTGGCGCTCGGCCTGGGCATGGTATGTAGGCGACGTGGTTGGTTTAGTTGGATTTGCACCATTCCTCCTTATTCATTTGCTTCCAACTGTCTTGAGGACGCTCTCTCGCTCGCATGCAAAGACCACGCAAAGGCGGCAGTATGCGAAAGCGAAAACAGAGCAGACGAAGGTGCGAGAGGTCTTGGAGTTGATCGGACAATTCAGCAGCATGATTTTGGTGCTCTGGATTATGTTCGGGCGAACCCTGGGATATGAGCAACTCTATTATTTGGCAGTTGTTCCGATCATCTGGATCGCGATGCGTCACGGGACTCAGCGTGTCGTGAGCGCTCTGCTGGTTTTTAATTTCGGCATCGTTATAGCACTGAGGCTTTCTCCGTTACCAGAAAATTCGATGACTAAAGTTGGGTTGTTGATGCTCACCCTTTCCGGCACAGGATTGATCGTCGGAGCGGCGATCACCGAGCGACATCGGATGGCGAAACAATTGAGCGAACGAACTGATTTCCTGAACTCACTCATCGAGAACAATCCTTTGGGGATTGTTGTTCACGATAGAGAAGGCCGCGTGCAACTTTGCAACGAAGCGTTCGCAAGCCTCTTTCTCTATAGCCGCGAGGAGATTGTTGGACATTTCCTTGATCCCTTGATTTGCCAGCCTGATGAAGCGGTTGAAGCCAAGGCATTGACCCTCCGCGCCACGTCCGGAGATTTGTTACACGAGACTGTACGCAGGAGACGTAAAGACGGGAAAACGCTGGATTTGGAATTACACGCGGTCAGCATTTCCTTGGATGGCCAAGACCACGGCGCCTACGCAATTTATAAAGATGTATCTGAACAGATGAAGGCTGCGGCGCAGGCCCGCGACCATTCCGAATCGCTCAATCGCCTGGTGGCTGAACTTCAACTCCATACCAGGCAGATGACTCTGCTCAATGAAATGGGAGATTTGTTGCAGTGCTCCGCGACGAGCGAGGAGGCCCATGCGGTTGTCGGACAGATCGCAAAGAGGCTCTTTCTAGTTTCCACCGGGGGTACTCTCTTCATTTTTAAGTCATCCAGAAATCTGCTTGAAGCGGTGACGCATTGGGGGAACAGCCAGGTCTCGGAGCAGTCATTCGCACCCGAGGCTTGTTGGGCGCTCCGCCGAGGACAACCATTCTGGAACGAGCATCCAGGCGGAGTTGTCATCTGTCCTCACCTGACGAGCCCAGTCCCAGCGAGCTACCTGTGCATACCCCTGGTGGCACTGGGCGACACTTTGGGTGTCCTGCATATCCAATACAACCTAAGCGAGAGCAGCAGGGGAGCCGAAGCTTTTGAGAGTTTGCAAGAATCGCAGCAGCGGTTGGCTGTAGCCGCAGGCGGGCGCGTTGCGCTCTCTCTCGCCAGCTTGCTTCTGCGAGAGACTCTCCGCACCCAATCCATCCGTGATGCTCTCACGGGATTGTACAACCGCCGGTTCATGGAACATGCTCTTGACCGCGAGTTGCAAAGGGCCAAGCGCAGGAATCACTCGCTCGTAGTCGTGTTCCTCGATCTCGATCATTTCAAGCGATTCAACGATGCCCACGGCCACGAAGCCGGGGATACCGTATTGCGCTCCATGGCTGGGCTGTTCCAGAAGCACTTCCGCGGTGACGATGTGGTCTGCCGCTATGGTGGAGAGGAATTTGCGTTCATTCTCCCGGAATCATCGTCTAAAGACGCGGCCAAGCGTGTGGAGGACCTTCGCCAGGCTGCCAAGAGCCACGAGATCACTTATAAAGAACAAGTAATGGATGCCGTTACATTTTCCGTTGGGATCGCAGGCTATCCGGAAAACGGATTGGCTGCTGAAGAACTACTGCGTACCGCTGACAGTTGCCTGTACGAATCGAAAGCAAACGGGCGGGATTGCGTGACCGTTGCCACTTCTCATCAGGCATGAATTTGTTGTAGATAGAGACCTCACTTTTGTCGAGGAAAAAACGGACCAAGAATCGGTCCGCTTTTTGTTTTTCACCCGGACGCGGATCCCGTTGAGAATATTTCGCTTGTCGATGAGATACGCTTGGCGAAAGGAAGTCTGAATTGACGCAGTAATTAGCAATATTTCTTGGCCCACGGCAATCAAAGTCCTGAGCCTATGATCTTCAGAGTGAAGCCGTACTCGCCGGGAAATTTCCGCGGAAGCGAGATTATTGTGTCAGCACCCTCAGCAGACCAGGAGAGCGGCTCCGCTTGACCGAGGATAGTGATCTTTGCGCCTGGATTTAGAGACAAGGACTGAATCGTGATGGAGGAGGGTTTCGGCTGGCCGAGCAGGATGGCGTACAGCACGGCGTCTTTGCGAGTGAAGCGTATGTCGGTGCCATCGGTGGTGGCGCCGCTAGCACGGGTCCAGGGAGTTGTGCCGTAGATGGCTTCGCCATTTTGCTGAAGCCAACTACCGAGGGCTTGCAACCTGCTCAATTGGACGGGAGGGATAGTTCCGTCGGCCTCTGGTCCAACATCGAGAAGCAGATTGCCATTCTTACTGACGATATCCACCAAAAGATAAATCAGATCCTTGGGGGAGATAGTTTCGGCTTCACCTTCGGCGCGGTTGAAACCGAAGGAACGGCCCAGCCCGCGACATTCTTCCCACTTTACGGAACTGATTTTGTCTAACGTCTCATATTCGGGAGATTTGAAGTCGGAATGAGCGACGCCGAAGCGATCGTCGATCACGCCATCGGGAACAGTGTTGTAATAATCGGCCATGATTTCGAGCGGGTGGCCGGATTTTGGGTAATCAATGTCATTCCAGAGAAGCGAAGGATGGTAACGAGCGATGAGTTCGCGCATTTGTGCGTCGACGTATGCGCCGTAGGCGGGAGTTTGCGGTTTGACTGACTGATAGTCCGCCGCGATGCGGATCGGGCCGGGAACGAATGTCCAGTCGTAGCCACCGGAATAATATAAGCCCAAGCGCAAATCTTGCTTACGAAGAGCCGCGGCGAGTTCGCCGACAAGATCGCGCGAGGCGTGCTGCCGATCTGCGGGAAGGGACGGATTGGGGGTAGCGCTGGGCCAGAGCGTGAAACCGTCATGGTGTTTGGAAGTGAGGACAACATATTTTGCGCCTGCCTGCTGAAAAATCGTGGACCACTTTTCGGGATTCCACTTTTTGATCTGTGCGTTAAACGCCGTAGCAAAGTTGTAGTAGTCGTAATTGGCGCCGTAATGTTCGCGATGGTAGGCCTGAGTGGGCGAGCCTTCGAGGCGCATCGAGTTCAAGTACCACTCCGCGTAAGGATTGTGGCTGATGTAATCGGTGGAGGCGAAATCGTGATTGGGGTGAACCAGCGGGGCCCAGCCGGGCACGCGATTCGATGGTTGGCTCGTAGTGAATGCGCGGAGGCGCGCCCAGGGCAAACGCAGCGAAAACTATTGTTGGCAAGAGCGGCCGAACGATTTGTGAAAGGCGAAAGCGACAACGAAAAGGTCTGGACAACATTCGCGCGGCATGGAAAGCCGAGGCCATCGGACGAGAATACTCCAGCGGGAAGATTAGCCAAGATTTGGCGGGCCGGTCAATTCAAGCGTTCGTCGGAAATGGGCAATTAACGTTTAAGTGGTGTAGCATTTTCTGACTTGATTCCGATGAAGCGCCGGAGACCGAGACAGAGTCTGCGGACGACAGCGTCGCGGGCGGTTGCGGCGAGATCGTTCGAACCCTGCAGATTGACGATTTGCTGGCTGGCGTGTGCATAGAGTTGCGCGACTTTGGTCATGCGACGGCGGATGCGTTTTTGGAGTTCCGGCGGCCCTGGATAGATCGGCTTTTCCAGCCGTTGGCACATTTCGGAGA
>WNEZ01003862.1_pt1 | contig 30323 bp, 29 predicted proteins | sample 5400521 | NCBI WGS metagenome assembly WNEZ01 (sample SAMN13153339, study PRJNA577476) | soil metagenome | isolation source: 120 cm saprolite under Douglas fir tree site 2 hole 1 replicate 1 | place: USA:California | collected 2015-04-18 | reverse complement strand
GGAGTCCTGTCAGATTGCTACTGTGCTGGGATCACGGGTCACGCCAGTCCTATGGAGGAACAGGTGAAGTCCTACGTTTTTCGCGTTGTCTTGGAGCCGGATCAAGATGTCTGGCGGGCCTTCATTCCTGAACTCGATGCGAAAGGCGCCGCAACCTGGGGGAACACTAAAGAAGAGGCATTGCGAAACATCCATGAAGTGGCGCAGATGGTAATCGAGGCGCTTCTCGAAGACGGTGAACCGCTGCCCCCCCCCGCCTGACGGAAATTGATCAGCCGGTGGTTGCAGTCACAGTATGACGGTGGACTATTCAAAGCTTCGTTCTGTCACGGCTCGTCAGCTAGTGACCGCTCTTCAAGGCGATGGTTTTCAATTGCAAAGGCAGAAAGGCAGCCACCGTCACTACCGCCATCCTGATGGCCGCCGCGTTACACTCTCTTTCCACCACTCCTCGGACACGTTCCGTGCCGGCACGCTCAGAAGCATTATCGAAGTTCAGGCGCGCTGGACTGAGGATGATCTCATCAGGCTGGAATTGATCGAGTAGAGATGATTCTCTACTGCTGCGAATGGTCCCCCCGAATTTGTGGTACCTAAGGTGACGTAGGGCGTTTCCGCCCCTTAAGATATTTCCTCCACGGATCCCAATAGTATTTGATCCAGCCCTGCGTCACACCCTTGTGGTCATATTCCGGCACGCCAACATGGGTCAAATACACGGTTGCGCCGCCACTTGCGGATTTTTCAAACTGGGCCACAAGAATGGAATCTGGATCAGTCTTTTTCCAGGCGGTCGAGCGCCAAGTTTGCACGATCATCTGGTTCGGAAGGAGCGCCAGAGTTTTGCCGCAAATCATCCCGTCAAAGGCGGACCATTTTCCTCCGACCTTGCGGCTGATCTTGGCGGGCGAGGCGGTTGCGGCGGAGTGTTTGTCCGAATCCATGAAGAGTTCGTAGAGAACAGCCGGAGTGGCGTTGTGAAAAATAGCCCATGCTTGGATGACGGGTGTCATTCACATTCTCCTAGGCGAATCGTTCAGAAATCCCAGGCTGATTGGCAGAGATGATCATTCGAACGCCCAGGAACCGATTGTAACTCTACTTCAGGGGTTAAAACCCCTGTAGAAAGCGCGGACATTATGTCGTGCCTGAAGGCACGACCCACAAAACTTCAGAGTTTTTCCGCAGCCTGTGAAGTCTCAACCCACAAGACCGTTCATGAGGGGAAACTGCTTCTAAAAACTGTCCAACAGATGGCCCATCTTCGTTCTTTTCGTTTCCATATAGGCGCGCGACACGTGCGAAGTTCGAGGCCGGCATGGCACGCGTTCCACAACGCGAATGCCTGCGCTTTCCAACTGCCGTACTTTGTCTGGATTGTTCGAAAGCAGGCGCACGCGGCGAACGCCGAGCAGGCGCAGAGCGGCAGCTGAAAATGCATAGTCGCGCGAATCCGCCGCGAAACCAAGTTCCTCATTGGCCTCAACCGTGTCCATTCCGCGGTCCTGCAACTCGTAGGCGCGCAGCTTGTTCATCAGGCCGATGCCGCGGCCTTCTTGCGGAAGGTACAGCAAAACGCCGGACGGCGAGGCGGCAATCCGGCGCAGCGAAAGTTCGAGTTGGGCGCGGCAATCGCAGCGTTCCGAAGCGAGCACGTCGCCGGTGAGACATTGCGAGTGGATGCGCACGAGTGGCGTCTGGGTGCGAACGCGGCCGCGCACCAGGGCTACGGCGTTTTCCTCGGGATTGCCGCCCTCGATACCGAGAATTTCGAATGGGCCAAAACGCGTAGGAAGTTTGGCTCGCGCAACGATACGAATGCGGCCATGCGGCCTCATGCGCGGGCTTCGGCTCTTTCGTCGTGTTTTGCGTGGCATGGAGAGCCCCGTATTATAGCAGGCGCGTGCAATGCCGCGGCGCTTTACATCGGCACAGCGATTGGCTAACGTAGCCGCGGTACACGACTCCGATGAACACGATCACCTCCGGCGGAGACCTGCTCCTTACGCTGCTGCTGCATGTTGGCGCGGCGGCGTCGATTTCCGCCTTGCTTGCGCGGCTGGCCATTTTTCGCAAGGTTCTCTTCACCGAAGTTCGCGATTCGGACCAAAAACTGAAACTCATGCTGTTTGTAACGCCTCCCCTGGCGATCGGCGTGATCCTGCGCATCGTGGGACATCCATATCGCTTCGCCGATCTCATGCTCGAAGGGTCATTCTTGCTCGGACTGCTGGGAGGGCGAGTCGTGGGGCCGCTGGGCGGATCGATCATCAGCCTGCCCGCTTTTTTCAACCACGAGTGGCTATCCATGCCCGTGGCTGCCGCCGCGGGGTTGGTCGGAGGGCTGATTCGCCAGGCCGTTCCCAATACGGAGGAGATTTGGAAGCTCGGGCCCTTCACATTTCTTAGCACCCCGCGCTGGCTCGTGCGGTTTTTTCGTGGGGCAAGAGTGAGCTGGGAAATGCTTCCGCTAGGGGCCTGTGTCGCGCTGGAGGTGGGCCGCCAGGCGCTGGGTCACGCCACCAAACCGCAATGGCTCTTTTTTCTGGACGCAGGGAAGAGTTGGGAAGTGGCGCTCGTCTTGCTCTCGACCGTGATGGCCATCGCAGTACCGATGAAGATCTGGAACAATACGCGGATCGAGATGAATCTGGAACAGCACCAGCAACTGCTGCTCAAGGCGCGCATGGACGCCTTGTCCGCGCAAATCAATCCCCATTTTCTGTTCAACACGCTGAATACCGTCTCTTCGCTGATTCGATACGATCCTGACACGGCTCGCGGGGTGGTGATCAAATTGAGCAACATTCTGCGTCGGCTGCTGCGAAAGCATGAGACGTTTGTTCCGCTGCAGGAGGAACTCGACTTCATCGACGATTACCTCGATATCGAGGTTGCCCGGTTCGGCCGCGACAATCTTCAAATTCACAAGCAGATCGAGGAACATACGCTCGATGCGTTTGTTCCCAGCATGCTCCTGCAGCCTATCGTCGAAAACGCCCTCAAACATGGCCTGGCGGCCAAACTCGGCGGGGGCGAGATTACGATCCGTACTTCAACGCGCGATGCGCGCCTCATTATCGAAATCGAAGACAATGGCGTCGGCATCCCGCAGGACCGCATGTCGCAAATCTTCGGCGACGGGATCGGCATCAGCAACGTCCACGAGCGTTTGCGAGTGCTGTACGGCGGCGATTTCCAAATGGATATTTCCAGCCAGCAAGGCGAAGGAACGCGAATTCGCATTGAAATCCCAGAGTTGATTCCGACGGTCTCCGAGAAGTCCAGATTGCCGGTTTCTAACGGCAACGCTTGAAGAAGTCCAGCGCCGGGAATCCCCAGTCAGGGCGCGATGATTCAACCCGAGGCCGCCCTTGGCTGTTTTGAGGCAGCATCAATTTGGGTATTGTTTTTTTTCTCCCGCGGTATTATTGTATTCAAGAGTGGTCCTGGATCTCATTGGGTAAAGGAGAGTCATCCATGGAATGGACAACCCCGCAACACGAAGAAATCTGCCTGAACTGTGAAATTAGCTCGTACGCGAACGCTGAACTCTAATTCTGAGTTCGAATGCGTGTTACGGTCCTCGGCTCAGCAGCCGGGGGTGGTTTTCCCCAGTGGAATTGCGCCTGCCCTAATTGCTCTCGTTTGAGAGCGGGGCACCTGAGATTTCAGGCGCGTTCACAGGCTCAGGTTGTGGTGTGCCCGAACGCAGGGGAGTGCTACCTCCTTAACGCCTCCCCTGACCTTCGAGCCCAAATTGTTGCCACACCACTGCTCACCCCTGGTCAACCTCCACGAAATACCCCTATTGCGGGTGTCTTGCTCACAAGCGCGGATGTCGATTCAATCGCCGGTTTGCTCCATTTACGTGAATTTCAGCCACTGCACATCTATTCCACGCTGTCAGTACGACGAATCGTACTTGAAGAAAATCGGATTTTCCGTGTATTGAACCGCGCAAATCCGCCCGCTATCTGGCACGATATTAAACTCAACACTTGGTTTCCGCTAGGGACGGCCACCTCATCAAGCGGGGAACCTTCGATTCGCTGCCGCATGGTGCCCCTCGGCAGCGCGTACCCAGACTATGTGAGTGAGGGCCTGCGGCGTTCACTTCTTCCCGATGAAGCCGTCATTGGACTCGTGCTGGCTCAGGGAAGCAAGCAGGCCTTTTACGCGCCCGCTCTTCCTGGGCGCTCAGAGGAATGGAAGGACTGGGCGCGATCGAGCGATCTTTGTCTGCTCGACGGAACGTTCTGGGATGAGAACGAACTGATTTCCGCAGGCGTTGGGTCGAAAACGGCTCGCGAAATCGGGCACGTACCTCTTTCTGGAGCGGGCGGTCTGCTTGAGATGTCTAACTCTGGAATGCGGGGCCGCCGGGTCCTGATTCACATAAACAACACGAACCCTATCCTGGATGAAGACAGTTCTGAGTACCGCGAAGTGCGAGACGCAGGCTGGGAAATTGCGTATGATGGGATGGAATTCGAACTGTAAATCTGCCATGAGAGACACTCTACTCTCCGAATCGGACTTCATTGCCGGCTTTCACGCGATCGGCGAAGAGCGTTATCACCACAAGCACCCGTTTCATCTTCTGATGCACGAGGGCAAGCTCACACGCGGCCAACTTCAATCCTGGGCCCTCAATCGCTACTACTACCAGAGCCGAATCCCGATCAAAGACGCGGCCATCCTCGGGAGGACTGAAGATCCGGAGTTCCGGCGTACCTGGCGCAAACGCATCATCGATCACGATGGCAACGGCACGCGTCCCGGAGGCATCGAGAAGTGGCTTCGCCTGGTCGAGGCGACAGGTCTCTCACCCGAGGAAGCCATCAGCGGCGAAGGCATACTGCCCGCCACACGCTATGCCGTGCAGGCGTACGTCGACTTTGTTTCCACGCGGCCGTTTCTGGAAGCGGTTGCCTCCTCGCTGACGGAACTTTTTTCCGGCAAGCTCATCGCTCTTCGCATCGACGCTCTCCGCAAGTACTATCCCTGGCTCTCCACTGGCCTCGACTATTTCACAGGCCGCCTTACACAGGCGCCCGAAGATGCGGACTTCGCTCTCGCCTGGGTTGTGAAGAACGCGCAAACGCGCCAGGAGCAAGATATGGCTCATGCCGCCTTGCGAGCCAAGTGTGACATTCTTTGGGCGCAGCTCGATGCGCTGTACTTCGCCTACGTCAATCCAGGCTGGCCGCCACCAGGCGCCTTCAAACCAAAGGCATCCAGCCAGGAAGGCAAACGTGAGCACGCCTGAACTCAACAGCCGTCCGCGCCTCGCCGTAGGTTGCCGCCTCAATGAAAAGGGTCAGCAATTGCGCGTTCTGCACATGCCGGAGAGGGCACTGCGATTGAACGGCCCAAGCCTTGAAATCGTCGAACGCTGCGACGGCAGGCGCACCGTTCACGGCAGGCGCACCGTTCAGGAGATTATCTCCGAATTGCAGAAGATCTATTCGAAGGCCGAGCCAAAGAAAATCGAAACTGACATTCTCGGCTACCTCGCGCTGCTCCACGACCAGCGAGCGCTCGATTTCACGTCCGACCAGGCCAATAGGAGCGCAGACGCGAAATGAGTTCCGCGGCCCCGACGCCGCTCGCCCTCATCGCCGAACTGACCCATCGGTGCCCGCTGCATTGTGTCTACTGTTCGAACCCACTTGAATTGCAGCATCGAGCCGGAGAACTTTCTACCCAGGTCTGGGCGCGTGTGTTCCGCGAAGCCGCCGAGGCCGGGGTTCTCCAGGTTGATTTTACCGGCGGAGAACCGCTGGCCCGCCCCGATGTTGCGGATCTGGTTCGCGCCGCGCGCGGGGCCGGGCTCTACGTCAGCCTCATTACCTCTGGGCTTCCCCTCGACGAGGCGCGGCTCGACGAGCTCGTCCACGCGGGTCTCGATCACATTCAACTGAGTTTTCAGGGAGCCCACGAAGAGTCTGCCAATGAAATCTCGGGCACAAAAGCGCACGCTCAGAAACTACGAGTCCTGGACTGGCTCAGGCGGCGCCGTGTGGCCTTGACGCTGAATTTCGTCATACACCGTAGGAATATCGATCTACTTGAGGAAATGCTGGCGCTCGGCGAATCCTCGTGCGCCGGGCGGATTGAATTTGCAAACGTGCAGTATTACGGCTGGGCCTTTGCCAACCGCGAAAATCTTCTCCCCACGCGCGAGCAACTCGATCGCTCCGTCGAATTTCTTAAAAGCGCGCAAGACCGCCTGCGCGGCAAAATCCAAGTCGAATTCGTTGTGCCCGACTACTACGCGAAATATCCGAAAGCGTGCATGGGCGGATGGGGGCAGAAGCTGATGCTAGTCACCCCAAACGGCGACGCGCTCCCCTGCCATGCGGCGCAGATCATTCCGGGCTTGCATTTCGATAATTTGAAAGACCGCAGCCTGGGTGAGATTTGGCGGAAATCAGAAGCGTTCGAGAAATTCCGCGGGGAAGAATGGATGCCTGAGCCCTGCAGGAGCTGCGACCGCCGCACGCGAGACTTCGGCGGCTGCCGCTGCCAGGCGTTTCTTCTCGCAGGAGATGCGGCTGCTACCGACCCTGTTTGTTCCCTTGCGCCGCAGCGGTCCAAAGTGGACGCGGTTCTTGCTAGCGTGAACGGGCCTGGGGCAGAATCTCTTGTGAAGCCAAACTGGCTCTATCGTCCCAATCCCGTCTGAGGTTCCGTCGAACCTTCCGGCTGCCCCAGCCGCATGGCCACACGGAACACAAAGAGCAGGCTTCCGAGCAAACAGACTGTTCCAAATGCAGTGAGCGCGTGGGGCGCGCCAAACCGCTTCGCCACACCGCCGGCAATCAGGGCGCCCAACGGCTGGACGCCCATGAACATCGTCGCGTAGACCGCCATGATGCGGCCGCGTAATTCATCGGGTACGCGGTTCTGCACGATGGTGTTGGTGGCTGCCAGTTGCGACGTGGCCGAAAAACCGACGGCCACCAGCATCACCGCCGAAAGCCAGACGGCGCGCGACTGTGAAAACAAGATGAGCCCCAGCGCGCACGCCGTGGATGTTCCGGCGATCCATTCGACGAGGCTTTTGTAGTCCGTCCGCGCGGCAAAGTGCAGCGCGCCGATGACCGCTCCAACTCCCGCGCAGAGCATCAGCAGCCCCAGCATGCGCGGCCCCCCGTGAAGGATGTCTCGGGCGAAGATCGGCATGAACACGGAGTATTGCAGACCGAATATGCTCATCAGGCTCACGAGCAGTAGCGCGGAGCGGATCGGCCGGTCGCTCATGGCGAATCGGAATCCCTCAACGAAGTTTTGCAGCGGTGAACCTTTGTTCGCGCGGGGCTCGAATTTTTCGAGACGCATCATCAGCAGCGCAATGATCACAGCCAGAAAGCTGATGCCGTTCAAGAAAAAACACCAGCCCTCGCCGAACCACGCGATGGCGAAGCCGGCAATGGCCGGACCGACGACTCGTGCTCCATTAAAAATGGACGAGTTCAGAGCGATGGCGTTCGGCAGGTCCTCTTTTCCCACCATTTGAACCAGAAACGCCTGGCGGATCGGCACGTCGAACGCATTGACAATGCCGGCAAAAAACGCGATCAGCAGGATTTCCCAGACACGCACGACTCCAAGCAGCGTCAGCGCCGCCAGCACGAACGACAGGATCAAAGCCGCGGTTTGTGTCCAGACCACCCCCCTGTGACGGTTGTACCGGTCACCCACATACCCGCCGACTGAGGCCAGGAAGAGAATGGGGATTTGGCTGGCGAATCCGAAAATGCCGAGCAGAGCGGGCGAATTGGTCATTCTGTAGACGAGCCAGAGCTGCGCGGTGGATTGCATCCACGTGCCGATGAGCGATACAAGCTGGCCCGCGAAGAAGAGCTGGAAGTTGCGGTGTTTTAGTGCGCGAAAGCGAATGGACACAGGCAGGATGTTCCCACACTTGGTGCACGCAGACAATCGACACCAGCCGCAATGCCGCGATAGGACTGGCCCGTGTTTTTCATCCGTGTGTTGTGGATCTGCCCAAGGGGATCAGCATGAATCTCCTCACGCGTGTGTAGCGGCGACAGCGCCAATCACCTGGCGATAGTACTCTTCATACAGCGGGATGACATCATTGGCGCAATATTTTTTCCGGGCGTTGATGCGCGCGGTTTGTCCCATCGCGCGCCCGCGGTCCGGCCGGGAAAGGATCTCGAGCGCATATCCCGCGGCAGCCGCGACGTCCCGCGGCTCGTGGAGGTATCCGTCCACTCCGTGCTCGATGACTTCCGGCACGCCGCCCACGTTCGAGGCCACGACGGGAACTTCGCAGGCCATGGCTTCGAGCGCCGCCAAGCCGAAGGATTCCAAGTCGGAGGGGAGCAGAAACACATCTGCTTGCGCGAGGTGCTGGTAGACGCGGTCCTGCTTTCCGAGAAAATGGACGTCGCGGGCTAACTTCTTCTTCCGGACGATATACTCCGCGGCGCCGCGCTCGGGCCCGTCCCCGATCAGGACGAGCTTTGCGCGAATTTTCTCGCGGACGAGCGCGAAGATTTCGACAACATCCGTAAGCCGCTTGACGGGACGAAAATTCGACAGGTGCATCAGGATCGGTTCGCCGTCCGGGGCCCACTCGGCGCGCAGGGCGGGATCGTCCTTCCGCAAATAGAGATCGCAATTCACGAAATTCGGGATCACTTCGATCGGGTGCTTGATGTCGAATTCTTCGAGCGTACGCTGCTTCAAGTAATGGGAAATCGCCGTCACGCCGTCGGATTGCTCGATCGAAAATTTCGTGATGGGCAGAAAACTTCGGTCGTTCCCTACCAGCGTGATGTCCGTTCCGTGAAGAGTCGTAATGAAGGGCAGCCGCCGGGGCGCCGCCATGGACCGGGCCAGCAATGCGCTGACCGAGTGGGGAATGGCGTAGTGGACATGGAGCAGGTCCAGATCCTCCGCTTCGGCCACCTGCATCATCTTTACCGCAAGAGAAAGCGCGTATGGCGCGTGGTCGAACAGGGGATAGCTCGAATTCTCCACTTCATGGAAATGAATTCTCTCGTTGGTGTCCGTGAGGCGTATCGGAGGAGCGTAGCTGATGAAATGGACCTCATGGCCGCGCGCGGCCAGTTCCATTCCCAGCTCAGTGGCGACGACGCCCGAGCCGCCGTAGGTCGGATAGCAAGTGATCCCAATCTTCATATGGTTCCGATCATTCAGCTCGTTTTGCTCCTCAGGAGCGCTGGATAACGAATATTAGATTTTTTATGATCCTGAGAGTCTAGCAAATCGAACTTGGCACGTAACACTGATTCTGTTGCGTGCCCCCCGATTGGATGCTAGATTCCTGACCTTCAGACATGCACCCTATTGGACGCAGAAAAGGGTTACGAGGTGTCAGAATTCTCCGACCAGTTGTGACAGCATGCTCGGGTAGCGCCGGAATCTTGCTTGCCCTGACGCAGGAAGGGCAGGCGGTGTTGGGGTTACAGAAAAAAGCAAAAAGCCGGCGGGATCCTTCGGTAGCACTGAGGACAAGCGCCGGCGCTACTGAAACCCTCGCGTCGACGTGCTGGAGCTTCCGGGAAATTGAATCACCACCGGATAATTCATCCAGGTATTTTGCGGCTTGGCGAAAGGCGCCAGAAAATGAAACCACGGGGAAAATTAGGCAAGGCGGCACTGGCGCGGGCCTCGGAACGCCTGCGCCATAGCAACCCCATCAACCACTTCGGATTCGTATTGCAGAGGGCCGAGCGCGGCCGAGCGGTGTTCCGCATGCCGGTGCTTGAGCTTCACAAGCAGATCCATCGCGTGGTTCACGGCGGGGTTTTGGCGATGCTGGCCGATACGGCTGGGGGATTTGCGGCCTTCCTGGCGGCGCCCGTGGGGTCCCGCGTCGTCACCATCGAAATGAAGATCAATTTTCTAGAGGCCGTCGAGCACGGGGAAATCAAGGCGGACGCCCGCGTGTTGCGCCAGGGAAGAACTACCAGCGTCGTGGATTGCGAAGTAACGGACGGAGACAGGCGCCTGGTCAGCAAGGCGCTGATGACCTTTGCGATTATCGCGCCCAGGCAGGACGGACACGATCGGAAAGCCAAAAGGAGGCACGGCCCGTGATAACGAGGACGAGCGGTCTCAAGTGCGGGCCGCCTGAGCACGACACCTCTCCTGCAGCCCCGCTACTCAAACGGAAGTAAAATTACTGTCCGTTCGACCCGCCGAGCGCTGCTTCTTCCCCATCTTTATGAACGTAGAGGATAAATTGCTTATAGATTAGGAGATTGGGGCTGCCGGTGCGTGTCAGTTTGATGCAGTCGCGGTCATACCACTCGACCGTCCCGTGCAAAGTTTCCCCACCGTTGAGAACGACGACCACCGGCGTGCGGGCCTGCATCTGTTTGATCCAGTAAAAATTCTCCGCATGCGTTTGCTCTGGAGGGGCCGGCTTCTTATGCGGCTGAGGTCCCGCGATGTGGGCGCGGCTTGTGTGCGGTTCCTTGACTTCCGTGAGAGTGGGGCGAAATAGCTTGCGGTTCACAACAGGACTCCTTCTAAGTTGGACGTGCAATGAAGACGAGAACGGACTCACCAGCTATGATGCGCAGCAGATGATTACGGTTACGCCGTTATTGCGAATCAGATCTTCCTGCATCCGGCGCTGGCCTGGCAAGCGAAATAGCCACGGCGTCCAGGCCCAATGACCGATTAATGTTTCGCCTCAGGCGGGCGTGGAGCCCGTCAAATCCCCCGACGGCCTTGCTGACCCATCTTAAGTCCACCTTCCGGCTCAGTGTTTCGAGTTCCTTGCGCAAGCTCGGATTTCGCAACACCTTTTGCGAGGGAGAGCAGGACAAATCAAGCAGGTCCGTGAGCAAACTATAGAACACTTCCAGAACATTTTCAAACGTAACTTCCTGGCTCTTGGCGAGCGCCGAAGTGCTCGCGAACAAATTCGAGACGCCGCGCAGATCGAGGGAAAGTTCGAGGACCGTCAGGCAATCGCGGCGAAGCTTCACAGCCGTCTCAAGGTCAAGGTCCATCGCCGCGCCGGGACTCCCTTCGGAAAGCTGCGCGGCGAGCTTGCGTTCCGCGGGCTTCATTTCCGCGCGCGCGCTGAGAATTTTCTCGACCTCAGAAGGCGCAAGCGGGGCAAAGGAAAACTGCAGGCAGCGGGAACGGATCGTTGGCAGAAGCTGAAACGGATTGGGCGCGATGAGGATCAATGTGGCGGACTCGGGCGGCTCCTCGAGAACCTTCAGGAAAATACTTGCGAGGTCCCAGCGCATGGTTTCCGCGCCATCGAGGATGAAAACCCGCCGTCGTCCCTGCGGCTTGAAGTAAGCCGCGCGCTGGACGGCGCGGAGCTGTCCCACGTGCAGCACGGGGCGGGCGACCGGGTCCTTCGGCCGAACTGGATCGGGAACGACGGCCCAGACATCCGGATGCGTTTCGAGAAGAAGCGGAACACGCTCGACCGTGCCGGAGTCAGGACGTTCTCCGCGCTGCGCAAGGCCCTGTTCGATTAGCGGGCGGGTATCGGCGAGCAGGCCGATGCGGCGGCAAGTGGCGCACACGCCGCAGAAATCGTCGCGTAGCCGTTCGCAATTGGCGGCCTGCGCGAACATTCGCGCCAAGGTAAACTTCCCGACGCCGCGCGGCCCGGTGAACAGCATGGCGTGCGGGACGCGCTCGCCGCCGAGCATGCCGCGAAGTGCTGCCACAGTTCGCGGATTGCCGATAAATTCAGAAAAACTCACGTACGTCTCCTGCGACTCACGGCTTCGCTGGCGCCTGCGAAAGAACGCGCGATTCCACGGCTTTCAACAAGGCCCGATGAATTTCCTCGGGCGAATACAAAACGCCGGACACCAGGTTGATACAGTCGATGCGCACCCAGTTGGGTTCGCTTGCCAGACGGTCGTAAATCCCCGCGGTTTGCTCCAGATGGGCTACGTCCGCTTCCAAAATATCATGCCGGAGAGAAGTGTAAGTGCGCGGGGCTTTCAAGCCGATCAGGCGATGCGCCTCCGGCGCGGGAATACGCAAATATACAACCAAGTCCTCGACTGGCAGGCCGTAGATGCCATATTCGAGACGCTTCAGCCACGCGAGAAACTCGTCTCGTTGCGCGGGCGGAACACGTTCCGTCTGGTGCGCGAGATTGGAGCCAATGTAGCGATCACTCAGGACAATCTTGCCTGCCGCCAAGTTTGATTCGATCTCGCCTTTGGCCTCAAACCGATCCCCTGCGTAAAGCACGGCGGAGAGGTGCGGATCAACCGCTTCGAGCGGGCCAAAATCGCCATTGAGATAGCGCCCAGCGAGTTTGCCGAAAGAAGAATCATAGCGCGGGAAGCTGATGCGCGTGATGGATAGTCCCCGCGCTTCAAGCGCATGAGCGAGCAGATCCAGTTGCGTGCGCTTGCCCGAGCCGTCAATTCCTTCAAGCGCAATCAGTTTTCCGCGTGGCGTCATGAGTTGGATGTCAGTCTAACGTGTGCGCGGCACTGTCGCAAGGAAGTCCCACGTGGGCACAGGGATTGGCGGATGCACATGCTAGAATTCGCGCGATGAGTGGTGAAATAAGTACGTCGGCTGCGAATTTGGCCAGGGTGCGTGAACGCATGGAGCGTGCGGCAGCCCGCGGGGGGCGTCGTGCTGAAGATATTACCCTCACTGGGGTCTCGAAGGTTCATCCTGCCGAGCGAATCCGCGAATTATACGAGGCAGGCGTGCGCCATTTCGGTGAGAATCGCGTTCAGGAGTGGGAGTCGAAACGCGCGTCTCTGGCGGACCTCGATGCGACGTGGCATCTGATCGGGCATCTGCAGGGCAACAAGGTGGTGCGAGCGGCGCGGGTTTTTCATACGATCGACTCAGTAGACAGCATCGCTTTGGCGGAGCGGCTTGAAAGGGCGAAAAAAGAATTCAACACAGAGGGCACTGAGGGCGCAGAGAAGAGCGAGGAATCGGAAGGTGTGGCGCCGGGAGGGCGACTTCGCGTGCTGATTGAAGTGAGACTCGATCCGACGGCCGCGAAGTCAGGTGTGGCCGATGCCGAATTGCCAGGTCTCGTGGACACCGTGCTGCGCCTGCCTCATCTCGAATTACGTGGGCTGATGGGTGTGCCGCCGTACTTCGAGGATGTGGAGAAGGTGCGGCCGTATTTCCGCCGCCTGCGTGAATTGCGCGATTCGCTGCGTGTGCAATTCGGTGGAGAAATCTTGCCGGTCCTCTCCATGGGAATGTCGCACGATTTTGAAGTCGCCATCGAAGAGGGTGCGACCGAGATTCGTGTCGGGACGGCCCTATTCGGGGAGCGAAGGAAGGATTAGTGGGCCGTGCAAATCGTGGAAAAAGACGGCGTGGTGAGCTTCGCGGTGCGAGTGCAGCCGAGGGCGAGCCGCGACGAAATTGCGGGGGAGTGGCAGGAGGGGCTCAAGATTCGTCTTACGGCTCCGCCGGTGGATGACCGCGCAAATGAAGCGCTGCGGCGGTTGCTGGCGGCAAGTTTGAAAGTGCCGCTGTCGGCTGTTAGAATCGCGTCGGGCGAGCGCAGTCGCTCGAAACGCGTGGAAGTTCGCGGCGTGACGGCTGGAGCAGTTCGCGCACTGGCGGGCTGAAAATTGCGGTCCGCGGCGGCTCGGTTGCCTCCTTCAGGGGTTAAAACCCCTGAGGAAAAAGAGGTGCTTATGTCGCGGCTGAAGCCGCGACCCACAAACCAGTTGGTCTTCAAACCAGTTGGTCTTTTTCAGGAATCCACAAAGTAAACCATATGCCCGACATCGGCGCCATCCAGAAGGCCCTCAGCGAGCAGAAGCTCGACGGGTGGCTGTTCTACGACATCCTCCATCGCGATGCTATCGCCTACCGCGTGCTCGGGCTCGAGCACGCCATGGCCAAACGCCGCTGGTTCTACATGATTCCGGCGAAAGGCGCGCCGCGAAAGCTGGTGCACCGGATCGAAGCGGCGGCCCTCGACACGCTGCCCGGCGAAAAGATGGTCTACGCAGCGGCTGAGGAGCTGGAAAAGAATCTGAAGAAACTCGTCGGGCGTGCGAAGAAAGTGGCGATGCAATATTCGCCGAAGAATCAGATCCCGTACATATCGCTGGTGGACGCCGGGACTGTCGAGCTGATCCGCGCGCAAGGCTGCAAGGTGGTAAGCTCCGCGGACCTGGTGCAGCAATTCGAAGCGGCGTGGACGCCAGGCCAGCTCGAATCGCATCGAGTGGCGGGCCGCGCGATAGACCTCATCACGCAGGCAGCATTCGCGGAGGCGGCGCGGCGTGTGCGCGCGAGCGAAGCGTTTACGGAATACGATCTCCAGCAATGGATTCTGGGACAGTTTCGCGCCAGCGGAGTAACGTCCGACTCGCCGCCGATCGTCGCGGTCGGACCGCACGCGGGCGATCCACATTACGAGCCGAAGGAACGAGGTTCCGCGCCCGTGCGCGAAGGCGATTTGCTGTTGCTCGACATATGGGGAAAAACGCTGGCGCCCAACAGCGTCTATTACGACATTACTTGGACTGGATACTTAGGCGCCAAAGTTCCGGAAAAGTATGCGAAGATTTTCCGGATCGTGCGGGATGCGCGCGACGCCGCTGTCGCGTTCGTTATGAACGGTGTGAAGGCCGGGCGCGCGATCGAGGGCTGGCAGGTGGATGGCGCGGCGCGCGAAGTGATTCGCAAGGCGGGCTTCGCAAAATATTTTGTGCACCGCACGGGCCACAATATCGGCCAGGAAGTCCATGGCACAGGCGCGAATATGGACGGCCTGGAAACACGCGATGTGCGGCGCGTCATACCCCGCACGTGCTTTTCGATCGAGCCGGGAATTTACCTGCCCGAGTTCGGCGTGCGCAGTGAAGTGAACGTATACGTGGAAGAAGGGAAAGCGGACGTGACGGGCGCGGTGCAGACGGAAATGCTGACACTCCTAGCGTGAGGACAATCGACGTGAGCGAAGCGGCTAAAAACGAGCAGGGCACACGCATTCCGGCCCTTGGGATCTCCGCCGCGGTTGCCGGTTGGGCGATTCCGGGACTGGGACACTTGCTGCTGCGGCAGTGGAGTAAGGCGGCGGTTTATTTTCTATGCGTCGGAGGATTGGCGTGCGCCGGTCTGGCCATGCGGGGCGGGGTCTTCGGCGGGAACCCGGCGGACATGTTCGATCGCCTCGGATTTTTTGCGGACTTGGGCACGGGAGGCTTCTATTTCCTGGCGCATATGATCCAGAGCGCAGGGCCCGATGTCGCGCACGCGTCCGGTGATTATGGGACACGAATGTTCGCTACGGCCGGAATGCTAAATTTACTGACCGCGCTCGAGGCGTATGAAACCGGCCGCGGGCGGAGAACATAGATGAACGGAGTTTTTGCCGGCTTGACCCATTTTCAGGCTTTAGCGTTCTTCGCGCTCGCGGTGTCCGTAAGTTTTGCATTTCTGTCCAAGCGCGGGGCGTCGGAACGCGCGAAGTATTTCGCGTGGGCATTCCTGGCGTTCCTCTTGGTGGCCATCGGGATCGGCTGGCTGATGTATCCGTTTTCGCAATAGTCGTTTCTCGCAGCAGACTCCACCGCAGCGTTTGACAGCTTTTTCCGCGCGATGCTAGAGTGAATTACGCGAAGCCGAGGTAGCTCAGTTGGTAGAGCAGTCGATTCGTAATCGACAGGTCCCCGGTTCAAGTCCGGGCCTCGGCTCCACTTATTCGAATCACTTGAAAAATAGTGGTTTGCTACTCGTGCCACTGACTGTGCGGAAAAAAATTCCCGCTATGGCACCTCTGCCGACCCCATAGCGGGCTGAAATTTCTGGTCTCGGACTAGACCCTACTCCCCGCCGAGTTCATCGCCAACGAAATTCGGTGGACGGGTCAACCCAGTGAAATCGCCAACGACTTTGGCATCGTATGGCCCATTCAGCTGGTCGAATCCGTTCCCAGGCGGGAAATTGCCCGCGATCTGGCCCTGCGTGAATACGATATTCTTCCCGTGGTCGATCTCGATCACCTGATTGTTGAATTGATCGCTGATGAGGGTGTTTCCGTTGCTCAGGCGGACGGCACGGGTCGGGAGAGGATTCTGGATGGTGCCTGAGCGTGTATTGGTGAAGTATTCCCACACCACGTTGTCCTTTGAATCCACCTCGACGATGCGGCTATCGTTGGAGTCGGTGATGAGGGTATTCCCATTTGCGAGGCGGCTTGCGAACGCCACTCCGCTTACCGTACCGCCCGCTGTAAATGTGTGAATAATGTTGAAATCGCGATCGACTTCGATGGCGCGGTTATTGTTCTCGTCCGCGATCAGGATATGACCATTCGCAAGCAGTTCGGCGCTGTTGGGATTGCTCAGCTCATCAAAACCTGAGCCAACAAAGCCGGTGACGCCGTATTGCCAGACGATATGTTTATTTCGATTCACTTCAATAACCCGCTCGTTGCTCTGGTCAGTAATCAGGACGTGGCCGTTCGGCAAAAAAGTTGCAGCCACGGGTACGTTGAGCTGGTCGAAGCCTGCGCCGGCCACGCCTCCGTCTTGACCGTACTGCCAAACAATGGAGCCCTTCTCATTCACCACGATGACGCGATTGTCCGGGCAGCCATTTACAGGATCCGAACAGCCGGGAAGAGGGGGAGTGACACCGCCCGGAATGCCGGTGCCGGAAATGAGCGTGAACTCGCCCACGCGCTCCGCATCATTTGTGCCTACGATGGAATGCGGCCCCGGTTTGTCTGCTCCGTCTCCGAAAGTCCAGACGACTTTGTGCGTCTCTGGATCGATTTCAATGACTCGGTTATTGAACTGATCAGCGATAACAATGTTCCCGTGTTCGTTGAACCCGTCTGGCACGCCTGCCTGCAACGTGATTCCGCTCGCCAGGATGATGCCGGCAAACAGAATTGCGGCAGCCAAGTCTAGGACCCACGTGAGCTGTTGAACTTGTATGGTCGCCTTCCAGTGTTTCGACATTGCCATCCTCCATCTCTCTTTTGAGGCAGTTTTGTTCTCCGACGCTGTGCCTAAAGCGCGGGGGAAGTATTGCAGCCCTCAATAAGAAAATTGTTGGGACAATGTCTGTCTTCTGTCACTTTCTTGTAAAATCCCGGGCGTGTGGCTCAGCGGAGGCGGTTGGCGGGTACAACGCTAATGCGCATTTCTCACAAGAACTCCGTGAAAATTCCCAGCCGACTTTAACGCAAGCAGTTCCAAGACGGGTCCGGCGCGGTTCAGTAGCACAGGCTTCAGCCTGTGTGGTTTTGATTTGTGCCCGGCGCAGAGAAAACCAAAAGCACACAGACTGAAGTCCTACTAAAACCTGGCAGCAAGCAAACTGACTCCTTTCGAACTGCCGGATGTGATTGCCGGTGCATCCGATAGAATGATGGGCTTAACGCTCACTTGAATGCGTTGCTGAGGGAATGGCCGAGCCTTTGGACAAGTCAGAACCCGTTTACGATGTTAGCGACGAGTATCGTCCCGAGCCTGAGCCCATTCCTGAACCGCCTGCGTGGCTGGACGGCAGCTTTCGCATTGGTATCCACACTTCGATCGCGGGAGACATCGCCGGGGCCCTCGATACCGCATCTAAATTAGGAGCGAATGCGCTGCAGATTTTTTCCGCGAGCCCGCGGATGTGGCCTCGGGGGGGCACGCGCATTGCTGATGCGGACGCTCGTCGATTTCGCGCGCGGCGCGCTGAACTGGGCCTGGGCCCGCTGGTTATCCACGACAATTACTTGATCAATCTGGCGTCGCCGGACCGGGTGATGCGCACCCGATCGATCCAGGCATTTCACGACGAGCTGGTGCGCGCGGTGTCTCTGGGCGCGGATTTTCTGGTGGCGCATCCGGGGTCCTGCCTGGGGAGCGAGAAATCGCAAGCCATCTCAGAAATCGCGCAGGGAATGCGGCAGGCGGCGCGGGGAATGAAACTCAGCGATCTGCGGATTTTGGTTGAGAATACTTCGGGGATGGGATCGGCCGTGGGGGCGCGGTTCGAAGAGATCAAGGCCATCCTGGATGAGACCCGCGACTTGCCGATGGGTGTGTGCCTCGATACGGCGCACACGTTTGAGGCCGGGTATGACATCACGACGGAAGAAGGTCTTGGGCGGACGCTTGACGCAGTGGAACGGACGGTGGGCCTTGACCGCGTGTACGTGCTGCATGTGAACGATTCGAAGACGCCGCTTGGTTCTCGCGTGGACAGGCACGAGCACATTGGGCGCGGGAAGATTGGGCTTGCGGCGTTTCGCGGAATTCTGAATCACCCGCGGCTGGGCCCCGGCTTGCAGGGGCTCGCGGGACGCGCGTTTATTCTTGAAACGCCGATCGACAAGCCGGGGGATGACCGGCGGAACGTGCGGACGCTTTGGGAGTTGGTGGGAGTGGATGCGAAGCAGGCTCCCGGGGCGGTGGCTGGATTTTCGATGGTGCGGGGGAAGAAGAGAAAGATTTCAACACGGAGGGCACATAGGGCACGGAGAAAAGTAGACAAGACGAAGAAGGGGAGAGTCAAGATTAGGAAGGGCGGGAAGAGAAAATGATAGGAAATTTGAAATTGGAAAATTTGAGATTTGAAATTTGAGGATGGGCGATGCGCGTTTGAGGCAGGAAATTGTCGATCGAGATTGGAAATTGCGGAGTAGGAATTGGAGAACTGAAATTGGAAGTTTGAGAATTGAAATTGAGGATTCGGGATTGGAGATTCGAAATTATTGATTGAGAAGGAGCGGGCCGCGGCTGTGACGGAATACGATCCACAGGCGATTGAACGGAAGTGGCAGGCGCGCTGGAATGCCGACCGGGCGTTCGAGGCGGATGCTGATCCTGCGAAGCCGAAATATTACGCGCTGGAGATGCTGCCATATCCTTCGGGCACGCTGCACATGGGGCACATGCGCAACTACACGATTGGCGACGTCGTGGCGCGGTACCGGCGCATGTGCGGCTTTCACGTGATGCATCCGATGGGTTGGGACGCGTTTGGGCTGCCGGCGGAAAATGCGGCGATCGAACGGGGGATTCATCCGCGGGAGTGGACGAACACGAATATCGAATCGTTCAAGCGTGTGTGCCACCGGTTCGGGTTCAGCTACGACTGGCGGCGGGAGATTTCCACTTGCGAGCCTGAATATTACCGGTGGAACCAGTGGTTTTTTCTGCGGATGCTCGAACGCGGGATCGCCTACCGGAAACGCAGCCGGGTGAACTGGTGCCCGAAGTGCCAGACGGTGCTGGCGAACGAGCAGGTGGTGAATGGGTGCTGCTGGCGGCACGAGGATACGCAAGTCGAAGCGAAGGACATCGAGCAATGGTTCCTGCGGATCACGCAGTACGCCGACGAGCTGCTCGAAACCTTGCATCAACTCGAAGGCGGGTGGCCGGAACGCGTGCTGACGATGCAGCGGAACTGGATCGGAAAGTCGCGGGGCACGCGCGTCCGATTTGCAGTGGACGATCCCCGTGGAAACCGTGGCGAGTTCATCGATGTATTTACGACTCGAATCGACACGATTTATGGGGCATCGGCGATAATTGTGGCTCCGCAACATCCTTTCATAGAGAAATTCGCGGCAGGCATCGAAGTTCAGAACGCTCTGGCAGACCGCCTCCAGAAAATGGAAGTGATCGAAAAGATGCGACGCGGGCTGACGCGAGCTGCGGACATCGCCACCGCGGAGAAAGTAGGAATTCCCCTCTCCCCCTGGCACGCCGTCAATCCGTTCAACGGCGAAAAGATTCCCATCTGGGTGGGAAATTTCGTGTTGATGGAATATGGGACGGGCGCGGTGATGTGCGTTCCCGCACATGACGAGCGCGATTTTGAATTTGCTACGAAATATGGGTTGCCGATTCCGATTGTCGTGCAACCGAGCGAAGGGAAAGAGCTGGCGCCTGAAACGTTTCGTGGGGCATTTACGGAGTACGGCAGGTCGGTGAATTCGGGACCTTATACCGGGTTCACATCTGAAAAAGCCATCGAGATAATGACGGCGGACGCGGAGGCGCGCGGGTTCGGCAAGGGCGAGATCATTTTCCGGCTGAAGGATTGGGGGATTTCGCGGCAACGCTACTGGGGCACGCCGATTCCTGTTTTGTATTGCGAAAAGTGCGGGATGGTTCCCGTGCCGGACCACGATTTGCCGGTGGTGCTGCCGCCGATGGCGAAGTTTTCCGGGGTGGGGCAGTCGCCGCTGGCGAGCGTTCCCGAATTCGTGAACGTGAAGTGTCCGAAGTGTGGAGGCGCGGCGCGGCGCGAGACGGACACGATGGATACGTTCATCGATTCTTCGTGGTACTTCTACCGGTACGCCGACGCGCACAACGACACGGCTCCCTTCGACCCCGCGCTGGTGCGGTACTGGCTGCCGGTGGATCAATACATCGGCGGGATCGTTCACGCGATTCTGCATCTGCTGTACACGCGATTTTTCTGCAAGGTGATGCGCGACCTGGGTCTTGTGAATCACGGTGAGCCGGTGAAGAGGCTGTTCACGCAGGGGCTGGTGCTGAAGGGCGGCACGGCGATGTCGAAGTCGAAGGGGAATGTTGTTGGGGCCGAAGAGATGGCGGAGAAGTACGGCTGCGACACGGGGCGTTTGTATACGCTGTTTGCTGCGCCACCGGAAAAAGATCTGGAATGGAGCGAGCAGGCGATCGAAGGGTGCGCGCGATTTTTGCAGCGCGTGCACCGGCTGGTGTCGCGCCACGTGGAAAGTTTGAATCAGGTGGCGGCGGGGATGGGGCTCGATGGCGTATCGGTTGAATCCGCGACGCCGAAAGAGAAGGCGCTGCTGCGGAAAGCGCATCAAGTATTGCGGCGCGTGACTAACGATTTCGAGACGCGCTGGCATTTCAACAGCGCGACGGCGTTGTTGATGGAGCTGGTCAATGAAATACATGCGCGGGAGCCGCTGGAAGACGGTGTGCGGCCGGCGGTGTCCAAGGAAGTGTTTGAGCTGCTGACGCTAATGCTGGCCCCGATGGTGCCGCATTTGGCGGAGGAGCTTTGGGAAATGCTCGGTCATACGGAAGAGACGTTGGCGCACGCAGCGTGGCCGAAGTTTGTGCCGGAACTGGCGGCCGAGGATCAGGTTGAAGTCGTGGTGCAAATCAATGGGCGCGTGCGGGGAAAAGTCCCAGTCGAGAGCGGCTTGTGTGAAGAAGAACTCAAGAATCGGGTGCTTTCCGACCCGAAGATTGCGAAACTTCTGGACGGGTTGCGCGTATTAAAAGTCATCGTTGTGCCTGACAAGCTGGTCAATGTGGTTGTGGGATAAAGAATGCGCGTCGCTTTTTTCGAGGTCAAAGACTGGGAGCGAGCTTATTTGACCGAGCGACTGCCGCACGACACCACGTATTTTGATGGCGGAATTCTGCCCAATCCGGCCGCTGGACCTCCTGCTGGCGGGCTGCACGCTTCACCTGAAGCGTTCAGCGTAAAAGTGGCGCCCGTACCCGACGTGGACGCGCTCTCGGTGTTCATCCACTCTCAGGTGACGGCGCAAGTGCTTGAGGGGCTGCCACATTTGAAATTTATCGCGACGCGCTCGACGGGGTTCGATCATATCGATCTCGATGCCTGCCTGAGCCGCGGCATTGTTGTTTCGAATGTGCCTTCGTACGGAGAAAACACGGTTGCCGAGCACACCATGGCGCTTTTGCTGATGCTGTCGCGGAAGGTGCACCAGTCCGTGCTGCAAGTGCGCAGCGGGCGCGTGGATCTGGCTGAACTGACGGGGTTCGACCTGCAGGGGAAAACGATTGGCGTAATCGGGGCGGGACACATTGGGCTGCACGTGATCCGCATCGCGCGCGGATTTGGCATGCGCGTGCTGGCGTACGATGTACGCAGCGACCCGTTCCTGGCCGATCTGCTGGGCTTTGCGTACGTGACCCTGGATCAACTGCTGGCCGAAAGCGATATCGTGACGCTGCACTGCCCGCTGACGGAGAAGACGGAACATCTGATGGGGCGCGCGCAGATTGGGCGAATGAAGCGAGGGGCGCTGCTCATCAACACGTCGCGCGGGGGCCTAGTGGATACGGATGCGCTGGTGGGGGCGCTTGAAAGCGGCAGGCTGGGCGGCGCGGGGCTAGACGTGCTCGAAGGCGAGGAACTCATCAAGGAAGATAAACAATTGCTGGCGCAGCCGGTGGACGTGGAGCGGCTGCGAACGGCGGTTCGCAATCGCGTGTTGCTGGCGCGGGACGACGTGGTATTCACGCCGCACAACGCGTTCAACAGCCGCGAGGCCCTCGTGCGGATTCTGGAAGTCACGTTGGCGAATCTGGAAGCGTATCGCGCGGGGCAGCCGGTGCATAAGGTATTTTGAGGGTGGGGAAAAGATGAGTGAGCGCGGCGGCATTGTGGTGCTTGATTTCGGCGGGCAGTATACGCAGCTGATCGCGCGGCGGATTCGCGAGCAGCAGGTGTTCAGCGCGATTTTGCCTTGCACGGCGAGCGTCGAGCAAATCCGCCAGTACGAGCCAGCCGGCGTGGTGCTATCGGGCGGTCCCAATTCCGTGTACGACGCGGGCGCGCCGCCGTGCGACCCGGAAGTATTGTCGCTGGGCGTGCCGGTGCTCGGAATCTGTTATGGGTTGCAGTGGATGACGCACGTCCTGGGCGGGCGCGTGGAGCGGGCCGACCGGCGAGAGTACGGGCGGACGGAACTCGACGTAAAGAATGGGTCGGCACTGTTCGCGGGGCTGCCGCACCGGCTGCGCATCTGGAACAGCCACGGCGACCATGTGCGGGCGCTCCCGGCGGGATTCAACGTGACGGGACAGACGGGAAACGCCGTGTCCGCTGCCGAGGACCCGGCAAGGAAACTATACGCGGTGCAATTTCATCCCGAGGTGCGGCATACGGACTGCGGGTCCGAAATTTTGCGCAATTTTGTTTTCGAAATTTGCCATGCGCGGCCGCTTTGGAGCGGCGCGGCGTTTATAGCCGAGACGGTGGAATCGATTCGCAAACAAGTTGGCGAAGCGAGGGCGATTTGCGCGTTGAGCGGAGGAGTGGATTCGGCCGTGGCGGCCGTGCTGGTGCACCGCGCCATTGGGGATCGCCTGACAAACGTTTTCGTCAACAACGGCTTGCTGAGGAAAAATGAATTTCGCGAGACACTGGAACTGTTGCGCGAGCGGATGGGGCTCAAGGTGGAGGGCGTGGACGCGGCGAAACGCTTTCTCGATCGTCTAAAGGGTGTAACGGACCCGGAGGACAAGCGGAAGCGGATCGGTGCGGAGTTTATCGCCGTGTTCGATGAGCAGGCCCGCCAAATGGCCGGCGGTCCTAACCGGGCGGCTTTCCTCGTGCAGGGAACACTCTACCCGGACGTGATCGAGTCCGTGGCAGTTCGAGGTCCTTCGCAAACTATCAAGACGCATCATAATGTGGGAGGGCTTCCGAAGGACCTGCCGTTTGAACTGATCGAGCCGCTGCGGGAGTTGTTCAAGGATGAGGTGCGGAGCATCGGGCGGGAACTTGGCCTGCCGGGGGAGATGCTGACCAAGCATCCGTTTCCGGGACCCGGCCTCGCGGTGCGGTTGCTGGGAGAGGTGAGCGAAGAGCGATTGTCACTGCTTCGTGAGGCGGACTCCATTGTCGTGGAGGAAATTCGCCGCGCCGGGCTCTATGAGAAAGTGTGGCAGGCTTTTGCGGTGCTGCTTCCCGTGCGGAGCGTTGGCGTGATGGGCGACGAACGGAGTTACGGGTTTACCGTGGCCGTACGGGTGGTCGAATCGGAAGACGCGATGACGGCCGATTGGGCACGGCTTCCCATGGACGTGCTCGAGCGGATCTCGACGCGCGTCGTTAATGAAGTCAGCGGGATTAATCGAGTGGTTTATGACATTAGCTCAAAGCCACCGAGCACGATTGAGTGGGAGTAGCGGCGGGAAAAGGCTTTCAACACGGAGGTCACAGAGGGCACGGAGAAAACAGAAGACCAAGAATAGGCGCATGATTTTTCAAGGTTTCTGAGAGACACGAAACCAGATCTCAAATTTGAGATTGGAAATTTGAAACGGTCCGGTTGCGATGGCAAAGGTGGAAAGCGCTCAAAACACAGAATACGGAGTAAGCCAGGCGAAGAGGAATTCAAAGTAGTCGCTTGAAGGGAAGAGAGCCGGAGCTGTGCCACAATGAAACAGGGGGTTAAAGATGCGGTTTGGCTCCGGCCCGGGTGGGATCACCTTGGCGACATTAGGTACACTCACGGTGACGCCCGGGCCTATGAGCCGGTATGGCGTAGGAAACCTTCCCGACCGGGTCGGGAGAACGCGCAGCTTAGCGGTTGGCCATCTTCTGGGCCATGTAGAGCAGGAGCCGACGGTCAGGTTCTTCAATGCGACCCATCAGCCTGCGGAACTTGCTCAGAAGACGCGCCTCTTTCCCGGAGCTGCCCCAAACGATATCGTCAGCGCTCTTGCGCTTCGGAAGATTGGGGAGTTCGGGTGGTTCCTCTCCGTCATAGAAGAGTTGATAAAGGGGGACTTCCAAAGCGCGCGCCATCTTTTCCAGTGTTTCAATGGCAGGAACGGTATGGCCGTTTTCTACGCGGGAAATGTAGCAGCGTAGGAGTCCGGTGCGCTTTTCGATATCCCCTTGGGAGAACTTCTTTACTTCGCGCAAAGCGCGAAGCCGATCGCCAATGATCATGTTGGCATTGTTCCATAGAGTACCAAGGGCTGCAAGCGAAAAAGTAGACATTCCGTGAAAGACGTGTAACCTGAAATCAATGGCAAACGTCACAAATTCAGGCATAAGCCAGGGCGAGCCGGCAACCGGAGCGGGCGAACCGCTGACACCCGCGGAGCAAGAAAAGCTCCTGGTGCGGAGGGCCCAGGATGGGGATGTGAGCGCTTACGAAGACCTCGTGCGCACCCATCAACACCGGGTGCTGGCAGTCGTGGGAGGGATTTTGCGGGGCAGCGAGGACGTAGAGGACGTGGCACAGCAGGCGCTCGCGAAGGCGTATTTTTCGATACGGCGTTTCGACCTCAGGTCGGCATTCGGCACCTGGTTGTACAAGATTGCAGTGAACGAATGCTGGGATTACCTGAGAAAGAAGAAAGTGCGGCGGCTGGTTTACGAAGCGGATATGAGCGAAGAGCAGGTACGGAAACTGGATTCGGTGCCGGAGCACAGCTTCGGCGACCCCCTCCCGCGAGGAGACGCGGGAAGCAGAGTCGAGCAGCGCCAGTTAGTCGAACGGCTACTGGGGGAGCTGGACGAAAAAGACCAGCTGATGCTGGTGATGAAAGAAGTCGAGGGATTTTCGGTGGAAGAGATCGGTGAAGTTCTGGGACTGAACGTGAACACGGTGAAGGTGCGGCTATTTCGCGCTCGAGGCCGGCTGGTGGATATTTACCGGAAACGGCTAGAAAAGCGGCCGGTTCACCGGCCCGGACTGAGACCAGTAAGGAGCGACAAACGTGTTTAGACAAATAAGGACTCTGATGCAGTGTAGAAGGTATGAAGCGCGGCTGGAGGATTACCTCCAGGGAGCGGATGACTCCGAACTGAACGAACACCTCCGCCAATGCGCGGATTGCCGCGCGGCGCTCGAAAACTCTCGACTGGGAGGGCAGTTGCTGCGCGATACCTGGGAACCGGCCGGTGAGGCGCATCTTCCGGGGGGCTCCGCGTCGAGCCCGCATTCGGACAGCGCGTTTCTAGCGGGAGTGATGGCCAGAATCCGGGAAGAAAAATTGCGGTCCGAATCGCCGGCGGCATTCTGGAACCCGCTGGAGTTTCTGGCATCGCGATTGTCGTTGACGGCAGCGGCTCTGCTGTTCGCATTGGCAGTGTATATGGTTGGGTTTGTGCCGCGTTATGTGACGACGCCTGTAAGCCTTCCTCGAACAGAGTTGAATGCCGCGGACTTCCCACAACCCCCCGGAGACCCTGACAGTAACGAAGAAGTTCTGCAATCGCTGGTAGAGACGAATTATGGAAACGATTAGTCAAGGCAATCGCAAGGCGGTCTTGCTCGTTCTCCTGGTCTTCGGGCTGGGCATTGGCTTGGGCTCAGTCGGGACCTATGTGGTGGTGAGCACACACGTGCTTGCCGCGCGCCCGCAGCAGTCCGCCCGCAATCCGGCCAACCACATGGCGATGTTCACCAGAGACTTGAATCTGAATCCGGACCAGCAAAAACAGATCCAGGCGATCCTGACGGAGACGCGCGCCCGCTACGCGGAGATTCACAGTCAAGCCGATCCTGAGTATGAACGAGCACGGCAAGCGGGCCGCGAGAAAATCCGGCAAGTGCTAACACCGGACCAGAGGCCGAAGTTCGAGGATTTGCTCCGGAGAATCGATGAGGAGCGCTTGAGACGGCAAAACGAAGCGCACGATTAGCTGGCTGTCAAAATATCATAATTCCGCGGAAACTTTGAGTGAGCTTCATGCGTAATTGAGAGTGTGTGGCGACTCAGAGCTGGTAAGGCAAGTGCCGCCCCTACGGGGCTTGGCGAGGCGCTTGAGCACGGTCCCACCGCTTCCGCGGTGGGCTACGATGTTTCGTCCCTGGCGGGACTCGACCGAGGTGCGTTGCCCCAGTTCCTCCCTGGCGGGACTAGTTCAAAGCGTGCTTCGCTGTTTTCTCCATTGCCAGACTTCGTCGAATTGGGCTGCGCTGTTTATGCTTTCTAAAAGCCATCTCGTAAATGGCCAACTGTGAGACTCGTGAATGCGGATTTGCACGACTTTGATTTCGGCGCTGAAAGCGCCGCCGCACTCCAGCCCAGGGCAACGCCCTGGGTTTTGGAATTGATCGGTGCGCCCTGCAAGGGAGGAGGAATCCTCCGCCCTTGCAGGGCGGACCTATTGCTCGGACATGTCCCCGGCCGTTGCCCAGGGCTGGCATGCTAGGCGCCGTTGGCGCGTCATCGTGCTGCGTTCTCGAGCGGAGAAAACTGCTACGAATCGATTTATGAAATCGCTTCCAGTGAAGGGACATGAGGCATGAGACGCTTTGTGGAAATAATGAAGGGACTGTGGCGGCGGTCGATGCTGCACCGGGCCATGCTGGTGGCTCCGCCGGTCGCCCTCATGCTCTGGGCCGGGCTTGTTTCCGTCGGGACGCGGTCCAGCGCGCAATTCTTCACCGCCAAGGTGGAGAAGGGGGACATTTCGCAAGTGGTGCAAGCGACGGGGACGATTAATCCCGTCACGACAGTTCAGGTTGGCTCGGTGGTTTCGGGCAACGTCGTAAAGATCTATGCGGATTTCAATTCGAAAGTAAAAAAGGACGACATCATCGCGCAGATCGATCCCGTCCCGTTCCAGAATACGCTTTCGCAGGTCGAAGCGGACTACCAGAACGCTCAGGCCAACGTGAAGAGCCTGGAGGCGCAGATCGAGACGGCCCGCGCCAACGTGCTGGCCATGAAGGCCAACATTGCGAAGGCGCAGGCGGCGCTCAAAGATGCGGAAACGCAGCTTCGACGCACGAAGGAGCTTGCCGACCAGGGAATAGTCGCCGTCCAGCAGAAGGATACGGCGCAGGCAACGAATGATGGGGCGCTCGCGGCCGTGCATTCGGCCGAGGCGCAGGAGACGCAGTCCGAGGCGCAACTGAAAACCACGACGGCGCAGCGCGATCAGGCCAAGGCGCAGGTGCTTATGAAGCAGGCAGCAGTGGCCTCCGCCCGCCTGCAATTGAATTACTGCACGATCCGCGCTCCCATCGATGGCACGGTGATCAGCCGCAATGTGGACGTGGGACAGTCGGTAGCGGCCAGCCTGCAGGCGCCCAATCTGTTCAGCATCGGGCAGGACCTGACCCACATGCTGGTTTATACGAACACCGATGAGGCGGACGTCGGGCGCATCCAGGTCGGCGCGCAGGCGTCGTTCCGCGTGGACACCTTCCCGAGGGAGACGTTCTACGGGCGAGTCTCGCAGGTGCGCATGAACGCGGCGACGATTCAGAACGTTGTGACATACAACACGACAATCGAGTTTGAGAATCCCAATGTGAGGCTGTTTCCGGGTATGACCGCTTACGTCTCGATCCCGGTGGCATGGGCCAACAACGTCGTGAAGGTTCCCAACGGGGCGTTGCGGTTCAAGCCGGATCTGACGGATAGCGAGCGCCAGGCGCTGTATGCGAAGTATGGAATCAAGGAGAATGCGCGCGCTACCGCCGCGGGACGAATTGGTTCCGCGACTGGGGCTGGTGGCGCGGGACCTAATTCTGGCGGGGTCCAAGCGGCACCCGCACCCGCGCAGGATGGAGGCCAAGGCCCCCGGAATGGCCAAGGAGGCCAGGGCGGTGGAGGATCTCGCCGGACGCAGCAGGGCGGCGGCGATGCGGGAGGCAGTGGCGGCCAGAACGGCGGGCGCGGAGGCGTAGCGAACAGCTTGCGCGAAGACAGCGGCATTGTGTGGAAGCTGAACCCCGACAAGACGCTTGAGCCTATTCAAGTAGGACTCGGCGTGACCGATTTCACGTTTACTGCAATGACCGGCGGAAAATTGAACCCGGGCGACGAGCTCGTCATTGGCCAGTCCACGAACAAAACAACCGCGCAAGCGCAAACTCGCAGCCCGGTGGGCGGGCAGGGAGGGCCTGTCGGAGGACCGCGCCGTTTTTGAGTCAAGTCTTAGCCCAGTCTTACCCCTCGAACAATCTTCCAATGGCGGAGCAGACCATTCCGGCGACCGAACCAACGCAAGCGGCGGCTGATGGCCAGCCGGTGATTCGCCTTGAAAACGTCCACAAGACGTACGACCTGGGCGAAATTCAGGTTCAGGCGCTGCGCGGAATTTCAATTACGGTGCGAGAAGGAGAATTCGTCGCGGTGATGGGGCCGTCTGGCTCCGGCAAATCCACGGTGATGAATATTCTGGGATGCCTGGACCGCCCTACGAGAGGTCACTACTACCTCGACGGGGTAGATGTTTCGGGAATGACGAAGACCGAGTTGGCGCGAATCCGGAACCGCAAGCTCGGGTTCGTATTCCAGCAATTCAACCTGCTGTCGCGCACGTCGGCGCTTGAAAACGTGGAATTGCCAACTGTGTACGCGGGGCTGAATCCCGAGGAGCGGACCAATCGGGCGATGGAGTCGCTGACTCGCGTGGGACTCGCCGACCGCGCCGGGCATCACCCTTCGCAGCTTTCCGGCGGGCAGCAACAGCGCGTAGCGATTGCGCGGGCGCTGGTGAACCGGCCGGCGATCCTGCTGGCCGACGAACCTACCGGGAACCTCGATAGCCGGACTTCGGTCGAGATCATGCACATCCTGCAGACTCTCAACGACGAGCAAGGACTGACGATCGTGTTGGTGACGCACGAGCAGGACATCGCGCAATACGCCAAGCGCACGCTGGAGTTTCGCGACGGGAAGCTGCGGCGGGACAACATCATCCGCGACCGTTTTGTGGCACGCGAGGTATTGCAAACGCTTCCCACCGCCGAGGAGCAAGCCGCGGAGGACGCGGAAGAAAATGCGCGTCAGGAGAAGCTGCTTGGAGGCGATGGTGCAGGGTGAGCGGGAAAGCCTTTAACACAGCGCGGCGGAGCCGCAACCAGACTCAACTTCAGCGGCTAAAGCCGGATTCAGGAAGCTTCGGAACGGCCGGGCTGAAGAGTCTGTATGGCAACTCGGCGACGGCCCCTGTAGCGCTCACCTTTAGGTGAGCATGTGCTGAAATCTATAGTGCCCGCCTGAAGGCGGGCTCTACAAATGCGTTCAGAAACTGCGTTACCACACAGACTCTGAAGCCCGGCCCTATTGATCGAGCCCGAAGCTTCGAGGAGGTCTGAGATTCGGCGCGGCGCGACGATTGTTCGAGCCTGACGCATCGGAAAAGAAATATGGACTTCATGAATACATTCCGGCTGGCATTGCGCGCGCTGGCGCGAAACAAGATGCGGTCGGCGCTGACCATGCTCGGGATCATCATCGGCGTGGCGGCTGTAATCGCGGTGGTGAGCATTGGCCAGGGCGCGCAATACATGGTGCAGCAGGGCATCCAGGCCATGGGAACCAATGTTGTGTTCATTGCCGCGGGAAGCGGGAGGCCGGGCGGCATTCGGGTGGGATACGGCGGCGTGAAAACGCTCACGATTGATGACATGAACGCGATCTTGCGGGAGATTCCGCTGATCAAGGAGGCGGCGCCGTCGGTCAATAGCCGCCGGCAGGTGGTTTACGGAAATCAGAACTGGAGCACCGTCGTGGGCGGCACGACGCCGAACTTTTTCGAGATCCGGAACTGGTCGATCCAGGCAGGATCGGTCTTCAGCGACGAGGAAGTCGACCTCGCGGCAAACGTGTGCGTGATCGGAACGACGGTCGCCCGAA
>WNEZ01001043.1_pt1 | contig 30327 bp, 36 predicted proteins | sample 5400521 | NCBI WGS metagenome assembly WNEZ01 (sample SAMN13153339, study PRJNA577476) | soil metagenome | isolation source: 120 cm saprolite under Douglas fir tree site 2 hole 1 replicate 1 | place: USA:California | collected 2015-04-18 | reverse complement strand
GGCGCGCCCCAAGGCGCCGGCCCTCCTGCTCAACGTGCACAAGACCCCGGCGCTCGAGGGCCTCGAGGTCGATCGTCGCATCGGCCACCCGGAGCAGCTCAACCTCGAGCGGTTCACCGAGCGCCAGCACGCCGAGCGCTCGCCGGCTGGCATCATCGAGATGACCGAGTCGAGTCTCGATGATCTCGGTGAGCCGGGACGAGGCCGGCAGGGGGCCGCCCAGCCGCCAGACGTCCTCTTCGTGGCGAAGCACGCCGGTCTCGAGGGCACCGAGGACGAGTTCCCTCAGGAACAGGGCGTTACCTTCCGTTCGCTTTTGGAGGAGATGCACGGTGGCTCCGTCGACCGGCCCTCCCAACGCGGCGGCGAGGAGTTTCTCGACCTCGTGGAGCGCCAGCGGATGTATCTCGAGTCGCTCGGCCAGACCATCCTTCCAGAGGGCAACGATCGGATCGGGAGCCGGTTCTCCGGGACGGAGCGTGGCGACGACGAACGTCTGCTCCGTGGTTGCCAGCAGATGCGTCAGGGCGGCCGAGGATTCGTCGAGGAGGTGTGCGTCGTCCACGAAGAGCGCCACGGGCTTGCCCTCGCCCCGTTCGGAGACTGCCCGGGCGATCTGGCACAGCACCTTGAGCAGGTCGGTGCTCGGGACGAGGTCGGGGATGAGTGACGCGAAGGCCCCGAAGGAAAGGCCGGCAGCGCCCTGGGTGGCGGCGACTCGGAGCGGGACAAAGCCGTGTGCCGCGGCCATTCCCAGGCACTCCGTGGCCAGGCGGGTCTTGCCCACTCCTGCCGGGCCCGCCAACACGATGGCACCCCGGCTACCCCGGAGGAGGGTGGCGACCTGCTCGAGCTCGGCCGATTGTCCGACAAGCGGCCACGTCAACTCCATGGGCGCCTCGCACTCACGAGCACCGCCGGTGCTCTCGCCCGCCCGTCAGGTCTCTGGGCTTGATTCGCCTCAATTGTTCTCCTCGATGCGTAGGAATGTACTTGATGCGCCGCCCGAACACAGAGGGTTGGACGATCCGGACCTTCTGATCAGACACGTACACACCCCTCGAACATTGAACCACCGGATGAACCGGCCGCTCGCGGCTCCGTAGCTCGGGGCGGAAGCCTGTGAGCCCGCCCAATACCTTCGTCCCTTCTCAGACCGCGGCTGCTCGCGCCAGTGGGTGGGCGGACACTCAGGCTGAACCTTCAACCGTTGGCGAAGCGGCCTCCCACGCGGTCATAACGATTCAGCCGCTTGGCCAGTCGACCGTGCCCTCGACGACCTCATCGCCGCCTCCGGGATCGCGGCCTGAAATTCTGACTCGTTCGTGCAGATGTTTGAGCCCTAGCGTGAGCTAGAAAGTCTTCTTCTGGCCACGACCTCTACCGTTTGGTCCCAAACAACTTGCTCAAAAGGCCTCTCGAGGTTCCCCCACCCTTCAAGGAGGTGGCCCTGACGGCGATATCATTTATGATGTCGTGAGTGTGGGACATCGAGCTGGAGCCAGAGGTGGACGAATGGCTGAGTGGCTTGCCGGTGACTGCCTTCGCCACCACCGCATTCCACATCGATCGTCTGGCCGAGCAAGGTCCGGCCGTCCGGATGCCGCACTCGAAGTCCCTTGGAGAGGGTCTGTTCGAACTCCGCTTCTACCTCGACCGGATTGCCCAGCGGATCACGTACTTTTTCGCGGGTGAGCGGCGGATCGTCCTGCTGACCGAGTTCCGCAAGCAAAGGATGAGCGAGCATGGCGAGATCGCACGGGCGAGGAGAGCAATGGCCAGATGCATCAGGGAAGGACACACAGCCGAGGAGGCCGACCGATGACGCGGACGACATGGACGGAAATGAGCGAGGCTCGCCGACAGGCCATGAACACGGCCGAACGGGCGGAGTATGACCGGGCCTACGCGGAGGCAAGACTCGCCGCCGAGGTGGGTGAGGGCATCCGAGCGGCCCGGGAGACGGCTGGTTTGAGCCAGCGCGACTTGGCAACTCGAATGGGAACCAGCCAGGCAGCGGTCGCCCGGCTCGAGGCGGGGGGGGTGGGTGCCACTTTGACCACCTTGCATCGCGTCGCTGTGGCCCTAGGCTTGGAGCTCAACATCGACCTTCGACCCTCGGCACAGACAAGCCGGCGGCTCACAACCTTTGGGGGACCATAGCCAGACACCTGGAAGGCGCAATCGTGGCTGACAGACACAGCCCTGGACTGGGACCCGTAGTCAGTTACCCTGCGAACAGCGACTCACGTCCTTCCTCTGGCCCAACGAATGGCCTACCCGTCCGGCAGCCGTGCTTTCCCGTGGTCCAAACCTCGGGGTCGTGCACCCCGCCGAATGTGCAACCGTCCCGACGCGTCGCGACGGTGGCACGGCATTACCTGCACACACTAGCCCGAAACCAGCCCAAGTAGTCCCGAGGTACCGAGCCCATCGTTGGACTATCGGAGCCGTATCGTGAGCTGCTGATCGACGTTGCCGGCGCCGACAAGCGTGGCCTCGCCGCGAGCGAGACTGAACTCGCCCGTGCCGCCGGTGACAGCAAGAGCCGCGGGCCCTCGGGCAGTGACACCCTCGAGCACGATGTGGCCCCGGCCGGCGAGGTCGACGTCTGCATCGCAGGCGAACTCTCGATGAAAAGCGACAGTGCATAGGATGGTCGCGGAGCCGACGTCGCCGGCAGCGTTCCGTAGCTGCTGGCGAATCACGATGGTGTCGCCAGCCGTTTCGGGCGGCGAGCCCGGGGCTCCGGCGTGGACCCCGACAGCGAAGTCGATCTGGTGGGTCGCCACGACGATGGTCTTGGGCTCCGCTTCGTCCCCGCTGGCCGCTACCGCGACGCCACCGGCACTGACAGCAGCGAGTCTACGGGGGACGGGTCAAGCCTTGAGCAGGAACACGATCACTCCTGAGGCCGACGACCCGGATTCATCCCGGCGCTACCATCCGGATGTGACGAAACGAATGGGTCACTGGCGACCGCCGGGGGTCCCGGTTGTCCTCGCGGTCGAACCCTCATCTAGCCGCTCGAGGGTCTCCTTGACGAGGACAGTACAGAGCTTCACGGTCACCAACCGGGGAGGCATGTCCGAGGGGTCAGGACGAAATGGTTCCTCGGCGGTACCGCGGCTCCTCCCGCAGCAGATCTAGACTCGGTCTCTATCGGTCAAGGAGGAGGAACAGATGGCAAATGGAGGGGGAGCACCAGCCGCATCAGTCCTCGCAGCCGCGACCAGGCAGGCGCACTGGCTGATCAACGCGACGCTCGAGGGCGTGAACCAAGAGCTAGCAAACCGTCCGGCACCGGGGATGGCCAATCCCATCGGGACCGCCTTTGCCCACGTGGTCTGCGCGGAGGACGGCGTCGTCAACGGGTTGCTCCAGGGCCAGGCACCCCTGGCAGCATCGGCCTATGCAGGCAGGACCGGGATCGATCGCCCCATGCCGATGCCGGGCATGGTCGAGGGGGACATGGAGGACTGGCTCCACAACTCGCAGGTGGACCTCGATGCGCTGCGGGCCTACTCGGCCGCCGTCTTCGCGGCGACCGAAGCGTTCATCGCTGGCGTTGACGAAGCGACGCTCGGCCGCATGATCGACATGTCGTTTGTCGGACTGGGGGAGATGCCCTTCTCCGATGTCTACACGTTGCTGGTCGTCCAGCACTGCGACAACTTCTCGGGCGAGATCTCTGCCATGAAGGGGGTCTTCGGGATGAAGGGTTACCCGTTCTGAGGAGGTGGAGGGTAGGCCGCGAGATTGGCCGCGATGATCGCCCGTGCCGCCTGTTGGCGTGATTCGCTGTGGGGATCGGGGTGTTGGTCCAGCGTCGCCTCCGTGCGGTCCGCCCAGTCGATCAGCATCCGGGCGTGGTGGGAGACAAAATCAAGCACGAACGCTCGGACGTGTAGCTGATCCTGAAATGGGGCCGAGCCCGAAAGATACTTCGCGCCGACGACGCGTCCGGCGTCGAGGATGGCGTGCCCGTCGGCGCGGGCCTGCGCCAGCGCCGAGCGAAGCTCGTCAGGCCCCGCGTAGTCGGACAGGAAGACGCGAAGCAGGGGTTCGCACTCCAGTGAGGTCGCCCTCGGCGGCGTCGACAGCCAGGCCTCCAGTTCCTTTCGTCCGTCCTCGGTGATGGCATAGGTCGTTTTCGGTCGATCGCCCGTATAGCTGCGCCGGTCCAGGGCCCAGCCTCGAGCGACCAGCGACTTGGCTTCCTGATAGATCTGGCTTTCGGCCCGCGGCCAGAAGAATCGCATGTTCCGCCGGAGCTGCTTGGTCAGCTCCCAGGCGGACCATTCGGTTCGGAGCGCGAGCAGACCGAGGAGGGCGTGTGCTGTCGTGGCAGTCCGTCGGTTCACCCTGTTGACAATACTCCTTCTCGGAGTGTTTACTGGCCAGACACTCCAACTCGGAGTGTAGACAGGAGGGCTGCCATGGCGCTTGCGCGACTCTTCGAGTGCCCCGGCTGGACCGCTGAGCAGTACGGCCTACTGATCAAGACTGTCGACCGGCGCGCCAGTCTAGGCGGGCGGGCGTGGCGGGGGAACCTCTTTCACTGGGCAACGTTGACCACCGAGGGGATCCTTGCTGTCGACGTGAGCGAGTCCCGGGAGGCGGCCGATCGGCTGGCTCAGGACCTGCTTGCTCCCGCGGTCGCCGAACTCGGTCTTTCGATGCCCACCATCACCGAGCATGAGGTGCGCAACCACCTGGCCCCATAAAGGTAGCTCGGGCCGCCAGTGGACGAGCCGGACCTTGAGGGGCGGCCGCCCTCGTTGAAGATGTGGTGACGTGGGTCGACACGCTCGGAACAAGCCCGATTGCGACCTCGTTGGGCGATGCCGCCGTCGGGCTCAATGGAAGAAGTGCTGCGCACTCGACAGTGCAACGTATGCCACCACGACCGTGACGGCGATCCTGGTGGATAGTCAGGTCCCGCCCAACAGCAAGCGGAGCCGGTGCAGCACGCTCCCCTCCAAGACCAGGGGGCGAGAACAGCCGCCGACTCCGCATTCCCGCTCGTCGAGGTCAAGCGTTTCTTCGGACAGATTCGGGGTATCCGCCATCACGATGCCTCCTTCATGGGCTTCTGCGATCTTCTCGTGGCGACCAAAATTCCCCAATTGGAAACGCAGAAGGGAACAAGATAGGTGAGTCCGCCCTTCAGCCAGACGCCGAGCGTCGCCCTCCCGGTCAGGACCACGTCGAGTTGGTTGATGCTGAACAGGATCGTGCCCACGATCAAAGCTATGCGCAGTGAGTTTCGGAGATGAGGACGATGGGCGCAGACCCGCAAGGCTTCACTGAACGTCGACCAGCTCAGCCCAGCCTGAGGCTGTACCCCTCCCAGGCTTGGCTCGGCCATATCGCTCACCTTCCCCGAACCCCCCTGCCCGTCGCCAAGCTACTGCCGGCTCTCAACGGGCGGACGCCTGCGTCTGAGAAGCGTAATGCCGATCCTGGCCGTCGAGCGCATTCACCGCACGCCCAGGGACGAGGCGACATCCCGGATGGTCTTGTTGTCGTCGGAGACAGCCAGCAGAGGAAGGGGGTCCTGGGCGCAGAGAAGGTCCACTCCGCCGCTCGCCGCGGTCCACGGGCCATCCGGCCGAGCCGACAAGCGTGCCCCCACAGCCTCCGGGAACGGCCGGGAGCTGAGGTAGATCAGGACGCGCCGGCCGGAGGCATCCTGGTACCCGAAGGCATCCACCGGGATGTCCCCGACCTCGCCGCCTCCCGATCCGACGAGCGCAAAGCCGATCCCCGAGAGGTCGGGAGCCCGGTGGGCGCGGGGGGAGCCCGCTGGGAGCCTGCCGTCCCGGAAGTCGGCGAGTGCCTGGGCGATGGCAACCGGCTGGGAGGTGCTGCCCCGATGCGCCGGCTCTCCGAAGAAAACAAGCACCCCGATGACGGCCAGCACGACGAAGAGCGCCGCACCGCCGACCACGAGCCCGATTCTCCGGGGATGGCGGTGATCGGCCCCGGCCACAGCCATGCGGACCTGCTCCCGCAGGCTCTGGGGTGCAAGCTCGCGGGCTCCCTCCATGATCGACCTGCCCTGGCGGCCCAAGGTGACCTCCTGCCAGCAGGATTCGCACTCCAGGAGGTGGGCCTCGAAGCGCCGGGCTTGCCGAGGAGACAGGGCGCCTCCGAGGTAGGTGGCGGCGTTGGCCTCCGGGTCATGGCGCACGGTCGGTCACCTCCGAGGCCAGCGTTGCAGCCAAGGCCTTGCGCCCTCGATGCACTCTGGAGAGCACCGTCCCCCGGGGGCATCGCGTGATGCGCGCCACCTCGGCGGCGCTGAAGCCGCAGAGGTCGCACAGAGCGACGGCGATGCGCTGCTCATCAGGAAGCTCCCAGATGGCCTTGGAGATCGCCTCACGCTGAAGCCGGCCCAGCGCCTGGCCGGCGGGATCGACCATGCTGGCGGCGTCTCCACCCGGGTCCGCCGCCAGGACCTCGGTGGGGCGCCGTTGGCGGCGGCGGAAATCGGAGCGGGCAAGGTTCAAGCAGATCGTCGCCAGCCATGCACCCACCTGGTCGGGGCGCCGGTGGGCACGCCAGCCCACCAAAGCATGCAGGTAGGTCTCCTGGACGAGATCCTCGACGTCGGAGCCGGGCAGCACGCAGCGGCGGGCGAGGTTGTACACGAGATCCATGGCCGGCAGCGTGGCCTCGAGAAATGCCGTGTTGTCGTCGCCCAACGGAGTCCTCCCCATCATTCTCTCAACCTAGGGACGCTCGGGACCTGGAATTGATTGCAATCAAAGGCCTCTCCTGGGCGTCCCTACCGACTGCAAGGGGATCGAAGAGCCCTTGATCGAGAGGAGGCAGCCGCATGGTCCGACCGCGTGCTCGTTCTGTTCGTGTGGGTGTGCTCGTTGGCGCTCTCAGCCTCGTCGCTGCCGGCTGCGCCAAGACAGCTAAGACCGCCACATCGCCCACGAGCCCCACGTCCCACAGCCCTATGGAGTCCCCCATGCAATCCATGATGCCCTCTGGCGGCGGGGAGATGATGCTCCAGCAGGGTGCGGAGAACATGAAGGTGGCGATCACGGCTCCCGCGGATGGCACCAGGGTGACCGACAACCTCGTCACGCTGACCGTCACGACCTCCGGCTACCAGGACAACTGCGACACGGCGGGCAAGGCCAACGTCGCGGGCCAGGGCCACTACCACATCTCCATCGACCAGCCCTCCAACCTCGTCGACATGTTCTGCACGGCCCAGGCCACGATCTCGATGCAGAACCTCAACCCCGGGATGCACAAGCTCATCGCCCAACCGACCCAAAACGACCACACCGAGGTGGAGCACAACGCCAACGCGATCACGATCGACTACGAGCCCACCAACCCGGCCGCGGCGATCACCGACGCAACCTTCGCCGGCAAGCCGTCGATCAAGATCACCAACCTCACGCCGGGCCAGACGGTGTCCGGGGCCTTCGACGTGGACGTCCAGATCGCCAACTACCACGTGAACTGCGATCTGGAGGCCAAGCCCGACGTGGTCGGCTACGGCCACTGGCACCTGAACGCCGACTCGATGACGGGCGGGATGATGGGGATGGGGACCATGATGCGGATGGGCTGCAGCAACGTCATCCACACCTCGACCGTCGGCTGGAAGACCGGCGAGACCCACACCCTCATCGCGCTGCTCGTCGACAACAACCACGCCCCCTTGAACCCGCCGATCGACGACAAGGTTCAGGTGAAGGTGGGCTAGATGCGACTGCGATCCCTCGCGCTCCTCGCATTCGTCGGGCTCTTCGTAACGGCCTGCGGGGGCGGCGGGAGTGGCCCGTCCCTCGGCGGCCTTCCGACTTCTCCCAGCCTGACCGGGGCGTCGGAGCCTGCCCCGCCGTCGGCACACAGCCCTTGCTCGGCGGGCCTGGCCACGAATGCAGCGGACCATGGGGAACGAGCCGCCGTAGGTCCGGCCGCTCGCATCGCCGCCGGCGACTTCTTCTTCGACCCGACCTGCCTCACCGATGTCCCTACGGGGACCTTCTCCCTCGTGGTGACCAACACCGGGGCGGCGCTGCACAACTTCTCCCTGCCGGCGCAGGGAATCGACCAAGACATTAGCCCGGGCCAGAAGGTCACCCTGACGATCACGGTGGGCACCACGGCGCTTCCCTACTTCTGCAAGTACCACCGCGCCTCGGGCATGGTGGGAGCCCTGCTGCCAGACGGGGCGGCGGTGCGCTGATGGAGCCCCCGGGACTACACATCGAGGGAGGTGGGCCAGGGCTCGACGACCCCGTCGGTCCCGAGGTCCCAAGGGGGCGGGCGTGATCCCGGAGAGGGCCTGAGAGCCGGATGGGCGGCGCGGGTTCGTATCTGGTGGCCTTTGGCGGCGGCCTGGTCTCGTTCCTATCGCCCTGCGTTCTGCCGCTGGTGCCCGTCTACCTCTCGATGATCACGGGCCTCGAGGTGGCCGAGATCCAGGAGGGTGCCCGGGTTCATGCAGCCAGGATCGCCCGGGACACCGGCGGGTTCATCGCCGGGTTCTCCGCCGTGTTCATCCTGCTTGGCCTCTCGGCCACGACCCTGGGCCGGGCCGCATTTGCCAACCGAGCCGCCCTCACGAGGATCTCGGGCCTGATCGTGGTCGCGATGGCGCTGTTCCTGGTGGGGTCGCTCGTACTCAAAGCTCCCTGGCTGTTCACAGAGAAGCGCTTCCACCCCAGGGTCTCACGCTTTGGTCGGCTCGCCGCCCCAGTCACCGGCGCCGCCTTCGGTTTCGGCTGGACCCCCTGCATTGGTCCCGTGCTCACCTCCGTCCTGGCCATCGCCGCCACCCAGGGCCAAGCGGCACGGGGGGCCTTGCTGATGGCGGCCTACTCGATCGGCCTGGGCATCCCATTCCTGGTGTCGGGACTCGCCTTCGGCCGGCTCAGCGCCGCTTTCAGGTGGGTGAAACGCCACTACACCGGTATCACGCTTGCCTCGTCCGCCACCCTCGGTGCCTTCGGGGTCGTGTTGGCTCTCAATCGGATGGTCTGGCTGACCTCGCAGTTCCGCAATGCCCTTGCAGCCGTCGGCCTGGAACGCCTGATCCGGATCGGATGAACAGAAAGGACCCAGGGTGAGTGAGCCGACCGCCCCGTTGCCCAGAAGCAAGTCGCAGGAGGCCAAGGCCGCCCGACAGGCAGCGGCCCGTCGCCACAGGCGGCTTCGGATCGGTGTGTTCGCGGCTGGGGTGGCGGTGCTGGTCGGCGTGGCCGTGCTCGCCACTCGAGGCGGGCCTTCGGCAACAGGAAGCGGGGATCCGGCTCGTTGGGCTCTACCCAGACTCGGCGGCTCGGGAGAAGTCCACCTCGCCGACTTCGCCGGCAAGCCCACAGTGGTCAATTTCTTCGCCTCCTGGTGCGACCAGTGCCGGGCCGAGCTACCAGGCTTCGCCCGGGTTTCGAAGGAGGTGGCCGGGCGAGTGAATTTCGTCGGCGTCAACTCACTGGACGACGGCCAGGGGCTGCCGATGGCCAGGGAATTCGGCATCGATGCCTGGCCGCTCGCTCGTGACCTCGGCTCCGGCAGCACCGGAGAGCTGCACGATCGCCTCGGTGGCCAGGGGATGCCGATCACTGCGTTCTACGGCTCGAGCGGCAAGCTCGTCGATTTCGCCGACGGGGCACTACCTGAGGCTACCCTGCGGGCCAAGCTGCGCGAGCTGTTCGGGTTGAACCTGTAGCCGCCTGTTCGGACGAACCCCCTTGAATCTCGTCGGGCCCCGGAATACATAGAAGACTTCCGGGCTTGGATCTTTTGGAGGCGGACGCCGCCCAGCCGGAGGTGAGGACGTGTCGGAGGAATCGCTCAGCTACACGGAGGCCGACCCAGCGGCGCCGGCGGCACCCGGCCCGGAGAAATTGTCCGGCTCGTACGCAGATCTGGGTCACGCCCCTCTACCGACGGCTCAAGGAGCTGGGCGTCGCTGGCCGGATCGTCGCCATCGGAAAGATCGGCCCCCGGGGCCGCAGCGCCGATTTCTCGGTCGACGACCCCGGCCACTTCCTGCGTGATCTCACAAATGCGGATCGCTGCTGCACCGACACTCGGGTCGGGCGGATCCTGCATCCCGGAAAGATCTCTGTGCGGGAAGACCGCACGAGCCACAGCCTCCACGTCGCCATGAGCACCGACGGCGGGGTTTTGGCCCACCTCGACCGGATCTCCCCCCTTCGTCCACATGGGTGTGAACAAACCTGCAGGTATTCACCTCTTCGAGTTCTGGCCCACAACGCGGCTCGGTTGTGGGGTGACCTGTTTCGTTACCTCTTCGGTCACCGGCTCGATTGCGCACCCCTGCTTCTCTCTCTCCAGCAGGCGGAGGCATCGGGGCGGGAACTCCTGGAGGCAGTGTCGGACGAGACTCCTCCCGGTCTTGGGGCTCACCGTGACGTCGATCCTGTCCCCTTCATCGCAGCTGAGGCGGCCCCGACGCGAACAGCCGGGCAGGATCGCCATGCCGTCCCTTTCAATGTCATCGACGAGGCGGTCCACATCCTCGACCCGCCCGTGGAGCCATGGAGCATCCACCTTGAGGTTCGGGTGGCTGGGACGCTGGAGGAGGAACGTCTTCGCTGGGCGTTGCAACAGGCTTTCGCTCGTCACCCGATTGCCCGAGCCCGCAAGTCTCCTGCCCGCGCCTCGGAACGGAACTACCAATGGGAGATAAGCCAGCAGACCGATGTCGACCCGCTGCGTATCGCTGACTGCTCAGGCGGCAACGAGCTGACCGGCATCAGGTCTCGCTTCGAGAGCTTGACGGTGCCGCTCATTGAATCGCCGGTTCGGGCCTGCCTCGTGCACGACCCGGCCGGGGACGTCGCGCTCCTCAACATCAACCACGCCGCGAGCGATCCCATCGGCGGTCTGCGACTCTTGCATTCCGTGGCGCGGGCGTACTCCGGCGCAGCGGACCCCCTTCCGGACCTGGACCCGCTCGCAGTTCGGGATGTCGCCGACCTTCTGCTCGCCAGGGACGTCCCGACCGAGATCAGCCGGTTCCTGCTACTCGCAGAGAAGGCACGAGACCTTGTGGCGGTACCGGTGAGAGTCGCCTCGGACGAGGGAGTCGACCGGGCTGGGTACGGCATCCACCTGGCGCAGGCGAACAAAGAGTTGACCGACACGCTTCTTCGTATGGGCCATCCGGAGGGCGTGAACAACGTCCTGATGGCGGCTCTCCACCTGGCGATCGCTCTGTGGAACATCGAGCACGACGTGCCCTGTGGTCGCATCAGCGTGCTGATGCCGGTCAATCTGCGGCCTCTGGCCTGGCGCCACGAGGTGATGGGGAACTTCTCGCTGCTGGTGCGGGTGCTGACCACCCCGCAACAGCGCAGCCTGGGACATGTGCTCAAGGCAGTCACGGCCCAGACCGAGCGGATGGAACGGGAAAACACCTTTGGCGCGCTGATCGAGATCATGGCCCGGACGGCATCGTTGCCCATCTGGGCCAAGCGGGCTGCCCCGGCGCTCCTGGCCATCACGGGTAACCGCCTCGTGGACACGGCGGAGCTGTATTACCTAGGAAACCTGGACCCCCTACCGGCGTTCGGTCCGGACGCCGGCGAGACCCTGGGCCTGTGGTTCTCCCCGCCGGCGAGGATGCCGCTTGGGCTGTCCCTGGGAGCTCTCACCGCGGGCGGTCGGCTGCACCTGGCTTTTCGCTACCGCCACCCCCTCTTCAGCGAGGCGGCCGCACACCGCTTCGCTGACTACTACCTCGGCCTGCTCGCCCACCTGCTCGGGACGCTTCATCCCAGGACGTGAACGGGTTGGACCTGTAGCGACTCTTCTCCCTCGCTCCAACTTGGTCGCCTATCCGACAGTCTCGGACGTTCCCTCCGGTTTCGGCGGTTGAGCATGAACAGAGTCGGGATAAACCCGTGGGGAGGCACCGAATCGGAGGTGAGTGGCATGCGGACGGATCGAATCAAGCTCGGAGTCGTGGGGGGCATCGTCGGTGGAATGGCGATGGCCATGTGGATGATGCTGTACTACCTCGCAACCAACCGGGGATTCTGGAAGCCGGTCGGCTACATCGGCCACGTCGTGCTGCGGACGGGCAGCGTGACCGCAGCCGGCCCGGTCGTGGTCGGCATTGTCATCCACATGATGATGTCGATGGTCCTCGGGGCCCTGATCGCGCAGGTGCTTCCTGCCGACCGGCTGCTCAGCATGGCCGTGGGCGTCATGGCCTCGCTCGTTGTGTGGGTCGTCCTGCAGTACGGGTTCCTCAACCTGGTCGACAAGGCAGCGTTCCACGGCCTGGTCCCATGGGCCTTTGCGGTCGGCCATGTCATGTACGGAGCCGGGCTCGGCCTGATCGCCGCTCCCTCGCCGGTGCCGGCCCGGGAGCGGGCGTCCCTGGCGGCGTGACGCACGCCGGCGGCCCCCAAGCTAAGGAGACAACGATGACAGAGCGAGCCGATGTGGTCGTCGTGGGCATGGGCCCCGGCGGTGAGGAGGTGGCCGGCCGCCTGGCCCAGGCAGGCCTCGACGTGGTCGGCATCCAGCAGGGGCTCGTCGGCGGGGAGTGCCCGTACTGGGGATGCATTCCCTCCAAGATGATGCTGCGGGCTGCAAGCCTACTGGCGGAGGCCAGGCGTATCCCCGGCATGGCTGGCGAGGCCTCGGTCTACCCGGACTGGAGCCCGGTGGCACGGCGCATCCGAGAGGAGGCGACGGACGACTGGGACGACCGCGTGGCCGTGGAACGCTTCGAGGGCAAGGGTGGGCGGTTCGTGCGGGGCCACGGCCGCCTGATGGGGCCGCAAGTCGTCGACGTCGACGGGCGCACCTTTGAGGCCACGAAGGCCATCGTGCTCGCCACCGGCACCAGCCCCTCCTTCCCGCCGGTGCCCGGGCTGTCCGACGTTCCTTATTGGACCAACCATGATGCGGTCGAGGCCAAGGAACTCCCAACATCCCTCGTCGTCCTCGGCGGGGGGGCCGTCGGGCTGGAGTTGGCTCAGGCATACGCCCGCTTCGGCGTCGAGGTGACCGTGGTGGAGGCCCTTGACCGGGTGCTGCCCCTCGAGGAGCCGGAGGCAAGCGAGGTGGTCACCTCGGTATTTCGGCGCGAGGGAATCAACGTCTACACGGCTGCCCGCGCGACGAAGGTCGACCGGGACGGGGAACAGATCCGCATCGTCCTCCACGACGGGCGCGCCGTGGTCGGGGAGCGACTCCTCGTGGCGACCGGCCGGCGGGCGGATCTTCGGACACTCGGCGTGGGCAGCATTGGCCTGGACGAAGATGCCCACAGCGTTGCCGTCGATGGACACTTGCGGGCCGCCCCCGGCGTCTGGGCGGTCGGCGACGTCACGGGGGTCGGTGCCTTCACCCATATCGCCCTCTACCAGGCGGCCATTGCGGTCGCCGACATCCTCGGGCAGCAACCCGGTCCGGCCGACTACCATGCGCTCCCCCGGGTGACCTTCACCGACCCGGAGGTCGCCTCGGTGGGCCTCACCGAGGTCGAGGCGACCCGCCGAGGGCTGCAGGTGCGGGTTGGATCGACGCAGGTGCCACGATCGGCCCACGGCTGGATCCACAAGGCGGACAACGACGGGGTGATCAAGGTGGTCGAGGACGCCGACGCCGGTGTCCTCGTCGGCGCAACCTCGGTCGGGCCGGCCGGCGGCGAGGTGCTTGGCCTCCTGGGCCTCGCCGTCCATGCCCGAGTTCCGACCTCGGTGCTCAGGGCAATGATCTACGCCTATCCCACCTTCTACCGGGCGGTGGAAGACGCGTTGGCCGACCTGGCGGGCTAGCCTGCCCTCGAGGAGAGAGGACCCATCCCGATGAACAGCAGGGTCGACCGCGACGAGGTCTTCGTCGAGTACACCAAGAGCATCTGCCCGGTCTGCAAGATCGTCACCGACGCCGAGATCAACGTCCGTGACAACCGGCTGTACCTGAGGAAGCGCTGCCCCGACCACGGCAGTTTCGAAGCGCTCCTCTACTCCCGTGCCGACTGGTACTTCGAGTCCATGCGCTTCAACAAGCCGGGCACGATCCCGCTCCAGACCCAAACCGAGCTCTCTCGTGGCTGCCCCCTTGACTGCGGGCTGTGCCCCGACCACAAGCAGCACGCCTGCCTGGGCATCCTGGAAGTGAACAGTCATTGCAATCTCGACTGCCCCATCTGCTTCGCTGGGTCCGGCCATCACACACAAGGGTTTTCGCTCACCCTCGATCAGGTGGAGGCGGGCCTCGATGCCTTCGTCCGGGCAGAGGGACAGCCCGAGGTCGTGATGCTGTCAGGCGGCGAACCCACGATTCATCCGTTGATCCTCGAGTTCATCGTAATGGCGAAGGCCAAGGGCATCGGCATGGTCACCCTGAACACCAACGGGATCCGGCTGGCCCGCGACCGCCGGTTCGGGGAAGAGCTCGCGGAGCTCGAGCCGGTGATCTACCTGCAGTTCGACGGGCTCGAAGAGCAGACGCATCTGCGGCTGCGAGGCCGGGACCTGCGCGCGGAGAAGGAGGCCGCTCTGCAACGCTGTGCAGAGCTCGGGTTGGCGGTCGCCTTGGTGGCGGCCATCGAGCGTGGGGTCAACGATCACGAGGTTGGCGCCATCGTGCGCCATGCGATCTCACAGCCTGCGGTGCGCTCGGTGGTGTTCCAGCCCGTGACCCACGCCGGGCGACACCTCCCCTTCGATCCGATGCAGCGCCTCACCAACCCCGACGTCATCACATCGATCGTTGAGCAGCTCCCCGACTGGTTCCGACCGGCTGACTTCTTCCCGGTCCCGTGCTGCTTTCCATCCTGCCGGAGCGTGACCTACGTCCTGGCTGAAGGCGAGACCGTCGTCCCCATCCCGCGCCTCCTGGCGCTCGAGGACTACCTCGACTACGTGACGAACCGCGTACTCCCGGACCCGTCGATCCGGGGTGCCCTGGAGAAGCTCTGGAGCGCCTCAGCCGTCCCGGGCAGCACAACTGTGGCGGGCCAGCTCGACTGCATCGCGTGCGGGCTGGACTCGCCGAATGTGCTGGACCAGCTCGCGGACCGGGCCCTCATGATCGTGGTGCAGGACTTCCAGGACGCCTACACCCTGAACGTGCGCCAGCTCATGAAGTGCTGTGTGGTGGAGATCGTCCCAGACGGCAGGCTGATCCCCTTCTGCGCCTACAACTCGGTGGGATACCGGGAGCAGGTGTGGGAGAGCCTCTCAGGGGGTCACGTGCCGGCCATGGTCCCCAATGCGACAGCACTGCAGGATCTGCTCCAGCCAACGCAATTCGGGTTCAAGACGATCGGAGAACCACGGCGCGAACAACGGGATGCCACCAACATAGGGCAGGGACTGTAGACCGTGGCGGGCGAGGCGGGCATCGCCGCAGAGGAGCTGAAGCGCTGCTGCGCCGCCGCGTATGAACTCGACATCGTGTCCGCCCTTCTCGGAGAGAGCTACCACCCAGGGGGACTCGGCCTCACGCGCCGTCTCGCCTCGGTGGTCGGCCTCAATCCGGGGATGCGGGTCGCCGAGATGGCCAGCGGCCCCGGGACGACCGCCATGGCCCTGGCGGAGGAGTTCGGCGTGCGGGTGACCGGCCTGGAGCTTGGCGCCGGGAGTGCGACCAGGGCGGCGGAGGCCGCCCGAACAAGGGGCATGACAGGGCGGGTGAGCTTCGTGGTTGCGGACGCGGAGGCGGTCCCGCTTGCCGACGGCTCGGTGGATGCCCTCTTCTGCGAATGCGCGTTCTGCACCTTCCCCGACAAGGCGCAGGGGGCACGGGAGATGGCCAGGGTGCTGGTCTCGGGCGGGCGGGTCGGAATCGCGGACGTCGTCATTGAGGCCGGGGCACTGCCCCCTGAGCTTAGTGGCGCCGCCGCCTGGATTGCCTGCCTTGGCGGGGCGCTCCCGGCGAGCGGGTACGAGGCAATCCTCCGATCGGCAGGCCTGCGGCTGGTTGCTGCCGAGAACCACGGCGAGGCGCTTGTGGCAATGATCGACTCCGTGGAAGCCCGGCTGCTCGCCCTGGTCCTTGCAGGCCTGCCCGCAGTCATGACTATCGACGCTCGGCAGGTGCGCGAGGTGGCCGAGGTGGCACGCCGGGCGGTCGCTGGGGGCGCTGCGGGCTACGCGCTTTTGGTGGCCGAGAAGACCGCGCCGGATTGACGCCGGCGAGTCGCTGCTCCACGATCGGGGTCAGTGCAGGTGAGGGTCGACCAAGTCCCCAGCGATGGAAACTCTCGGACACGGCCCATTCAATTCACTCCGACCGTGTAGTCACGGCCCGTCCAGCTGCCGGTTGCCGTCCAGAAAAAAGTGAACCGGATGGGTGGTTCCTGAGCCGGCGAGATGGCGATGTCAACGAAGGAAACCCCCACTGCCGTCTGGGTGGAGCCCTTGTCCTCGTATGACTGCCACTCGTCCCGGGTCCAGCGAAGCCGGAATGGATCCGGCGCCTGGACCCGGAGGATCCGACCGCGCTCGATGACCCTCACCTGCCGGTTGGGCTTCCAGATCTCCAGCGGCCGGCAGGCCCGGCGGGCCCCCAGGTACCGGTGTGCGGCCTCCGGGACGAGGTCGTAGACCCTTCCGTCGAAGGCCGATCGCAGCAGCTTGATGTACTCGGCGTGCGCCCACATGAGCGGCATCGCGGCTCCCGTGGGCCGGCCGAGCAACATGTGGACTTCGGGTCGGTCCGGTTCGTCCCAGACCTGCTCCGGCAGGAGTCCGGTGGATGAGGCAAATGCCTCGAGTGCGCGGAGGTACGGACCTGGGTCTCTTCCCGCTGCGAGCTCGTAGTGCCCCCGCTCCCCCGTGAGCAGCGGCCACGCCCGGCCCTTCCCCCACCACCGGTACGCGCCGCCGTCCGCCCTCTGGCCGTACCCATCGTGGTTGTAGCGGTGCCAGCAAGGCCCGTACGGCGTTTCGACCCTGAGGAGCCTGTCCACGACCTCGACGGAGTCCACCACGATGGGATCGTGCGGGCTGCGGATGCCGTACCGGACCAGCTCAAGGAAACCCGCGTCGACGATCTCCTTAGCGGGGAACTCCCAACGGCTCCCCGGCGGGCGGTTCGCGAGGGCGAGCACGCCGGCGTTGGGATCTTCGTTGGGAACCGCCTCATCGACTCCGCCGGGCGTGATGCGGACGTAATGCCGCGGGATGTCGGAGACCAGCGTGCCCTCGGTGGTGACGGTCCAGGCCTCTATGTGGCATTCAAGGAAATCGGCATAGTCCTCGAGAAAGGACGCTGTGGACTCGTCCCCCCGACGGCGTGCGAACTCAGCCGCCACAATGAGGGCTGCAATCGTGGCGGCGAGCGTGGATGGGGAAAGGCCGGAGGCCTCTTCCCAGCGCTCCTGTTGCGTCACGGGGCCCTGGCGAACGAGATAGCCGGCAGCTGCCAGGATGACGGGGTAAGGGTCGAAGCCACGGAGGGCGCCCTCGCGCTCGAGACGGTACGTGAGCAGGATGGGGAAGGCAACCTCGTCGAGTTGAATCCCGCCCCAGTACGGGGTGCCGTCGATCCAGAAGTTCTGGGGGAAGCCACCATCGGGCCGCTGGCTGGCCCCAAGGTAGATTCCCGCCCTGTTCGGGGTCTCGGTGTCGCCGGCAGCCAGCAACGCGGACGCGGTACTGACCATGTCACGGGTCCAGACGAGGTGGTAGCCACCCATATCCTCGTCCCCCTTCGCCTCACCCCAGGGGATCGAGAGGGATGCGATGAACGCACCAGGGTAGGTCTTGTCCTCGTGGGAGAGAAGGAGCGTGAAGCTGGAGTGGTACAGCTCCCCGTCATCGCCCGAGGCCTTCTCGACGGGGAGCAACTTCCGGCAGACCCGCTGCCACTGGGATGCGTAGCGTGACGCCTGCGCCGAAAACGGCACGTCAAGGCTCTGGAGCAGAGAGGTGGCGGCGCTGTGGAGGGTGTCGCCGAAGGCCAGGCCGAGGGTGAACTCATGGCCAGCTGCCAGGTCAAGCTCGCCGGTCAGTGCGACGTTGCCGTTGGCGGCGTGGCCGAATTCCCAGTCCATCGAGAAGTCCTGGGCGAGGTCGGTCCATCCGTCGCTGCGTCCGACGTAGCCGCAGGAGACGCGGGCGAAGGGCACGGTCGCCGCCAGAGCCAGCCATGTCCCCTGCTTCTCGGCGGTGAGGATCCTTCGCCCGGCAACATCCACCACTCGGGCGTTGTTGCTCCAGCCGCCGACCTCGAGGTGCGGGGCGCAGAGAACGAAGAGCCGGAGCCGGCGAAGATCGTCTTCCTCCCCCCGCAGCTCCGTGTGCTGCAGGATGCAGGGAAGGTGCGGATCGGCGATGACCTCCTTCACGATCTCATAGCGCCCCTCCGGGTCGGAGTTGGTGATCCGGTATCCGAGGACGTCGTGGGCGAGGCGTTCGGTCTGGCTCCGGAGGTGTCGCTTCTCTTCATGGAAGAACCCCGAACCGTCGGTCACCAGGTACTGGAGGTCGCGGATCTGGGGGCGGTCGACCGTGGGGTAGTAGGCCTCGGTCAGGATGCCGTTCCAGAGCGTGAACCAGACCTTGCTCGACGTGGCGTATGCGGTGCCGGTGCCATCCTTGTTCCCGCGGGTCCAGCGTGGCTCCATGCCCGGAGGACCAAAGGCCACCGATTCGTCCGACACCGTCTCAGACATGACAGCACTCCTCCTGCCCGGGTGGGAGCACCCTTGCGTGTGGGATCATCCCCTGCAACAGCGACGACCTGGGCGGGATTCGCCAACTGTCCCGTAGTTGACACTGCACATCGGCACCTGTGGGGGCGGACGATGGACTGGAAGCGAGGGCTGGGCCCGCTGAACCCCCGGGCCGACCGGGGCCTGCCGACGCACGTCGCGTGGATCGCACGGGATTTCGGCAGGCCGGACCTTGCGCCGTTCTCCGTTCCCGAGCTGGATGAGCTGTCAAGGATTCTTGAGCCACTCGAGGTGGAGGCGGGGCAGAAGATCCTTTCCCCAGGAGAGCCATCCGACGCCGCGTACATCGTGCGCGAGGGTGAGGTGGAGTTGGCCCTTCGTCGAGGGCCGCGCCGCATCCTGGTGGGCATTCAGCGCGCCGGTGGGGTCTTCGGCGACATTCCGCTCCTCTGTGAGATGCCATTTCCCTACGCCGCGGTGGCTCGGACACCAGCGAGCCTCCTCAAGCTCCCGAAGGATTCGCTGACCGAGTTGCTCGCCCGCCACCCCGCGATCGCCCTGCGGTGGCTCTCCAGCGTCGTGAAGCGCCTCGAGCAGGCGAACCGACGCATCATCGAGCTCTCGGTGGGGGACCTGCGGTCACGGACGCTCGCCCTCCTGGCGGACGAGCTCGTCCGGGTGGTGGCGCCTGCCCAAGTGGCGCTTACCCAAGCCGAGATTGCGGCACTCCTAGGGGCGAGCCGACAGAGCGTGAACCAGGTGCTGGGTCAGCTCGCCAGGGAGGGCCTCGTCGCCCAGAGCTACGGGGCCATCGAGGTCACCGATCCCGAAGCCGTCCTCCACCTCGGGCGGGCCGGAACCTCTCCGGGGGTCTGCTGAGGTAGCGGCTTCACAGCGGTTGGGGGCCCTGGTCCCTCTCGACGGCTTGCATCCGAGTGCAACCTATCCCCTCGCGCCGGGCCCTCGGGGGCCCGAACAGAGTCTGCTACGACATTGTGGCAGACCCGGATCTCAGCGACCGATATGTTGGGTGAGAACAGTGCCGGAATCGGAAAGGAGAATCAGAGGTGAAATACGACTACCGCTGCCACACCGCTGGGGCGAGGCCCTGCGGCTTCAGGACGGAGACCAATGACGAGAACGAGCTGCGCAGGCAGATCGAGCGGCATCTCGCCGAGGTCCACCACGTCGACCCTCCAACAAAAACCGTGGTGAATTACCTGGTTCGGACCGCGACCGAAGGGGCGCCTTCGTTCCTGCGATAGCCGCCCGACAAGTCGAATCACGGACCCGATAGGAGTACACGATGGTCGATACCCTGACCGAGGAGACCTTCGAGGCCGAAGTCCACAACTCTGGCGTCCCGGTGGTCGTCGACTTCTACGCAGACTGGTGCGCGCCGTGCCGCGAACTTGTGCCAATCGTCGAGGAGATGTCCCGCCGGTGGGGCCACCGTGTGCGGTTCGCCAAGATCAACGTCGACGACGCCCGCCGGATTGCCGACTCCTACCAGGTCTCCTCCATCCCTGCGGTGGTGCTCTTCGACCGCGGCCGGCCGGTGGCCCGCTCCATCGGGGTGAAGCCCGCGGCTCGGCTGGAGAAGGAGCTGGGCCTGGGCGAGCTGGCGCGGCGCTAGCCCAGGAACCGCCGGCTTTCTGAGACCCGGGCGTTCACGGGATGCCCATAGTCGGACCCGGGGGCTAGCGTGCCTTGACCAGGACCATCGGGAGGTAGCCGTGGGGGGCGGGACCAAGAAGCAATGCATGAGCCAGATGGGTGCCATTGCCCGAGGCGCCCTGGCCGGCGCGGTAGGCACCGTCGCCATGGATGTCATCTGATTTTGCCCGGTACCGTCGTGGTGGCGGAACCAGCACCTTCATCGACTGGGAGTTCGCCCGTGGCCTCCGGGACTGGGAGGCCGCGCCCGCACCCGCACAGGTGGGCAAGCGCCTGGTCGAGGGTTTTCTGCAACGCGAGCTGAAGCCGGATCTGGCCGCGCCGATGACCAACGTGATCCACTGGGGGTATGGGATGTTCTGGGGATCTTTTACGGGATGGTCGCAGGATCGCTGCCGCATCCCAAGGCCCGCTACGGCGTCGTCCTCGGTCCGCTTGTCTGGGCCTCCGCCTACGCGGTCCTCCCCCGTCGGGAATCTACAAGCCGATGTGGGAGTACGACGCGAAGACCCTGGCGAGGGACCTGAGCGCCCACATCGGCTACGGGATGGCGACGGCCGCCACGTTCCGGGCGCTCGCGAGCCGGTAGCTGGCTCGAGGGGCACCAACCCAGCTTCGCATGGACTATGACCTGATCGTCATCGGCGGCGGCGCCGGCGGCTTGGCGTCGGCCAGAAGCGCAGCCCGCCGCGGGGCTCGGGTACTTCTGGTCGAGCAAGGGCGCCTCGGGGGGGAGTGCACATTCACCGGCTGTGTCCCTTCAAAGACCCTCCTGGAGGCCTCGCACAGGGGCCTGGACTTCGACCGGGCCATGGCCTCCGTCCATCGGGTCGTGGAGGCGATCGCTGCAACGGAGACCGATGAGGTCCTTCTGAGTGAGGGCGTGGACGTCGTGCACGGCTGGGCAACGCTGCGTGCCTCAGGGAAGGTTGACGTGGACGGACAGCTATTCTCCGCCGGCAGCCTCATCCTGGCCACTGGTTCAAGACCGGCGGTGCCCTCCATCCAAGGCCTCGCCGTAGCCGATTACCTCACCAACGAGAACGTCTTTGATCTCGACCGACTCCCGGCGACACTGGCCATTCTTGGCGGGGGCCCGGTCGGCTGCGAGATGGCTCAGGCCTTCCGCCGCCTTGGGTCCCAGGTCATCCTCATCGAGTCGCAGGAACATCTGCTCGGCCGGGAGGAGCCCGAGGCATCGGCTGTCATTAAGGATTGCTTTCGAGCGGAGGACATCGAGGTGCGCACTGGCGACACCGTGGTGAGGGTCGAGAAGCTCGATTCCGGGAGGTCGGTGCGACTGCATCTTGCTACGGGCCCGCCGGTCGTCGCCGACCGGGTGCTCGTGGCGATAGGACGACGGGGATCGACCGAAGGCCTCGGTTTGGCGGACCTGGGAATCCGGACGGAGCACGGTTTCATCACCACCAACGACGAGCTGGCCACGACGGCCAAGGGGATCTGGGCGGTGGGCGACGTCACCGGCAAGCTGCAATTCACCCACGCTTCCGACGAGATGGGGCGCATCGCGGCAGCAAACGCTCTGTCTCGGGGCCGCAAGGCCAGATTCCGGACCTCGTGGATTCCCTGGGTGACCTTTACGCAGCCCGAGGTCGCCCGGGTCGGGCACACCGAGGCGGAAGCCGCGTCACGTGGCGGGCGGGTGGCGTACCTCCCCATGACCGAGGTGGACCGGGCTGTGGCAAGCGGTGAGACCGCCGGGTTCATCAAGCTCGTTGCCGGGCCACGTCAACTTCTGCGGAACGTTGGGGGTGGCCGCGTCTTGGGGGCCACAGTGGTGGCTTCACGAGCCGGAGAGATGATCCACGAGGCGTCGCTGGCGATGCGGACACGCATGTTCGCCGGCCGGCTTGCTCAGTCCTCCCACGCGTACCCAACGTGGTCGATGGCGGTGCAGAAGGCCGCAGCCCAGTTCTTCTTCGAGATCGAAGGCCGACGAGCGCGCCCAGCGTCGGGCCTGAACGCGGCCGAATCCATGCCGAGCCATCGTCCGACAAAACTCTAGGGCACGGGACTGCGTCGAAGCTCGATGAGGCCGTCCTCTGTGAAGAGCTTGGGGACCACGATGCCCATCCTCTCGTACACCACCGACGGGACTGAGATGTCGGCGAGGTAGAGCTCCCCCGCCTGCTGCGCCGAGAGGAGGCCGAGCTTCGGGAGAGCGAGCGTCAGCGTGGCCGTTGCAGCAACGCACGGATTTGCTGCCCGCCCCGTCGTGGCGTCGAGACCGCTGGGCACATCCAGGGAGAGAACATCGGCTCCGGCGGCGTTCGTCCAATCGATGAGATCCGCCACCCGCCCGACAGGATCGCCACGCAGGCTGTAGCCGATGAGGGCGTCGACGACAAGCTCCACAGGGCCGGGCTCGGCGGTGACGTGGAGGCCCATGCGCCGAACGATGTCGAGTTGGTGGGCGGCCGCCGACGCTATCTCGTGGTCGGCACTTGAGGCGACGACCGAGACTTCCAGCGCCCCGGTTGGCCAGATGACGGGCGGCCACCAGTCCCCCACCCCCGTTGCCTCCCGGCCCGGCGAGCACAACCACAGTGGCCGGGGCGAAGCGGCGCATGGCCAGGTCGGCAAGACCCCGCCCCGCCTTCTCCATCATCTGGGTCAACTCGATGTGGAGGTCCTCCACCATGATTCGGTCGACCTCGCGCATCTGATGAGTGGTCAGCGCGGGGACCGCCTCGACGACGAGAGTTCGCATACCCGCTGTCCACCCTACCGGGTGCTTCTCAGTCAGGAATCCGACATTCCACCAACGCATTCCAGCGGTGCCTCGTTCTACTACCTGACGAACAAGCCGCCAGCTCCCCGCCGTTCAGGATCGGAGGTTCACCGTGGGAATGTTCTCTAGGGAGAAGGTCGACTGCGTGCATGCGGGAAATCAGGTAGCCCAGCCTCGCGGTGCTGCCTGCGAGGAGTGCGGGAGCACGTTCAATCTCAGGGTCTGCACGGAGTGCGGCCACGTGGGGTGCTGCGAATCGCAGCGGGGGCACAACGCTGCCCACTACCGCCAGAGCGGGCATCCGGTTATCAAGTCGCTTCCGCTCGGTCCCGGTGGTTTCACATGGTGTTACCAATGCCGGCGCTACATCTGAGAGGAGACTCGCCGGCGGAATCGGCGGGCTGGCATGCTGTCGCACGGGGTGGCCAGATATGCAAGACCAAGAGGCCCTCGACACCGACGCAAAGGTCGGGGCCCCGCACGTCTGCCGGCGTGAAGGCATCCGGGGACGCTATTCGAAGCGGCTGTCACCACCGGTTACCGGGCCAGCATGGCGGGTCGCTTTGTCAAGAAGTTTTGGCCCCACTGTTGCCGGAGCTGGCCAGTAGGCCTCCCGTTAGCTTTCCGACGAGACGCTTCAGTGCGCCAGATAACTTTGGGCAGGCCTCTCCTCGTGATGGGCTCCGGCGGAGCGATCCGGGAGGCGCTGCATGAGCCTACCGTCCTCGGCCAACTCCTCGATCTGTTGCGCGAGAAACCGCCGGTCCGCTTCCGTCGGTGCGAGGTGGGCCGCGCGTTCGTAGGCGGCACTAGCTGCGTCTCGTTGTCCAAGCCGACGCAACGTTGTGCCACGGGCTGCATGCATCAGGTGATAGCTGTCGAGGTCAGGTGCGATTGCGTCGAGCGCAGAAAGAGCAGCGCCGGGACCCTCGGTCACGCCGATGGCAATGGCCCGATTAAGGGCGACCACGGGAGTGGGCATGATGGAGAAAAGATGATCGTAGAGAGCGACGATCTGGTGCCAGTCGGTTGCGTCGAACGAGTCGGCGTCGCAATGGACCGCTTGGATCGCGGCCTGGAGTTGGAAGGGGCCTGGCTGGTCGCGGCGAATGCAGGTCCGAACGATTGCATGTCCCTCTTCGATCATTGTGCGGTCCCACTTGGTCCGGTCCTGATCGCGGAGGAGCACGAGAGCCCCCTCGGTTGTGCGGGCCGGCACCCGCGCCTCGCTCAGCAGCATCAGTGCCAGCAGCCCTGGCGCTTCGGGCTCGTCGGGCACCAACACCACCAGAGCCCGGGCGAGGCGAATTGCGTCGCTGCGTAGCGAGGCCCGTTCCGGATCGTCGACCCCGGTGTTGTAGATGAGGTAGATCACCGATAGCACCGACCGGAGTCGCTCAGGTAGATCGGCTTCTGCCGGCACTCGATAGGGGATCTTGGCGGCCTTGATCTTGTACTTGGCCCGGACGAGACGCTTCGCCATCGCGGATTCGCTCACCAGGAACGAGCGGGCCACCTCATCCACACTCAGGCCGCCAAGCAATCGTAAGGTCAGGGCCACCTGGTGCTCCGTTCGTAGCGCCGGATGACAGCAGGTGAAGATGAGCCGGAGTTGGTCGTCACTCACGGATCCGTCCTCTCCCCAATCGTCGGCGTCGGCGCCGCGCCGTCTGCTTGCGACCGTCTCGTGGAGCTCCCGGCCCCGGGCCGAGCGGCGGAGGTTATCGATTGCGCGGTTTCGGGCGGTCGTGACGATCCACCCCGCCGGGTTGGGTGGGATTCCGTCGCTGCGCCACCGGTCATTTGCCACAACGAACGCCTCCTGGACGGCGTCTTCGGCAAGCGTTAGGTCGCCGAAGAGGCGAACCAGCGTCGCCACCGCCTGGCCGTACACCTCACGGAACACGCTTTCAACACCGGGCGCTTCCCGATGGGCGGCGACGATAGGGGTCACGCCCTCAGGCGCCCGGCATCTCGAAAAATGGCCAGACTTCGATCGGCTCGTTGATGCACTCCACGACCTTGCCGGCCCAAGCCAGCGCCGCGTCCAAGTCGTCGGCGTTGATGATGTAGAACCCGCCGATGTGCTCCTTCGACTCAACGAACGGCCCGTCGGTCATGACCAGGTCGCCATCGCGCCTGCGGACGACGGTAGCCGCGTCCGGGCCATGGAGTCGGCCACCGAAGACGAAGGCTCCACTCGCCTTCATCTCAGCTTCGAGGGCGGTTACCCGCTCCATGAATTTCTGCATCTCCTCGGGCGTTCTCGACTGCTCCCGGGCCTCGCCCTCGTGGGCCTCGCTCTCCACGGCGTGAACAGACAACAGGTACTGACCCACGATTGCCTCCTCGGGTTGGTGCGGGCCATTCCCGCGCTCACCCCCTCTACGAATGGGATCAGCTTACGAGGACACCCCACGGCAAGAATATGACGGGACCCCGTATGCCTAACCCGGCAGTCCGTAGCTGATGACCCGTTCCACCTCCTTGAAGACCAGACCGACCAGATCGATCAGACGGCGCACCCGCCACCTCCGCATCGAGGCGGGTGCGTTGGTCCTGCGTGGATCCGATGATGATGCGTTCCAACGGTCATCACCATCGTCAGCGCACCGCCAATCATCGAAAGAGCCGCGCGGCGGTTCGACTCCGAGGTTCGGTCTACCGTGGCGGTTGGCAGCTAATCGTGGGAGGCGCCCGCCAGCCGCGCAGTGAGCTGGCTCAGCGACGGCGCTCCCTCTGCGCCGCGCTCTGTCCGATAGATCCGGCAGGCATAGCCAGCCGAAGGATTGGCATCCGCGAAGAGGTCTACGCCGTTGAGGAGAATGGTCGGTGACCCGGCGAACCCGAGCTGAGCCGCTTGCTCGGGAGTCTCGACGTTCTGAAGGTGAATCTCCTGGTCTCCCAAGCCCACCAAGCGGAGCGCCTGCCGCAGGCGGTCGGTCGCGGTTTGCCAGCCTGGGCAACCCTCGAAGTACTGCACGACCACCCGAGGCTGAGCCCGTCCATCGCCTGCACCCCCCGCGGCGCCCCCAGGGCCGTCCCCGTAGCGTGTCCGGTTCGTCCTCTGACCTAGATTGAACGCTTCGTCCAGGGAGAAGAGAAAGGTCGCCGGGTGTTCGGCGACCCACTGCGTGCCCGAGTGCACAGATGCGAAGAAGTGCACGTAGTTGCAGAAGTTGAGGATGACGTTATCGTCGAAGTCGATTGCGGATGGGTCCAGGAAGGACACGACGACGCCGGGGCTCGATACCTCCTCGATCCCCTCGATCCCATCAGGGCCCACCGTGAGCGAGATCTCCTCGCCGGTCACCGGATCGAGCGAGGAGACCAACGCGCTCTGCCCGATGAGTTCCGGTATGAACAGGGCGTCCCAGGCGCACCAGGTCGATAGTCGCTTGCCCCTTATCGTGAACGCGTGCGAGGTCGAGCCGAGGGCCAGACCCCAGAACCCGATGACCGCCCCATCTTCATAGAAGATCCCTGGCCAGATCTCAAGGACGGCCCTCACCTCTACGGCCGGCCGGCCGACGGCTTCCGCCAGCCGCTGGAGCGAAACGGGGCTGCCCTCTGAGAGGAGCCGGTACAGGCTCAGTGCCACAGCCACCTCCTCGTCGGAAAGGTGCGGCATCCTTGCCGCCACGGCCGCAGACAGCTCCTCGACGTCAATCGGATCATGGCTCATGCGACTCCTCCTTGTGGTTCCTACACCACCGAACCTCAGGTCCCGGGCAGTCCGATCTCCCAGGATCCTGAGGGGTCGGCGCTTGCCGGATCACTGTAAGCCTTCCTCTATAGGGGAAGGTCAAGCGGTAGTCTTGAGGGCATGCAGATTGGAGAGCTGGCCCGGCGGGCGCACACGACCACCAAGTCCCTGCGCTATTACGAAGCCATCGGGCTGCTGGTACCGGATTCACGGACGCCCTCCGGGTACCGGCAGTACGGACCCAATGCCCTCGACCGGCCCGCCTTCATCAGGGCGGCGCAGGCCCTCGGTTTCTCCCTCGGCGAGATACGTGGAATCGTCGGTCTTCGGGAAAGGGGCGAGACTCCGTGCGAACACGTCCTGCAGCTTCTTCGCAACCGGTCGTCTGAGATCGCGGGCCGCATCGCCGACCTCGAAACGCTGCGAGTAGAACTGGATCGCCTCGCTGAGCAGGGGGAGCGGCTCGACCCTCGGGACTGCGTGTCATCAAGCGTGTGCCACATCATCGGCTCGAACCCGGGGGAGGCCGCTGCGGCCCACCGGGCAGTGCGAGGGCCGCACACCTGAAGTGCCCTCTTGACCTTCCAGTCACGGGGAGGGTCGAGACTCAACACATGAACCGCCGCCGGCCCGATGACCGAGGGACACTGCCGACCGTTGCCAGCCCGGCGATGCTGAAGCGGGACACCACCGAGGCCGGGCACCACCTGGGCCGAAGCCACTGCAGGGGGCTCGGGATGCGCAAAGCCGTCGTTTGTTTGGCCAACCAGGTCGGTATTCAGGGTCGTGGGAACCATCTTCGTGCCGACATCGCACGCCCCACGGGGTCGGAGTGGGACGGGCAGGACTCGCATCGTGGCCGTCGCCGGTTTTTTTGATAGGTGAACCACATGGGCAAGCGTTGGCGTAGCAGCTCGGATGTCACCTTGGGCGTGGGCGCCGTAGCCCTCGTGGTCGCCTGCTGCTGGGTACTGCCGGCGTTGCTCGCGGGTGGCGTCCTCGGCGCCATCGGCGGCTTCTTCGGCAACCCGCTGGTGATCGCAGCCGGCGTCACGGTGTCATGCGGAGGCCTGGCAGCCGCGCTCGTGCGTCGCCGGACAAGGGGTGGCCAGGAGCGTTCTCGCGCGGGAGTGATAAGAACCGAGGATTCGACCTGTGATGAAGACGCGGCGCGGTGAGCCCGGGCCGCATGCCGGTTTCAAGTCGTGACTGCGCAACAACGTGCAGTCGGCGGCGGGCCGAAGTGATCCAGGTGCCGCCGCCACTTATCGAGAGGAGGAAGGCATGCCCCACGAGCTGGGTCTTGACGAGATTCGCGACATGCTGGAAGGCGGTGCTCAGCTGATCGAGGTGCTGCCCTCGCAGGAGTACGAGGAGGAACACCTGCCGGGGGCGGTCAACATCCCGCTGAAATCGCTGGACGCGGAGACCACCAGAAAGATGGATCCCGGCCGCCCCGTCATCGTCTACTGCTGGGACTATCAATGAGACATGAGCCCACGAGCCGCGTGGCGGCTCGAGCGCCTGGGGTTCCGGGAGGTCTACGACTTCTCGGTTGGCAAGGCTGCCTGGCTTGCCATGGGGTGGCCGCGGGAGGGGACTTCGGCCGCCACGCCCAACGCCGGAGAGGTGGCCCGAAAGGGCACGCCGACCTGTCTGCTGGAGGACCGGGTCGACGACGTACGGAAGAAGGTCCTGGAGGTCGGGAGGGACGTCTGCATCGTCTCCAACTCGGAGGGGATCGTCCAGGGCCGCTTGAAGGCTGCCGCTCTCTCCGAAAAGCCGGAGGTCACGGCCGAGGAAGCCATGGAGTTGGGCCCAACGACCGTCCGTCCGAACGAGCCTCTCGCCCCGCTCCTCAACCGTATGAAGAAACGAGGCACGCGGACGATCGTCGTTACGGACCTGCGCGGGAAGCTGTTGGGGATCCTCTATCGAGACGACGCTGAGCAAACGCTCGCGAGGGGGACCCGACTCTAAGAGGCAGGTTACGAGCCAAGATGACCTGCGCGCTTGACCGACAGCCACAACCGCCGAGTGCTTGCCGCTGCGTTACCTCGACTCCTTATCGCTGGGCTAGGAACCCACCGGCGTCCCGGGCTCCTAGAAACTCACATCCCCATCGGCGCCGAAGCACCAGAAGGGGAGATTTCAGAGGGAGCGGGCCGGATGCATCGAGGCTGCACGCAGGCTGCCGATCAGCGCCTAATGCTTTAGGCGCCGATCGGCTCTGTGGTTGGGCGCGCACTGTGCCCCACGCCCCCGGGTTCACATCGAGCCTTAGGTCGGACCTTCAGGTGCTAGGCGGAACGTTTTCTCGGTTTCGTAATCAACCGCTGGATAAACCGGCAAGGGCTGCCCGAAGTCGCTCCTTGTTCACGCATTTGTTCACGCACGGCCCATAACCAGACGGACAGGGACGCACAGAACGGCACCAGACGGACGGTGCTGGGTAGATGAATCCGCAGGTCAAACCCGTTTTGGCTGGTCAGCAGGCATATTGCTGGTCAGCAGGCATATTGGCGAACGGCCACCTGCCCGACTTTTAATCCGGCGGGCAGGGTTCGAGACCCTGGCGGCCCACAACTGTTTCCGCAGCTCAGAGGCCATATTCTGATCGGCTCGCCAGTTCTTTCATAGTTCTACTTGAACTATGAATGTTCACGCTGCTCACGCTGACAGTGTGCGAGTTCGGTACATGCTTTCAACATCCGGTTCGGTAGGTACACGACAGTCCTCGGACACGGGTTCGTTTCCCGGGCGACAGAAGCTCCGGTACCTGCCTGACACCCCAGGGTCCTTGAAGTCGGTTCGTCGCGGCCTTGGTCGCCCGTGCTCGTGGAGTTGGGGTTGGTTGAGTAGCGCCACAAGCAATGATCGAGGTGATGAACGGTGCCACCGTCATCGACGTGACACGCCGCTACGGGGTGGCTCTCCAGACGCTGCGCCACCGGCTGCGCCGCTACGAGAAGAACGGGATCGCCGGGCTGGCCGACGGGAGCTCCAACCCGGCGACCTGCCCCCACCAGATGCCATCCGAGGCCGAGGCCCGGGTCAAGCGGGTTCGCGATCTGCTTGGTCCGGGTTGGTCACGGGGCGCAGCGGCCCCTATCCGCTCACGCGGGTCACGGACTCCGGGTCGAAGGGCGGGGGGCCGAAGAACTGGCAGCCGAACTTCTGTGCTGCGGCCAGCGTGCTCGTGGTCCGGCGGCGGCCCCGACGCCAGGTCACCGTGGGTGGCGGGCAGTCCCCCTCCCGGAAAAAGCGATCGTAGCTGGGCGTGTTCATCACCAGGAACCTGGCCGTTGACGAGACCACGAGGAAGGCATGTGCCGTGCCCTGCGGGATGGCCACAGTGTCGCCAGCAACGGCCCGGTGCTGCTCCTCCCCGTCGATGTGGAACAGCAACTCGCCCTCGAGCACGTAGAACGTCTCGTTGTTCGGATCCGCATGCAGACCTGTGGCCCGCCCCTCCGAAGAGCTGACCTCCATGAGAGAGTAGGCGTCACTGCTCCACTCCCCTGGGACCTTGAACCGCAT
>WNEZ01000817.1_pt1 | contig 30329 bp, 28 predicted proteins | sample 5400521 | NCBI WGS metagenome assembly WNEZ01 (sample SAMN13153339, study PRJNA577476) | soil metagenome | isolation source: 120 cm saprolite under Douglas fir tree site 2 hole 1 replicate 1 | place: USA:California | collected 2015-04-18 | reverse complement strand
TCCCTCGAGCAGACCTCGCTCGAACCCGTATGCTCCGACACCGAGGCCGGCGAAGAAATAGACGGCGTATTGCGGCGCAAGGCTCGGTTGAAACGCGAACGGACCGAATTGCATCCATTGCCAAGGCTCGAACACGGCGGCGAGCGGCAGATAAGCCAGCGCCGAGATGCTTACCAGCGCGATGAAGAATTGGCCGGGATTGCTGCCGGCCTTGGCCGACAGTCCGCCCAAGGCTTCGCCCGCGCGCGGGGCGAGCCAAAAGAGCCCGGCGGCCGCAAGGTTGAACAGCAGCAGCAGCCACAAGAACCACATCGGCCCGCTCGGCCAGAACGGCAGCGCAATCCAGTGCGACCAGAACGCCGACCAGCTCGGATCAACCGCGGTGACCCGATAGACCGGATAGTAGGCCACCGGCATCAGCAGGTATAACCCGATCGCGAACGGCACGCCGAGGCGCAGGAAGCGGTCGTAGAGGAATTTCCTGGCGCCCTTGCGCGACAGACTCGGCCAGACGAACAGGCCGGACAAAAAGAACATCAGCTGCATCAGGTACGAATACTGAAACGCACAGAACAGGTCGAAGCCGAGCCAGCGCGCGCTATCGACGATCGGGTTCGCCCTCCAGCCATAAGGGGAAATATCGAACGGGAGCGCAGCATCAGGTTGCGAGTTGAGGTAGGCGATACATGAATGGAATGCCACCACCATGAGGATGGCAAAGCCGCGCAGGTTGCTCAGGGCCAGGCTCGACTTGGTCATGGTGCGGACTGCTATCGCATTTCCTCATACCGGCAAAGTACACCGCGATATCGCACCCGGTCTCGAGCAAGCAAACGTCCTGCGGCATTCTCCCATCGGTGCCATTATGCTTTAATTCGCCGTCCGTACAACGAGTGCCTGCCGGGCTCCGGCAAGAAACTCGCCGTCGCAACAAACCGGCTGATCGCGGCATTCACAGCTCCAGCTAACGGGTTGAGGCGCGCATGGGCGGCCATTCGAGCAACCGATGAGCGTGCGGGCCGAGCTTCTGCGTTTGGCCCTGCGCCTCTTGAAAAAGTGGCACAGTCGCAAGTACGTGCCGATTGCGACGGCTCGGCGCCGGCTCAAGCGCATCGAAACCTTTGTTCCACGCCCGCCGGCAGGGACGCAAACGACTGCGATCGACGCAGGCGGCGTCAATGCCGTGCGCGTCGCAGTGCGCCAAGCGCGCAGCGACCGCTGCGTTCTCTATTTCCACGGTGGCGCCTACGCCATCGGCACCGCGAAGCTGCTGCGAGATTTCACCTGGCGGATCGGCGCCGCCGCGCGCGCCCACGTGCTCTATTTCGATTATCGGCTCGCCCCCGAGCATCCGTTTCCGGCGGCCCTCGAGGATGCGGTCGCGGCCTATCGCTGGCTCGCCGGCCGATTCGACCCCCGCCGGATCGCCTTCATGGGGGATTCGGCGGGCGGCGGCCTGGCGCTGGCCACGCTCTATAAGCTACGCGATGAAGGTCTAGCGTTGCCGGCCGCCGCAGTCGCGGTTTCGCCCTGGACCGACCTCGCGCTGACCGGCCCGTCGCTGCGGGCGAACGCGGCGGCCGACCCGATGCTCAACGTGGCGAACCTTCCGACGCTCGCGAACGACTACCTCGCCGGCGCGGATCCGCGCCATCACTATGCCTCTCCGCTCTACGGCGACGCGTCCGGGCTGCCGCCGACACTGATTCACGTCGGCAGCGACGAGATCCTGCGCGACGATTCCATCCGAATGGCCGAGAAATTGAAAGCGGCGGGATGCGACGTGGAAATCGAAGTGTGGCCGCGCATGCCGCACGCGTGGCACCTGTTTGCGCGCATCATACCGGAGGGCCGTCACGCGCTGGCGCGGATCGGCACGTTTCTGCAGCGAAGGCTCTGACGCTCGCCGCTGGGATGGCGGGCTAAGATTTGCTCGCGCGCGAATGCGGTGTTTTCGCTTTACGCAGCGTTACGAGCTAAGAAGCCAAACCACCTTCTCATGCACGCATGGTCCTTCGCCGTTTTCGCAAGGAAATTATCCTTGCAAGCTTTGCGGCAGAAGCGCAGGCCCCAATGGTGATGACAGACAAGACCGAACTTGCCACCACAGTATGAACAGCGGTTCTCCGACTTGGTCATGACGCGCTCCTCCGGCTGCAGGCATCGGCACGGCGGCGAATTTCGTTGACTCGTCTAGCTTCAACTCCATCAGCGCTGCGCGCTTGCCGGCAACGCAGCGCTGCGCTGGCGGTCAGGTAAGCACGCTGCATTGCTGCGAGATGTCCGCCGAATTAACGTTTCGCAATCAAGTCGGCGAACAGATCGTCCGTATCCCTCAAGGTGTCAGGCCGGGCGAGTTGCCGGTCGTGCTGCCGTCTCAAATGTGGGTGGAACCGGCTACGTACTCAGCGGCTGTGGGCGGAGCGGCGCGGCGCCTTCGAAACTGCGCTTCCTCGGCGTCATCGGCGCAAAACTCCGAACAAAAATGCTGCCCGGCGGACGTGCGCCAGACTTCCACGTAGCCATCGCGGGGGCGGAACGGCTCGCCGCAGAACATGCAGCAGCGCAGGCTGCCGTTCATGAGATACCTGCTGCTCGTGAGCATCGGAATCTCTCCACCAACTTGGGGTATCTCAATGGTGCGTCGCGATTCGTTAATGCTTGATTAACTTGCGCCTGCGGCCGCCAGGCGCTCGGGATGACGAACTCAGAGGATTGCTGCGCCCGAGATGCAACCCTTCGTGCCGCGCACGAGTTTTGCAGCGCTTGCTGGCGTCCGACGCTCCTCGCCGCGTATGTGGCAAATTAACCACACCCGGACGAAATCACGTCATGCCCGCGAATTTGGCCGTCATCGGGCCATGGTTTGCACCCCCAGTACGGGTCGGACATCGGTGGGGGGAGTAGGAACGTGTCTTCCATCAACAGCACTTGGCGCGCGGGCAGCGGCGCACATCGCTTCTGTTGCCGTCCGCGCAAGGTCTCATCCTCAGGCATGCCGGTAGCGCTGCGGTTGCTCGCCGCGGCGCTGACGGCGGCGGCGCTGGCAGCCTGCGCGCAGCAGCCGCCCGTGATGACCAGCAGCCGTCCGGCCGTGCAGGAGGGCGCCCGCAAGACGGTCGCCCGGCATCGCGCGCCGTCGGTCGTCGCCAGATATCATGCGCAGCCGGCGAGCGAGCAACAGACCGGGGGCGCGAAACGCGGGGGCTATGGGCTTGCGAGCTTCTACAGCTACGACCCGCACACCGCGAGCGGCGAGAAGTTCGACAAGAACGAATTGACCGCCGCCCATCGGACATTGCCGTTCGGGACGCGGCTGCGCGTCACCGACGTCGATACCGGACGCTCGGTGACGGTGCGCGTCAACGACCGCGGCCCGTTCGTTCGCGGCCGCGTCGTGGACGTCTCGGCGTCCGCCGCCGAAACGCTCGGCATCACCGGCAAAGGCGTCGCCAAGGTCAAGGTTGACGTCGTCGAAGCCGGCGCAAAATAGCCTTCCTGCGAACCGTCCGAGGAGAGACCGCGGCCGCGCGGCAGGATATGAGGAGAGCGGCACGACGGCCACACGGCCGCCGCGCCGCCTCCTCATGAACAAGCCTGGACGGTCGTAGCCGAAGCGAAGCAAAAGCACGCGCTTAAGGCGCGTCAAAGACGCGCGTGAACGCGCTTAAGCCACGCAGAACCGGCGCGCGCGAAGGCGCTGAAGACTACTGCGCCCGACGGCGCTTACGCAGACTGCGCAAGCGCGTCCACTTGGGAGCGTCTCCAAATTCCCCCGCGAGCCAGAGAATGAAACCGCCGAACGCCAGAATAGCAATTTCCCCGAACATCAGAAGTAACAGCACCACCCACGTGGACTGATGCATCAAGCCGCCCCGTCGTTTTTGCGACCCCCATTTGTTGTGGTTGGGCGACATGGCAGCAGAAAATCGGTCCGGCACTGTGGCCCGATTCAAATAAATGCAAAGCGTTGCAAAAATCTCACAGTTCTTGCTATGCGTCCTGGCAGCGAATGTGCCGCTGGATACCGTCGCCCGTGTCATCGAGCGGCGCGGTTGAGTCTCGCGCGCAAAAGGCTCATTCTCCTCCTCAGCCCACGGAAAGCAGACCGCCATGACCGTCGCACGCTTCCCCCAGCTCGCCCATTGGGGCGCCTTCACGGCCCTGGTCGAGGACGGACGTGTGGTCGGCTGCGAGCCGTTTGCACGCGACCCTGCGCCGTCGAACATGCTCGACGCCATCCCCGAGATGGTGCACTCGCCTTTACGCATCGCGCGGCCCGCCATCCGCGAAGGCTGGCGCGAGGGAAAGGAGCGCACCGGCGCCGACCGTTTCCGCGAGGTATCCTGGGAGGAAGCCCTCGCCGCCGTCGCCTCCGAGCTTGCGCGCGTGCGCGAAGCATTCGGTCATGCCGCGATTCTCGGCGGCTCCTACGGCTGGTCGTCGGCAGGCCGCGTCCATCATGCCCGCAGCCTGCTGCGGCGGTTTCTGTTCCTCGGCGGCGGCTGCGTCGACCAGGTCGCCAATTACAGCTTCGGCGCGGCGCAATACGTCCTGCCGCGGGTGATCGGCACCTTCCAGCCGGTGGTAGGCCAGGTCACCGACTGGTCCTCGATCGTCAAGCACGCGCGGCTGATCCTTGCCTTCGGCGGGCTCGCCACCAAGAACGGCCAAGTCACCTCCGGCGGCGCCGGCGCTCATACCATGGAGACGTGGCTGCGACGCGCGAAAGAGGCCGGCATCGAGTTCGTTTCCATCACCCCGCTCAGGTCCGATTCGCCCGACTTTCTCGGCGCGCAATGGGTGCCTATCCGCCCCAATACCGACACCGCGCTGATGCTGGCGATGATGCATACGCTTGTCACCGAAGCGCGCTACGATACGGAGTTCGTCGCACGCTATTGCGTCGGCTTCGAGCCTTTCCGCCGCTACCTGCTCGGTCTCGATGATGCCATAGCGAAGGACGCGCAGTGGGCCGAGGCGATCACCGGGGTTGGCGCCGATACCATCCGCGAGCTCGCGCGCCGCGCGGCCGCGACCCGCAGCATGATCACTTGCGCGTGGTCGCTGCAGCGCGCGCACCACGGCGAGCAGCCCTATTGGGCTTCGATCGTGCTGGCGGCGATGCTGGGCGGCATCGGGCTACCCGGCGGCGGCTTCGGCTTCGGCCACGGCTCGACCAACGGCATCGGTGTGCCGCGCGTCGATGTGGCGGGACCCGAAGTGCCGCTGCCGCTCAACCCGGCGCGCGCCATGATTCCGGTGGCGCGTATCGCCGACATGCTGCTCGATCCGGGCGCGAGCTATGCCTTCAACGGCCGCCGCTATACCTTCCCCGATATTCGCCTGGTCTACTGGGCCGGCGGCAATCCCTTCCATCACCATCAGGACCTCAACCGCCTGCAGCGTGCATGGCAGAAGCCGCAGACGGTGATCGTGCACGAGAGCTGGTGGACGCCGACCGCGCGCCATGCCGACATCGTGCTGCCGGCCACCACCACGCTCGAGCGCAACGACGTCGGAGGCTCGACCCGCGACACGTTCGTTCTCGCCATGCACCGCGCCATCGACCCGATCGGCGATGCGAAGAACGATTTCGATATTTTCCGCGCGCTGGCGCGGCATCTCGGCTACGAGAGCGCGTTCACCGAAGACCGCGACGAGATGGCTTGGTGCCAATGGGTCTACGATCAGGTGCGCGCGAGCGCCACCGCCAAGGGCGTCGCGCTCCCCGGCTTCCAGCAGTTCTGGGCCGAAGGCTTCGTCGAGTTGCCGCCGTGCGAGCGCGATTACGTGCTGTTCGAAGATTTCCGCCGCGATCCGGAGCGCCATCCGCTCAAGACTCCGTCCGGGCGCATCGAGATCGTCTCCGAGGCGGTTGCCGGCTTCGACTATGCGGACTGCCCGCCTCACCCGACCTGGATTCCGCCGGCGGAGTGGCTCGGAAGCGCGGCCGCGCAACGATGGCCGATCCATCTGGTGACGCATCAGCCCGCGAGCCGCCTGCACGCCCAGATGGATCCCGGACCGGTGTCGCGCCGGCAGAAGGTTGCGGGTCGCGAGCCGGTGCGCATCAATCCGCAGGACGCGGCGCGGCGCGGCATTCGCAACGGCGATATCGTGCGCCTGTTCAACCCCCGCGGCGCCTGTCTCGCCGGTGCCATAGTCGATGCCGACGTGATGCCAGGGGTGGTGGTGATGGCCACCGGCGCCTGGTTCGATCCCGCGGATGTGGCGGGCGAGCCCGAGCGGCACGGCAATCCCAACGTGCTCACCCTCGACATCGGGACGTCGCCGCTCGCGCAGGGAACGAGCGCGCTGACCGCGCTGGTCGAGATCGAGCGCTGGGACCAGCCTGCGCCGGCGGTTCGCGTGTTCACGCCGCCGATCGTGGCGGCCGCCGGCTAGAGGCGTCCACCTTACTGAACGCCCGCAGCCTGCAGGTATTGCAGATCGACGAAGCGCTCGGCCGCGGGCAGCGACGGCTTGATCGTCTCGCCCTCGGCCATCAAGGCAATGACCTGTTCCATTCCTTTGAGGTTGATCTCGCCTAATTTGGGCAAGATGCCGCGCTCGGGTTCGAAGTAGAGCGCGAGCGTCAGTTTGGCATTCGCCTCGGCGAAACCTGTCGTCTCGACGATGGTCTTGAGAACATCCTCGTGCTTGGCGGGATCGCGAATGAACTTGAACGCCGAGGACAGGGCGCGCACGTAACGCACGACGGTGTCTTTGTTGGCGGCCGCCCAGGAGCGCCGCGCCGCCGTGACGGTGTAGAGATATTCGGGGACGGCGTCGGTAGACAGTCCGAGCAACCGATAGCCCCGCCGCATTGCGACAAAGTCCTGGGGCTGGCCCAGCGGAACCGCATCACAATCGCCGGCGGTCAGACAGGAGAGACGGTCGGGCGTTCCATCTACGAACTTGGTGCGAAAGTCCTCTTTCCGCAATCCGTTGAGGGCCAGGAGCTTGCGTATCGCGATCGTGATCGAACCGTTTTCCGCCGCGACGCCGATCAGTTTCCCCTTGAGGTCAGCATAGGTTTTATTCTCCGGCTTGGCGACGAGACTGTAGACCGGATTGTTGAATTCGGCGGCAATGGCGACGGCGTCGGAGCCAGCAAGCGCCGCCTGGATCAGAAACGGTGTTGCCACATGGCTGATGTCGGCCGTCCCGTCGTGCAGCGCCGCGATCAGCCGCTCGCCTCCGCCCGGAACGGGAATCATGCTGAAATCCAAGCCTTCGCGGACGAAATAGCCTTCGCGCTCCGCAACGAGGAGCGGCAGCGCGAAGATACTGCGCAGCGCCGAATAGGCTTGGCCGTAGCGGAGCGGGATCGCTTGGGCGGAGGCGCCCTCACAGGCGCAAAAGCAAAGCAGCGCCGCGATGATGGCACGCATGAATGGTCACTCCATGCCGGTCGGCTGCGTCAGGGCTCGGCGTCGCCCGACCACCGGATCGCCTATCGCTTCGGCGCGAAGTCCTGATCGGGGAATGGCGATGCGTCCGGCGCCTTGATGACGATGAAGGGGTGATCGGTCGTCGCGTGGCAGGCATTGCATCCCTTGGTGAGGCTTTCATAGGCCTCATCGAATTGGCGCTGATAGCCGAGCTTGATCGCGAAATCGAGGAGCGTGAGGGGCTGCGTCACGGCAGCGTCGGCCAGGTCCGGCACCGGCAAGCCCTTGAAGCGAGGAACCGCCTTCGAGACGACGGCAAAGCCCTGCCGGAGTTCCTTGAGCATGTAGCCCGCGAGCGGCCAGTTTTCCGCTTTCCCCGCCAACCCAAGCTTGGTGTGGCGCGGCTGGATGAGCATGCTCATGAGGGCGGCCATCTGCGGATTGAACGGCGCAGGTTCAGCGTTCGCGTCCCCGAACGGGCTTTGCGCAACCGTGCGGCCCGACAATACGGCCAGAATGGCAAAAACGGTAAATGCGACGACCACCATCCCTGCAATGACGCGACCGCGCATGGCTTTCATTCTCCTAGTTCACTCTCCTGGGCGCTGCACGTCCGCTGTGCCCACGATGACGCAGATCCCGGACCGCACCGACCCAGCGGTTCACTTGGCAGCCATGCTCTCCAAAGTCGGGCAAGGCCGCCGTTCGGCCGGGATCTCGTAGGCTTGGTAATTGGTCTTGTCGACCACGGCCGTCTTCGCCATCACTTCCTTGGGCGCCGGCTGTTTGTGCAAGGTGCGGATCGCGATCTCGGCGCCGAGGCAGCCCTCGACCAGACCGTTGTAGTCGCCGCTGGCAAGCATCTCGCCCGCCTTGATGAAGTCGATGGCTTCCTTGCTTGCATTGATGCCGACGATCAGCGGCGGTTTTCCTTTCCCGTCCTTGAACGCCTCGATTGCGCCGAAGGCCATCGCATCGTTGGCCGCAAGTACGCCGTCGATCTGCTGCGCGGGGTTGGCCTTGAGCATCGCCTTGAGCATGTCGGCGGCCGGCGGGCGGGCGTACATCGCGTTCTTCGAGAGCACAACTTTCACGTCCGGGAATTCCTTCAGCGCGTCCTTGAATCCGCGCAGTCGGCCGACCGCGGTGGGAACGGTGTCGGGCCCCTCCAGAACTACGAGGTTGCCCTTGCCACCCATCGCCTTGAGCAACGCGCGGGCGGTGTCGAGCGCAATGCTGTAGTCGTCGGAACCGACGAACGCGACGATGTCGCCCGCGCTCAATCGGTCGCCGACATTGACCACGGGCGTCCCGGTCGCGTTGATCTTCTGCACCGAGGGCACCATTGCCTTGACGTCGACCGGGGTGAGCACGATCGCGTCGTGCTTGGCACGCAACGCCTCATCGACCAGAAATGTTTGTTGAGGGACGTTGTCGGGTGAAGTGGGTATGTAGTGGAAGACCGTGATGCCGTTCGCCTTGGCCACGGCATCAGCGCCCGCGCGCACCGCTCGTGCGATCGGATTGCCGGCGCTCTTGGTGAAGACGCCGATGGTCTCCGCGTCAGCGGGCGGCCCCACGAATGACAACCCGCCGGCAAGCGCGGCGGCTGCTGCAAGCCAAGTGCCCGGGCATTTCATCGCGGCACTCCCGGGTTCTGCGTCGTAAGTCGCGCAAATTTTGCAGCTCGTTCGAGCTGGTCGGGAACGGCCAAAAGTGCGAGGGGGTCGAGGGAACTTGACATTTCCAGACAACACGTCCTACGCGACGAGCCCGTACGCCCAGACGGGCTTTATGGTGTATTCGGCCGCCAAAACCGGCCGGACATGAACTTAATACAAGTCGCACTGTAAGGCACGTTTTCGTTGTTGGGAGGGCACGCCTGGCCGGGCGCGTCCAGTAACGCTGCCGGCGCGCGCTCCGTTGACCTCACCCGCCAGCGCAGGTCTGTCGCGACATTCCCACCCTGCATGAAGTCGATACAGGTCTTGCTGTAAGGAACATTCTCGTTGTCGGGGCAGGCTGCGGCCGCCGCAAGGGCGTCGCGTTCGGCCGGTGTTGGCGCATCCGTGACGATACGATGCGCGTGCTCCACCCACACGAGCGTCCCCGCGATTGACGCAACAATCACCGCAAGGTCGAGTTTCGAAATCACGGTCTGCGTCCTCAGCTGGCGCGACAGCGCGCCACCACCGGCATCCTAAGGATGGAACCACCATTGCCGCAGATCCCAAGCCAAGTAGGGGATTGCCAAGAACGGAATTAGCCAAACCAGGATGAGCGGTATTTTCCTGGTCACGGTTTCAGGAAGCAGCGTGGCGAGGAAGCTCACGACACTCCCCGCGAGAAGAGTCGTCGCGGTCCAACCGTACCAAGTCATATTCGGTCCTTCGCCGCTCCTCGCCGCTTCCCACCCCAGAGCGATGCGATTTGTCGCTGGGTGGAAGGTGAACAGCGGCCAGTTGAAAAAAAGACCGACCATGTAAATCACCGGACCGACGATGGCGAATGTGATGGCGAAAGTTTTGAACTTGGTTGATGACGCCAATGATGATGGGGTCGGCGTTGCTCTGGTGGTTGACGTGGTCGTGCTCATGACCCGAACCCCCGGACATTGTTGAGGACATGGCCGACAATAAAGAGGAACCAGCATGCGATCGCCAAGTATACGGTCACCATTTTGCGTGCCGTATCGTATTGTGGGTTGTGGGCATTCTTCCAGAAAAACCAGTAAGCCGGGAGGAGCGTCAGCGCGATCGACGCGACATGCTCCTTGAAATCGAAGAAGCCCTGCGTTTTCCAATAGCCGGCTTGTTCGATCGGGATCCGGATGTAGATGCGATACTTGGTGTAGATGTATGAGCCCACGATGAATGTGAGGATCCACAGAACGCAAATCGCCGTGGCGTAACCAGCTGCGGGCACCGCACGGAAGCGCGTCACGAAACCTCCGGGCCCCGCGACTTGACGCACGGGCATCACGGCGGCGACCGCCTGGTGCGTCAACGCTCCCAGTAGGGCAACCGCCAGCAGGAGATGAACCAGGAGCCATATCGTCCAAAAAGTATTGACGGAAATGATATCCATGGCGGTCCCCGCTTCCGATTGCCTCGGCGACCGCGAGGGCAGCTGCGCGCCGAGAGCTTGTACTTCTTGCGTTGCGCCGATCTTATCGCCCCAGCCTTGATTGGCAAATTGCAGATTCTGGCTGCTACGATCTGGGCGATCCCGTTGTGGTCTCTACACGCGAATGCCCTTCGGGACGCACCCGTAGTCATTCCCTTGTTCATGGGGTAGTAATCGGCTCCTCAGCCACCCGCCGTTTGGAGGCAGTGATGAAACTCCGAGGTTGGCGCGCGTCGGTCGCAAGCATGAGCATTGGCGTGACGTGCATGCTGTCGACTGCTTTGTGGGCGGGTGGCGCGGGATTCGGCGACGACGACGACAACAGCGAAGAGGAAGGGCCTTCCTATTTCGGCTTCGTGAAGGACACCAACGGCGCAACCGTGCCCGATGCGAAGGTGACCGTGGGGATCAAGGATCGCGGCGGTATCGTCACGCGCACCGACGCGCTCGGCGCCTACAAGGTGCCGGGGTTCGGCAAGGACGTCGATCCGCGGGACGTCGAGATCGCCTGCGACAAGCAGGGCTACAAGCAGCTCAGGACGCTGCGACGCATGCGGTCGCCGAACGCCGACCCTAAAATCCCGGTCGAGACCGAATGCACGTTGCAGCGCACCTGATGTGGTGGGCGTTGCTATCGGCTACAGCGCGGGACACTACGGCGGGATCTTCACGCATGCCGCGACCAGCGGACTATTGGCCGGCACCGGACTGCGGCAGGTTGCCGCCCGCTCGCTGGGAATGACGGCGGCGTTTCGGCGGGCTCCGCAATACGCGGTCAAGAGCAGTTCGTCCTCACTGCATTGCACGCTGCAGTTCGTGGCGTCGCAATTCGATCGAACGATCCGAATGCCGAATGCGGGGCCGGGCGGACCGGGATCGCCTTTCGGGCCAGGGGCCCCGGGCGGCCCTGGATCGCCTTTGGGCCCCTGACCCTGACCGCAACCCGTCATTGCGCCGGCCAAGGCCATCGCAATGAGCACTCGTAACACACCCATGGCCTTCGCTCCGGAGAAGGGGCCACAGGATGTCCAATTTCGCGCTCGCGCAAAAGACCAATCGGGCGCGCGTCGCGGCAAAACGCCGTAGGCGGCCGAGGCTCGGTATCGTATAAATACCGCCGGATCGGCTTGGGGTTGCTCCGCTGTCGCCGCCAAAGCGACGAACCGATCAATCGGATTGAAGGTCGCGAAAATGGAGACCGTAATGTCGAGCAAGATGCTGACGGGCTCGTTCGTCGCGCTGATCACGCCGTTCAACAAGGACGGCTCGGTGGACTTCGGCGCGTTTCGCACCTTGTTGAAGTTCCAGGAGGACCGGGGCACGTCCGCGGTGCTGATCATGGGCTCGACGGGCGAGACGTCGATGCTCGCGCCGGAGGAAAAGAAGCAGATCATCGTCGAGACCGCGAAGATGAAGACGCCGCGCATGCCGATCTTCTTCGGCTGTACCGGCAACAACACCGAGGCGACCATCGCCAACGTCCGTTTCGCCGCCGCAAACGGCGCCGATGGCGCCATCCTGGCGGCGCCTGCTTATATCTGCGCGCCGGAAAGCGATATCGAGCGCTTCTTCCTCGACGTCGCGGATGCGACCGATCTGCCGCTCGGCATCTACAACAACCCGCCGCGGGTAAAGAGCGACTTGCATTGGGATCACCTCCTTCGCATTTTCAAGCATCCGAACTACGTGGTGCACAAGGAATCGACCGCCCGTGTCGGACAGGTCGCGCAGGTGCTGGCCGCCAAGCCCAAGGTGTCGGTGATGTGCTGCGACAGCCCCAATCTCGGGCTGGTGGTGCCCACCATGTCGCTCGGCGGCCACGGCACCGCCAACATGACCGGCAACATCGCGCCGACCGAGCTCGCGATCATCTCGACGCCGTGGACGAGCTACGCCGAGGCGGAAAATTTCAAGACCACTTATCTCAAGCTTCTACCGCTGCTGCACTTCACCTATTCGGCGATCAATCCGGTGGCGGTGAAATCGCTGATGAAGGCGCTCTCTCTGCCGGCCGGCGACCTGCGCAAGCCGCTCACCAACCTCGACGGCGAGGCGCTCGCCAAAGGCGTTCGCATCGTGCAGGAGCTCGGACTCGACAAGCAGTACGGCTACAAGGTCGGGCCCATTTCGGCCGTCGCAGCGTGAATATCGCCATATCCCGAACCTGTGGCTACGGATTTCGGCCGTCGCTCGGCTCGGCCGTAACAGCCGGCTGAAGATGGACCTCGGACTGCGCGGACGACAGGCGCTGCTGAGCGGCGCGAGCCGCGGTCTGGGACACGCCTGCGCCTTCGCGCTCGCTCGGGAAGGGGTCGACGTGACCATCGTCGCGCGCAAGCGCGCGCCGCTGGAGAAGGCCGGAGCGGAGATTGCGGCGGCGACCGGTGTCAAGGTCACCACGGTTGCCGCCGATATCACCACCGGCGCCGGACGCGCTGCCGCGCTTGCCGCCTGTCCAGAGCCCGATATCCTCCTCAACAATGCCGACGGCCCAGCTCCAGGCGATTTCCGCGATTGGTCGCGGGACGAATGGATCGCTGCGCTCGACGCGATGATGCTCTCGCCGATCGAAATGATGCGGCTCACGGTGGACGGCATGATGACGCGCGGCTTCGGCCGCATCATCAATATCGTCTCGCGCAGCGTGAAGATGGCGCAATTGGAGCTCGGCCTGTCGAATGGCGCGCGCTCCGGGCTCGTGGGTTTCGTCGCCGGGCTTGCGCGGCAGACCGTCGCCCGCAACGTCACCATCAACAATCTCCTGCCGGGAATCTTCGACAGCGACGCGCAGCGCGCCCACGTCGGCGCAATGCTGGAAGCAACCGGCAAGACCTTCGAGGAGCTGTGGCGCGCGCGCGCCGAGGCGAACCCAGCCCGCCGCTACGGTCGGCCGGACGAGCTCGGCGCCTATTGCGCGTTTCTGTGCTCCCAACATGCCGGCTTCATCACCGGCCAAAATTTGCTGATCGACGGAGGCAGCTATCCCGGGACATACTGAGCCGACCCACGGAAGGATCGTTCCATGAGATTTGCGACTGTGTCCGCGCTTGCGATCGCGCTCGTGGTACCGTTTGCGGCCGCCGCGACGGCGCAGAATTATCCCTCCCGCACCGTCACCGTGGTGGTGCCGTTTCCGGCCGGCGGATCGGTCGACGGCGTCGCGCGCATCGTGGTGCAGAAGCTCAACGAGACGATGGGCCAACACTTCATCGTCGAGAATCGCGCCGGCGGCGCGTCGGGCATAGTCGGTGCCAACGCCGTCGCGAAGGCCGCGCCCGACGGCTACACCTTGTTGGTGTCGGCCTCGGTGCACGTGATCAATCCACTCCTCTACAAGAGCGTTCCCTACGACGTCGTGCGCGACTTCACGCCGGTGACGCTCTTGGCGGAGGGACCACTGATCGTCAGCACGACGCCCAGCGTGCCGGCGAACAATCTGAAAGATTTCTTCGCGCTCGTGCGCAAAGACCCGCAGAAATACACCTTCGGCGCCACCACCATCGGCTCCGCCGGCCATCTCGCCATCGAGCTGCTCAAGCGCGACGCGGGCCTCGACACGCTCGTCGTCGCCTACAAAGGCACTGCGCCGGCGCTCACCGATCTCATGAGCGGGCAGATTCAGCTGCTCGCCGACCCGATGCTCTCCTCGCTTCCGCTGGCACAGGGCGGCAAGATCAAGGCGCTCGGCCTCACCAGCCTCAAGCGCGCGGCCGCGGCGCCGGACATTCCAACCGTGGAAGAGTCCGGCATGAAAGGCTTCGCGTTCGTATCTTGGTATGGATTGTGGGGACCGAAGAACCTGCCAGCCGATCTTTCCAACACGCTGCAGGCGGAGATCGCCAAAGTGCTGGCGCTGCCTGACGTGAAGCAGCGCTTGAACGCGCTCGGATTCGAGCCAATCGGGTCGGATGGGGAACAGTTTGCGACCTACATCCGTGAGGAGATGGCGAAATACGAGAAAATCATCAACGACGCCAAGATCAAGGTCGAGTGACCGCGGTCGCGTCATGCGAGTAATGGTACTCGGCGCGGGCGTGATCGGAACGACCTCGGCCTATTATCTCTCCAAGTCCGGCCACGAGGTCGAGGTGGTCGACCGTCGGAGCGGGCCGGCCCTGGAGACGAGCTTCGCCAATGCCGGCGGCATCTGCCCGGGCTTTGCGGGGCCGTGGGCCGCGCCGGGAATGCCGGCGAACATCTTGCGCTGGCTGTTCACGCGCCACGCGCCGTTGGTTTTGCGGCCAAGCCTCGATCCCCATCAATGGCGATGGCTCATTCGTTTCCTGCGCAACTGCAGCGCCGAACGCTTCGCGCGCAACAAGGCGCGCATGCAGCGCATCGCCCACTACAGCAAGGCCTGTCTCAAGGAGCTTTGCGAGGACACCGGCATCGCCTTCGATCACGGCACCGGCGGCGTGCTGCAACTCTTCCGCACCGAGAAGGAGTTCGCCGGCGCGGCAAAGTCCGCGCGCGTGCTGGCCGAATTCGGCGTCATGCATCGCATTCTCGATGCCAAAGGGGTGTTGGCCGTCGAGCCGGCATTGGGCGGGGCAGCCGCCGAGTTCGCAGGCGGCCTGCATCTGCCCGATGACGAGACCGGCGATTGCCACAAATTCACGGTCGCGCTGGCCGAGCTTCTGCGTCGACGCGGCGTCGTCTTCAAGTTCAACACGAGCGTCAAACGGCTGCGTCTCGAAGGCAGCCGCATTGCGGGCGCCATCACCGATCGAGGCACCCTCGACGCCGACGCCTATATCGTGGCAATGGGCAGCGCCGCCGTGCACGTCTTGCGTCCGCTTGGACTTAATCTTCCGATCTATCCGGTGAAGGGATACTCCGTCACGATGGATGTCGATGCCAACATGGCGGTGCCGCGATCCTCGGTAATGGACGAGCATTACAAGGTCATGATCACCCGGCTCGGCACGCGCCTGCGCGCCGCCGGCATAGCCGAGCTCGCGGGCGATGACGTTTCAATTCGTGCATCGGGCCCCGCGACGGTGCTGCGCAGCCTGCGCGAGCTGTTCCCACAAGCGGCGCTCGCCTGCAGAGGCGGCGCGCCGAACGCCTGGGCGGGCTTGCGTCCGATGACGCCGGACGGACCGCCTTATCTCGGCGCCACCGGGATCGCCAACCTCTACCTCAACGTCGGCCAGGGATCGAACGGCTGGACGCAGGCCTGCGGAGGCGCACAGGTGGTCACCGACATCGTCTGCGGACGCCGGCCGCAGATCGATGTCGAAGGGTTTGGCATCAATCGCTAAAGAGCGATAGCGCGCGTATTGGGAGAGGGCGGCGAGTGCGGCCGGCGCCAAGCTAGCCATCAAGTCGCTCTCATTTCGTGGTCGCGCGCTTCTGCAAGAGCATGTCGTCACCCACTTGCCGCGCGCTGCGATCGTCATATCCACATAAATGGCCTTCACCTTGGATCGGACTAGCGTATTGTTCGGCCGGGCTCCAGTCCCACAGGCGCCCCGCAACAACGAGAGGATGGGATGAGCCAGGAGATCCTTTACGGCGTCGAGGAGAGCATTGCGACCATCACCCTCAATCGCCCCGAGCGCATGAACGCCCTCACGCACGAGCTCGAGGCTGAGCTGCATCGGATCTTCGACCGCGCGGATGCCGACCGCGCCGTGCGCGTGATCATCCTCACCGGCGCCGGCCGCGCCTTCTGTGCCGGCTACGACCAGAGCACAACCGACAAGTCCGGCGCCCGGCATTCCGATCCGAAAGGCAAGTCGCTCGCCGATTTCATCGAGTTCTGGCAGCGCACCGACGCCGAGCGCGTGGCGCTATGGACGCATATGTGGCGGCTGGGCAAGCCCGTCATTGCGGCGGTCAACGGCTGGGCCATGGGCGGAGGCTTTTGGTACCAACTCGCCGCCGACATCACCATCGCGTCGGATCAGGCAGTGTTCGCGCAGCCCGAGGTCCGCCACATCTCGAATACGACATTTCTCTTCAGCGCGTTGTGCGGTTGGAAGGCCGCCAACCGTTGGGCGCTCACCGGCGACCATTTCGACGCGCAGGAGGCGCTGCGCATCGGCATGGTGAACGAGGTGGTACCGCATGATCAACTCATGGACGCGGCCCGCGCGCTCGCGAAACGCATCTGCCTCGTGCCGGAGCCGTCGGTGCGGCTCAACAAGGCCATTACCATGATGGGCATGCAAGCTGCCGGAGTTTATTCGGGCCTCCTGCTCGAAGGAGCGCTTGGCGCGCTCGCGCACTCGTCCCACAACGAGTTCCGCGAAAAGCTGTTCGAAGCCCAGCGCCAGCACGGGCTCAAAGGCTATCTCGACATGCGCGACGGCCCGTTTCAGCCCGAGCCCATGGGACCGCGGTCGGCCAAGGGACGACAGAAGAAGGCGGCGCAGTAATCGTAGCCGTTGCGGGCGTAAGCGGGGTCGTCAACACGATTCTCAAGGGTAATGCGTGCACGAAACGAAATACATCGGCCGCGCCGTCAAGCGGCTTGAAGACCGCCCGTTGCTCACGGGCAACGGCCGCTTCGTCGCCGATCTCACCTTCCCCGACATGCTCGAGGCGGCATTCGTGCGCAGCCCGCACGCCCACGCCGCGATCCGCGCCATCGATACCGCCGCCGCGCGGCAGTACGCCGGCGTGCACGCGGTGCTCACGTTTTCGGATCTCGCGCCGCTGCTCGCGCAGGAGCGGTTGCCGCTGCAATTTCGCACGGCGCGGCTCCCGAGCGATATTACCCCGCTCGTTCTTGCCAAGGACGAAGTGGCATTTGTCGGGGAGGCCGTCGCGGTCGTGATCGCGCACTCGCGCTACATCGCCGAGGACGCCGCGACCCTGGTTGCGGTCGACTACGCGCCGCTGCCGGCGGTCTCGGACTGCCGGCAAGCGCTCGCACCGCAAGCGCCGTGCGCCCATCGCGCGCGCGCCAGCAATCTCCTGATCGAGTTCGAGCAGTCCTATGGTGACGCCGCCGACGCATTCGCGTGCGCACCCCATCGCGCCAGCGTCAATCTCAAGCAGCATCGCGGAGGCGCGCACTCGATCGAGGGGCGCGGCGCGGTCGCCGCCTACGACGTCAACGACGATCGGCTCACCCTGTGGTCGTCGACGCAGCTCGCCCACGAGGTACGCGCCTTTCTGATGAAGATGCTGCGCCTCGACGAAAACCAGCTTCGCGTCGTAGCGCCGGACGTCGGCGGCGGCTTCGGCGCCAAATTCGTGATGTATCCCGAAGAGGTGACGCTGGCGGCAGCGGGCCTGCTGTTGCGACGGCCGATCAAGTGGATCGAAGACCGCCGCGAGCACTTTCTCGCCGCTGTCCAGGAGCGCGACCAGTATTGGGACCTCGAGGTCGCCTTCGACAACGACGGCCGCCTGCTCGCCGTGCGCGGCCAGCTGATCCACGACGAAGGCGCCTACACGCCGCAGGGCATCAACCTTCCCTACAACGCGTCGACGGCGTTGCCCGGACCCTACATGCTGCCGGCCTTTCAATTCGACGTGCGTGTCGTCGAGACCAACAAGGTCGCCACCATGCCGGTGCGCGGCGCCGGCTATCCGGAAGGCGCCTTCGCGATGGAACGCCTGCTCGACCGCATCGCCGACGAGCTTCAGCTCGATCGCGCCGAGGTTCGCCGGCGCAATCTCGTGCCGCCGGAAAAGATGCCGTATGTGTTTCCGCTCAAGACCCGCGCCGGCGCGCCGATCACGCTCGATAGCGGCGACTTCCCGAGCTACCAGCGCGCCGCCCTCGACGCGATCGACTATGCCGGCTTTGCCGAGCGCCAGCGTCGAAATCGAGCGAGCGGCCGCTATCTCGGCATCGGCGTCGGCAACGGCGCCAAGGGGACGGGCCGCGGCCCGTTCGAATCCGGCATCGTGCGCATCGGCCGCTCGGGACGCGTCTCCGTCTACACCGGCGCGATGCCCATGGGGCAAGGGATCAAGACCGCGCTTGCCCAAATTTGCGCCGAGCAGTTCGGAATCGCGCCGGACACCGTTAGCGTTATTGCCGGCGACACCGCGGTCATTCCCCATGGCCAGGGCGGCTTCGCCAGCCGTCAAACCGTCACCGCGGGTTCCGCGGTGCATCTCGCCGCCAGAAAGGTGCGCGACAAGGCGCTCGAAGTTGCCGCCCACCTGTTGGAGGTGAGCGTGGGCGACCTCGAGCTGCGCAACGGTCGGATCGAAATTGCCGGTGCGCCGGGCAGCGGGCTGACCCTGCACGAGGTTGCCGAAGCGGTCTCGGGCGTGCCCGGCTACACCATGCCCGGCCAATTCGAGCCGGGGCTCGAAAGCATGCAGAGCTTTCTGCCGAGCGCGCTCACCTACGGCGGAGGATGCCACGCCGTCGAGGTCGAGGTGGATATCGAGACCTGCGGCGTGCGCATCCTGCGTTACGTCGTGGTCAACGACTGCGGCCGGATCATCAATCCGATGATCGCCGAAGGACAAGTCGTCGGCGGCGCAGCGCACGGGATCGGCAACGCGCTCTACGAATGGATGGGTTACGACGATGCGGCGCAGCCCCTCACCACCACGTTCGCCGACTATCTCCTCCCGAGCGCCACCGAGGTGCCGAAGATCGAGGTGACGTTCGCCGAATTCCCCTCCCCGCTCAACCCGCTCGGCGTCAAAGGCGTCGGCGAATCCGGCTGCGTGCCGGCTGCGGGCGCGATCGTCTCGGCGATCGAGAACGCGCTTGCGCCCTTCGGCGTGCGCATCAGCGAATATCCGGTGACGCCGGCGCGGCTCTACGCGCTGCTCGCAGGCCGCCAACAGCGGCAGCCGTAACGGTCATAACGCCAGCTCGCAGCCCGCAGGCGAATTCTAGAATCGCTCGCGTTCGAGCTGGCGCCAGCGCGACATGCGGCGTTCCAGCCACATCACGAGCTCGGTCAGCACCACGCCCACGAGCGCGATGACGATGATCGGCACGAACAGCTTTGCGGTCGCGAACACATTGGCGTATTCGACGATCATGCCGCCGAGCCCACTGATGGCGGTGAAGAACTCGGCAACGATGATGCCGATGATCGCCAAGCCGACCGCTAAGCGGATACCCGCCATGATGAAGGGGATCGCCGCCGGCAGAATGATCTTCCAAAAAATCTGCCATTCAGTGGCGCCATAGGCGCGGCCGATCTCCAGCATCCCGCCGCGCACGTCGCGGATGCCGGCATAGGTGTTCACGGTAATGGGGAAGACCGCGACCGAGACCAGGATCGTGACCTTACCGGCGAATTCCAATCCTGCCCACAGGATGATCAGCGGGATGAGGGCGATGCGCGGGATGGCGTAGAGCGCGTTGACGAAGGGGTCGAGCACATATTCCAACGTGCGCCACTGCGCCATGACGATGCCCAGCGCAACGCCGATCACGACGGTGAGCGCCATGCCGACGGCGAACGGCCACAAGGTCTGGATGAGCGCCTTCTCGAGCGCGCCGTTCCGGATGAGCTCGAGCGCGGCCTGAAAGATCGCGCTGGGCGGCGCCATGAAGATGGGGTCCATGCGGCGGCCGTAATATTCCCAGATCACGAAAAAGACCGCGACCGAGGCGGTGCGAATGGCGTTGGGGCTCAGCAGAACTTCACGCAAGCGTTGCGCCCATGTCAGCTGCGGCGCCGGGACCGACCGGCGGGGCGGCATTTCCGGTGACGAGGTCATGGCTCGCTCCTGAGCATCTCGCGCAGTTCGGCGCGACATTTTCCGAAATCGGGGTGGGCGCGGACGTCGCCGCTCAGACGCTCGCCGGCGATCGGCGACTCGACGACGGTGCGGATCCGTCCGGGCTCGGTGTGGAACACGAAGATGCGGTCGGAGAGGATGAGCGCCTCGTCGATGCTGTGGGTGACGAAGACGACCGTCGCTCCGGTGCGCGACCATATCGCGAGGAAGTCCTCCTGCAGCTGCTCGCGCGTCTGGGCGTCGAGCGCGCCGAAAGGCTCGTCCATGAAGATGAGAATGGGCTTGCGCATCAGCGCGCGCGCGATGCCGACCCGCTGCTGCATGCCGCCGGACAATTCATGGGGAAAGTGCTCGGCAAAGGCGCCGAGCCCCACCAGTTCGATGAAATCGCGCGCACGATCGCGGCGCTCGGCCGCGCCCATGCCATCGATCTCGAGCGGGAACTCGACATTGCCCATCACCGTGCGCCACGGCAGCAGGCCGAAATTCTGGAACACCATGCAGGCGTCCTTGCGCGGACCCGTCACCGGCGTGCCTGCGATGGTGATGCGCCCCTCATCCGCCACGATCAGCCCGGCGGTGAGCCGCAACAAGGTCGTCTTGCCGCATCCGCTCGGGCCCAGCAGCGTGATCAGCTCGCCCTTGCGCACGCTCGCGTTGATGCGGTCGAGCGCCACCATCAGTTCCGCGCTATCCTCGCGGCCGGGCCGTGCGCGTACCGGGAAGAATTTGCTGACGCCGTCGTAGACGACCATGCCGTCGGAGGCCGCCGGCGGTTTCATCTCACGGCTATTTCGACTGGTAATTGCCGAGCGTCGCGAGCGCGCGCTCGACGAAGCGCGGCTCGAGAACGTCCTTCGCCGGCGCCGCGACCGGCAGATTGCCGAGCTTCACGTTGAGGTCGGCGGTGAATTCCTCGATCGCCGGATCGAGCCCGCCGTTCACCCCCCAGACATTCTCGCCGTTGAGATCGCGCACCACCGCCGTGAGAAACGCCAGGTCGAGATCGCCGAGCCGCTCGTGCAGAATCGCCGCGGCCTCGTCGGGATTGGCCATGATGAAGCGCGATCCGCGGATGCCGATGTCGGTCATGGCCTGGAAGGCAGCGGCAAGCTCGGGTTTCGCGAGCGCTTCGGTGCGCACGACGTTCCAGACGTAACCGAGGCCCGGGAATTCCGCCGACAGTCTCGCCACCACCGTCACCTTGCCGTCTTTTACGCCTTTGAGCGCGGTGACGGTGTTGACCAGCGTCGCATCGGCGCGGCCGCCGATCACGGCCTGGAGGCGGGCGGCGTGGCCGCCCACCTGGACGAAACGCGCCGTGGTTTCATCGATGCCGTGCTTGCGCATGATGAGTCGCGGAAGTTGATCGGGCAGGCCGCCGGGACCGGACGATGCGAAGATCTTGCCGGCGACATCCGCAAGCTTGCTCCCCTTGCCCGTCGCCAGCACGAGGCTGTAGTCGCCAATCGGCTGCCAGGAATGCACGGCGCGGATGCTGGCGCCGGCATTGATCGACGCCAGCACGTTGAGCGTGCCGATGAGGCCGATATCGGCGTTGCCGGAAAGCAGGACGCGCATGGCGTTGGCATCGCCGGTGACATGCACGTCCTCGACCTCGAGATCGCCCAGCCAGCCTTTCTTCTGCGCCACGAGATAAGGCAGCGAGAAGGTCGTGACCGGTCCGGGGAACACCATCTTGATCTTGCCGGCATGCGCGGCGGACGCGGCGACGGCGAGCAGCGCCGCGGCGATGCAAACGTTCATGCAAAGGCTTGCGACGCTAAGGTTTGGGCCGAATGCACGCGGTCGAATGTGAGGCATGACAACTCCCCGCCGGACCGGCAAGCGATCGGCAGCGAAAAATGAGCCTTTCGCCCACCTCATGCAAATTATTTCTCGGACCGCCCGATCTGCGGGCGCGGCGCGGGGCAGCGTCCGCCGCCAAGATTGTTTTGGAGTTAACTGCCTATCGCGTCCGTGTCGTCGGTCGAGACCGGCACGGGCGAAGCCGACCAGCGGCTTCTACGAACAGGCTATCGGCCGTGACGCTCGTGCCACTTCGGTCCCGGGCCGCGCATGTAGTGCAACTCCGGTCGATAGCGGCGGTGCGTCAAGACGGCTGTAATGGCTCGGAAAACGGCCAGAAGATACATCCCCGATACCCCAACGCTATTCCCCAAGGCACATGTTCTGAGCGCCAGTTGCGACCAACGAATGGAACTTGTGAGGCAATTATGTGGAATGAGGCGGGCGGAATTGGACGCACGCGCTGGCTCCCGACAAGCCGGTCACACCGCGGCGATCGCTTCGATCTCCAGCAGGAAATTGGGGTTGGCGAGCCCGCGTAGAATGCACAGCGTGCTGGCCGGCGGCTGCCCGGCGAAATAAGTGTGCAGGATGCCGCGCGCCTTCGGCACGTCGTGCGGGTTGCAGATGTAGATCGTGATCTTGGTGACGTCGGAGATTTTGGCGCCGCCGGCGGCGAGCGCCTTGGTCAGGTTCGCCATCACCATCTTGGCCTGGGCGTCGAAATCGTCGGGCGGCAGCACCTTGCCGTCTACGTCTGCCCCGACCTGGCCGGCGCAGAATACGAGCTTCTGCGCGCCCTCGGCCGTCACCACATGCGAGTAATTTGAAAACGGCTTCGAGATGCCCTCGGGGTTGGTCCTGGTGATCTTCGGCATCGCTGCCCTCCCTGTGCTCGCTCGCTAGATCAACGCGGTGTGGCTTCGCCCATGGGACGCTCGGCGTCAACTCAGGCCGGACGCGGGCACGGGCGAGCGGCCTTGCAATGCGAGCAAGCTCGGATACTCTGCCCGAGTGGGTTGCGTCCGAGGATCCCTCCATGATCAAGGCGCTCGCAGCGCTTGCCTTCCTGTCATCCCTCCTCTCGTTTCACGCATCTGATGCCATGGCCGACACTGTTCCACGCAACGTCGTCACCGAGCTCGCGCCGAGCGGCAAGCTGCGCGCGGCGATCAACTTCGGCAATATCGTGCTGGCGCAGAAGGACCCGGCGACCGGCGAGCCGCGCGGGGTCTCGGCGGAGCTGGCGCGCGAACTCGCCAAGCGCCTCGCCGTCCCAATCGAATTCGTCACCTTCGATGCCGCCGGCAAGGTGTTCGACGCGCTGCAGAAGGGCGCCTGGGACATCGCATTCCTGGCGATCGACCCGGTGCGCGCCGCGGGCATCGACTTTACCGCGCCCTATGTCGTGATCGAGGGCGCTTACGTCGTGCCGGTGGACTCCCCGCTCAAGACCGTCGAGGACGTCGACCGCGACGGCGTGCGCGTCGCCGTGGCGCGCGCCAGCGCCTACGATCTTTATCTCACTCGCGCGCTCAAGCATGCAAAACTGGTGCGGGAATCGAGCGGACCGGAAGCGCTTGCGCTGTTCCGCAAGGATCGGCTCGAAGCCGCGGCCGGGGTGAAGCAGCCGATCGTGGCATTCGCGAAAGAGCACCCGGATACCCGCGTGATCCCGGGTCGCTTTATGGTCATCGAGCAGGCCATGGGCACGCCCAAGGGCCGCGAGGCCGGCGTGCGGTATTTGCGCGAGTTCATCGAGGAGATGAAGGCTTCCGGCTTCGTCGCCAAGGCGCTCAGCGCCAGTGGCCAGACCGATGCCGCGGTCGCACCGCCGTCGTCGGTGAGATGACCTCGAATTCGATAGCACTTACATTCCGTTTCGAACGATCATAGATCTGCACGGCATGAAGGCAAACCGCGTGCTCCTTTTGCGAGGAGCGTTGCTGTGGATGTTTGTCGTCGCAGGAGCCGCCAACGTGGCTCAGGCGCAAGTCTTCGCGCCCGCACCAAGCCAAGTCGGCCCGCCGCTTCTTCCCCCGCCGCCGCACGCGCCCATGCAGATTCCCACGGTGAAGTCCTCGCCGACGCCCGCTTTTCCGGCCTGTCGGGACGCGACGGGGGTTGAATGCAGACGCGCGCATCAAAATTCACGCCATCGCCGCCATCGCAAAGCGAATTGAGGCCGTACGCAGCCCAGCCGTCATTCAGGAGTCATAATCTCAAGTTGAGTAAGACGGTGCCGACCGCAGGGTAAACGGGAATCCAGGGCCGAGGGCTGGGGCACCCCGCACGGGGACGAGCGGAAAAGAGAGAGTCTCTTAAGACACTGCCGCCAAACTGCCCGAGGCACCCTGCCTTCAGAGAGGAGAGAGCTTGCGCGCAGGTCTAGTTTCGATTATCCTGTTTGTTTTTTCGCAGCTCAGCCGCTGGGCTGAGATTGCGCGTCCGGGGCGTCACATCGACGTCAGTAGCGTGTGTCATGAACCCCGCGGCTGACGTCCTCTAGGGATCTGTCATGAACCCGAGTCCGTTGAGTACCGCAAACGGGTCGCCCACCCAAAGCATGACGGAGCGGCCGCATCTCGTCTGGGGGGCGCCGACCGCGGCCGAACGCGGGCCGGTGATCGCGACCTTGCGCAACGCCAATCACCGCAACGCGGTCGGAAGCCACGCCGGCGGCTATTCGGTCTATCGCGCCCTCGCCATTGCGGCGAGGACGCTCGCCCACGATCATATCGCCGATCTCACGGATACCGCGCCGGTCGAGCACATCGGACCGCACCCGCAATGGTGCGATGCCAAAAAGATCGTATCGCTCGATCCCTGGGGACACCTGGTGGGCGAGGTCTTCCGCGATCACCTCGCGCGCGGTTACGACGTGCGGCCCACCATCGCGGTCACCCGCGCTCATATCGACATGCCCGAAATCCGCGCCGCCATCGCGGCGCGCCGCGTCCGCGCCGACGGCGATATCGTCTCCGCCCACGGCAGCGTTCGCGTGATGAAGGCGGCGATCGATCCGGTCTGGCATCTGCCCGGCATCGCTGAGCGCTTCGGTCTCGACGAAACCGACCTGCGCCGCGGCCTGCACGAGCAGACCGGCGGCATGTATCCGGAGTTGGTGACGCGGCCCGACCTCAAGGTATTTCTGCCGCCGATCGGCGGCACCACGATTTACTGCTTCGGCGATCCGGCAAAGCTCGGCGACGGCAGCACTCCGCTGGCCTGCCGCGTTGCGGCAGCAGGGCGGCGACCGCCCAGACGGCTATTTCAAGCGCACCGAATGCGTCGCCGGCGTGCGCGACATGCGGTTTCAGGAGCTGATGCCGGACGTGCTGCATTGGCTCGGCATTACCCGCATTCATCGCTTCGCCTCGATGAGCGACATGAAATGCGACGCGCTCATCCGCCAAGGCATCGCCATCGACGAACGCGTGCCGCTGCCCGACGACATGATTCCTCCCGACGCGCGCGTGGAGATCGAAGCCAAGCTCGCCGCCGGCTATTTCGCCGGCGAGCGCCCGCGCGGCGACTACGCCGGCACGGTCGGGCGGGGCCTCAACGAGTGACGGCGCGAGCGGAGTCGAATTCGCCGCTGTCGCACCTCGCCAAGCTCAACGATGCCGCCGCGGTGCGCGAGCGCTGCGGCGCGGTGCATCGCTGGGTGGCCGACGGCCGCTCGCCCCATTTCGCCCTCGACGAAAGCCGTCTCGGAGCGGTCGCGGCCTACGTGGCCGACGTCACGCGCGAGGCCTATCCCGACCTGAAGATTCCCTATCACAGCCGCTGGCGCCATTTCTCGGCCGGCGGCGTCGACCGTTGGGGCGCGCTCGCGGCGCGCAGCGACGCCGATCGCCTCGAGCGCGCCCGCATGGCCGCCGATCTGGCGACCGTGAGCGTGCTGCTCGACGCCGGCGCCGGCGATCGCTGGCGCTACCGCGAACGAGACAGCGGCCTCTCCTTCGCACGCTCCGAGGGCCTCGCCGTGGCAAGCTTCGACATGTTTCGCGCGGGAGCGTTCTCCGCCGACCCCGCCCGGCCGTGGCGGGTCGACAGCGTCGCGCTCGCAACCATCGACGCAGCGACGCTGGCGCGCCATTTCCAGGTCGGTGCGGAAAATCCGCTGGTCGGATTGGACGCGCGTAGCGCGCTGCTGCGCCGACTCGGCAAAGCGCTCGCCGATCGCGCGGATCTGTTCGCACGCGAGGGAGCGCGTCCTGGCAACCTGGTGGACTATTGTCGCAACCTCGCCCGCGCCGGGCGCATCCCGGCGGCGAGGCTCCTGACCGCGCTGCTCGACGGCTTATCGTCGATCTGGCCCTCGGGGCTGACCGTCTGCGGATATCCCGTCGGCGATGCCGGCCGCCATCCCGCCGTGCGCACCGGCGACGCCTCCGACCAGATCGTGCCGTTCCACAAGCTCTCGCAGTGGCTCGCCTATTCGCTCATCGAGCCGCTCGAGGCGGCGGGGCTCGCCGTGGAGCGCCTGCACGAGCTCACCGCGCTCGCCGAATATCGCAACGGCGGCCTCCTCGTCGATCTCGGCGCGATCCGCCCGCGCGCGCCGATCGACCCGCTGCTGCGGCACGACGTCGGCTCGGAGCTCATCGTCGAATGGCGCGCGCTGACGGTGGCGTTGATGGATCCATTGGTTGGCTTGGTCCGAGAGAAGTTGGGACTCGATTCAAGCTTCGCCATGCCGCAGTTGCTGCAGGGCGGCACCTGGAGCGCGGGGCGAAAAGTCGCCCACGCATCGCGTCCGCCCGATGGTCCTCCGCCAATTGCGGTGGCAGCCGACGGCACGGTGTTCTGAGACCTGCGGCTGCGATCGCATGACCTGCCGTGATGCGCCGCCCTTCAACCCTAGGCAGCGGCGCAGAGGACACGTCTTTCTCGTCTCTCCCCCGGTGTGGAGGATTCACAGCGCGTCCGATTCACGGCTGCATCTTTCGAGGAGATGCGCTAGGTTGGCGGCGCATGCTGCCGGGCATGCCCATCATCCAGAGGGAGTTTTCTTCATGCTCGCCCGGCCCTTCAAGCTTGCGCTGCCCGTCCTCGTCGCGGCGCTGTCGATCGCCTTTGCCCCGCAAGTTCACGCCCAGGATAAAGTGCTCAAGGTCGGAACCTTGAAGCTCATCCACGGCATCTCCGCCTACTTCTACGAGAAGTTCGTTCCCGCCGGCTACACCGTCGAGGTCATTCCGTTCGAGAGCCCGACCGACGGCAAGAACGCGGTGCTCACCGGCACGGTGGACACCTGCATCCACGGCATCGCGGCGTTCCTGCTTGGCGCCGCGGCGGGCGAGCCGGTGCTGATCGTGGCCAACGCCAACAACCGCGGCATGGCGGTCATGGCCGGGGTGAACACCGACATCAAGACGATCAAGGATCTCAAAGGCAAAAAGGTCGCGATCTGGCCGGGATCGACGCAGGAGGCGGTGATCCTCGAGCGGCTGCGCATGGAAGGCATGTCGATCAAGGACATCCAGCCGATCCGGCTGCAATTCAGCGACCACGCCGCGGCGCTCGCGCGCGGCGACGTCGACGCCTACGTGGGCGCGGAACCGGCGGCCGGCATCAGCCTCGCCAACGGCACCGGCCGGCTGGTCGAGTATCCCTATTCGACCCCCATCGGACCCCTCAACATGATCCTGTCCGCGAGCGAGAAGGCGGTCAAAGACAAACCCGCCCGCGTCAAGCTCATCGTCGACATGCACCGGCAGGCGGTCGACTACGCCATGGCGCATCCCGGTGAGATCGTCGAAATGGCGATGCAGAAGCTCGGCCAGCAAAAGAAATCCGTCGAGCTTGCGGTGCCGAACGTCGAACTCGCGTGGAAGCTCGACGACGTGTTCATGGAGCGCGCCAACGCCTATACCCGGCTGATGTTCGAGAACAAGCAGATCCGCCAGGTGCCCGACCTCAACCGCCACATCACCAAGCAGTTCATGTAGGCAAACGAGGGACGCGTCTTGAGCGAGCAGGTCACGGCGCTTCCGGAGGCGACGCCCCAATCCGTGCCGGAAGCGCCGTCGGCTGCCCGCCGCCGCCGGCGCCTTTCGGAAAAGGTACGCGCCGTCGCGCTCGGCGTGGGCTTTCCGCTCGTGCTGATCCTGCTGTGGGACCGCGCCGTCGCCATCACCGGCACGCGGCTCGTTCCGAGCCCGCGCGAAGTCGCGGTGATGATGTACGACTTCTCGTTCGGCGGCGTCTATGACGATGCGTTCAGCGCCACCATTCTGACCCACATCTGGAAGTCGATGACACGGGTCTACGGCGGCTTTTTCCTGGCCGCGCTGATCGGCATTCCGCTCGGCCTGATGATCGGGCGCATCAAGTTGCTGCGGCAGCTGCTCGACCCGACGATCAACCTGTTGCGGCCGATTCCGGTGACGGCGTGGCTGCCGCTGTCGATGATCTTCTTCGGGCTGGGGCCGAATGCGGCGATCTTTCTGGTGTTCCTCGGCGCGTTCTATCCGATCCTGCTCAACACCATCTTCGGCGTGCGCTCCGTCGATGTGCGGCTGTTCGAGGCCGCCGCCATGCTGGGCTGCTCGGGATCCGCCATGTTCCGTCAGATCGTGTTTCCGGCTTCGCTGCCGGCGATCTTCAACGGGCTTCGCATCGCCCACGGTTTTGCCTGGATCCTGATCGTGGTCGGCGAGATGACCGGCGTGCCCACCGGCCTCGGCTCCGTGATCATGGACGGCCGGACGCTCTCGCGCACCGACCTGGTGGTGACGGGGATGATCGTCATCGGCGTCTGCGGCTTCGTAACCGACCGCATCATCGTCGTCATCAGCAATCGCGTGCTGCAGTGGAGTCCGCAACACCATGCGTAGCGCCGAGCGGCCCCACGTGGTTATCCGTGGCGTGAGCAAGCGCTTTCAAGTCGGTGACGGCGAGGTCGAAGCGCTCGCGCGCATCGACGCGACGATCGAGAGGGGCGCGTTCGTGTGCCTGATCGGCGCTTCGGGCTGCGGCAAGTCGACGTTGTTGCGCGTGGTCGCGGGCTTCGAAGAGCCCACCACCGGCGAAGTCCTGGTCGAGGGCAAACCCGTCACCGCGCCCGGCAGCGACCGCGGCATGGTGTTCCAGGACTACGCCCTGTTTCCGTGGATGACGGTGCGGCAGAATATCGGCTTCGGCCCGCGCCAGCGCCAGCTGCCGCGCAAGGAGGTCGAGGATATCGCCGACGAATTCGTCAAGCTGGTGGGACTCGAGCGCGCCGCCAACCGCTATCCGAGCCAGCTCTCAGGCGGCATGAAGCAGCGCGTCGCGATCGCGCGGGTGCTCGCCAACAACGCCAATATCCTGCTGATGGACGAGCCGTTCGGGGCGCTCGACGCCCTCACCCGCGAGCAGCTTCAGCGCGAGCTGCTGCAGATCTGGACGCGCACGCGCGTGACCATCGTCTTCGTCACCCACTCGGTCGAGGAGGCGGCGCTGCTCGCCGACCGCGTCCTGGTGATGGGCGCGGGACCGGGACGGATCGAAAGCGACATCAAGCTCGACCTGCCGCGCCCGCGCGACGTATCCTCGCCCGAGTTCAACGCTGTGCGGCGCGAGCTCGCGCAACGGCTCACGAGCCATATGGCGCCGGCGCGCGTGTCCGAGACGGCGGCCTGACATGACGGAAACATCGGCGCGGCCGGCAGCCGCAATCTACCGCGGCATGGACCGCGCCGCGCTCGACGCCGCCTACAACAACGGCGCCGCCGTCGCGGACAGCGCGGACTGGCTCGCGCGCTGGCGCGAATTGAGCACCGCGGTGAGGGCAAGCCCCCGCGCGCGCCTCGATATTCCCTACGGCAGCCGACCGCGCGCGCGCTTCGATTACTTCCCCGCGGGCGCGGCACGGGCGCCGCTATTCGTGTTCATTCACGGCGGCTATTGGCAGCGCAACAACAAGGACATCTTCGCCTTCCTCGCCGAGGGACCGCGCGCCCACGGCATCGACGTCGCGGTCGTCGGCTACACGCTGGCGCCGCACGTTCGCCTCACCGACATCGTCGGAGAAATCCGTCAAGCGCTCAGCGTTCTCGGCGAACGCACCGACGAGTTCGGGTTCGACCGCGACCGGCTCTTCGTCGGCGGCTGGTCGGCAGGGGGACATCTCACCGCAATCGTGTCGGGCCACCCGGCCTTTCGCGGCGGCCTTCCCATCAGCGGCATCTTCGATCTGGAGCCCATCGCGCTCAATTACCTCAATGAAAAACTCGCCCTCGATGCGAGCGAGATCGCAACGCTCTCGCCCCTTCGCGTGCTCGGCGACCGCTCACCGCCGTTGCGATTGTTCGTGGGCAGCGACGAACT
>WNEZ01000549.1_pt1 | contig 30378 bp, 20 predicted proteins | sample 5400521 | NCBI WGS metagenome assembly WNEZ01 (sample SAMN13153339, study PRJNA577476) | soil metagenome | isolation source: 120 cm saprolite under Douglas fir tree site 2 hole 1 replicate 1 | place: USA:California | collected 2015-04-18 | reverse complement strand
CTTGATCACCAGTTGGCTCTGGCTTTTCCTGGCGCAAGCCTTTTCTCAGACGCCCTCCTTCCACCCCCGCGGTTCCAGGAGAGGCGTGTGCAAAAAAATGAACCGCGCCCAGGTACCAGTGTCAGAAAAAGAATCCATAAGAGAAGAGAGGTAGAACTCCCTCTCCCATGCACGTGGAACAACCACATGCAGCGCTAAAGGCCTGGTGAATTGAGCGTGATGTGCATAAATTTCACACCTTTGAACACCGTCTCAGCTGGTTCTACACCTGCGTCAACCGGCAAGGAAAGGAAAAATCCCAAAAAATACGGCGCAAACGCTCCACAGTTGCACCCTATTCGATGCTCTATCGATTTTTGTGTAATGCTCTGCAACGAGCAAGGGGAAAATCCCAAAAAATACGGCGCAAACGCTCCACAGTTGCACCATATCTCTCTTCGTAATCGCTGATGGCTTCGAAATCCTATTTTTCCACTTTTTTTGGTCGAAGGAAGAATGCAAGCAATGTAGCATTTAAATATCTGGCATTTCGGGGAGTTATAAGTGCTACTGACTACGCATAGTATTCATCATGTGTTACAATACACCACATGTTTGAAAGAGGCACTATGAGGAAGCGCCTGGAGAGGGCGAGCATATGAATGATGTTAACCAGCAGAGCAGAAACATAATAGATATCCAGGAGGAGCATACTGTTCCCGACAACCCAACTACAGCTACTGCTGAACGTCTCTCGTCTGTCTTTAATCTCACCGATCGCCTGGCAATTTTCACCTACCTGGTCAATTCCAATCGTATACGCTGGTATCGTGTGATTATGCGCTTTTTCTTCCAATGCCACCGCGAGCTGTATCGTTATCAACTCACGGCCCAGGAGGTACGTGACGCGGTACGGGCTGCCCTTGATGCCGATTACACGCTTGAACAATGCCAGAACGATCTTGCAGCCCTCAAAGAATGGGGCAATGTAACCACGATCTACGACTCAAGCCGGGCTACCTCTATCGCCAGCTTCCTCTCCCCGGCCTTGCTCTATCAAGCAACACCTGAAGGCATCGCTATCGAGACTTTTCTCGATGAGCAGGCGCGTGCAAATATGGGCAAAGGGTCATTACGCCAGGGAGACTTGCCGCACCTGTGGAAATCATTGCAATTGCTCGATGAAGAACTGCGCATGCCTGCGACTGAACTCACACCTGCCTGGGGACGCGCGGTGACGGAAGAATGGCAACGAGCCTTTGAGATATGGAATACAATGGCGCGCGATGCCGCTCAATACCTTGCCAATATGATTCAAGCAGCGCAGCAAAGCCGCCCCGATCTCGAAGCATACCAGGCCTATAAAGCCGCGGTTGTGGCATATGTACATGGTTTTGCTCAAGCATTGACACAGTATAGCCGTCGCATACGCGTACTGCTTTCCGAGTGGAGCGAGACAGGCAAGAAAGAGCAGCTGATCAAGATCATTGCGCAGCATCTCGAACCACCCGCGCCGACTTTAGAGAACAGGTCCAGCGAGGCGGAGTTACTGCAAGAAGCGCGTAACCAGGTGGAAGCGCTGATGAACTGGTTTACCCTGGGGAAGAATGCCGACTCCTTCCGCCGTAACGCTCTCGCCGAGGTGGATAAGGTTGTGCGGCGTGCGTCTGTACTGGCAGCCTCAGTTCGCCCAAATGCCAACTACGCCACAAACCTGAACCTGCTGGCTCACCAATTGTTACAGGCGAAAGATGGTGAGACGGCGCAGCAACTTTTCAGCCTGGCTTTTGCCAATCTTCTCCCCGTCCACCTGCCAGAAAGCCTGGCCGGTACGGCAAGTGCGACATATGATGCAAAAGACGGCAATGTGTGGCAGGAACCTCCTGGCGTCACACTGCGCCTGCGACCGATCAGCCGTGCAAATCGCGGGGAGCATCCCCTGGAAGACCCGGTGATTGATAACCGCACAATCATACGCAAGCTGGTTATCCAATACGAGGAAAAGCTGCAGCAAGAACGCCAGCGTTTTGCGCAGTTATTTGCTACAGCGTATCTTGATATCGGGTTGATCAGGCAACTCTCCGCCGAAGAGCGTGTCGCACTGCTGACAGTGATTGATAGCTGCCTGGGCGATGCACGCCGTCAATACCAGGCCCCGGATGGTTCACTGATTGTCTTAGTCAATCCCGACGAGCAAACATACACGGCTCTTCGCGCACCTGACGGGGTTTTACTCCTGCCGCGCTACTGCCTGGTGCGCGAGGACACGAAGGGGAGGTCGGCATAATGCAAGAGCATGAGATTCTGGCAACATCGACCGGCGTAGAAGCAGAATATCCAGAGCCATCATCGATAGCAGGTCGCAACAACCGCCTGGCAACATCGCGCCAGCGCACCTACACAGCCGAGCTGATGAAGGCACACGTGGCACTGATGGAAAGGGAAGTTATTCTCTCAAAAGAAGTCGATCTATTCCGGCTGGTGCATCGCCATTATTACACCTTGCAGAGCTGGCACGATCAGAATACAGGGTGGCGTATTCAACGCAGCGCGACCGTTATGCGCCTGGTACGCCAACTCAGCGCGACCACGCCCGGTTATGTCTATGATCGCCTGAGGGAACCGAGAGATTTTGCCTGCCTGACCTGGATTCTGTGGTTTGCCGAAAGCCGCCAGCTTAGCGGGCGTGGCAATGAGCAGCAATTCTTACTCTCGCAACTGGCCGAACAGATTCAAGAGCAGTCGCTTTCAGGCGTTGAGGGTGAAACAGCCTTCGATTTTCGCAGACCGGCAGATCGTTACAGCATCCAACGCGCCTTGCAATACCTGGGGGACCTGGGAGGCCTGCAACTGGTAGATGGGCAGACGAAGGAATGGGTCGAGCAAGCAGCCGACGCCGACGTACTCTACGAGTTCACCGACGTGATACGTTCCCTTGTTTCAGCATTCAATCCGCAGTTGCTGGCGATGGTTGCAGCTCATCTCGGTGATGGGGGAAAGACGCTCCAACCCACGCGGCTACAGGAGATCACGGGAGATCTTTTCCCGTTCGCAGGTATCAGGCCGCTGGTGCGAGCATGGCGGGCGTTACTGCTCGGCCCCGTATTGCTCAGATACGATGATCCCGAGGCGTTTGCCGAACTGGTGGCACATGCCGACGAGGTAGCCAATGAACTGCTTGAAACGTTTGGCTGGCTCCTCGATGTAAAACGTGATTATGCCTGCATTGTGCGGGCCAGCGGCATGTCTTCAGGGCCGGTCACCGGCCTTACTCCATTTGGCACCAGTGACCAGATGGCTTTGCTCATGTGTACAGCGATGCGAGAGCAAGTCACCAGCGGCGCATGGCCCAGGCCCGACACCTACGGGTGCCTGCATGTTACAACCGAGGATATGAACGCGTTGTTTTATACGCTGCGCGAGCGTTATGGCGAGAACTGGGGCAACGAAGCTCGCAGCAAAAGTTCGCGCAGTTTGTTAAACGATGTCTACAAAAAGATGCGCCAGGTTGGCTTGCTGCGTGGGCCTGATGATGCAGGGAACGTGCTGGTATTGCCCGCTGCTGCCCGTTATACCGCTGCCTATGAGAAAGCGGGGCAGGAGCAAAAACCGGCGGAAAAGAATAAATTAAAAACCATGACCATGGCGTTACCCGGGTTGGACGAGCCATAGCAGAGCCGCGTAGGGGCGGGGGAGGAGAGGACGCGGGGAGGGGATGCTTGCATCGCCCCGCGCCGGTAAAAAGTTGTAGCCCTGCTGCACATTCGTATCAGAAGAAGGATAGCTGTAGAGGTCATTACGGAGAGGGGAAAAACAGATGCAATATACGCTCGATAGTTTTACGGAATGGTCTACCTCACAAAACGGTGCATCGGAGGAGACGCTGGACCATCGACTCGAGATGTTTGTCGAAGTGCTACAGGCCCAGGCAGGAGGGCCACGCGGTTATCGTCTACGTCGCATCATATTGACAAACTTCTGGCTCTACGGGCTGCAAGAATTCGAGATACCCCATGGACGACTTTTTCTAGCAGGGGAAAATGCTTCCGGCAAATCGACCGTTTTGACTGCAGCACTGCCTCTAGCCCTGGACGGCGATCTACGCCCTAATCGCCTCGACACCTTTGGCGGCCGCGAACGGCATATAGAGTACTACGTGCTTGGCGGCACCGAGTCGGCTACGCCCTATAGCCATGAGCGGCGCACCTCCTACATTGCACTGGAATTCGAGTGGTGCGACCCGGATAATCCCCCTTTCGCAGCGGAGCTGCGCCAGCGGTGGGAGAATGGAGAGCTTGAAAGGACGCGCTTTCTTACCATCGGCATCAGCCTGGCAGGCAACATCAACGCCAGTGACCGCATACGCCCTTTGCGTTTTTTGATTACCGATGGCTCGCGCCTGGGATATGATCTGCACACCGTCTATGAAACAGGCAGCAAGCACGACAGGCGCGCCTTCGACCACGCCCGCTTCAAACAGCAATTAGAGGGGCACGGGATCATTTGTGACACCCAGACCGAATATGAACGCCAGGTTTCACGCTACCTGTTCGGTTTTGAGGATGTCAAGGATTTTCAGAAACTTATCAACCTATTGCTGGTATTACGCCGTCCAAACCTGAGCAGCGAATTGAGCTTTTCAAAGGTACATGAGTACCTCAAGCAATCGCTGCGTAAAATTTCCGGTGAGACAACCTCTCATGTGATAGGCACAATTGAGCGTATCGACACAATACAGGCGGAGAAAGAACGCATCCAGGAGGCCTATAGCGCTGCCGAACGCCTGCACACGTCACAGCAGAATCTCGCTCTGAGTAGGGCCCAACTGGCGGCCTGCGAGTTTACCGGCACACAACTGGCAGAGGATAGCGTGCAAAATCGCGTGGCGAGGCTGCGCAAAGACTTGCTCGCGACAGAAAATGAGCGCAGGAGAGCAGAAGAAGCTATACAAACGCTGCAAGCAGAACAGTACCAGGTGAGCGGCCAGATCAAGGTGTTGGAAGCGAGCGAGGGACTCCAGGTCGCTAAAGAACTGGCGGCGGCGCGTGAGCGTGCGCACGAGATGCAGGCACAGGTACAACTGCAGGCACAGAGCCTGGAGGCTGCACGCCAGTCAGTGCGAGCAAGCGCGGCAGGCCTGGAACGCCTGCGCGTACGTTTTGAAAAGATGAAGGCTGAGAGTGTTGCGCACTTGCGAGAACTATCTTCTGTGGCCACCGGGGAAAGCTACTGGGAAGTCGTAGCTTTTCAATTAGAAGAGGCGCTGCGCCAGGTGAGTGGGATCTCTACAGAGGCTCCATCCGCGCCAGCAGTACCCCTGATCGTCACAGCGTTACCAGGAGTACAGTCGGAAGAGCGTATCGACTGGCTGCGTCAACTTGAAGAATTACATCGACAGCGAGAGAAGCTGGAGACAAATGTACAGCACGCCCGAAATCTTGAAACAACGCGCTTCCAGGAATTAGATCACTCGCGCAATCGCTTTCAGTCTGCCCAGGACCGCTTCAACGAGGCCCTGTTCCTGAGCAGGAACAGGCTGGAGCAATTCACTTCCCAGGAATCCCTGCGGCAGCTCCAGGAAACGATGCCGCTGCAAGGGGACGTCGTAGAGGATGACGCCCTACCTGGCCGCGTGGTAGAGCAATGCGCCGCCGCCCTGGACCACCATCGCCAGGTAATCGATATGCTTGAGAGCGAACTGCTCCAGGCAACAAACCAGGTGCAGGCAAGACTGAACGAATTACAGGTGTCGCAAGGTGGGAAGGCACGTGAGATCGAAGAAGTCAGGACGCTCTATGAGCAGAAACGAGCCGAACCAGAGTTCACACCTTCGCGCCCGGCAAGGCATACGCTTGCCCGCGCGAAGCTCGCCGAGCAAGGCATCTGTGCCCTGCCGCTCTACATGCTCCTCGATTTCACGCCTGAAATCGATTGCGAGAGCGAGGAGGCGGGACGTATCGAATATATGTTAGAGGACGCCGGCCTCCTCGACGCCTTAGTTGTGGTTCCCTCCCAGGCAGCCGCTGCCGATGCGTTACTGGCAACCGAAGGCCTGAGCGATTGCCGCCTGGATAGCGAGGCGCTCATCAAAGCATTGACTGCGCAGCCAGGTGGAGATAATCACGCAAACTGGCGGCATACGGCGGGATTCTCCGGCCTGCGCTTCGATGCTTCCGTTAATGACTTGCCCGGTGGACATGGCCTGGATTGGGAGCCAATCGTCACACCTATTTTGACGACTCTTGGTCAGGACGGCTCTCAAGGCAGGATAGCCATTGATGAAGCAAGGCTTACTTTCAAAGACGATGGCACCTGGACACATGGCTTACTCACCGGGCGAGCAGGAGGCGGAACTGCCAGGTGCATCGGCAAGGCCACGCGCTTGCGGGTACGACAGCGCGAACTCGATGAGATTGCGCGGCAACGAGCACAACTCGACGACGAATTGCGCGAACTTACGCAGCGTATTATGCACTATGATGCGCAATTAGCGGAGATACAGGAGAAGCAGGCACAGTTACGCAAAGTACTCCCCAACAGCGGCCTGGAGAAGATTTTTGCCGAACTCGACCAGGCAAAAATGGCCCTGGATGATAGCAGGAATACGTATCAGAAGGCGCGCCTGCAGACACAGGAGGCGAGGCAGCACTATAATAACCTGGCTGCCCGGCTAGAGAGAGAAAGCAACGGCATCGCGGCCTTTGCCGGCGACCCAAAGCAGGTCCAGAGTGCATTGCTGGGAGTCATCAAGCTCAAAAATCAGGCGCAAGCGCTGCAAACGCACCTGACAGCGCTCATCCACACCTGGGAAGAGTTCCAGCAAACAAGAGACGCACAGGTGCAGGCAGCAGTCAATGAAGCCACCATCGCCCAGTTATATGAACGCATCCGTCATCAAGCGCTACAGGCGCAGGCAGAAATTGAAGAACTGCAGCGAATCGCTGAATTGTCTGACGCTGAGGAGCTGAGTGAGCGGCTACAGGCATCGCGTACGCACTATGAGGCACTTATCACGAACCTGAACCAGGCAAAAATTGACTATAGCCTTGCGAACGAGCGTGCCAACAACACTACAACCCTGCTGGTCGAAGCAGAAGAACGCTTACAACAGGCACAGCAGGAGCGCAGCGAAAAGCAGTCACACTTCGTTGAACTGCTGGCAGCGTACCCGGTGGAGGAACTGGTAACCGCGCAGCAAATCGCCGCTGCGGGCAAGCATATCAGCGCGGCTCAGGGGCTGCTCGGCGGCGTTCTACGTGAAGGGGATATTCCTGCTCGCAAAGAGCAGTTGGAGGGAGCATACCGGGAGGCATACAACGCGCTCTCGCGTACATTCAACCGGGAGCAACCCATCCTGCTTGAATATGGGCCAGACCTGGACGACCGGGGGCTGGTACTTTTCCTCAATGAAAACAGGTGCAAAGCAGTCGAGCTACTCGAAGTACTGAGTGAGCGCATTGAGATGCAGAAATTGCTGCTCACCCAGGAAGAAACGAAGCTGTTTGAAGATTTTCTACTGCACGAAATTGCCGAGGCGATTCGTACGGCGATCTTTGAGGCAGAGGAATGGGTACAACAAATCAACAAAGTGCTGAGTGGTCTTCCCATGATTGGTGAACACTATGCCTTGCAGTGGAAGCCGCCGGCGGAGTACGATCTAACAAAACTGGGCAGTCACCTGGCGCAACATTACAAACTGCTGCGCAAACCGGCACAGGCGCTCACAGTAGAAGAGACGGAAACGCTGATGAGTGCGTTCCGCCAGGAAATCGACTCGGTACGATTGCGGCAGCAGGAAAACGCCGGTATGAACTTCATGGATGCACTGGAGCAGGTCTTCGATTACCGCGAGTGGTTCCACTTTGATGTCCTGGTCACACCCATTGGTGGGCAACGCCAGCGCTTGACCGACCGCGTGGCGGGTACGCGGAGTGGAGCAGAGCAGCTTTTCGCGCTCTACGTACCGCTCTTTGCGGCCCTGGGCGCTCTCTATAGAAGCGCTGCGCCAGGGGCACCAAGGTTACTCGCGTTAGATGAGGCATTCGATAAGGTGAGCGTTGCCAATACACAGCGCATCATGGAATTTCTTGTCTCACAGGATTTCCAGTGGATGATGACAGGGCCGCAAATCAGTGGAACAGGGGCAAAGATAGCCGCCTGCGCCAGGTACTTGATGATTCATGAAAAAGGCTCGCCGGTTGCCACGGCCTCGGCTTCTTTCTGGAGTGATAGCAAGTCGCTTTAGCGAGGGGAGCAAAGTTGAACGACCAGCAGGACGCACAAAAAGCCGCCGCATTTTTCACCCAGGCAGGGCTATCCCGGCTGGCGGCAAAACTGTATGAGAAGTATATCGAGGTCGGACAGGTGGGAGGGCAGATCATGCTGGAGGACTGCACAGCGGTTGAGCGGCGCGATATCGCCAGCTTTCTTGGCAGACCGCTCTATCCCGATGCAATGATTAAGGTCAGGCTGGCAGATGTCGAGAAGGCGCTCAAGTACAGTTTTCATTGCACATTGCCCGCTATGCTGCGCGCTTGCTTCCCTGACAAGGCTTTTATCACCCGCAGGGAGCAGCGGGCCATGCACGCTACGCAGCAGGCACATTTTCGCGCGGCACTGGTCTCTATCGCGGGGGAGCTTCCTGAAAACTCACGAGGGCGATACTGGCTAGAGCAGGGCCTGCACGGGCAAGATTGGCTCTTTTCTCGTTACAAGAATGCGCCAGCAGAGGAACAGAAGCGACAGCTCGGCCAGGTAGGGTACATCGCTCACCTTCTTGACCAGTTGCCGCGCCCCGCTGCCCCTGAACGATTAGCGCTGTTTGCCCAACGCACCAGCGGCGATCCTCACGCACTCGACCCCGGCAGGGCAACCGGTCGTCTCTTCCTACTTGCACTCGGTGACCTTGCGGGAATGCTGGATCACGGAGACTTGTATAGTAAGCATCCAGGGGAAACAGGAGGAGCTCTAGATACTTCAGCATCTCTACAAGATCGTGCACAGGAGCTACACCTGTATACCAGGGAGGGGCTACTCGTTGATACGATCTCTTCCAATGTAGCGGTGTTCAATCTCGCAGGCGCTACGTATCGTGATGGCACGCCTGACCCACTTCCGCAGGCAGCAGGCGCACGTGTCTTGCTTCTCCCATTGCGCCAGCTACGTGAGTGGCAGAGTGTGGTGCCGAAACAAGCAGATATCTACGTGGTAGAGAATCCCCAGGTTTTTGAAGAGATGATTCTGGGATCGGATAGAACGCTGGTATGCACCTCCGGCTGGCCCAGTGTAGCAGCCTTAACCCTGCTCGATTTATTGCTGGCAGCATCCCCCAACCATCGCCTTCACTACAGCGGGGACTTTGATCTAAAGGGGTTGCAAATCGCCAGCGCTTTGATGGCACGCTATCCAGGCCGCTGTCATCCCTGGCACTTTGATGCCGGCTCTTATGAAGTAGCTCTACGATCTGATGGCGTCCCGGCACGTACAAGCGAGCTGGATATGCTCAATACGCTTCCCAAAGACTTTGCACCGCTGGTAGCAATGATGCAGGAGAAGCAAGTATGGGCCTATCAAGAGGGTATTACGCAGCTATTGATAGACGACATACGGAAGAGCGAACTCAATATATCCTCTGCTCAATTTCGCTGAGACGAACAGGTCGATGTTCGATGAGAGACTTACGCGCCGCCAGCGCCATGACCACCGGGACACGCCCATCATATCCTGTGACGGGAACAGGCGTATCCTGGAGCACGGCATCTACGAATGCAGCCATCTCAGAAACAAAGCTTTCAGCATAACGTTCGACGAAGAAATAGAGCGGAAGATCGCGTCGCACGCTGCGGGCATCGCTGATGATGGCAGTGTTCGGGTAATTGTTTCCGGTAGAGATAGCCCCCGCACTGCCCAGCAGTTCCACCCGCTGGTCATAGCCATAGACGGCATGGCGGCTGTTGCTGATCGTACCGATTACGCCGTTGGTAAATTGCAACATGACAACTGTGTTGTCTGAATCACCTGCTGCAGCGATGACCGGATTGCTCATGGCGTTCGCCAGAACAAAGATCTCCTCTACTTCGCTTCCGATCAAAAAACGGGTCATATCGAAATCGTGGATCGTCATATCGAGGAAGATGCCGCCAGAGGCCCGGATATATTCAACCGGAGGCGGGGCAGGGTCACGGCTGATGATATGAATCACGAGCGGTTGACCGATCTCTCCCTTTTCCACAGCCTGCCGCACGCGGCGATAATTGGCATCAAAACGCCGGTTAAAGCCGATCTGCAGTTTGACACCGGCGCGTTTCACGGCATCCAGAGCTTGGTCAATCGACGGCAGATCGAGCGCGACCGGCTTTTCGCAGAAGATGTGCTTGCCAGCCCGCGCAGCCTCCTCGATGATTTGTGCATGGGTACCGGTAGATGAACAGATCACTACTGCCTGAATATCCGGGCGATCTAATACGGCGCGGTAATCCTGTGCAGCGAGAGGAATACCGTAGCGCTCCGCCGTCTCCCTGGCCGCCTCTTCGAACGCATCCGCCACCATAACCAGGTCGGCTGACGTGATACGCGATGTGAGATGCTCGGCATGCAGGCGCCCGATGCGTCCCGCGCCGATCAGGCCCATCTTCAATGTATGTGCGGGCATGGCATCTTCCTTCCTCGAACGCTAAAGCCCGATGGTTCTCAGATACTCCCGGTTACGCTGGGCGCTTGCTTTAGGGCTACCCATGCCGGGGAGAATATCCTGCTCCACGACAATCCAGCCGCCATAGCCTCGCATATGAAGCCAGTTAGCGACGGCGGCGAAAGGCACGTTGCCCTTGCCCAGTTCACAAAACACCCCGTGGCGTATCGCAGTGAAATAATCCCAGCCATCTGTACGAGCCTTCCCGGCGACCTGCGGCTGGCAGTCCTTGAAATGAACATGCCAGATACGCTCGCCGAAACGCTTCAGCCCGTCCTCGACGTGCCGGCCATCATTGCTGCCGGTACCATAGAGGTAGTGGCCGGTATCGAACACCAGCCCCAGCAGGTCCGGATCGGTCATATCCAGGAAGCGAGCGATCTCTCCCGGCGTTTCGACATACCCGGCACAATGATGATGAAAAGCCGTCTTCAGCCCGGTCGCATCACGCACAGCACGCGCGATACGCTCAGCACCACGAGCAAAGGTTGCCCATTCCGCCTGGCTCAGGCCCATCTCCGGTGTGACACGCCCGGCGTACTGCGTGCGCACCGGGTCGGTGCCGTTATCATCGGCAAGCACGACGAGAGGCAACGGATTCCCCCTGCTGGTGTCCGCCACCCGGGCGAGCATTCGCGCAACCTCCAAGGCGTGGGCTTCCCCACTGGCATGCACACCCGGGTCTTTCAGAGCCACCGGCACAAACGCGCCAACCATCGCCAGCTTTCGCCGTTCCAGTTCCTCGCTGAGAGTCGCCGGGTCGGTGGGCATGTAACCCCAGTCGCCCAGCTCGGTACCGGCGTAGCCGGTATCACGCAACTCGTCGAGCATCTGTCCGTAAGCAATCTCCTCGCCTTCTAACCCTTCAAATTCAAGCGCTCCCCACGAGCAGGGCGCATTGGCAATACGGATATCTGTCATGCAGTTCTCCTCATCTTTTTGCCTGAGAAAGGGGCGACGCCCCTACCCGGCTAGAACTTGCGCGACCAGTCGCTGGGCCAGCGCTCGACTACGACTTTCTTTTGTGTGTAGAATTCAACGGCATCGCGCCCCTGGGCATGCATATCGCCGAAGAAGCTTTCCTTCCAGCCAGAGAATGGGAAGAAAGCCATCGGGGCCGCCACACCAATGTTGATGCCTATATTCCCCGCCTGCGCCTCGTAGCGGAACTTCCTGGCTGCGGCACCGCTGCTCGTGAACAGGCAGGCCATGTTGCCAAAGGAAGCGGCATTCACCAGGTTGATGGCTTCATCAATCGTCTGTGCATGCATCAGGCTGAGCACCGGGCCGAAGATCTCGGTGCGGACAATCTCGCCGCGCGGATCGACATCATCCAGGATTGTCGGGCGGACGAAGTAGCCGCGCTCGTAGCCAGGGATCGATGCAGCACGTCCGTCGACGATGACTTTAGCTCCCTCGCTCACTCCCTTCCCGATCAACGACTCGACGCGCTGCTTGCTCTCAGGGGTGATCACCGGCCCCATCTCGATCTCGGGGTCCAGCCCGTAACCGACTCTGCGGGTCGCCGCCGCGTGAGCGACCTGTTCCGTAAAGATTGAGCGAGCCTCGCCCACAGTGATCGCCACCGCTGTCGCCAGGCAACGCTGACCCGCGCACCCGAAGGACGAGTCGGCAATGATGCGGGTGGCCATCTCCATGTCGGCGTCGGGCAAGACGACGACTGCATTCTTAGCGCCGCCCTGGCATTGGGCACGCTTCCCGTTGGCGGTCGCCCGGCCGTAGACGTACTTTGCCACCGGCGAGGAGCCGACGAAGGAGATAGCACGCACGTCCGGGTGATCGAGCAGGGCATCGACGGTTTCTTTCGCGCCGTTTACCAGGCTGAGCACACCAGGGGGAAGGCCTAACTGATCGATCAGCTCAAAAACCCGGCTCATCGTCATCGGTACCTTCTCCGAGGGTTTGAGAATGAAACAATTGCCGCAGGCAATGGCGTAGGGTAAGAACCAGAGCGGGATCATGCCGGGAAAGTTGAAGGGCGTGATCGCAGCGACGACTCCTACTGGCTGGCGCAGCATGTGTTCATCAATGCCGGATGCGATATCTTCGACGTTGTAGCCCATCATCAGCGACGGGATGCCGGTCGCAACCTCGACGTTTTCGAGACCGCGCTGCAGTTCGCCCCGCGACTCGGCGAGCGTCTTGCCGCACTCCTGCGTCGTCAGGCGCGCAATCTCGTCAAAGTGCTCCTCCAGCAGCCTCTTGAGCTTGAAGAGGTACTGGATGCGCTCGACTGGTGGCGTTCTCCGCCAGCCGGCGAAGGCTGCCTGCGCGGCGCGTACTGCTTCGTCGACCTCGTCACGCGATGAAAGCGGCACGCGCACCATCGTCTCGGCAGTCGCAGGGTTGCGTACATCCAGAAATTCGCTGGCTCGTGAACGTTTCCAGATACCCCCAACATAATTGAGGAGCTGTCCATCCTGTATCATCGCTTACCTTCTCCATCTGTTGGCTCGGCGTATTGTTGCTCCGCCTTCTCAAATTTCGACGGAAGCTGCTCAACGTGCAGCCCTTTCGCCTCCGCCTCAAATTCCTGCGCTGCCTTCACCAGCGCTGCGCCGGCCTTCTCATCTGTGCGCGCGAACTCGGCCAGTTCGTGGCTCAGCTCCTCCAGCGCTTCGCCCCCGGCCATCATCCCGGTCAGTTCCTCGCGGCTGATTTCGGATTTGGCGAACGTGCCATAGCTGCTCCCACGATTGAGGATCGTGAAGCGGTCACCGACCGGATAGGCGTGATGCGGGTTGTGCGTGATAAAGACCACTGCGAGGCCGCGCGCACGCGCCTGTGCGATATAGCGCAGGACGATGCCCGCCTCTTTCACACCCAGCGCAGCCGTCGGCTCGTCGAGAATCAAGACTTTGGCCCCAAAGTACACAGCGCGCGCAATCGCGACGGACTGGCGCTCGCCGCCGGACAGGGTACCAACTGGCTGCCCAGTATCGCGCACCTGGATACCTATCTTCGCAAGTTCCTCGCGCGTCACGCGGTTAGCGAACCCTGCATCGTAGCGGCTGAATGGCCCCCAGCCCTTCTTTGGCTCCGAACCGAGAAAGAAGTTGCGCGAGATGCCCATCAGCGGGATCATCGCCAGGTCCTGGAAGACGGTGGCAATACCCGCGTTGAGCGCCTCGCGCGGTGAGGAGAAATGCACTTCTTTCCCCTCAAACATGTAGTGGCCATCGCTGGGCCGGTGGACGCCGGAGAGGATTTTGATCAGCGTTGATTTGCCCGCGCCATTGTCACCGAGCAGGCACATTACCTCGCCCGCGTGTACGCTCATCGAAATGTCTTTCAGCGCAATCACGCTGCCGAAGTATTTCGAAACGCTCTGCACTTCGATCAAAGGAGCAGTCTGTGCATTCATCGTCGCGCCTCCAATGCCAGTTTGCGTACATAGCTGTTGAGCAGCACAGCTAACAACAGTATTACTCCAATGACAGCCTTGTACCAGTTAGCATCTACGCCCGCGAAGAGGATGCCCACCTCTACGATGCCAAAGGCCAGCGCCCCGAACATGGCGCCGATAGCCGAACCGTAGCCACCCGTGAGCAGTACCCCTCCGACGACCGCCGCGACGATCGCTGTGAACTCACTTCCCTGGCCGCGCAGGACATCCGCGCTGGTAAAGGACACAACCTGGATAATCGCCAGCAGGCAGGCGCAGACAGCCGTGCCTACGAACAGTAGAATCTTCACCCGCGTGACAGGTACGCCGGTGTTGCGTGCCGCGTTGGCATCCCCGCCCACGCCAAAGATCCAGTTGCCGAAAGAGGTGCCCAGGAGCAGCCATGTTGCCAGCGCTACCAGGCCCAGAGCCCAGATAATTTCGATGGGAAATTGCTGGCCGCCGCCGAGCGCGGTGGCGAAGATCGCGTGGGCGGCGCTATACCCTGGCGCCTTGTCGATGCCGCTCACCACGGTCAGTCCGGTCACTTGGGTGGTGATACCTGCCGTCGCGCCGAACAGAATGTACGAGGTGCCCAGCGTGACGATGAACGATGGCAGGCGGGTGCGCATGACCAGGTAGCCGTTCAGCATGCCGATCAGCACCGCAAAGATCAGGGCCACGACAATTGCTGCCCAGATGTTCCAGCTGTACTGAGTGGTTAAGATGGCGATCATCATACCGGTTACGCCAACCGTCGCACCAACCGACAGGTCAAATTCCCCGCCAATCATCAGCAGTGCCACGGGTACTGCCAGGATGGCCAGTTCAGCCGAGACACTCAGATAGCTCGATGCTGCTCTCAAGGTAACAAAATTACTGCTCGCCGCGACGATGGCGAAGAAGATCCACACCGCTATTGAACCGGCAACAGCTCCCGTTTCCGGGCGCACCAGGAGCCGGCGGAGCGGATTGACTCGCAGCATACGCTCGCTTGTGATAACACTCATATTTCCCTCCATTGGAAATATAGGGGCCGCTCTTGTCGTCACCCGCCTCGAAACGGGCGACCACAAGGTACACGACTTTGTTAGCCGCTCGCCTCGAAACGGGCGACCACAAGGGTCGCCCCATGACTTCGTTAGCGCGTCCCCGCCGCTGTCAACTGGATCACCTGGCTCACGTTAGACGAATCGACAAAGCCGGGGCCAGTCTGGAGGATGCTGTTCGCGATGGTATTGAGATTCGTCTTGTACAGCGTCAACAAGACGATGGGCAGGTATCCCTGGAGATACTGCTGCTGGTCAATGGCAAACAGCATCTGGCCAGCCTTGATCGCATTGAGCACATCGGACGACAGGTCGAAAGTGGCCAGCTTGATCTGCCCGAGCTTGTTCAGGTCCTGGAGCGCTTTGATGGTCGGGGTAGCTCCGGTGGGACCAAGCGTCAGGATGCCATCGATAGTGGGATCATGCTGGAGCGCAGCTTCGACAGTCTGCTGGGTCTGGGTCGGGTTACTCAGGTTAACGCCGATCTCTTTAACCGTGCCGCCTGTCTCCGCCAAACCTTTCGCAAAGCCCTGGCAGCGCAGTGTAAGAGCGGCATTACCGACCTCCTGGTTGACACAGAGGGCGTGTTTGACACCGGCAGCACCCATTTTTTCACCGCCGCCCTGGCCCGCCGCGTACTCGGTCTGCCCGATGTGAACCAGCACCCCCAGGCTCTGCGCGACATCGGAGCCAGAGTTGATCGAGATCACCGGGATACCGGCAGCTACAGCCGCTTTAATCGAAGCGCCCAGGCCAGCGGCATCGGGGATCGAGACGACCAGCCCATCCGGGTGGGTTGCCACCGCATCATCAATGAGATGGGACATGGCTACCACATCGAAAGTGGTTCCGGTCGGCGCTTCATAGTGGGCCGTGACACACATATCGTGGGCCGCCTGGTCAACTCCTTTCTTGACCACCGACCAGAAAGGGTCCGTAGATTGACCATGTGTAACCACGTAGAACTTGAGGTTCGCGCGTGATGCGGGGCATGATCCCGACGGCGTGCTGGTGGTGGATGACCCACTGGTGCCACAAGCAGCCAGTAACAACGGCAGCATCACTACCAGCATGATGAGTTTTTTGAAGAATCTGTGCATGTTGTCCTCCTGTTAAAAAAGATGCAGTTATACGATTCGCTAAAGATAACCTGTGCATGACTCACTTTGTTAAAAGGCGAGTCGTTTTATTGCTACTGATACTCTCTGAGTGCTTTGCGATAATTACCTCCTTTCTTACCTGTGATTTTGCCTGCCCGTTTCAGCGCTGGTGGGAATATCCTATTGCCCCAGAAAATAGCGTTCCTGTGTCTGCATCTCTGCCCACGCAGCATGAGCGGCCTCTACCTGGGGCATCTCGCTGACTTCGGCCACGGGCACATCCCACCAGCTCTCATAGTTGGGCACGCTCTCGTAGCGGTCATTCTGAATGTAGATCACCGACGTGCGATCGGTTGACCGCACCGCATCGAGCGCGGCTACGAAATCGGCGTAGGTCTTGCACTCGATGACGTGCGCACCCAGGCTACGCGCGTTTGCTGCCAGGTCAACGGGTAAAGCCTGCACCTCCGGCCCTGCTTCGTCACCTGGCAATACGCCGTCGCGTGGGTAGGCATAGCGTGTACCGAAGCCGTCCTGGCCGAGCGAGCGGCTAAGCCCACCAATGCTTTTAAAACCATGATTGTCGAGCAGGACAATGATGAGTTTGTAGTTTTCCTGGATCGAGGTAACAATCTCGCTGTTCATCATCAGGTATGAGCCGTCGCCGACCATCACATACACATCGCGGCCAGGCGCGGCCATCCTGGCTCCCAGGCCACCGGCGATCTCATAGCCCATGCAGCTATAGCCATATTCCATGTGGTAGTTCTTGGGATGGCGCGCTCGCCAGAGCTTGTGCAGGTCGCCGGGCAGGCTGCCTGCCGCGCACACCATGATGGCGTCTGGAGCGCTGCGTTCGTTCACCGCGCCAATTAGCTCGCCCTGGCTGGGCAGCGGTGTGTGGCGCAGCGCGTAAACGCGTTCGACTTCGACCTCCCATGCGGCGTGGAGCTGCTCGACCTGAGAGCGGTAGCTGGCCTCGACATGGTAGTCGCCAAGCAGGAGGAGCAACTCTTCCAGCGTCGCTTTCGCATCGCCAACCAGCGACAAAGCCAGGTGCTTTGAGGCATCGAACTCGGCCACGTTACTATTGATAAAGCGTATTGCGGGGTTTTGAAACGCGGTCTTCGATGCAGTGGTAAAGTCGCTGTAGCGGGTGCCGATACCGATTACCAGGTCGGCCTCCCTGGCGATGCGATTGGCGGCAAAGGTGCCGGTGACACCGATTGCTCCGAGGTTGAGCGAGTGGTCGTAGCGCAGGCTGCCCTTACCAGCCATCGTCTCAGCGACAGGAATGCCTGTCTGGTCAACGAAACGCCGCAAGAGATCGGTGGCCTCGGAATAAATCACGCCGCCACCGGCGATAATCAAAGGCCGCTGGCCGGCACGTATCCACGCTGCCGCTTGCTCCAGCGCATTGCGGTCCGGGCGATTGCGCGGGATATGCCACACGCGCTTGTGGAAAAACGCCTCTGGATATGTATACGCCTCGGCCTGCACATCCTGTGGCAGCGCCAGGGTGACAGCGCCGGTTTCAGCAGGGCTGGTCAAGATGCGCATAGCCTCGGGCAGCGAGGTCAGCAATTGCTCAGGGCGCGTAATGCGATCCCAGTAGCGGCTCACGGGCTTGAAGCAATCATTGACGGAAATATCCTGGGTGTGGCCGGACTCGAGCTGTTGCAAGACGGGCGCGACGTTGCGGCGGGCGAAAATATCTCCCGGCAGCAGCAGCACTGGCAGGCGGTTGATCGTGGCAGTGGCAGCGCCGGTGACCATATTGGTCGCTCCAGGGCCGATCGATGAAGTGCAGGCAAACGCCTGCAACCGATTCTTCGTTTTGGCATAGGCCGTTGCGATATGCACCATTGCCTGCTCGTTACGGGCCTGATAATAGCGGAATTCCGGCATTTGCTGCAGCGCCTGGCCGATGCCCGCGATATTGCCATGGCCAAAGATGCCGAAGCACCCTGCGAAAAAAGGCTGCTCTACCCCGTCGCGCTCCACATACTGGTTCTTAAGAAATACCATGACGGCCTGGGCCATCGTTAGACGTTTCGTTGCCTGCTCATTCATGTTTGTTCTCCCACTGTTCCAGATACTACCCTGCGAGAACCAGATTAAATGGCGAAATACTTAGAATTACTACGCAATCGAGCGTGCATACTTCCCACAACAGCTACGCCGTTTTATTTAGAACCCGCCGCGATCTTGAATGAAGGTCATCACTTGATCATAAGTAGGCATGAAATTGGCGCAGCCGTGCTGGGTGACCAGGATGGCGCCGCAGGCATTGCCCAATCGCGTGGCTTTATACCAGTCCCATCCATTGATATGTCCATACAAGAACCCTGAAGCAAAGGCATCGCCTGCGCCCAGGATATTCTTTACCTCTACCGGGAAGCCAGGCACGTCGATGCGCATAGCGCCCTCTGCGCCCGGCACAAGATGGACCCTGGAGCCTGCAGCGCCGCGTTTCTGCACGAGTACGCGCGGTCCCAGGTTCAGTAGCTGCTGGATTGCGGCATCGGTGTCGCCGCTGACCCGTGCATCTGAAATCTGGGAGTGGGCTATGCTGATCTGATCTGGATCGGTGAGCATAGCGGCATTGATTTCGTCTTCTGTGCCGAGCACGATATCGACCAGGCGCAGCGCCGAGCGGAGCGTGACCCCGAAGGCACGCTGGTCATGCCATTGGTCGGGGCGAAAGTCGATATCCAGCAAAACCGTCGCGCCCGCCAGGCGTGCCATCTCGGCGGCGAAAAGCGTAGCGCTGCGACTCGGTTCTTTGCTCAGGCCAGTTCCGGTAATCAGCAAGGCATGACTGCCGGCGATGGGTGTTGCCAGCACATCATCGATAGTCAGTTCGATGTCGGCACAGTTATCACGGTAGTACGTCAGCGGGAAGCGGTCAGGCGGTTCAATGCCCAGCACAACGGCGCTGGAGCGCCGCCCTGGCTTGCGCGGGATGAACTGTGTCTCCACCCCCTCGCTGCGTAAAAAGTGCAGGATAAAGTTGCCTACCTGGTCATCCCCGATGGCTGTCAGCAGAGCTGAACGCAAGCCCAAACGCTGCGTGCCAACGCTAATGTTCGTCGGACAACCGCCAACATAGGCTGCGAAACTGGTGATCTCCTCGAACGGAGCACCGATGTCGTTAGAGTAGAGATCGATCGAAGATCGCCCCATAGTGATCACATCGTATGTCCTGTTGGTCGTATCCATATCTGACTCCTGCTCTGTCACAAAGGCTGCCCCACGTCGTAGATTGGCACACGTGGATCGTGCGACTGGTAGTGCTCTCTGACCCAGGCATAGCGCGGATCCTCGCTGTTAGCCAGCGATTGGGCGCTGCCGGCCAGAACGTTGAGATAGTAGGTGGTATAGCCGGGGGCGCTGGTTACCGGGTGATAGCCTTCGGGCACGAGCACGACGTCATTATTCTGCGCTAACAGCACAGCATCGATGGGGAAACCAGCACGCTGCAATGGCGATTCGGGAGCCGTGTAGATGCGTTGAAAGGCGAATCCTTCTGGGCGATCCAGTTTGTAGAAATAGATCTCTTCAAGATCAGCTTCCAGAACAGTGCCGTTCGGACTAGTTTTATGGATATCATGCTTGTGCGGAGGATAGCTTGACCAGTTGCCGCCAGGTGTATAGACTTCCACGACGACGAGCCGGTGGCAGGGAAAACCCGGTGGGATAATGCTGTTGATCTGGCGGGTAACATTATCGCCCCCACGGATCTCGATCTCGATATCACGTGGAGTGACAAGACGCGGCTGGTGATCCTGGTCGGTTGGTGCCAGGGCAACGGCAAACTCGCAATCCGTCTCCGCATTGACGGTCAACCTTGTGTGGCGAGGCAGATAGAGTGCGTACGGCAGTCCACTAAAGACGCTGTCTCGCTCACCGACGCGTGACCACTGGCCCCGGTCCGACTCGACGCCTATACGACCGCCCAGGACTACAATCGCCATTTCGTCGTCGGCGGTTGCGAATGTCCAGGAGTGATCTGCAAGCAGGTGACGCAACTGAAAAGAGAGATAATCCCAGCCAGCCAACTCTGGGGTTACCTCGACGATTACGCCGGGGTCGGTGGAGTTACCGGGATGGACAACCAGGTTATGTAAATCATACTGGCGCATACATCGACTCCCTGTGAACCTCAATGCAACTACGATGCGCTCCGGCCGCTATGCCGGGGGAGCGCCCACTGCTAGTGGTGCCAATATCTTAATCCGCTCTACGATCACGGACGTTGAAGTACACGAACGGTTGCTAATTATCGATTTTCGATCCCCCAGAACGGGGTTCATTGTGCTAGCTGAGCTGTGCTGGCGCGAATTACAAGTGTGGGCTGTAAGATATGGTTCCGTCCTGGACGATTATGCAACAAATCGAGCATCACCTGTGCTGCGAGGCGTCCAAGTTCTAACTTCGGCTGGCAGATCGTCGTAAGTGGAGGCGCCACGTAGCTAGCCATCCTGATATCGTCAAAACCGATGACGCTCAGCTCCTGGGGCACCGCAATGCCTCGTTCTTGACAAGCCATCAGTATGCCAATGGCGATCATATCGTTCTGGCAAAAAACAGCGGTAATTCCTGCTTCGAGCAGACGGGGCACCGAGGCCTGCCCGGCAGCGACATCTTCCTCCGGCGAGGCCTCAGTGCCAGCTGCGATCACTACCCGCGCATCGCGACATGGCATATCTGCGGCTGCTAGAGCGCTTTGATATCCATGAAGTCGCTGCCGATTTGATCTCGGCCTGCTGCTACTGCCGAGATAGCCAATTGAACAATGACCGAGGTGCAGCAGGTATTCTACCGCGAGTTGCGCTCCCATGCGATCATCGACGGAAACCCAGTTTAACAACTCATACTGTGACTCGGCCTGGCTGTTGATCAGTACGGTTGGAACCCGGACATGATCCAGGCGCTTCTTATACTCGCTAGTAATACGGGACGACGCGACAAGGATGCCATCAACACGCCGGCGGTGGAAGGTTTCGATGATTACCATCTCCTGGTCGGGATCGTTGTGGGTTGCGCTGAGAAGTACACTGAAGCCAGCTGCGCGCGCCACTTCTTCGATGCCCTTCACAACGTCGCTCAGGAATGGATCGGCAATCGACGTCACCACCAGGCCGATTGTGCTGGTGTGCCGCGTTTGCAGACTCTGCGCAATAGCATTGGGCGTATAGCCCATCTCACGCGCCAGGCGCTGGATCTGCTCTCGCACATCCACACTGATCAGCGGGCTATCACGGAGTGCACGCGATACCGTTGAATGCGAGACACCAGCGGCGCGGGCGATATCTTGGATGGATATCTCTTGCCGGTGCAAGCAGTTCACCTTCTTTTGCCGAACAACCGATACACTACTATCCATCTGGCAATGCACACGTGTGCACCAACAACCTAAAAAAATAACGAGGCAATGCACACGTGTGCATTAATAGTATGCACGATGTGGATGCGTTTTGTCAAGGGCTAAAATCTGAAATCCACTTGACAAACGACGAGCCTATGAGACATAAAAATAGGAGATTTAATTCTGTTGTCTTTCTTGTAAAGAGAGAACGAAGCTATGTTTACCTGGTAGAGGGTGCCGCCCACACTTGCACCGTGCTGTCCCAACTGCCCGAGGCAATGTAGCGACCGTTAGGGGACCAGGCTACTGCAGCCACGGTATTGCTGTGTCCTGTGTAGGTGAAGAGAGTAGCTCCTGTGCGTGCGTTCCAGACCTGCACGGTGTGGTCATAACTGCCCGAGGCAAGGTACCGGCTGTTGGGGGACCAGGCCAGCGCACTCACTTCATCGGTGTGTCCTCTGTAGGTGAGGAGGGCTCCTGTGCGTACAGCCAGGACCTGTACCGTTTTGTCCCTGTCCCCTAAGGCGATGTAGCGTCCATCAGGGGACCAGGCCAGCGCCTCTATGATGCCTCCTGGTGGATATCGGGTGTACATGATAAGCCTGTTTCCTGTTCGTGCGTTCCAGACTTGCACCGTGTCGTTCCTATCTCCAGAAGCAATGTATTGACCGTTGGGAGACCAGGCGACAGCGTCCACTAATTCGGTATGTCTTCTGTAGATGCGGAGAGCCTCTCCCGTCCGAGCATACCAGACCTGCACGGTGTGGTCCCAACTGCCTGAGGCAATGAATTGACCATCGGGAGACCAGGCCAGCGCACTCACGGCATCGGTATGCCCCATGTAGAGGGTTTGCAAAGCTCCCGAGAAAGCATCCCAGACCTGCGCCGTGCCGTCCCAACTGCCTGAGGCAATGAATTGACCATCGGGAGACCACGCCAGCGCACTCACGGCATTTTTGTGTCCTCTGTAGGTGGTGAGGAGGGCCCCTGTGCGTGCATCCCAGACCTGCGCCGTGCCGTCCCAACTGCCTGAGGCAATGAATTGACCGTTGGGAGACCAGGCCACTGCATCTACGTAATCGCTGTGCCCATTATAGGTAAAGAGCGTGGTTCCCGGCGGTTGGGAACCGTTGATGCTGGCAGATTGCATTCCAAAGAGCAGTAGCGCGGCCAGAATAAGACAGGCAACGAGGACAGCCGGAAGGGCGCTCCGAACAGAGAAAACGAAACGACCACGAGTGGTTCTTCGCTTGACTGGTGAGGAGAGACGGGAAGCGCTTGTAGCGCCACCGGCCTTCATCGTCTTCGTAGTGTCTCTTTCCCCTTCATCTTGCCTAAGATTCTGAAGAGAAAGACGAGGCAACGGCTTCAGTGCAGGAGGTGGTAGCGCTCGCAGGCGGGAATCGAGAAAATGATAGTCTGCCTGGGCCGCTTCACATGCTGGACAGGTTTGTACATGTGTATCAACGGCCTCACGATCAGCGAGCGCGAGGTCTTCGCGTCTAAGCGCAAGTTTCTCTGCCCAGGTGACGCAAGGTGGTTGGTTTCTCATTGGCCCCACCTTCCTCCTTTTGTTGAAGTAGCTTGCTCGTTCGCGAGTCGCCGGTAGATCTGACGCAGCTCCTCTTTTCCTCGGCTCACGTACTTGCTCACACAGTTTTCCTTTATTTGTAAGAGTTCAGCTATTTTCCTCTGCGAAAGCTCTTCTACAACATAGAAGATCAGGCATGGGCGGTAGGTTGGAGAGACGCGAGCAAGAGCGAGTTTCAGCAGTTCTGTCTCCTCTACCTGTTCCTCTGGCCCCGCGATACTCGGCGTCTCCGCTCCCTTTCCATACTCTTCCCATGGGATCGTATGCAGCAGTTTCGCGTGCTGTTGATAGTTATATGCCTGGTTTGTGGCAATGCGATAGAGCCAGCCAGCAAAGCGTGATGGATCACGGAGACTCAGTAGCGCCTCCCACGCTTTCAAAAAGACCTCCTGGGTAAGTTCGCACCCGATGCCATCATTGCCGATCATACGGGTTAAGTAGCGGCAGATGCGGTCGTTATAGCGCTCATAGAGCACTTCAAAGGCTATCATGTCGCCACTCTGCGCTCGTACTACCAGGTTACGCTCGTCGGGGGAAATCCCCTGGTCAGGTGAACCGGGGTCCCCTGTTTCACGCGCCATTGACTGACTCCTTAGAGCGCCTGTCAATTGTCTCTTCTCAAAGATAGTTGCAAGGTTTCTAGCCGACACTGCTAAAAACTGCTGCTGCGCGGTCCTTGATCCGCTGGCCTGCCTCGTTTTCCAGGGGAGCACAAACAGTGTGGCTGTACCCGATCTGGCGAGCCAGAGTCAAAGCTTTCTGCATAAGCGCCTCTGCCCGTGCAGTATCTCCGCGAAGGTCTGCTATTCTTCCTTGATGATACAATACCTTGACCTGGATAGCCAGATCTCCCAGCGATCTGGCGGCTTGTCCGGCGCGCTGCAAATAAGTTTCTGCCAGCTCATACAATCCCCGCGATTCGAGGAAGAGCGAAAAGGGAATGGCGCCTCGTATCAAGAGCGTAGACATTCCTCGCTCGAATGCTACCTGGAGAGCTGCAAGTATAGTGCTCGTCTCCCTTTCGAGTGCATCGAAGTCCGTTTCGTGCGTCTCCACGTAACGGATAAAATACTCGACCATCCGCTCATAGGCCGCTGAGTTGTATTGTCCGGTGTAGTCGGTGATGGCCTGGTGCAGGGTGTAGCGCTCCGGTCCAGCACTCTCCAGGTATCCGGCAACGGCTTGTAACTCGCTGTCATGATCCGCCGGGAATAGGCCGAGGTCCTGGGCCAGCATGCCAAAGAGATTGCAGAGTTTCTGCAGGAAAAAGGAACTAGGAAAGGCGACACCGCGTTCCCAACGTCCAATCGTCTTGGGATCGGCTACGCCAATCTGTTCGGCCACGTACTCGCGCGACCAGCCGCGTCGTTGACGCTCGCGTCTCAACTGCTCGTTCGGGAGCATCTTGATCGCATTTCTCACATCGTACGTCCTTTCTTCCATATACCCCCTGGATTACCTCGCAGATAGTGCGTTGTCTAGTTGTAAATGATGCAAGATGAAATATACTATTGATGATTTCCTGCCATCCTCCCCGCGTCTCCCTGGAAAGTGATGGGAAATATCCTTCACTAGTAAAGACAAGCGAAGCACAGCAAATATGACAATGAATTTGTGATAGGAGAGATTCGTGAAGGTGGGAGAATGCTAAGCCGCCAGCATGCTGCACGGCTTGCCAGGATGGTAGGCACCTCTATCCGGCAAGTGTGCATTGGCATGTACCTGTATCTCGTAGCTCTGCCGCTCTCCCCAGCTCGCGAGCCAGACACAGCTCAGCCTGTTGCAGGTTCAAGGCGCTATTGATGAGTGCGATATGTGTAAGAGCCTGTGGATAGTTGCCTAACGCGATGTTACTCCCTGCAGCGGTCTCCTCAGAAAACAAGCCAAGAGGCCCGGCACAGGTCAGCACACGCTCGAAAAGATGCTTCGCCTCCGTTACTCTGCCTTGCATGGCCAGGTTATCGACGAGCCAGAAAGTACACGCGGTGAACGTTCCTTCGCCGCCGGCTACTCCGTCATCGGACTGGTAGCGATAGACAAACCCTTGCTCGTCCGTCAACTGCTCGCTGATACGGTCAACCGTTGAACGCATCAGAGGATCATCAGCAGAGATAAAGCCGACAAGCGGGAACAACAGGGCTGATGCATCTAATGCATTGCCGTCATAGGCCTGGGTGAAAGCCTGGATGGTGGTGTTGTAGCCGCGTGATAGAATATCGGCGCGAATCTGGTCACGCACAAGGAGCCAGCGCGGCAGGTCCGCTTCCAGGTGGAAGTGTTGAGCTGCACGAATGCCACGGTCAAGCGCCACCCAGCACATGACTTTGGAAGATACAAAGTGCTGCGAACTGCCCCGCACCTCCCAGATACCGCTATCCGTATCTTGCCAATGTGTGCATACATGCTCTACCAGGAGGCGCATCAGGCTCCAGAGAGGGCCTTCAATCGTTTCGCCGTAGCGTTCAAAACCGCCCCGGCGCCAATACATGTGAAAGCTGTCCAGCACTTCGCCAAAGACATCAAGTTGTTTCTGGCTGGCAGCTAAATTGCCGATACGTACAGGGTGCGAGTCATGATAGCCACTGAGATGGGCCAGTTCGCGCTCGGCCAGGTCACGCTCGCCACGGATACCATACACGATCTGGAGATCTTCGACATTTGAGTAGGAGAGGCGAAGCAACCAGCGGATAAAAGCGCGAGCTTCTTCCGTGAAACCAAGCATGCTCAGCGCATTGAGCATGAAGGTGGCATTGCGCAGCCAGGTGAAGCGGTAATCCCAGTTACGCATACCCCCCAGTTCTTCTGGAAGCGAGGTGGTAGGAGCCGCGACAATCGCTCCTGTCGGGGCATAGGTCATCGTTTTGAGCGTGAGTATACTTCGCTGTACCCAATCAACGTAGGGGCCATGATAGGAGCAGCCGGCAAGCCATTTGCGCCAGCAGGAGAGCGTCTGGGCCAGTTCCCAATCAAAGTTGCGCTCGTGCAATTCCTGCTCGGCCAGTCTGCGAGCCGCTTCTTCGTTGCGCCCAACACCAACGGCAAACATCAAGCGCTCGCCCTCTTGCAGATTCGCCTGCACAACAATAGATGGGTGCATTTCACCTTCCTCTTGCGAGATAGACGTAGTGAAGGAAGGCACACGATATGCCCCCACGATTCCAAGACCTACATGCTGTTGTCCACCCGAGATGACCGCACCCAAGCCACCTGGAATAAGGGAGACCTCACATGGCGCCGCCGCGTAGTCCGGGCTGACTTTGAGCGTCATCGTGATCGGCATTTCACCATGCGTACATCCTACGACGCGTATCAGGCAATGGCAGGAGCCATCTTCGCGTGTCCAGGTATTATTGTTCAATTCGCGGAACTGCCAGGCGCTCAACGTCTCCACCGGCATAAAATCCGTCAGCACAATTTCCCCGGTGGGACTGGTAAAGGTGGTCTGGAGAATATTGCTCCCGCGCAGGTAGCGTTGTGATCCTGGAATGGAGCTATCTGCAGGCGCTATCTGGAAATATCCGCCACGCCTGGCATCCAGCAGACGACAGAAGATGGCGGGACTATCGAAATCGGGGAGGCAGGCCCAGTCCACCGCTCCATCAGGTGCGATGAGCACGGCAGAACGACAATCACCTATCACTCCATAAGAGCTGATCGGCTGATACGCTCTCGCGATCTCGTCCCTCCCGACCATGTACAAGCCCTCCAACTCACTTGTTCCCTGAAGAAAACACTTACGAGCCAGGTGTGTTCTGTACGCACAAGTATATTGAAAGGATGAGATATATTGAACGTCTTTGCTGCGGCTAGTAAGGGGCTACTCTCCCAGACCTATACCTCACTCTGACCCTGCTCACGCTTGCGGATTGCCGTTCGTGTAAAAACTCAGTATACTTTTAGGGGGTCATCTCTATTTCCCTGAGTCAGATCAAGCGAAATCAGGAGGGCACTATGGATGAGAGAGTTGAGAAGGTGAATCGGGAGTTGAAATGGTGGACGTGGAAGAGGGTGTTCGTGGCAACTGTGGTGGTCTTAGCGGTGTTTGAAGTAGGAACCTATGCCTTCAATTGGACCTGGACAGGATTCAAAGACAACGATACGGTTTGGGACTACTTGCAATTGCTGCTTCTTCCGATCGCACTGGCTGCTGTGCCGATGTGGTTCGCTGCGGAGGAAGAACAGCAGCGCCTATGGCTGGCACAGTTGAAGTGGGTGGTCGTGGCAATTGTGGCGGTCTTCGTCGTGTTATTCGTAGGATCATATATCTACAACTGGTCCTGGACAGGATTCCACGATCATGGGAGGCTTTGGGACTGGTTGAGTCTACTGCTGGTGCCGCTGATTGTAGCTGTTCTGCCGATCGGTTCAGCATGCGGCAAAGCCACGGTAGCAACGAGACGAGTAAGCAGCAACATCAGCAAGACGCCTAGGATACAGAAGGAGAAGATATGCGCGATAGTGTAGATGAGCTGCTCAGCCAGTTGACACTCCAGGAAAAAGTGGCGCTGCTTGCCGGGGCTGACATGTGGCATACCACGCCCATCGAGCGGCTCGGCATCCCAGCCCTGAAGGTGACGGACGGACCCCATGGGGCGCGTGGCAGCGAAGGCTTTACGGGCGCTGTCACGTCGGCCTGCTTTCCGGCTGAGATTGCGCTTGCTGCGTCGTGGAACACAGCCCTGGTCGAGCGCGTCGGGCAGGCATTGGGCCAGGAGACCCGGGACAAGGGAGCGCATGTCCTCCTCGCTCCCACAGTCAACATTCATCGCTCCCCGCTGGCCGGTCGCAATTTTGAATGTTTCTCGGAAGATCCCCACCTGTCCGCCAGGATGGCTGTGGCCTTCATCACAGGCGTACAGAGTCAGGGTGTCGGCGCAACGGTCAAGCACTATGTCTGTAACGATTCCGAGTTCGAGCGCTACAGTATCAGTTCCGAGGTGAGCGAGCGTGCTCTGCGCGAGATCTACCTCGCGCCTTTCAAGGCCGCGGTGCAGGAGGCCGGAACATGGGCGGTGATGGCCGCGTACAACAAGGTGAACGGCACCTTTGCCAGCGAAAACCCTTATACGTTAACGAAGGTCCTGAGGGAAGAATGGGGCTTTGACGGGGTAGTCATGTCCGACTGGTTCGGGACCAGGAGCACCAGCCCTTCCGTGAACGCGGGACTTGACCTGGAGATGCCTGGCTCCTCGATCTGGCGGGGCGAGAATCTGCTCCGGGCCGTCGAGCGCGGTGAGGTAGATGAGGCGACTATCGACGAGCACGTACATCGCCTGCTGCGCATGTTCGTCAAAGCTAAGGCGTTTGAGTACCCTGACGAAGCTCCCGAACTGGCGCTCGACCGGCCCGAGCATCGCGCACTGGCTCGAGAAGCGGCTGCGGAAGGGATCGTGCTGCTCAAAAATGAGCGGAATATCCTGCCGCTGCAGCGCGGGACACTGGCATCGCTGGCGATCATTGGACCGAACGCGAAGACGGCACGCATCATGGGCGGAGGGAGCGCGGCTGTTGTCCCCCATTACGCGATCACGCCGTTCGACGGCATCGTCGCCAGCGCTGGGGCAGGCGTGACTATTGGCTATGAACCTGGCTGCACCAACGATAAGCAGCCCCCCGCTCCAATCCCCGATGATGCGTTGGAGCGAGCAACGAGACTGGCGGCGGCAGCGGACGTTGCCCTGGTGTTTGCCGGGTTGAGTAGTGAATGGGAGAGTGAAGGGTTCGACCGGCAGGATATGGAACTGGTGGGGGAGCAGGCTGCGCTGATCGAGAAAGTGGCGGAGGCGAACAAGAACACCGTCGTGATCCTCAACACAGGCTCGCCCATTTCGATGAACTGGCTTGCTAAGGTGGCAGCCGTGGTGCAGGCCTGGTATCCTGGCCAGGAATGCGGCCATGCCATCGCCGATGTCCTCTTTGGCGACACTATTCCCTCGGGCAAGCTACCCATAACCTTCCCCGTGCGCCTGGAAGACAACCCCGCCTACATTAATTATCCCGGCGAGAATGGACGAGTCTGCTACGGCGAGGGACTATTCGTCGGGTATCGCTATTACGAGAAGAAGAAAATCACGCCGCTGTTCCCTTTCGGCTTTGGCCTCTCCTACACGAACTTCAGTTACGGCGGCTTGCGGCTAAGCGCCCGGGAGATGGGGCCGGACGACATGCTGGGTGTGTCGGTCGATGTAACCAACACAGGACAGTATGCAGGCAAAGAAGTCGTGCAGTTGTACATACGGGACGTGACAGCAAGCCTACAGCGTCCCGGCAAAGAATTGAAAGCCTTCGCCAAGGTGCAGCTTGAGCCTGGCGAGCGCAAGGCAGTAACGTTTACTTTCGCCCCCGACGCGCTGGCATACTACGATGACCTGCAGCACGCGTGGGTCGCTGAAGCGGGGGAGTTCGAGATCCTGGTCGGCTCGTCTTCGCAGGATGTCCGTGCCACTGCCACGTTTATGCTCACGACATCAAGCTCTTTTGTCGAGCGTCCGTCTTGACAGGGACGTGCCTATTTCAATAGTGCGAGTGACGATCACACCTGATTGCTGCTCCGGCGATCCTCTCATCCCGGAAGTACCGAGAATACGATCCCGGAGGGATGGTCGGGATCGTGGTAAATCAACTGGTCGGCGACAACCAGCCTGGTTGCCGAAGCCAGCGGCTCACCGCTACCGGTGTTCCTGGCGTAGCGTGGATGAGCGATCACCCTCTTTCCAATGAAGTTTATAACATTGTATCGTTTGTAACATTTGTATCGTTTGTGTCACTTGTATCGCTTGTATCGCTGTGTCCCCTCGCGTATAAAAAGGACCAGCAGGCTAAGCAAGCCGCCGAACGTCTCCCTGGCGCGCTGTGTGCTCGGGGATCTTGACGATAATGCGGAGGTTGAGCGACAGCCCGATAAAGAGCAAGCCGGTCAAGGCTGCTGCTGAACCAGCCAACGTCGCGTACAAGGCTTGCCATGTATCGGCTCGACAGGCGTATTCCATTGCAGTCTCATCTTTGAAGTTAGTTGCTTGAATCCTACCCAGTTTCTCTGCCGTTTGCAAGAGGCCGTATTCACTCACGTAAAATGTTACTCAAGCGGGTATAGTTCACTCAAATGAAAATGTTACCGAGCGAGGTGAACTATGCCGACCGAAGACGAAATGAATGTGAGTGAACGACGCACGTATTTGAAGCGGATGCAGGT